>JGI24159J19872_10001074_pt1 | contig 28737 bp, 14 predicted proteins | sample Ectturendosymbi4_FD_19872 | JGI IMG/M metagenome (IMG submission 19872)
TGGAGTGCACAAAACGGTGAATCGCATTGGTCGCACGTGCATATCACTCTTTAGTAGAACACATCTATTTTCATGCATTTTACAAAAAGTGTGGGTTACAACGCGATCTGATGTCATGTTTAAGTTGCTCAACCTTAAAAAGACGATAAATTGCAAGGTAAGATATATATATTGCAAGCTATGGTAGCTGAACATTTTTCTTGCACATTTTTGCTCTTCAAAGCTGCTACAAATTTTTAGCTACTGGGCGTCATGCATGCAGCACCACTCTCAGCCAAACCTGAGGTGGTTTGTCCACATTGGGAACTGGACAAAATTTTTTGCCAAGTTACTCTTCAAGTCAAAAACCCTATGCGGAATCGGTAGAAATTTCCGCTTCCGCTTCCACAAAAAAAGGACCGCTTCCACCGTTTCCGCTTCCACATCCCTGATGCCCATGTGCCAATCTAGCCTACAATATGATTTCTGCATGCCTAATCATCTGGTGACCAGGCCCGTAACTAAGGGGAGGGCTTCGCCCCTTTGGAAAAACTTTCTCCCCCCTGAAAAATGTCTTGGACATACTGTATGCATAACCATTGTTTTCGTTGTTACATGCTATGTAACGCTTTGTTACATACTATCAATGTAAAATTTGGGCCTCTTTCAGAAAATTATTTGTCCCCCTGGTATCCCAAGCTGGTTACGGGTCTGCTGGTGACTGTTGCCCTGTGACTTCTGTCAGTTATGCCACTCATTTCAGTCTTTTTACAATCAAATTTTTCAGGTTTAACATCAAAATTTAATAGGCGAAATCAGGGATATCTAGAAAGGTTTTCTAGAAAACTTTTTTCTAAGATATCTAGAAAAAGAGTTTCCCTGGGCGAAATTAATGTCAAAAGTTTTATTCTAGAGTTATACATGCATAACGACACGAAAACATATTTGGGATTAAACTGAAATCAAAATGAACAACCGTGAACTGGAAAATAGTACCACGTTTCACCTGAAATAACACGAAAAGAATGTTCAGCAAAACTAAGTGTTACGTAACCTCATAGGTGCCGGAACCTGGAGGGCCGCATGGGTCTGCTAGGCTCCCCCACTTTTTTCTGGGAGGGACTGGCCCTCCCACTTTTAAATTTCGAATTTTGCCTGAATACATTTAATTAGCACAATTCGTATTGGGTCCATTGTTAAAGTAAATTGTTTTTGTGTAAGACTAAGAACAAGTAGTTACATTTATGTGCTCAAGACAATGTACTGCATGATAGATAGGGTGTTGTGAAGATAGGGGTCGTTGAGGGCTTATCAAATTTTGAATAAAATTGCTTAAACATGCTGACAAAAGTTAATGACGTCATATTAAATGTTCTAATTTTTTTGACGTGCACTTGTCCCCCCACTTTGTAAATAGTTCCGCTACCCATACGTAGGGTACGTGTAAACCAAATGTTTCGCACTTGGATGGAAGCATTGTTGCATTGTGGGTACAAATATCTTTTGAATTTGTTGGTCACCCTTGTCGTAACATACAAGAAAAAAGGCTAAATGTATAAGATATCTTTAATTCCTAGTCAGGTCATTAAGTTTTGAGGTATAGGACAATATATAACTAGGTCAATACTTCTCTAAAGTTTTGATGGAAATCCTGTTTACTAATGGTTGAAGACAGTCTTTTGCAAAACTGTCCATCCTAAAACTAAGTCTTCACAGTAGTGCTGCTGTTTGTTTTCGGCAAAATTTCGCTGAGGTTTGCCTGAAAATGTAATTTTCTAACATTATACACTTGCATCTTCAAATTTTGCGCTGTCTGTTTCTGAATACGTGACAACCAACGTTACAGTGAAGCCAGTTAGCCAACGTTTTTGCACGAAAGAAATCACGGCTGTACTGTGGTCTCTTATGTGCAGCCGTTAAACTTCACTGTTTCAAGACAGTGATATTTCTTACAGTAAACCACACTGGATAAATGTGTGACAGAGGCAGTTAACAATCTTTTCCGGTCTCTAGAAACTTGCAAAATGCTAAAAATCATTTTTTGAAATAAAAATTTATAAAAATATCAGAATCAGTGATACCACACCAAACTCTGTTTCAACATCAACATTGCTATGTGTAACATCTAACACGAAAAACTCTTCACACAAAACATGACAAATGTAACATTTAGTTTTGAAACCTCTCCAAATACAAACTCTACGAGAAAAAGTGGGGGGACATGCCATATTTTGTCCCCCCCGTCTAAAAAAGTGGGGGGACACGTCCCCCGTGTCCCCCACCAAATTGCGCCCATGTATACATCTATATATATCAGTGGTTCCCAAACGTTTTCCCATCACGTACCATTTGTGGGATACTGTCACCACGTAACACCTTGCTCCAGGAAAACTCAATCTACCAAATATCATTCGATTAAAAGTTTGGAAAACCTGAATTGACACAAATGTGACATGAAGATAATGGCTGTGAGAAATTATAATGGCCATTTTTAAAAAACAACAAGGGAAGTACACAAGAATTCAGGAATTAATTAACAGAAACCGATAAGTAAAAAACATAGCTATGAATATATTTTTGTGAAGAAAACAGAAAGTAGTAGGCCTATTCGCGTACCACATTGACGGCCTTCGCGTACCACAGTTTGGGAACAGCTGATATATATATATACTGTACACTACTGTAGCATGAATGGTGAATATTAGGGAACAAATCCGATCTTTTTTCATCCACTGCGTTTTCATCGCTATTTACGTTATTTTTCATCGCTATTTTGCTACAGTCGGTAGGTAGTATGGATATAACTCTGGGTTGATTCTTAGTCTGTTGACGTTTGTTAGACAAGTATCTGGTTTTGCATTAATTTTTCTGTGTGTTTTTTATTTTTTTAGTTTATTTGCTGTGGGTTACTGATTTTGGGTGGGCCGGATGCTGTCAGTGGGATGCCCGAGTAAATGAATAAGAAAAAAGTGTTTTCAAATATAAATAGCGCAGCCTTTTGTAGAAGTAAAAGTGTTTCCGAAATATTACACGTGAAAAGTGTGGTTAGTACATCATTATTTTCCATATAATCAAAGATTTACAGCCTGTAACTGGGCTGTGAGCTGTCATGTTATCTTTTTGAGAGCTGCTACATATGCTATCGTTTAAGCCGGATTGACTGTGTGGTGGGGGTGGTGCTTATGTGTACTGCGGGGATGTTTTTGACGTGAATAGTTTGCCGATGTGTGGCTTGTTTTTGCTTATATTTTTGTGTTTTCCTTTGTGAGGTGTAGTTACTTTCTACGTCTGTAACAATCTTTGAGATTTTCTTTTATCTTCATAGTTGTGTTTCAGTTGTGCTCATTGTGTTTTCAATGGACCTGTGTGACTGCATTACAGCAAATTATTTAGCTGCTCCGCAAATCCTTTAGTTGCTTAAATCATCAAATCGTTTTAGCAAAAAAGGTACTGTAGTTGTAAAGAACAAATTGAAAAATACGCACAAAAAAGTTTGATTTTTCAACAGTATTGTAACAAAGGAAAAGTAAAAACGTTTTTTAATCGTTCACCGTAAGCAATGTGAACACAAAATTCATATGGTTCAGGCAACAAACTGCTAAAATCGTGTGTTTGTCTGAACCTGCATACGCACAAATGAAAGGACAGCAGTAGTCTATTTCCAGTCAATATGCGCACTAGTTTCACAAGGGAATAACTCAAACACAAGACTATTTTTGGAAATAAAGCTAGACAGGGCACTTCGAAACTTCCACGGGGAACACTTTGTGAGGAAATTGTGACGTATTCAATTCAGTGTTCGGCCAAGTGTGACGTGCTGTGGCAAAAGAGGAACGAGTAAAAATTTTATGAAAATTGCCTGACGTCATTTGTGGAAGGCCCAAAGCAATTGCATTATCGTGCATTTTTTGAAGAAGTCGTTTAACTTTCACAAAGCCGGACTAAACAATGCAAAACAGCTTGTTCTGTGATGATTTTCAGATAAAAAATTGAAATACCTTCATAGCTCATAAAGAAAAGTAAAGCCGACTATCGTCGTTTTCGAAAAAGCACTGAAGAATTTAATTGTTATAATTTGACAAAAAACCTGCCATACACGGTTGAGCACGACTTTGCATTAATTACATCCAGCCGGCAGCCAAGCCCGGTTAGATTACTTGCATTTAAGTTCGCATACAGTCACTCTTGCCTTATTCATTGAAATGAAGCCTGCTCATTTAGCCAAAGCCACCTCTCTTCTATATGCACGCTTATGGTAAAGATTAACCTCGGCCGTTTCAGATTTGTTGCAGTAACCCAAAACGCTATCTGCTTGTAAACATTTGTGATTCACAATGGTGCTGCAACTTTTAACTCAGAGGTATGGTTGTACAATTCAAACGGTTAGTCAGGAAACACCACAAAGACTTCCTGCATGCAAGCATGCGATCAGGTAAGCCAAACCAACGTTCTTGAGTGAAGTGAACCAAAACATAAGTGCTTTCCATTCGCAGCTGATTGCATTTGGTAATATACATTCCTTGATGCGACGGTTAACTCGGGTTGTCCAGGTGTGTTAAAGAAGTCAATCCGATACGAATTTGTACCTCGTACAGGAATCCACCAGTACACAAATCTTCCTTTAAAATGCATAGCAATTACCGGTGCCCCACTGCACATTACCCCGTCGGTCAAATTCTGAGTGAACCCTTCTGAAAATTCTGTGATATTAGAAATTACAAGGAGAGCAGCGCAAAAGGACCGCCATTGCTAACATAACCTCTAATAAGTCTTTTTCTGCAAAAAACGAAAAGCGAACAGACAACTTTAACAACAAATAAATCTCCCACCCAGCGTGATGTGCTGACGCTAGTCTCGTGTGTGAACATGATGATGAGTTGGTGGCAACGCACAAATTTAGATTTATAACGAAGTGAAAAATGCTATAATTACAGTCACAGATGAATACCGAAACTTGTCAGCCTCTTATTTGGTGCCTTCTCATGGAGTGTGGACTTTCGAAAGTTACTTGGCCAGCCTTCGAAACAACGTTTTCAAACGCTAGAACCATAAGCAACTTTCGACGAAAAAGAGCCACCGGTCGCATGTAACTACGTTATTGCGCTAACGCGAGCACACGACTTCGCGAAGCGGCGAAGCAATTTTTTTGATACATCCGGTGCCGCGAGAACTGTCGACATCGATTGTGGCCGTGCAGAGCAAGCAGCGTAAAAAACGGATGAATAATGTTGTCACCTGCGATGGCAAGCTGAGGGAGAAAAAAGCGCGAGCGTCAAAACAAGACGAGGCGTGAGGCAGTCATGCAGAGCGTCGCTTGTGTTAGAGCTGTTGACCTCAGGTTCGACCGCCGGTTGGCGCAGACTAGAATATCTGTTTTTGAACTGCTGGAACATGAACAACACCACGTGGAATATTTCAGATGAAGTCAAGAACTTCAGGCAAGCTTGTGATCCTGTGTTTCGTCTTGTCGTAGCCTGTCATGAGTAAAAACAAAAAATACGAAAGATTTGAGAATTCTACTTCTCGTGTATAAAACGTGGAATAAAGCACAGTAAGAGTTCAGCTTAGCTAAGTGGCATTCTAAAAGAAAAAAATGCTTTACCACGCTTGTAGGTTTGAAGCACTAAGATGATTTGCAACTTAATTAAGTTAACTGCACACTGTAAGATTCAGCAGAACATATTGCAATGGCTCGTTCAGTCGCTAACCCTAAGACAACTACTTTTTCAAATGAACCTTATAAGACTGAATTTGCATGGTAGGATTAAACTAAACACACTGTGTTTTTGGGTAAACATGCCGTTCACAGCTCAATCCACCCGCTATAGTCACTTTTAACTAGGCAAGTAGTGGAATTATTACAGCTGGTGGTGAAGTTAACCACAGTTGTGGGTGACGCGCTCTGTAACAGAGTCACACTTGGAAGTCTTGCAAAGTAGTATAAGAAGCAAGACCCAAAAAAACGATGTTTTAAATGAAATAATATTGGACTTCTCGAAAAACTACTGTAAACAAAGGTTCACTGAATGAAGCTCAGAAGAATCACACCAGAGAGGCGACGGCAACTCAAGAGACAAAAAGGGAGAAAACTTAGCAATCGATCATTTCGCTTTTATAGGCTTGTGATCGGAAATTTCGCTGAAAGAAGCAATCCCAGCACAAAACCAAAAATGAGATATGTGCTCAGAAACAGACAACTTCAACCACCGCATCTTCTACAGTATATGAAGTAAACAGATTCTCGGCAGTTTTTAACGCAATAATTTTTGTTCTGATATGTGTGTGAAGGTTCAAGCTCAAATTCGACTTTCCACTACAAAAGCGACAAAATACTTTAAAACGTGCACAAATGAATGCAGGCTTGTAGGATATACTGATCAGACAAAACGCAACCTCATCACCAGGTTTATAAAACACAAAATTCCCAAAGACTCAGTAGTACACGAGCCACCAAGAAGAACCCTGAAAACATGGGCAATTTTGAGGAAGCAGAAACCTTGGCTAACCATTGGCAACGATCGGAGGTACTCGGGTCCCTTGTCAGATGTAATGTTTGACTCAGACACATTTAATTCTCCTGCTAATTCTCTGCTTACTGGAGTGATTGATTGTTGATTTTGATCGCTTCTCGTGCGCAGCTACGCCGCCCGATTGGTGCATTGCTTTTACGGTTCACTCAGCAAATCTTTGTTAACGGCTGAAACATGTGATTTTTGAAATGTCTGGTATTTTACTCCAATGATTTGTTTCCGCGTTATAGCCACTAGTGGTTAATGCGTGCCTAGAAAATCCCGTCAAAGCGCTAATGAGAAGCTGGTTTCACTTTAAGCTTTACCTCCACTTAACTTTTCTACAGTTTCTATTTGACCTGGAGCAAACAATTACTAAGCAATTAGCATGCTTCCTCACGCAGCCAGCTGGCAAGTCCACTAGCAAAATGCATCTTTCTGCTTGCGAAAGAGTTGATTCCAGGCTTATTTTCAATAGGTTTGAGTGGGTGTGAGGTAGGAAGTGGCTGGACATGTTGTTGCTGCACCACTCGAACTTTAAAACGAGTGGGCAAAGAACATATGGGATTATAAGGAAGTTGTTTGAAAAGTTCGCGACAATTGTGCAACACCATCAAGCGTAAAAACCTCAAAGAAAACGAATCATTTCAAGACAAAGGAAAATAACCGCTTATTTCGAAAACACTGGAAATACGTTTGTTATTATAAAAAGAATACTGCCGTATACTATCCGCCACCATTAGCGCGTTTTAGCTTCATTTCTGTTCATTTAACCTGAAGTCAGGCCCGCTATCACATTCTCAAGTTTAGATGTTTCTCAAAGTAGACATTAATTGTGAATAGCTGTTGACAGTAGGGTCGAATTTAAATTTCAACTACCTATTAAAAAAATCACATCAATTTGAGGATTCTTCAATACACTGCATTTTCCGTCACAAATGTTGGCAATGCATTTGTAGCCTTGGCATTGAATTTATGATTTTTAGCAACTCTAACATATTTGGCGAATAAAAAACGGAAAGCCTGCAGTGATACATTTCGTCGGCTTTGCCAATATTCACAGAGTTTTAGGAATATCTTTCCCTGTCGCATTTGTTCTTGTCTGTTCATAACTGGCATACATATCAAAAACTAACGGAAAACAAATTTTGCCCCGAACAGTCAGGCACCGCCTACGAATAAGCTCAAATTAAAAGCACTTGAAAAAGACATACGATCTTAAATCCTATTTGCTTTCCTCTTCTGAAGAGCCTTGCCCACTTGCTACGGCCCCTGCGTGGCTGTCTGGCTGAGGTATGTTGGATTGTTGGATTTCAGCAGTGGTTATCGGACGTACCTCTACAAAATAGTCCACAGTCAAGAAATAAGAAACTGGTCTCTAATTCAAAGGAATCACGACCAAAAAAAAACTTTAAACTTTTTTGGGTTTAAATCGGAGAGACGTTATTGGAACCGCTGATTGTACAAAGCAAGTATATATGCATAACTTTCATTGGACATAAGGGTAAACACAGCAAGTTGAAAAGCTTGCTACAGTGTGCGGTGCCTGTAAACAATGAAGTACTTTATGATGTTAGTTTTTCGGTTTTCTATACAGATTGGCTTACTAGACATAGCCTGTGGGTCCCATATGCATTATGCGCCCAGCGTCAGTCTTCGTGGAGAGTGGTTGTACTAAATTGACCTGATCATCCTAGAAAGTTGAGAGTGAAACTATCATCACCTTCTCAACCTGCTAGTCTTCGCATTGTCTTAACTCCAGGGCGATGGTTCGGGTAAATCTAATCAAAAACTTTTAATTTTGGTAGAACTGCCTTGTGACTTTTATGCTGTGCATATTTGGTTAATGCTACTTGAAGCTCTAGCAAAGATATCTTTGTGTTGTGACAGATATGTTGGAATCGCTGTTGGACTGACTGACATTTTGTTGGGATCATTGGGTAATCTTTTGACAATCATAGTGTTCTCGAGAAGTTCGAGTCTTCGGGTTTCATTCAACATCTTCATTTTGAATTTGGCAGTGATTGATCTTATCACTTCCACTTTAATGATGCCGCTTCAGGTGGCTGGATACGTGCAGATGAACTGGTTAGTCCTACACTCTGTTGTACTATCATACTATGTCTTGGTTGAAAAGCTAAAGAGCCGACTGCATATAAAGGTCGGGCACAACCTTTCAAATGCTGTTGAGATGCGCCAGTTGTGATAAAGTTGCAGAAGTGGGAAGGTGCAGCTAGGTGCTTGCTGGAAACCGCATTTTTTTCACGCAAAACCACGTTTTGTCACAAACGGAAAACGTTCGAAATTCCAAACGGTGCATCAGTTGAAACGAGATAGTCAACTATGACGTCACGTTGGATGGTATAGAAGATATTTGAAAAACAATAATAAAACTTATCATCTTAGGAGAAATGCATTTCTCCACTGCATCATGGCAAATTAACCAGAGGCGATCCGTCCATCCCGTGTCATACGTCATTGCTACAGGAAAATTGTTGTTATACATTGATGCCACGTCACATGAGTAAAGAACACCAAAAATAGCTTCGGTTGACAAATAAAAGCTCTAGGTTTTCTATAGGCTTTCGAGGAATCAGCCGACTGTGCTCTCCTTTCATCTTTTTGTGATGATTCAGACTTGCGCATATTTGCATTCAAGTAACTTCACTCCAGAGGTGAAAGAAGCAAGGAATCAATCGCAAATTTTAAATAGGAAATCGATTTCACGTAAGGCTACGCATCGTCCGTCCTGCATCATCTGCAAGCAGTGCTAACAGGTGTGAATCGTTGAAAGGCCAAAACAAGGTCAGAGAAAGTAAACAACCTCAAGACTGCAACGAAAACCGCACAGACCCAACCGCGACAAATAAAACAATATGTCTTGCTCAGCTACATGCAAACGCTGAAGCCTCAAAATTTACTGCACAAATAACAAGAACCTACTAAATCCCAACGCCAGCTAACGATTATTAACACCAAAGAAAAAGTCATTTTCAGATGAAAGTAACTTCTAGTCCGAAATAGCTTGAAACAATAAGCGTTATGAATCAGTCAACGTGCGTTTTGGTCGCTATGGCAACCAAGTCTGCGGACACGGTGGAATGCTTTCACTGACGTGAGCGAAAGCGCCTGCACACTGGCCTCGAATATTGAAACACAACAACGGTCTGCAGAACTGAAATACGTTATCTTACGCGTGGGAGGATCATGCTTTAAATATTAATTTGTTTACAGTTGCTACGCGAAATCAAAACAGGAAATGCCATGACGTTTTCCACAAATGTTACGTGAAATCGATTTCCTCTCAAAAAATTTGCGATAGATTACTTGCTTGTCCCACATGTGTGGAGGGTAGTTACTTTTACAGTTAATGTTGCTTTTCACAGGCCGATCGGAGGGGCCAACAATTTCACATCCTCCCTTCAAGCTTTTTCTTACTTCTGCTGCGGCTACTCCTCCATTGTTTGTCTCATGACGATCACGGTCAATCGATTCGTCAGCCTTCAGTGGCCATCAAAATACGAGTAAGTTGCAAATTTTCGGAGTACATCAGAAAGTGGTAGAAACTCACATCGGCAATCGCAGAGAAAAACTTTCGTGAAGCAGATATAGTTGAACTGCCAAATCGCAGTGTCTCGCACAAATGTTTGACCTCAGTGACCAAAAGCAAATTGAAAAGATGCTGCTTGATTGTACAGACCACGCTTTCACAACGATAACGTTCCTTTTGTATTGCGATACTATATGTCTGCAGGTGGTGGTTAAATTATGAACACTAAATTTTTGAGGAACATCTGTCTGAACCAGTGCAAGAAGAAAAACTAAATATTTATTTTTTGAGTGTTTATAATGTCACTCCCAACAAAATGTTAACGTTATTTAATTTCTGCATTGCTAATTTGTTTTTAACTTGGTCGTTTGTGGCAAATTTGACTTGAAGGCCTAGCCTGCAACATAACACATATTCCTGCAATCCACCATTCGAGACATTGAGGCAAAAACTGCTTCCTGCAAAGTATTTCAAATTTGCTTAGCTTGCCAAATTTAGAAATTTGAAAGTGACATGTTAGTAGTCACACGTTTTGCATCAGGAAAACTTGTGAGCACCAACATGTCACTTTCAAGAAATGATCACAGTGAATTTTTAGTTCCCGACAGATGCAGAACTATCGTCCGATGGACTTCTTACAGAAAGCGATCATTCACCAATTTAGCTTGAGAGTGAATGGTAAAAAGAAATTATTGAGTTTTGTTTCGTGTACTGAGTTGAATTGTGCTTTTCTAAACTGTAAGCAAAACATCCGCACTCCGGAAGTCGTCATAACAGCTTGTAGATACAGCCTTCCCTTAAGAAAGAGAGGCCTGTCAAGCAACATGAATACGCCGTGCTTTGACTGCAGCAAAGAATCATTGCTTTTCCAGCTTCGCGGTTGTTCATGCCAAGTGCAAAGTCGTCTGTTAAAACTTTAAAAGTTTCGAAAATGAGTGCAGCAAAATCTTTAACTATCTTCAGAAAACGTGCGGCACAGCTAAAGCATTAACGTTCTCCATCACCACCTTTCATGGTCACAATAGCATAGGCCAGGGGCAGTTAGTGCATACTTGCAAGTATTTGGAAGTGTCCCAGGATTTGCCGGAAAAAAGTCTATGCCTGTCAAGACAGTTGGCCGTTTGTTGCATTTTTGTACCTTGAAAACCATCAACTCACAAACCCAAAAGAATTATGATGAGGGTTTTCGCTGCTACTGTAATTCATGCGACTGAAAGATTTGTCCGTTCCATCCCAGAAACCACAAATGTTTCGAAGACTTCCATTTTCTCACTTAAAACATTGAACTGATATGATCCAAAATTAAGTTTAAATGTCGGAAACTGAAACGTCAGCTGCTGCAACCAAAGTCTACAGTCTAGTTCAGGGTTTCTCAACCTTTCATGGTTCGTGGCCCCCTTTCAGAGACACTCGTCACCCATGGCCACTGCTCTACAAACAAAAAAACTACATATGTCTTCTGAAAGAAATAAGGCCATGGTCAGCGGCCTGCTCATGGCTTCCCAAAATTCGCCCCATGGCTTGGGGGGCCACAGGGTCCCGTTGAGAAACCCTGGTCAAGTTCAGCGGCAAAGATTTCATCACGAATTCCTATTAAGGCGCAAGCCGGACTGTTGCGTTTGTCACAGCTTCGTGGGGAAAGCATGGAATTATTTTTCTTTGCATCGAGTTTTAGTGATGATGACAAACGTAAACGCTTTATTTCCCAAGGCTCAAGAGGCCATACTGCACATTCCCTCAGCTAAGCCCTTGCTCAGCGTCAGTGACTTAATACTAAAACGAGAAGTGAAGGCCGCTTGAACAGATGGCCCAGTGGTTGACCACGCCTCACTGCTTTGTGGCAGCATTTTTGTGACGAAACATTTGCTCATGGCATCTCCATTTGTTGCAACAGTTATGAAGGTGAAAAAGTTTCGTAAATACTTACGACAACAACACACTGACATCTAATCCAGATTAGTCAATTCGATGGAAGAAGCTTGTTCATTTGCGACTGTTAGCTGTAGAGAGAAACCTGAATGGCCTTTCGAGGAGCAGAGATCTTTCCCTTTTTAGTTTAGAAACAATAAACCTGAGTAAAAACTTAAGAAAAAGAAATGACAGGAAGCACCTTTATCAAATGGACCAAAACTCGTTGCAGTGTTGACTGCTTAAATCTAAAACGGAAAGTTTTCCGCAAAAAAGTCACAGTGAACTTTACTAACATAGAAAGCTTGCATTGGTGGAAATCATGTCATCGCAGAACGTCAAGCCGCTCGAACCTTTGCAAAAACAGCACAACTTGACTTTTGCACAAACACCTTATGAAGACGAAAGGAAAGCCATGGTTAATTGCAGCTATTGGGTGGAAACTTAAATTTTGGGAATGAATTTGATTTTTTTCGCTACTGTTGCAGTAAAATTGGAGTCTCACTTACTTCTCTCTCTTACTCGTTCAAAACAAAGAGTTTCACGATGAGACGATTTTAAGGTGGATAGGTTTAACGACGTTCGGTGTTGTTTCTTTCCATTACATTGCGAATGCACTTTCAAACGAAGCGGCCAATGCTAGCTGTCAAACCAGCCACGCTTAAACAGCAAATGAAAAATTCAAAACAGAAATGTCAGGTCACCACTCGCGCCATTTTTTACAATGCGGTGTTTGCGCCTCGTGTTAGCGATTTGCGACAAACGAAAAAACTGGCGACGAAGGTTTTTGAAAGCAAAATACACAAAGTTGGGGTATCCAGCCTTTGATCAACAACTCGTTACAGTAATTGTTCCAGAAGCCATGTGGTTGTGTTTTGAAATACATAACTAACAAGAGAATGGCTAAATGTAATTTTTTGAGCAATGCTCACTCTAGAAATAAGTTAAACGAAAAATCTGTACTGTCGTCACCGACAGCTAATTATTCTTGCTTTGCTGAAACCAAGCGAAAAGAAGCACAATGCAATGAGTAAAAAAACGCAAGGAAATACGTCAGCAAGCGAAGTTTCACATCCATAAATTTGAACCGACATTAACCCGATGCAGTGGTAACTGGTAACCACCAAGTAACGGCCGCACGGACGCGTGGCTGATTTGCAGCGACATGGCTTTGCCTCTCACATTCTAGCCGACTGCGTGTCATAGCGGTTTCTGCTACCCGGCATGCTGGTACGTCTCACAGGAGCACATTCTCGAGTCTGAGTATAAGCTCTAACTTAAGGTGCTGGCGCCACCTGCCTCACCCGACAGCACAGACAGGGGGGGTCACGGGGGGGGGCACGGGGCATATCTAGTGATTTTGTGCCTTAAGGGGCGGTATCCCAAACAAAATGCTGTTGCTCGCCTGAAATCAACACTTTGTCCTACCAAATTTTTTGTCCCCCCAAATTTTGGGCTGGGTACGCTACTGCCCGACAACACCAACTGGGTAGAGCGTCTGTTGTTTCAGAAGCCGCTGTCCTTGTTTCTGGCGCAATATAAAAAACGCATTCATCAGTCATTTCTGTCACGAACAGTCTGATCAGTTGATAATTCCTTACGTCAGCTGTTGAAGCGACATCTTCGCTCGCGAAAAATTCAACCTCGCAAACACTTGGAAGCAACTGTACGAGCAGTCTTATGGTTTCGATTTATCGAATGGCTCAAAATAGGATCTTGCGCTTGTACCTTTCAAAAACAATTCTTAAGTGTCTTCATCAAAGACATCCAGTGCCTACCCGGTATGGCCACAAACAGGGCCGCAATCAGCTGACATTTTCGGACGGAAAGGGGCAATATGGTTGCAACTTTTTTTATCTAACAACTAAACATATTTTGGCGCTTTCAAAATGTTTTTTAAAATTTCGGGGTGAGTGGAGGTAATTGCCTGGTTTGCCCTCTGGCTGCAGTCTGGCCAAGACAGCTTAAAGTTGTTGCTTTTACTCCAGAGCATGTTTGTTTCATTAAAACGCCACTGAAAGTGCAGCAAACGTTATTTGAGCTTTGATTAGGCGTGCATCCACAATGCGAAGACATTGCAGTGGAGCTTGAATGGTAAAAGAAGTATTTTCCCCCAGAAGTTTTCAAACCACATTTACGTGCTCTTAAGATGAAGACTTTTCAGGTTTGAAAATTTGATTCACAATCATCAGTCTTAGATAAAACGTCATGGTTTGTCAGTTCTTACTTCATAAAAACGGCAGTTTTGGTGGAGCTGAAGTTAATCGTCAGGTCTCATGAAGTTCCGGAGACCAAGAATTCCTAAAAATTTCACAATGGATTTATGACGTAAAACATTGGATTTGTGACGTCAGGTGTTAATTTACTGACGTCATTCACACACTACCTCTTCATTAATTTTTGTCGTGGTGAGTCACACCGAGCTTGATATATGTAGAAGTAATGGTTTAATATGCTAAAGAATAAAAATCGCTAAATTGTTGCTGTTAAATAAACAGGCTGCGATAAATGTCTTGTCAATGTCAAAATTTTTGACAAAAATAAGGTTGCCGTAAACTTCACACAGCTTAATCTCTTGAGCCGTTAGATTCTTGGTCGAGTTCATTGTCGCCAAAAAAGAAAGCTTTTTGATGTCGTGGCATCTACATTTATGCAATTCTTATTGGTACAGTATTATAGTTACTTGGCCATGTCAACGTAAGGTAGTCTCACTGTCATGCGCCGTGCTCTACCGCGGTAGATACAGCTTGCCGGAGGCAGTCAACCTTTCAACGAGTTACAGTGCTAACGAGGAAGGAATTTTTATTTTGGTAACCTTCAGTGCTCGATCAATCTGCATTCAGTCGTCATAATTCATGTTACTGTGTCAAGCTGTTTGCGCAACAAAGGGTAACCTTGATATACTGCAACAGGAACTTGTTGATCGATTTATTCGTCCGTGCGTAAGACGAATGGCAAGTCTGATTTGCTGTTGCGTCATTGCAGGGTCCTTTTCTCCTCAAGAAGAGTCAAGTTGGCCGTCGTTCTTTCATGGCTCATCGCACCAATCTTCCTTCTTCCATTCCTACTCGGATCCATTTCTCCCGACCGGCGTATCATTGGCTGGAAAAGAGAACAGCTCCTCTGCACATTTGTTTGGCTGAAGGGAGCCTGGCTGGCTTATATGCAGGTTACACTATAAACTTTCCTTCTAAATTCCGCTTGCAAGGGGTTACGGTGAAAGTGAAAAACGATAAAAAAGAGCTATTTTTACCTACAAAATTGCTTGCAAGCAGTTTATAAAGGCACAAATGTATTCACATCAGGAATTTGCCGCTAAATTCGTTTTTAGAAGAGCTGGCCAAGGTACTGAAAACTAACTCTAGAATACATTTGCAAACAACTCTCGTAAGACCCCTTAATGATTTTGTAAAAATAGAAAATTTCTTCGGAATTAAGCTAAAACTTGGAAGGCTTTGAGCAGTTCATATATTCCTGGTGTATACTTTGATCTATTTCCATTTTTAATACTTTTTATTTTATATATTTCTACATGACAAGTTACCAAGCTGTGCCTTCAACTAGGATACCAAGCTTATGTCAGTGCTGAGTTCCTGTTAAGGGCCATCACACAGCAAAAACTCATTCATTAAGTTTATCTGGTTTATAACACGATTGTCTGACTACTGCTCAGAAGCAGTTGGCAAGTCTTGACGGGGTCAACGTTAGCCATGTTACAGTAAAACTCCTGCTGGCTCTTTACTGAAAAACTTTTGCTGCTTCGAAGCGATATAAAGTGAAGTACGGGCTAACTTCTCTGGCCATCCGAAACCCGCTGTTGAAAACGCTGTGTTGTGGCGTATTGTTATCTGTTAGTAAGTGACATTAAATCAAGGATAGGCCTAGTAATTTTCTCAGCAATTTATTTTGTAATAATTCATACAGGGCTTCAAAAACTCCTCCAACATGTGCAGAGGCTTTTTTATATCTAAGGTTTTAAAACTAACATGCACAGGGTTTTCAAAACTCCATCAACATATACGTTGATCAATTAAGAAACGCGGTTTGTGAACAGCAATTTCACCGGAATGCTAATCACACACACTGAAGCTTCTGCTGCCACCACTGGTAAAAGTCAAGTAAAGACACAAACGAAAGCTTTTTTGTTACCCCCTTACAAATAGTTGGTGGAACGCATGTTTTTAAGAGATGTGAGGGTGACACACACACTTTAACAAGTTCTGCACGCATGGGTGGCATACGCACGCCAAACGTATGTTAATTTCTCTTATTTCACAAGACCCTGTTTTCATGCTTCGGGCAGTCATATCAGGGTGGGAATCAAAACGGATTTTTACTGCTTTTGTTCTTCTCTTGCGCCAAAAACCAGTCAATAATCTGCTGTTTTTGTTATACTGTTTGAACAAGTTAGCAGCGCGAAACCACGGCTTACTGGCTAGAAATTTGTACCAACGCAAAATATTAACGTGCGAAAAATTTTCTAAATATTCTGATCGCACTAATGCTTAAGTATGCAAGTACACGTAATCATATTTGGAAAACACTTTTGTAAACTGATTTCTAAATCGTTTTTGCGTTTTTGGAGCAAAATTGTTTCATCAAGGGGAATAATGTGGAGATGAAGATGTGCCGCGCCAAATTTCACAGTGTACTTTGCTATCACTGAAAAGACTCTTGAGCAAAAGTCAGTTTATTGTAAAGTGCATGAATGCATGAGGTTTTAGCCATGGTGCTGGCCACTAGGAAAAAAAACTTTCAGAAAGGAAAAGTTCACACCTGCGGTGCCGGTTTTGTGAAGTCATAGTTTTTTTGCTGAATAATATCCGGCATCGACAGAGCTGCGTTCGTTCATTGGACGACAAGTTGTAAGGATTTCTGTCACAAAGACATTGTAAGGATATCTGTCACAAAGCCATTGTTTATGCCACAAAGACATTGTTTATGAACGAACAGCTCCAGTGAGTGGAGAGGCGCTCCGGTAATTTCTGACATGTGACCTTGTTCACGAAAACTGGTTATGAATTAATAAAAATAATTTGTTTGATCGCTGGCAGCTGACAATGTGCATCATCACGTCTATTACTGAATTTTGCTTTAGCTTTTTATTACTTCAACCCTTTATGAAAACGTGATAATTAGGGGATGTCCGTGCAATGCTAATAGTGATCTCACTTTCACACGGACGTTATCTAAAATTTGCAGAATGTTAACAGCTTTTTATAAATAGTCTTGAAAATTCTGTCTATATATAAAAAATATATATCTATAAAAAGAAATTGCATTGTGTAGCGTCTTCAAACATAGCTATTAATGAAAAAAGCTATTTAAAAATTGCCTATTTACAAAGAGAACAGGCTTTCCTTTTTCGTTGTAAATTGCCCGACAAAAGAAAATAAAAGCATTACAATATCGACGCGAAATCTTTTTCCATGTTTGAAATAATTTTTGCGCAAAAGCAAATTAGTTAGGGGTGACATGCCCCCGCATCCCCGCCTACTACGCTCTATATGTAGGCCATGTATGAAAAGTTGGTAAAACACATGTGACGACTTTGCTCTATGCAAAAGCGTGATATTATATGCGCACTACATAAACAAAAAACACGCATTAACACAATGTCCGATAAGAAGATCAGTTGCAAGAACCAAGCGTAAAAAAAATATTGGGCAGGTTGTGAAATTGCTTCTTTCGCAGTCACTTGTACGTTTCGGGTTTTTGTCTGAGCGAACGAATATGAATAGCGATTGAATAAGTTCCGGAAATCGTTGAAGGAGTGAAGAAGTCATAACGGGCTTTATCAAATTCGCCGTTAAAACAGCGAGCCTTGGAGAAATTACTTGCCACAGCGACAGGCGGCTACCGAGCACCGCGGTAACGAACGCGTACAATTCGTTTGGTTGCTGGAAAGAACTGCACAAACGCATTTTCTTGCGCACGCGAAAGCCAAATGCCAGAGGAATCATTACTATTTATCTGCACTCTGTGTTTGCACCAAGCTAATGTTTGGTGAAGTACGCGTTATGTCGGTTCTTAAATGTTTGAAATCTGGTTTTCACTTGGCAGAAGCAAGCACGCGACTTTAACATGACTTTTACGTTTATCAAAGCTTGGCAATGAGCTCTTCTGCTGTACCACTGAAAAGCTTATAAGGAAGCTGAAGTTCAACGCGTGCGTCTGCTGCCAAGGATGGAACTTCAGGACGAGCTTGTGACGTGACGCAGACTCTAAAACATAGAAAATTTTTATCACGACTAAGTTTTCTCTGGAAATCTTCTTCTTGAATTCGTAGCAAAACCATCAAACCTTGCAGCAATTTTGAATCATTTGGCAATTTGCTGAAGCTGTTAACCCTTTTAGAATAGGCCTACTCGTGTGTGCGGTGTGTTGTGTGAATTTCCCGGAAATCTTTGGACATGTCTCGTGAGGAAACGAGTACTACCTGTGCTGTTAAAATGCTCTTTATTCAGTTCCTGCAGACATTTCATGGTGCTGTATTCACATTACGTAGAAGCTTCACTGAAGACACCTTCGGTCAGTCATAAATAAAAGCCTTAAATTAAATTAATGAAAAGTTCTCTATACCTGAAAATTTCACCATTGCAAAAAACAGGAAAAGTTGTTTCAAAATTTTATGGTTAAACTAGCAATGCACTGTCGAAATATGGGCATGGAAATGGCAAATGAGTTTACTGAAATGGTTGAAAAAGTGGAATCGATTGGTACATCTCTGATTGACGCTGTAAACAAACTGTATATATGCAACCCTCAGGTATTTCTACTTTTTGCACAGCTTGTACTGCCATGTCTACAAACTGTTTGTTAAAAGGTCGTATACATTTACTTCAGCTGTCACAGTCTATAGTCAAAATAGGCGAACAGGGTGGACAAAAGCTTAGATATTCAATATAGGAGTAAGATGTTTCTATTTCGCTTAAGTTGGAACAACGTCATTTTGCTCACCCCTGGTCCCTAGATACTGCTTATTGTCACCGTGGCTTAACTTAATATGTATTCATCTACGCGACAATATTTTTGTGGTTTTCTTGCAACTCAGATGGCATGTTTGATAAACGTCAGTGAGGTTGAGACAAAGCTACTTTGAAACATTCTTATTCTATGCGGGCAATTGTTCAGTCTTCAGACAATAGCAGTATTGACAACTTGCAACTACAAAAAGCTGGCTGCAATCATGTTTTGGATTTTCAGTGGTCTTTTTTCAATGTGCCTATCGATTATTTTGCGGATAGTATCGGCTCGAAAATTGCCAGTTTTGAAATTTGAAATGGAGTAACAGGACTTCAAACCCCTCCCTCTCCGCGTACGGTGTCTATGCTCGCGAAAATGCTGATCAACAACAACCCCTTAACGCTTGTAAACAACCCCCTAACTCCTGTCAGCAATCTTGTATGCATGTCAACAATCCCTTACGCATGTCCTGTTCTGTATTTAGTTGTTTGAAACTGTCAGTAAACTTGCTTGGCATCGCTTATTCACAATACATCTTAACTCATTCGCGCAACCTCGACGTAGCCAAGCAGCATGACGCACACGCGAGTTTATTTTTACCAAGTCGCGTGACACGCGTGACTTCATCCATCATGAGATGTTGTTGGTGTCGAGAGACAATGAACGGAGTCATTTGCGGCGACTCCGTCGAGGAGAATACAAGGATTATAAATGTAGGAAAAACCTACGGTGCCGAAGGCCTTTCTTGAGGGCTGGGCAGCATCGACGCGGTGAACACATTGTCCTAACATCTGCGGCAAGAACCAAGTAGGTTCTTGTCGAAACCTCAACAAATCGCCAACCACGTTGTTGGTTAAATCAGGACCCTGTAAAAGAAGGTCATTTAAAGACATACCACCAAACCTAACTGACACTGAAGCGTACTTCCTGGCGTTTCCTTCTACAAGACGGGCGAACGTATTCGATCCAATCGTACATCAGAGACTGTAATCTTCGCCGAACTTATCGTTAAACACGACGGGAAAGGCCATAGAAGAACTGAACCTAGTAGCACATTTGAACACAACAATCCAGTGCGCGTACGGACGCAACAATTTCGTAATAGCATCATTTTGCCGTGAATTGAAAACGATTGAGAAAGGAGGAAACGGAGCTTCGTCCACTTAGTCTTGCGTCACAGTCTCTTTCAGCAAAAACCGGCAGCAACTCCACAGCTCGCCAAGCTGCGCGTTCTCTTAAAATTAGTTGTCAACGAAAGTTCGATGATCGCCAACCGACGAAGCATTTGGGTATTTCGCAAAATAGTCCAGATTTTCAGTTTGGCGTCGCAAGCTGCACAAACAAGTTTCGCAATGATTTATTTATTTATTTAACGACAATCTTGCAACAGGCGCTAGCCTTAGTGGTGCAATGATTTCATCAAAGTCCTGTCGACGTTTTCATGTTGTTTTCATCATAAGTGATGATAAACATTAAAACGTTCAGGGAAATCCACCAATTTGTTGTATCACGTAACTAGTATTTGTATAGAATGGCCAAAAACACGCAAGGCATACACACACCAACTAGGCATTCACTGGTATGCGTTTATCGTGCGTTCCAATCATTCCATACGAAAAAGTACGTTAATTACTTCGCGTAATACCCGTAGACTATAATGTAGATCAATATCTCACTGTTTACTTGCCAAGACCTGGGAAATTGGTCCTAGCCTTCTCGAGTGGCGCACTGGGTACAGACGTACTCTGGGAACATTCTGTTCCTGTGTTGTTATGCGTTGTATCCGTTGCTTTGGGCTGTTTTTCTCTGTTTTCTTCAATTGCGCATGTCAGTCATGCAAATACGGGCTGGCGCTACAAAACTCGACTGTTGTACAGCGTCAAAAACACCCATAAAATTAATTTATGCAATCCCCTGTTCTGTGGGAAGTAGGCTGAACGGGCGCATTCCATATTGACATCGATGAATGTTAAAGTCGTAACCGACGGGGAAACCGTTCGTTGCTTTAAACGACGCCGTGCTCGTAAAGATTAAGCTACTTAAGCTCCTTTTTCTTGGCCGTGTCAAGTGCAGGTGTGTGTTTAATCTGAATTGCAGCGCATTAACTAAAAACCTCACTGTTGTCATTTTCGCCTGGCGTTTGGGCAACTTGAGCGCAAGGCGCAAGTTAAAGCTACCAGGGTTGTTGAGCTGTGTAGGGTTGAGGAGGTTTGAGTCCCACTTTGACATCAAAACAGACTGTGAAATGTGAATCCAATGCCTATCTATTCACTGAATCACCTTATTCGCATCATATACCGTATACGCAATCTCCCAGTTAGAAACCTCGAGAGACCGACATTTTTATGACCTGGCCAGGCTCGACCAGTCATGATACAGGCCCATCCCGAACCAAGTCCCATCAGTGTTTAACCTTTATGTCCGATCCATCCTGGCCCATACAACAAAGTAGCACGAGCTATCTCAGTGTGGGCCGTACAACAAAGCTGGTCTCGCAGGGGCTTCAGTGAAAATGTTGTCCATGTGGAAGAAAACGAAGCATCCGCTTATATGTCATTCAAAATAGCGCCGGTGAGGTCATTGGGCCGACGTTTTCACTGCCTGCCTCTGAATGACCCAAAGCAATTTCGACCCGGCCTTCGGTCTGTAATTCTAAAAAAGTCCGGCCCACGGGCTGTGTACGTCCCATGATGGCCTCTACTCCCAGTTTCGGCTTCATGAACAATGGGACCTTGTTACTCGCGAACCCTGAAGGACAAAGACTCGAACTCTTAGTCTCAGCGGAATTTCTAAAAAGTCTCCAGGATCTGATCTTGTTGTTTCCCGCGTAACTCAGAACTTCTGGAAGAAAAGTTAAATCTGGCTGTTTTTCAAGGATACTTTTTACTTGTTGCTCGACCTTAGTTTCAGTTGCAGTTATATTTTTTCAGGTAATCAGGATCATTTTTCAGTTCTTACCCATAGCGCTGATGGTTGCCGCTTACGTCATCATGTTTTGCAAATTGAAAAGATCAACGTCATCCACGGTAGCTAAGGAAACACTGCCGTGGGAGCGTGACAAAGCGGCAAATGCAGGCGCCTCGCTGATGTTAAAGGTAATTTTTAATCTTTGATTTCATTGAATGCGCCTTAGGCTAGTGCCGCATCCACTAAGTATCGAACTTTACATCCTGCTACAGTTACATGTGTGGACTGCAAGAATTACAAGCCAGAGAATTAGTGCGCGTTTTCGCAGTAACAGCCTAAATAAAGGCAGGAATTTCTACAGCTAAACTGAAAATTTAATGAAATCCAAGTGTACTGAACAAAAACGTAAAGTCAACTTTGTTCTCGTACTTTTGGCAAAATACAAAAAATTCTTAATCATTCCGCGACGTTTTCTTGTCCGTTTCGCGCAGTGTTCTGTGATGTGTGCTGTGTGCTGTGATTGTGTAGCAATGCTTTATGTTTTCGATAAAATCATCTAAACCGTTCGCACGAAGCCAACAACGCAATTTCCGTATGGAATTGGCGTGATGCCTTGAAAATTTGCCAACAATGCTTGAAAAGGCATCAAGAGAAATTTGACTTTCGTTAACAGCGGGTGATCCACACGGAGGTCTTATGCGCCTGGTTCATGCTTTTCCACTTGGTAAAAACAATCTCTTGTGAAATCAAGACGATGTATACAGGCTTGAGAGTGTTACAGTGGTTAGTTTCACTTTTTCAAATGCTACGCGGAGGAAAGCTTTTCATTTAATATGAAGTCTGAAAAACGATATCTCGAAGCTTCAGCAACATCAATTTTCCTCAAGCAAATCAGATACTGCCGCAGTTTGATTGTGAGAAATTAAAACAAGGTGGTGAAACGCACAGTAACCTGGAGACAACTATTTTTCTGTTCCCAGTAGCTATAGTTTAGCAATAACGACCAGTCAAAAGACAGATTGTTACAAAAACTCAGCATGTAATTATCAGCAGTGTATGTCATATATATTTTACATTTTGTCACATGGGAGAGTGGAGGCTGGTAACGGGCGTGTCATAAAATATTGATTCTATGATTCCTGGTTAGTGATAGAGCTTCGAAATATTTTGTCGAATTGTTTGAAAAGTTTCAAAGCGAACAAATCACTTTCTTGTGTCCAGCCAAAATCACACTTGTTATCAAATAGGTTGATGAATTATGACATCTTATTGAATTATGACATATTAAGCGAAGCAAGTCCTTTACAAAGTTTAAAAATGCTGCACTGATTGTGTTCAACAATCGTTTCATCAACGGCCCATACTGTAATTCACATTTAAATGCCAAAATCCGCTTCCAACCTTTCTACTGCACAGCAGGAATGCCACATTCAATGTATTGTCTGCACCGATCACTACATGTTGGCGCCCTTTGTGCTATGGCAGCGGCGGACACGAGCAGCAGGTCTATCAGTCGAATCTAGGCCCAGCAGCTTCAATTCGGCCACGTCGAATTTGAATGATGTGGCGAACTTCAGGTTGGGACAAGTTATTGACCAAAAACGACTCTTGTCAGTGTTGAGTCATCGACAGTGAGCAATGGTGATGGGGTTGCTGCGTTGCGTGAACCTGTATGTGCCAAAGACGATCACTGGAGTGGGTTGGGATTGAAACGGACCCGAACTACAGCGAGTTTTTTGGACTTGGATGCGTACTGTAAAATACTTTAAAAGTTTAAGATCAAGACTGGATAGGTTTTTGGAAATGAATCGAGGCGTGAAAAGCTGTGGCTTTTTAACATTGTGGATCCAGGACGGTAACTAGGAGCGCAGGGGTGGCGAAGCTCCCCTAAAACTTTTCGCCCCACTGGAAAAATGTGTTGGGCATAATTTAAAACTATTGGACATAGTTTGAAAAGTTTGGGACCCTCCCAGAAAACTCTTTGCCCCCTCTGGTGTCTCAAGCTAGTTACGGGCCTGAGTGGATCCATTTGGACTTTTCATTTAAAAATGTTTTTGAACTGTGTTTACACTTGGATTGAATTTTAGAAAAATTAGGAATTGGATCTAGATCGTGAAACGCGACAGTCCGATCGTCTCTATCGTCTCTGGTATGTGCATACATTGATTTCCCGATGTCACATCCTGTGAAGGTAGATTTTGCGATAACCGCGCAAAAAAGCAAATCCTATGGAAGTGTTTCCTGAAAAATACTCGCCGCCAAAGATATTCAAATTGCTCTGCTGTGAAAAGCAAATCAGAAAAACATAAATTGAAACATACGGTGGTGAAAACTTCAGACATGTTTTTGCTTTATCAAACAAAAGAAATATGGCATATAGGATGAAACGCAGTGTAGAAGCGGATACTCCGACTGCAGACGGGAGTTTTGGAGGTTGACGCAAATATTTTGTTATGACGATTCCTCATAAACAAGATGTAAAATTTTGTTTCCTCTGTTCTGTTGTTTCCGTTTTGTAAATTAAAGTGAACAGTTGACTTCCTGCCACCCTCCGCAGGAGTTTCATTCCCACCATCTTTGATTTATCGCTAAAGCAAAATGCTTCGATTTGTTAAGGTACGTGCTTTGTTGCTCATCATCAGATCAAAAGTGATTTGATTTCGAATGGAAATTACCACAAAAAAGATGAAGGCAATCATAACAAATCTGACCAAAGATTTTCAAAAATGTTATAAAGTTGTGATTGAAAAGCGTCAAAACAGTTGTAGCTTTCTAGAACGTTTGTCGTTGATTGCCCAGTTTTTCAGTAAGTTGCGTACGGTAACCGGAAAAAGAACTCCTCATTTTGCAATTCAATCGCAGTAGACCCTAGGATGCTTAAACTGGGGACGCTCCCCCCTTGTGGGCGTGAAAGGTTCGCAAAGGGGGCGGGATTATGGCAGCGCCATATTGTTGAAAAGAAGGATAATGGCAAATAAATTGTTGTTCTGTTTTTTGTGTTTCATTGTGAGGCTATAGGTGTGGCGCGAGTATCAATGACTAACGCCAAAGGGGGCGTGACTGAAAAAGTTTAAGAACCTCTGCAGCGCAGTAGACAGACCACCGCCCGATGTCAGCAAGTTCGTTCGTGCGGCGCAATTCAGGTCCAAGCTATTTGAACCTATTACGTTTTGCACCGCAATGAGACACGCAATTGCAGAAGATACAGAAAAAGCAGAGCATGACTTGCAGTCATTTTCAGAGCATGACTTGCAGACACGAACGACATCATTGCGTGCAATTCCATGCACTGCGTGTCAGAGAAGGAAGAGCGTGTTGGTTTGAATCCAAGCGGCGTAAACTCTGGATATTGTGTTTCACAGCGTAATTTTTCCAACACATCCAGTTTATAATTGGTTAATTAATTTTCATGGCCGCTTTTTCTCTAGGGAGGGTCGCGGGGCAGCAGTCCTAGGAGGGCTCGAAATGACTCACAGTCAACAGCAATTTCAGATAGTCCTTCTGGCTCCACATCAAGACGGGACCAAGCAAGGTCGAAGATGTATTCACTCCACCTAGTCCATGGACGACACCTGGGTTGCTTTCCCGTAGGTGTGGCCAGCAGGATTTGTTTGCAACTGTGATTGAATAAAAATTTTGTTGCCTTTCAACAAATTCTTTTTTCACAGAATACGAGAAATGCAGGAAGCGCGGTCAACCTCAGCACGGAAGAAGCTCGAATTGCTAAAAATCTAATTAACACACAGAAGCTGACCAAAGAGAAGCGATTACTCCGTGTTAGTGCAGTTATTTGCGGTGCTTTCATCCTATTATTCACTCCCAGTCTGGTGGTCAATTTGTTGCCAGAAAGGTGAGACACATGTTTCGGATTTTCGCGCGAAGTTTGTTGGAAACTGTTTTGTGGAAATAAATTGAAGTTGTTAATATTGGAAATTACTGAAACACACTCCTATATCTCGTTATCATGAGGCATGTACTACACTTACATTGGAGCAAGTAAGAGATGCTGATGATGATTTGAAGTCAAAAACGTTTTGTCTCTAATTGTATAAAAATAACCGCACATTGATTTTGCGTTGGTAGCTTGCTGAGTCATACCCGAGCCATATCATTAGGTCAATTATTTTCCAATCAAGAAGACATTTGATAATTTAGTGGCGCCTTGTATACTTGGTTATGATCGGCAATATATTTTCTTTGTGTAATTTTAATTTAATACGTTTTCATACCATCCACCTTTGGAAATCAAACCTCCACGTAACCTGTCGCTAGACTTTTAGTGTTATTGCGCGGATAGACTCTCGATGTTGACCTGTACTGGCACAACCAATTCTTGCTACAACCGCAGTAGACGTTCTCTCCACTTTAAACATGTGTTGAGAATATCAAGCTGTGCTCGTTATTTTCCTGCAAAATAAGGTTACAGGAAAAACAAACTCGTTGTTGTTACAGTAATTTGTTATCACGTAATAGGTAGAATCTTGTTCTTTGCGTGTGCCTTCAGAAAGTCACGTTTTTAACGCTTTTTTGCAGGAGGACTTTGGATGTCAGGATACATATGGCGGCGTCAAACATAACGTGGCTGAACAGCTGCATCAACCCTTTCATTTACGCCATAGTCAACCCAAAGTTTCGATCGGAATACAAGATATTTTTAAAATATTTTTGGTTAAAGTTTTCTTGCAAATTATAGTCGCCGGAAGTGATAAATCCCACGTGCTGGTTTTTAATGCTGTTGATGGATATGGTTAATCGACAAAGCTGGTCGTGAATGTAATACGAACTAGACGCTGGAGCTACTAAATTCTTTATCTAACACGTTCATGGAGTACCTTGAAATTTAAGTTGACATGAGTGAATGAAGTATCGTTGAAGTGTTTTCAAAGGCCTTAATGCGTGGACTTTTCAAACACTTCGCAAAACAAGAGTATAATTTGGAATAAAGAAAACTTAGTCTCAGGAGCGCAACGAGGTTAGATGGCGTCTGGAGCAAGAAGTAAGTTTGGCGCTCCCATGTTCGAACCTGAGGTCTTTCGGAAGCAAATGTACTGCGTTGAAGAAAGTATTTGTGACATGCTTGGGACTTTTCGGCCTCCCATAGTGACTCTGCGCCCGGGGAATTGTGCCCCTCATTCCCCCCTCGTTGCGCCCCTACTTAGTCTTTCCATAAAAAAAAGAATTGCAGCCAAACGTTTTCAAAATAGTTCTTGGCTCGTCAAGACGCTGTTGCGGAAGGTGCGATGTAACAAGTACAGCGGTCGGTTACCATGCAGACCAAGACTCTCTGTATCATGTTCTTTTTTGTTTTTCCCCATCGTTTAATCTGCGATTGATGCCTGTTTTGTTTTTGTTTTTTTGTTTGTTTTTTTCTCATTACTTTTGCGTTTCATTGTTTCTGTTCTTTACAGTTTTTTATTGCTTTGCGAACACCACCGCGTGGGATACAAGTGCCTTTCCTCTGCTTGCGTAAAATCCCAAAAATGTTCTTGGGCAAAACACCAAAAATTTTCTCAAATTACTGTTCTTTTGCTTCGATGCACAGTTTTGATATCAATCAGCGTTTGTTTTTGTCGGAAGGTGCGTAAAACTCGGAAAAGAAAAACTGCGTATGCTGTTGTCATGTGTGCAAGGGTTCCGATCCATCGGCGTAGTATTACAGCAGCTATGTCCAACCCGCGGCCGCATGTTGCTCAGTCGACGTTTTTTTGCGGCCCATTTTAGGTTTTGCTGTAGTAAAAGTATCCTATGTACTGACAACCTGTCCTTATTTTGATAATCTTGAATTTGACATTTTTGATGCAGGTGGTCTTCAGTGCCATTTTATCACGTCTGTTACCATGGCAGTCAGGATTCGAACGCTTGCAGTAGATTAGCTGAAGCTAAATTTAGTTTGATAAGATCAAAGTAAGCCATTCATTGTGCGGCCCTCATTAATATATCACTCAATGTGCGCCCTGGTTAAGATAGCGACATAATGTTTTGCCCAGTAAGCCATATGGATTGGACATGGCTGCAATACAGGAACACTTACTTAAAAGACTTATCTATCCCTAACCAGAGCATTAAGCTGCATGCAACACGCCACTGTGGCAGGGTTTATTTGAAATTAAATAAAGGACTAACCCAGGAGTGTTCAACTCGAAAAGGGATGCGTGCCAAATTTTTTCATATAATTTAATCTCGTGTCATATCATGTTCAAATAGTTACGTGCGTTGTAAACGAACTTCTTTGTCGTCAAACAAAATGTCACATCAGACAGCAAGGCTGCAGGAAGCTACTTTGTTGCTTTGTTGATAGTTACTGGCAGCAGTTAGCCACGTGCGAATAAACTTGCTGATCTAAATTACTTCGACAGAAACGCGACTTTTTGTGATTTTCGCCAAATAGGAAAATCACATTTAACACAAGCCTACAATCGCTCCCTTGCCATTGACGAACCTATATAGAGCATACATAAAACACTTCATCATTACACAATGCGAAGGGGGTGTTAGGTCATACACTCAGGCAATAATATAAAAGGAACAACCACTAAAACACACGCCGATGACTATTTCGATCTCCCATCGTCACACAGAAACGTCACATACAGCAGTGGAGATGAAATGAAGACTCTGAAAAGCACAGGATATGTAAAGTGGGCTGATTCAGAGGTTAGACAAAAATACACAGGGCTGAACAAAATGCATACCATTACTTCGGATCTAGGCACCATCGTCTTAATAAACAATCTGGCGCGGACGCAGTCGCAGTTCGGCGTGGTTTGAATCTCGGCCGGGTCGTACCAAGACCTTAAAAATTGGAACTTGCTTCAGTCTGACCAAGCGCTCGGCATAATGACTGTAGCAGGGAAATTCTCCAACGCGGATGCAATCTTCGTCGGAGTCCGGTCGTGTTGCCTACTGCCTTCCCATCGG
>JGI24159J19872_10001075_pt1 | contig 28733 bp, 20 predicted proteins | sample Ectturendosymbi4_FD_19872 | JGI IMG/M metagenome (IMG submission 19872)
AAATGCTGAGAATTTAAACTGGTGTTAAGTTAAATGCTGAGAATTTAAACTGGTATTTACTGGCTGAGTCATGGAGGAAAATAATGGAAAAGCGGATAGTTTTGACATTTCGACAAGGCAAGGAATGTTAGGCATGTTTACCATTTGCGCGCGGTGGTTTTAGACACGATGCAATCCAGAAGGTTGTGATTCACAGTTTTGGAATATAAAGGCCATCTCGCTTGACGTCAAAATCTTTCGTGATTTGTCCGGTTGCTTCAATCTTCGGCGAGCGGTGATGAACCAGCCATTGAACTGTTCCCCACACAATACTTGATGTTTCGCAACCCGGCGTAAAGTATTGATAACGTTCCATGAACACCAAGAATTCAGTGGAATAATTTCTGCCAGCCTCAGGCAACTCAATTTGAAGCAGATTTTTTCAAAATACATCCGCAATTCGGTTTCGAGCCCACGCGACGTGGCGTGGTTAACTGTGACGTAACTGGCAAGTTGTCCAAAGCTGGCCGCAACTTCGTTGATGTCATTTCAGGAAAACAATTAGGACCCTGGTAAAACTGTATTAGCAGACAAGAGCTAGTTTAATACCTGTCACTAGTTCGAAAGGCGGTGCGCAAAAACGTGTCAATGGTCTCGGTACGGCTATGGGTGTACGATGTTGCGAATATAGGCATGTGACAAGTTAGTTGAATCTGGTGAAAAGCACTTTCCGTGTGAGATGTAACTTAAAAGGATGTCCACCGTTTAGTCTTTTCTCTTTCACGCTTGATGTTGCGTCCACGTGGTGCAGCAGAGGTGACAGGTCGAGAAATTGTTCATCTGAATTTTTACGAACGTAGTTAATTAAACTAATGATTAATTAACGTTGAAGCAAAACACAGCGAGCAACACCGTGTGTCCTAGTACCGCAAATCAAACCAGAAAAACGTCTTAAATCGAGCAAAGCTTCGTCACTTGTTTTCTGAGTCAACAAAAGTTGTTTCTTGTGCATTCCACCGTTTTAGGATTCTTTGTAAATTTCTGGCCCTGAACGTTCAGCACCTGTGTCATTTTTATGCCCAAAATTTAAGTTTCTGGCAATAATTGCAGTAATCTTTTGTAAAGCGAATCATATACCAAGTGTTGTAAAGTTGGATATAGCCTCTGGTCTATCAATCTGTAATGACTGAAATTTTGTCACCCTTTCCCTTCTGATACAAGTAATTGTGGCCACCGACCAAGTACGCAGGCCCGTAGACACCGAGCTCATTCAGGGGCTGTGCCCGTCAAATTTTTTGTGCCTCCCCAAAGTTTGTTGTGACCAGAGAATTCATAATTATATAAAAAACAAATCTTCCCCCTAAATTGCCCCCAACCTTAAAACCTTGCCACGGGCCTGCAAGTACGGAACTTCCAAACCATGTTATTTTAGCAAGGCGTGTTCTGGTGTTAGGATCAGTGAGGTGAGAGCAGAATTCTTTAGCTGTACGAGCTGGTACACGAGGTGAGAAGCAATAACAACATTCCTTTCATTCCTGACTGGTTGTTTTTATAACAGTGGCAACAAATTGTTGGTTTAAACCGGTATGCGATTTGAAACACAAACATTTAACGTTCGTTTATTGGAAGTTATTTGATTCCTATAAAGTAAATGATTTAGAGGATCCAATTCATGACAACCTTCACACATCTCACTGTGCAGCTGTATGACTTAGCCACCAACCTGACTGCAATTAAACCGCTGCGGCATCTCTTATTTACTTGGAAACAATCGAATCCGGTATGCCTTCACTTGCGCCCTCGCGTGGAATGGCCAAGCTGACTTGAAACGGTTGCCGCAGGTTGCTGCACGACGTGCTTGTTATCCGTAGTGTTTTCGAAATACCTCTGTGGATGAATCTTTGTGAACAAAGTTGTGCGACGAAGTAATTCCAGTTCATATGTGCGGACAACCAACTTGCCTCAAAGGACCTTGCCTCGATGTGTTTTCATTGAAAGATAAATGTCCCCTATTGTGAATATGTTTTTAAACGGCTTTTTGCCGTCACACATCTGAGCGTCAGGTAAACTCAACCTTGCCGGTATTATTCTACAGTAAGACCTATTGACTTATCGTTCCACAGCAGTAACAGCACTAAATGCCCCCCCCGGTGCGAACGCGAACACCGCACAGAATCATCGTCCACGCTAGGGATGGTACGCCCCAAGATTGAGCCGGGATCGCCCATAGCCCACGAAATCCAGCCCATTAACGGTCCGTGGACCGACAACATTTTTTTTGCAATCCTGCCCGCCCATCGCCCGTTAAACAAAATTTCTACGGTTTGCTTACAAACAACTGTTAAAGCGATAGTGATTTGGTAGATATGAAAATGCCTTTTTCATCATTAGCGGGCGGTAGCGGTGAAATCTTAACCGCCAAAACTGCCGTTAGCGGCTCGCCGAAATACCGGACCATTAGCGTCCCGAACCTTCTCTGGTCCAGGCAACAAGAAACTTTAATCCGCGCGAGGAGCCAAACGCTTCAGTGTTTTATTTCGGGTGCACCTTTAAAAATGCTGTTAATTTATTAATCGCCCTCGTGAGTTTTTGAAAAGTCGTTCGCTCCTGCAATAACTTAAGTGTAAGTGTAAGCGTGAGGCGTGACCACTCCCTAGTTTTGCGTTCTTTATTTTTAAAAAATACTTTGTTACTATATCGGAAGTAAATTTGTCGGACACACGCGGTAACTACTTACTGCCCACTTGTCTCCATGTCACTCGCCAAAATTGTACATTTGGATAGTGGTTTATAACATCATACACTGTTTTGTGATAGCATACAGTGTGATAGCATACAGTGTGATGACATACAATGTTTTGTGACATCAATGCTGTTTGTAATTACTTTTCTGTTACGAACCATAACACAAATTTTACGTACAATTTTTTCTAACGCAGCAGTGGAGTTGGCTAAACCGTTGCTTTCAGAACAATGTAACCAGACACGGTATTTACCTCAGCCATGCATTCAGCCCACGTGATCGTCTGCTGTCCCACCACTGATCAACTCAACCAGCTATTGTCACGGCGTGCCTTCATGAATGGCTTGACTTGTGGAGTTTTAGCAGCCATGATGTCACTTTCTCCATTGGACGAAAGGCAATCAATTATGATGAACGGCTTCCGCACCCACCCCCTATACAACGTGTGCAGTAGGATCCTCGAGCAGCGCGTTACAGCGAGAGAGAATGTTGCAGTGGTTGGTTCCGCTGTAATAGGCCGCGGTGAAAATTCAGCCATTGGTTTAATGCCTGACAGCAGAGAGATGAAGTTGATATTTTCTACTTCTACAACTTTGCATAGAATTTCGCGTTCCCAGGAGCTTGATCACAGTTTGAGACATGTGTTTGGAAGACGTTGGCAGGCCTGAAAAGGTTCACTTGAGAAAAGTCCAAGAAAATCACTCTGAACAAAATTCCTTAAGCGCTCTGTATTCGACGTTTGGCAGTTCATTGCTCTAGAAGAGAATTCGTACTGCTCTTGTAAACTTACAGTAGAAAGTTACTAATTCCATCAGGTCAGTGTATTTGCTGTGCCATCCATCATTTTAGGTCTCACGTGGTCCGCGTGTTTCAAACATAACAAAGCGCGGGAATTATGTTTTTACTCCTGGTGTTTGTGGGAAAAGCGTACTCGATGTCGAAAGAGTTTGGTTTTGCTTGCAGCATGCTACGTTATACCTTGACACACTTGCGAGCTGCCTGACAGCTGCAGACAGCTGTTGTGACGCTTTGCTGGCGCAACAATCAAAGTGATTGAGCAGCAGCTTTGAGCGCTGTTCTTTGAAGAAAGTTCGGTAGAGTTGGTTGCGTCATCAGAATAGCGCAAGTATGAGAAAGTGAGCTGCAAGTACAGATCTCATTTGATGTTATCTGTCAATGAAAGCTCCCCAGGGAACCATAAGTTCAGTTATTTGATTTTTGGGAACTTTCTGTAAGAAACTGCGCATTTCTACAGAGGTAAAAAGGGATTAAAATTAATTCGAAAGAGGCGTTGCATTTTTGAATCCGCCAGTCGCTTTTCAGCTTGATGACGTTATGGAGTGAGGTCATTGAAATGTAAACCATTGGTGGTCTTCATAAAATATTCATTGTCAGGCAACTGCAGGTAAACGTACATGGCGCAAAATGCATCATATGAAGCAGTAGTGCCGCTCTGAAAAGTGAGTTTCAAGCTGTTGTGCAGGTCTGTTACTACAGCTACCAAAACGCCTGGACCGAAGTTTAAAAGTGCCGGCGAGGCTGTGGGACAGCAGAGAGAAACTAATTATTCTTTTTAACTTGAAGGGAATTTGTCATATTTAGCTAATTGTTACTTACAAAGATCGACCATGGGTGGAAAATCAAGTAAAAATAAGGTAAATAACTTACAGTAGCTTGATTATGTGGACCGTGGTTTATGCTGCAGAGAGTGAGCGTGATATTTTGGAAACAACGCCAATGAATTGAGACATGTTGCAGTCACGCGCAGCTTGCTGTCAGCTACCAGTACTTGCTGGAATGTAAGAGCACTTCATCTGCAAAACAGTGTGTAGGAGGAACTGCGGCCGTAATCCGTTATGAGACGTTCATTTTCGCGGCTTAAACCAACAAATAAAAGCCTGTNGTCAGTCACGAGTTCAGGCTCGCCAANCTGCAGCTGCGCAGGAACTGAGCAGGGAGGTGCAATTTCACTCGTGTTACTACCTACCAAGAGAAGCTATTGNAGTTGCTCACAACGTAAACCTAACTTCCGCTNTTCCCGGTGTTCTGTCGCTTCAACCTTGCCACCGCTGTTCTGTCTCACGCTTTCCACTGAAGCGTTCTTGCAAATGCGCCTGAGGTCTGCTTGAGGCCAACTTCATGTAAGCAAACCTCAAGAATGTCTGAGAATAACTATTATGTCCTACCTTCAGTGTTATATCCTACCTTGACTTGAAATAGTGTTGTGGTGCCTATAGGCAGAAATTGATTTTTGACCGTAATGAAACTGTGGTTCTTTAAAAGCTCAATTTTGGCAAACAGTTGTCGACTCGAGAGGTTGCAATTCACAGCAGCCATGGACGACCACATTATGTTGGAGTGGTGTGATGATCGCGAAAGCAAATTTGAGTGGTGGTAGAAATGTCGGCAATGTAGTTGGTATTATGAGGCTGTCCCCTACTGGAAAAAAAGTATTCGTAAGCAGGTACAACATGTGTGCTACGATACAACATGTGAAGCAAAAAGAACAGCAAGTATTTGTGTTCGACACTACGTGAAGAGATAGCAATTGCTTACAACAAAATATCATCAAGCACTGTTTGGCAAATCACACGTTTGCTTTGAGTGTTCCGTGGAAAATTAAAGAATCAGTTTTTGTTAGACACTCCCGTGAAAAACTGAAAATAACGCGCGCTTATGCCAATGGGTCCGCGCTGGCGGATCGCTTCACACGTTTATGCAGCTGCATCCAGTGGCGAAACTAGAGATTTGAGCCAGGGGGGAGGCAAAACTTCGCTGAATTGGGCCCACTGGCAACCGTACGGGGGCCATTAGCCAACACTCAGAAAAAAGTTAAGAAATGATATCCATATTAGCAAAAAAACGAAAACCCCCGAAAAACGCAAAAAGAATATCTACTGAAAACAAAGAATACCAACTATCAATTTCAGCTAAAGGGTCCCAGTTTTTACATTTAGCTTATCAAGGGGGGGCGGGTGGACCCTGCCCCCCGTCAGTTACGCCACTGGCTGCATCATGATCTTGCTCACTGCGTTGCGAAATGACCATCTCTCGCACGCTGAGCTCGGCTTAGCTGGTGGAACAGCGCAGCTGCTCAGCTAAGGTATGTCTTAAATCGCAACTCCGATGAGTAATACGGAATAATTGAAGCGTACCCATGCTAACTGGCTATTTGAAGTATCAGCAGAAAACACGCAGCCTACGATCAATCCGGCTGCTGGCTAACCTAATTGGCATTCGCCTATTGTCAGCAATCCTTGTGTTTGCTGCAAAACGTGTGTCGTAACAATGCTGACGCGAGTTTAATTGCGTTTACGTGACGCATGCCGCGTTGCTGGCGGCAGCGGATAACGTCTCGAGCAATTATTTCGATTTTTAATCAAACAAAATTTGGCGAAACACTTCTGTCCAGGATCTTTCACCAGCTGCAGCGCAGCGAAGCCTGTGGCGAACACGAGGGTAATTCGCGACGGTTGGTAACTGTTCACCAAAGGTCGTAAAATTTCAGTCTAGTTATTTTTGTCGGTGTCTTAATCTTTTGACTCCGTAGTTGGCTTCAAGGACAAGGTTCCTTATGCGTCGTTCTGATAGTGAAGATCAGGTGTTTTACTAAACTTCTCCCTCTATTAGAACTTATCTGCATATGACAAGCAAACATAAGGCTTGCACACATTGAAAAGGGTTGTCGACCTGGGCAGCAAGTTGATATTGCAACTTGCGTGGTGAGCTTTTGCTGCTGAAGTGGCCCGCAGGGTTGTAGCAATTGTTATGTCTACCTCTGTCTCAACAAGTACGTGTCCCCGGAGTGCGCAGCCAGAGAATGGCTATAAGTGGAAGGAATGCCTGTTCCCATGTCTGATTCTCACACAAGCAGTGCGACTCCGAGCAACGGAGAAACCTTATCTCGAAGCTTAACGCATGTCGTAGTTAAGGCCGCGTCTTGTAACACATGAAACGCCTGTTTATCTCGGTTATCTGCGTGGTAAGGAGCTCGGCGGTTATTTCGGTCAGCTTTTGACGAACCCGCATCCTATGGTCACGTTCGTGCTGGCTGCTGCTGACCAGTTCCCATGATGACAGGGAGACCATTCACTGGGCAGGGTCACGCCAACCCACAGTTCATAAGGGAAGTATTTCACTCTTCTACAAACCCTCAGTGTCCTGTGGCATGGCTAGCCAGTGAGCCGCTCTGAATTTGGAAAAGGACGTGTATTAATTCGTATTTCAACGCTACAGCAGCACACCTGGTACGCTCTCGAGGGTCAATGTGCGCTTCCCGTCTTAAGCTACCGGTGTTAATCATTGGTTGCCTCCTTGCAGTACGAACGGACGCGCATCAGGTTTATATCTTGTCCAACCATCTTACTTTCCATAAGTAGTTATTAATTGCCAACTATCCAACAAACAACGTGATCTTTGGTGCCAGATTTTCAGCGAACCGTAGATTGTAGTTTGCTGCTAAATCGTTACAGTGGTAAGCCAACCATACATTTAATAATTTAAAACTAAAACTAGTAACTCAGCAGTCCTTCAGCATTTATTGCTTCATTTAGTCCTCAAACTGTGGTACGTGAAACACCAGTGGCACGCGAGCAGGTCTATAGCAAGTGTATTTGCATTATTAAATCACTGATATAATCAAGTGTTAAGCGTGGCTACTTACGACTCTGTTTTAAACAAATTAAACCACCACACAAATTAAACCACCACAAGTCCATGACGGCCACCACTAAGTCCATGACCCAGAGATTGTCTTTGTGCACCTGAACGTAATTTCTGATGAGCTTTGAGCGAGGTTCTTTCCCGTATAAACCAGTTGGTGGAGAACAAACAGTTGCTTGCAACCCTTGAATTAATGTTTGCTTAACTAATTTGTGTTATGTTAAACAAAAGTTCATTTGAGCCAAGTACGTTCATCTGGAACAGGTGCACACATCGACAGTAACAACATTGGTAAAAACCACATTTACCTTGCCACCTGCTGGACATGATTTCCGGTGTACTCTGAGCGCGGTCCTGAGGGGAATCAGTTGCAACCTCGCATTACGTTTTATTTGTCCTCTACACTAAGTCCAAGGTCCTCGATCAGTTGCATTCAGAAATTTGTTGAACAACTGCATTAAGTAAAGGTTTGACACCTGCAACAGTTAGCAGTAACAATGGATACAACAATGCTTAATATTATGCAGAAAACGGAAGAGGAGGAGAAAGCACCAGAAGCCGCTGCCGCTGAAGAAAAGGATGAGACAAATGTGCAGGTGACTTTTCCCGCGCATGATTTAACACTTTTACACCTTTTTCCGCGTGGGTGCAACAAAAGAACATTGTTGCTTATCGTTTACCCACAAATCTTGACATAGAATAAAATACTCATCCCCAACACACGACACAGCAGTACGAACGAGCAACACATTTTGTTTCTCTTTTCCACCTTTACCAGACTGCGGAGGGAGATACTTCCGAACCCCAGACAACTGAACCTGAAGCTTCGGCGTCAGACAAGAAGGCAGAAGAGCCAAAAACAGATGCAGATGCTGCAGAAGCCGATCAACCAGGTTGGTAACTGGCAGAACTGCAGCGTGCGTTGGGTGGGCTGAAAGCGTACAACTGGTGGTCGTACAAATGCTACTGTTTCAGTGTTCAGTTATGATCATTAATCTCGATAGAACTATTGCTCAAATCTATGCATTCCAAAAAGTTTGTCTTTGTCAGCTTTTTAGACAAACGTCCCGTGTGCAGTGGTCACGGGTATTTGTTGCGAAGTAGCCGCAGTCTTGAGATAAGCTAGTCGTTTAGCCCGCTGGTCGGGGGTTTCTTTCAATGGGAGATTGAGTGAGGCTGTTTGTGTGCTTTGTTACTTGACTGCTTTTGTGCTCTCCCATCATACACTGCATTTTTCGTGAAGCTCAATCCGAAGAGCACAAAAGCGAAACATCAGCGATTCAGGCTGCAGAATCAAGCGAACCTACCGCCGAATCTGAAGAAGCCAAACCCTCCGAACCGAAAGAATCAGAACCTCAGTCTGACGCACCGAAAGAACAAGAACAAGAAGTAGAAGCCGAAGAAACTAAAGAACCCGAACCAACCGTTGGGCAGTCCAAAGAAACTGAACCCCAAACCCAAGAAATTGAACAACCAGCAGTACCCGTTGCAGAGCCGGTCCAATCCGATCAAACAGAAGAACCCGCATCTGCTGAAGAGCCGAAGGAGCCCGAGGTTCAAGCTGAAGAGCCGAAGGAGCCCGAGGTTCAAGCTGAAGAGCCGAAGGAGCCCGAGGTTCAAGCTGAAGAGCCGCAAGTTGTAGTAAACCAAGCAGATCAGGAACCGGAAGCTACTCAGCAAGAAACGCATGGTAAGATGCTTGTTGCGTCGTTAAATAATAAAAAAGCAAGACGTTTAGTCTCCAGTTGGGTCGCAACATTTGTACGTAGGTTGTTGTCAATGTAATTAAGAGAAGTGATGCGCGTTTTCATCCCACCAAACAGCGCACAAAACAACAGAGTCTGTACGAAATAATAGTGTAATTATTGAAAAGTTCTTTTTCTTATTCCTTTTAGATGATCAACCGGCCCCATCTGAACCAGAACAGTCTAGCGAAGAAAAACCTGCTCAACCTTCTCCTGAACAAACGGTAAATGCGATAAACTAGTTCATGAAGTGCTTAAATCAATTTTGGGGTTTGTTGCAGCTACATTGCAGTTGATCGAGATCAAAACGCTAGTTTCATTTGTTTTCATATTTTGAAAGGTCCGCTTTTTCAAGTTGGGGTTTTCGTTGTCAATCTTGATTTTGGGGTGTGTTTACTTTAAAACCACTAATTCAGTCAGATCACCGCGCAGATCATCCGTTTTAACCTGCCACTCTAAAATCTGGTTGTGCAGCAAAACTACACACAAATGCACAATGTGCTATGATGCTTCGTCTGGTTTCGGCAGGAACAGGCACCTGCTGCTGCTGAAGAGCCTGCTTCTCAATCTGAAGAAAAAAACAGCGATCCTGAGCCTCCTGTTGCTGACCAGCAGACGACCAGTGACGAACCAGCGCCAAACCAACAACAACAACCAATCAACGACAAACCAGACGAGTCTGCAGCGCCACCCGCTGGCCAAGATGCCACCAAACCTGACAGCGAATCCACCGACCACGTCTCTCAAACGCAAAAGGAGGAACCAACGACTGAACAAGTGAAGGAAATAACGCAAGGTGTGAATCTTTTGACTCGATCTTTTCTTCATTCATTACTAATTTTAAGTGTCAACAATGGTGGGGGGTTTTAAGGTTCATTTAAGGCATTCGCACGAATTGCGTCAAAAAATGAAACGAAAAACTGTAGCCCAAGACAGTTTTTTTCTTTGTTTGCGCAGAAGGTCTTAAATGAATTGCAGCGATACCGGAACAAACAACCGGTGAAATAGAGCTCACTTAAAATCCGTTACGTGTGGTTTTGTTTTGATGCCGTGTCAATGCAACCGTTTCAGTGAACATCTGTTTAGCAATATGCAAATCAGGATGAGTGATTTCATAGAAATTGCGCTTTGCTCGAAAGCAAACAGGACCTTTTTTCATCTACAAGCAACATGCTATTTGTTTCCGTTAATGGTTTCAGCTTTGACTGCATGAATTTCAAGGAGTCTTCTGTAGCCACGCACTTGGATGTAGACACAAATTTGCATGTAATGATCAAAAGCTTAACGATTGCATGAGCCGTTGCCATACGTCCATGAACGTTTCCTTCCATGCTTTGTTGCACTGACTTTTATCATGACCTACACGGAATCATCAGATTCACGGATTTTAAAGCGAGTTTTCTGGGTTTAAATCGGTTTCGAATCCAACAGTATCATTCAGCTTCCGTCTCTCGGCGACGATGGGCAACAAAGCATTACATTTGAAAAAATTTCTCGTAAGATCAAGTGAACAATGCTGTAGTGCAGAGGTGGGCAAACTACGGGCCGCATGCGGCCCGCGAAGGCATTTTGTGCGGCCCGCAGGGCAGTCACACGTACATAGTACATATTTGGAGTGTGTGTATGTTAAGTAATTTTATGGATTAGATTAGAATGATCAAGCTTTTTTCCACACGTTTCATTCGAAACCGCATTTTTACTCAACCGGAAGTGAATACTGTTACTTTCATTTTGTGGCAGCTCATGTGAAACTTTTTAATGTCATACGAGCATGCGGCCGCGGTAGCAATAAAATCTTCAATGTGGCCCTCCGTAGAAAATGTTTTCCCACCCCTGCTGTTGTGCGAGTCAACCTGCCATGGTGATGTCGTCTGTAGCTGACACATTGCGAACTTCTTGCGTTTTGTGCAGAATATAGTTTTTTAACATAGCTGAAGCAAAACCTTGTAGTGAGTCGCAAGTGGATTTGTAGTGAATCGCGTTCGCGACAAGAAACATCGCAGTAAATCTCGTGCGTGCCATTCCAAGCATTCCTGCGCACCGACCTGTTTCAACATCTGGCGTTTCTTTTCTAACGATAAGGAAGTTCACACTTTTCGCAGTGGTCACTCACAAAGTCGTTTAAGGTTCTTTTGTACACGCCAGCAGCCATTCCCCGACTTGTTTACAGTAAACCTTGCCGTCCACCCGTCCTGGAACTCATTGTTTAAACATCCGGGCCATTCTAAATGCTATCTCAATTGTCCGAGGTTCAACAGCTCCTTGAAGTTCCAAATACTTAATGTTTCAATTAAATTTTGCTGATCAGCATGATTCGATTGTAACATTCTTCTGGTTCTACTGCGTTGCTCAGTCTATTATCATCACTTTGTACTTCGAGCTTCAGACATTAGTAACTTTCCACATGCATCTCATAATTACGCATGAACACAGACACATCTCTTGTTTGTTGTTGGCTGAGAAGCAACTTGATGACCAGTGCTGAAGTTAGTTTTCTTGCTTCATAATTCAATTTGCGCCTCTTGCAAATCACTGTCTGTTTGATCTGCCTGCTATGAAAGCTCTGCACTTTGCAAATGAGCGCCGCTGTTTTGCTTCTCACTCGCTTCTTCCAAATCACTGTTTGATCATAAGCTTGCTGCCGTGTGTAGTGGCTCATTCAGCTGCTTCGAACTTCGCCGTGAGTGGATGCGCCGGCAATTCTGCATGCGTTGCAAACTGCAAATGTTAAACGGACTCTGGAACATTTTGTCTTTTCAGAAGAGCAACAAATGGCTGATGAGCCGTTTGAAAAAAATGATTGTGACGTCACAAAGGAAAATACGTCACTGCCAAACGATGCTGACGTGAACCGTGAAGATGATGTTCAAATTGAAACGTTGCAATCAAGTGAAAAAACNGAGAAATCCAGTAGAGATTTTGAAAACTCTCCAGAAAGCCAGAGCATCTCTACAACCGAGGGTCCCTTGAACGAAGTTACTGATGGACAAAAGCGTGAATTTAACACCGTTAATAAAAGCGAAGACGATCCTTTGGTGAACAAAGAAAGTCAGAAGCAGCAGGCAAGACCGGATTTTGGAGATGAGCTTCAGAACGAAGAGCAGGAAACCAGTGAGCATGGCACGGACCATCCGAATGTTCTCCTGCTGCAAAGTGCTGAGCTTGGCAATGATTCTGAAACTAAGGAAGACGACACAGAGGACAACGTCACAAAAGCAGAAGAAAACGCACCAGCGAACTCCGGTGGTGGGCAAGAAACACCCCCGGATCTTTGTGAGAATGAGTTGGCAGCTGATGACAACCATTCAGCACAGGATCGCGAGGAAGATCGTCCGTTGAACGACCCTCCTCCTAGTACAGAGCGACTTGCACCGGAGGAAAATAGTAAAAGTTCTGCAGTGGCTGATTCTTTGAACCAATCTCAACTCCAACCTGATGCTTCCCATGAAAACAGCAACAGCAACAACAACAACAACAACAACAACAACAACAACAACAACAGTGGCGCTTACGATCAGGCTGAATCCGGGCAGAGTGTTGGGTATATGACATTTTCGGTGATTTAGTCCACGCTTTGAGGCCTTTCACCGCACTACGCATCTTCCTATTTTTCCGTTTTCAGCGCGAAACACCAAAAACATACATTTTACTAAGACCAAAAATTTGTGGAGTTTTCACAGGAAGCAAGAGGTTTACATTAATTATGTATTTCCCACCTTCCGTTCCTCTTAGGAAGCAGTGACGTAATAGTTGGCCTCACCCTTGTTCCCTTTTCAATGACCTTATCTCATTGAAGTCATCTTTGAAGCATTTTCAACTACATGGTCCCAAATTTTCTAATGTACAAATTTCCTAACGTTTTAGGTGTGTTGTGTCAGGAATGAATGAGCCGTTCATGGTTTATGGCACTGACCCCAATAGATGCTGCCACTCCCCGTGGCTCGAAAGACATAATTGTGCGTTGTGCTGTGTTGCTGGTCGCATCGACCTGTGTTACGGCATAATGATAAAGCGTTAGTGATGTCATAATCAAATCACCTTTCTGCAGAAGCTTCGTAGATCCGGAAGAAATCTCGTGGAAAAGGAAACGAACGTTTTAGGGTTCTGCTGAAGCCTGCCGCCTGCCCTGCTACATCAGAAGATATTTGGTGGAATCGGAAAAATGCTTTTCGCCGATTCAGTCGGGTATTAACCAAGCTCTGCTGTCCCCCCCCCGGTTTATTTATTTTTCTTTATCAGACACCGGTGGGTTGTCAGTGGCGGAAGTCGCAACCTGTACATACTTTCTCGAACCTTCTCTGACTTGACCTGCCTGAGTAACATCGTTTACCGTTACCTTTTTCGTTATTGTTTTTGTTTTTTTATTGTAAATGCTAATTGATTTATTTTTGTGTTTGTACTCGTATTTTTTTGTATTTTTTGACGCTGACTGTCTGCCTCACTGGTAAACCTCGCATCTCAATACCAGGACAATAGCGCGACTGGCTCGGACCACTAGCGACATCTGGCGGTATTGCAAATGAATATCACCCCAGCTACTTATGCTTACTGTGGGAGGGGTCGTTATTCCAGAAAGTATTTGCTATCTTTGCCGCATCGCTGATTTAAAGCTACACGAATGTTGTCCGTTTCCTGCTGTTTTTAACATTATTTTTCCCCGTAGCCTTAAATAGTTTGTGTGACATAATACCCAGGCTTGCCAGTCTGAACAAGGGTGTAGGAGCGACAGAGTTTTTTGTTTTCGCTGAGTCGGCAGAACTTTTTCCCATGAGAAACTTGCCTGTCAATCAATGTTGTGCATCGTCGGGCAGCAGCGTTGTCCACCTGTGCGAAGTTGCGTGGAAGATGTTTCGTTTGCTTGAACGAACGAACGACTGCGACTGCCATAACTGTATCGCAAACGGTTCACCCAATTCGCAATTGTTTGTAGACTTGATGTTTCGATGGTTAAATGTGTCCGTTTTTGTGGAAATGTCACCAAACCGTTGATATTGTGATTAGCCTTTGTTAATACCCAAAACCCCAACCATATACCTTGCAAATAATGTGTAAATAATGTGTGACATCATCTCGCCCACAATTGATTGTATGGCGTAATTAATAAATGGTTTGCTAATAAAATACTTGAACTCCCAATGATTTGTCGCCTGGTGTGAAGCGTCATTCCCACAGGTCGGTGTGATGTGCAGTGTACCCTTTTAAGACAAGACCTAAAATAATCCTAATTATGGATTCGCACACGTCACTTCCGAGAACGCAGTTGGAGCATTTCCATTGATGGGTAAAACGTTCCCATTGGCAACATAATAATTTAAGTCACGTGATGTGTTGTGCAACCAGCCGGAAGGTTTCCTGTGAGAGATTGACAAGTGCTGGAAGTTGCACGTCAGTCTAGTTCCAGTTACAAGAATAAAATAAAGAAACTGCAGTTGTCCTTTACTGGGGGGCTAAGTTACCAGCGGAGACACATCAACCTCCCCATGTATTTTACAGCTTTGTGACTTCCATTGGTCGGACACTGGTTTTGGTTGAACCAACCTTTATTGCAGTGGTGTGGTGTGATGCAAAAAAATTTGCATTTTCTGGTTAGAAATCAGTGCTACTTGACATCGGAACTAAAATCGCACCCAGACGATTTGACCTGCGCGAGAAACTTACCTTTGCCATCGACATGAACATCACCAAATAGAACAGTCGAATGTTCATTTTAGCTTGTTGGCGTCCCCTTTAAAGCTGCCCTCAAAGCACGTGTCCCTTGATCGCACGGTGCGAATGTATTTTAAGCAAAAGGGTTATCGAAATATCAAGTCAATGGTCTATTAGAAATACACCAAGTACTGATTCAGGAGTTCTATGCACAACATCGATCGGTTGCGTGTATGGTGTGTGGGCCAGGACATATGGAACTGGTTGAAACCGCGGTAAAATGAGACAACCTTCCGATTTCGCATTGCAAAGAAATGAATTGTGGTTGCATTGTTAGTCATGGGACGGCGCAAACCATTCCAGCGCCCTAGGCAAGATCCATTTTCAGCCCCCCTCATAGGTTATGACGTCATTCTACTCAATCAACCGTGGCATGAGCTGTTTAAACATAAACAAACAAATTGTCTTTGTTCTTCGTACATCATAAATTTGCCGGTGCGACCTGGGCAAGGTCCATTCCAGCACCCCTCCCAAAAGACCCAGGACGATTTTCTACATCAAACAAATTTATTCGATGCATACCGAGTTTATTTGAACATCAAATTCATCAAAAGATTATCCACACAAGCAACAGGCGTTACAGCATTGACATAAATAAACATTCTAGCATAGGCCTCAAAAACTTTGTACAGTCTTGAGTCGTAACAATAGACGACGTTCTACATGCACAACAAAGCTCTGACGTTCGCTGTTGATTATGTTGCGTGCCAGCTGATATCTCTTTGTTGCATAAATTAAGGTGGTACGTCTTATAATCTAAATCTTACTGGTTAACTAGGATATTAACGCCAATGATGCTGGCGTTTCGGCAGCTTTTCCTAATTTAACTACACTTCGTGACTGACAAAAAGCACAGACAAGATATTTTTCTGTGCTTAATTGATTATCAAACAGCATTTGATAAAGTGCGCCACTCCCAGCTACTTACATTATTAAAACGAATTGGTATAGATGGCTAGAACTTCAGAATTATACGTAATCTACATCATGAGCAAAAAGCAGCCATCAAACTCACGGAAGGTCTCACTGAGTGGACTGACATCAAACGAAGTGTAAGACAAGGCTGTGTTATGAGTCCTGACCTTTTCAATCTATACAGTGACACAGTACTTCTTGCATCCTCAGAGGCTGGTCTACAAATGCTAGTGAATACTGTTCAAAGTTCAAGTGAAAAGTTTGGTCTCAAATTGAATATTAACAAGACAAAAGTCATGATAATGTCAAACCAGTCACCAAATGAACCATCTATTTCCATAAGAGTCAACAATATCATGATTGAACAAGTTCAAGACTAATTATTTAGGTTCGTGGCTTACTACAGATGGGAGGTGTGAAAAAGAAATAAGACGACGCATAAATCTATCAATAAGAAGTTTCCACAACCTGAAAAACATCTTCAGAGATCGACAACTTTCCATGCAATTAAAAACAAGACTTTTGAAATGCTTCGTGTGGCCAGCACTATGTACGGCTGTGAAACCTGGACAATGACAACAAAGACAAGGAAAAACTTAGAAGCAGCCGAAATGTGGTTCTACCGCAGAATTCTCCGCATTCCATGGACAGCGCACCAAACTGATGTGTCACTCCTTCAAAGAATGAGACAAGAGCGTAAATTGATTTGTTGTATAGAAGAAAGACAGCTCAAATTTTGGACCATGTTATACACCAGTGGTGCCCAAATTTTTCGAACCGTTACCCAAATCAAGGTAGCGATTATGTCATGTCTTATTACCCCCAATAAAATCTTTTCGCATTTCCTGTTGAAAATTTCTTTTCCAGTGATCGCTCATAATACAGAACAACATTGTGGTTTTGGTTCCGCGTTACCCCAAAAGAACCGCATATTACCCCCGGGAAGGCGCGCAACCAGGGGGGGAAAATGCCCCCCCCCGAAATTATCAAAACATTGCAGAGCAATTTTGACATTTGTAGAAACTTTCAAAGAATAAAGATAAAATTTTATGTTCTAATCATTTTTAAGAAATCTTATTGGAAGTTTTCTTTGTCCTGCTGGTAAATTATCTTCTTACAAGATTTACCTTGAGACAGGTTATCTGATCGAAAATTTCGTAAATGATTGGCATTTAACCACAAATATGCTGTAAGTGTCAAAACTTGAGAGATGTTTAAAATGTTCGTATATTTAAGGCATTTTTTAACTATTTGTTCGTGTACTATTTTTTTTAGACAGGCCTCAGTTTGCCCTCATGAAACTTTATAAAATTAGCGCACTGTTATGTGATCAGTCCTCATCTTCAATAATATGTCGATGTTACTCGCTGTCAAACAATGCTACACACGGCATCAAGTTAATGAATGCAATAGAAGCGATAACAAGTTATGCAACAATGTTGAAATGGTTGAACACCAACAGAATCGCCATACCTTTTAACGGTAATCGAGACATCGTGCTCCATATCCCAGGAAACCCTTAGTCGTCGAAAATACAAAATAGTTCTCAGAATTCAACCAAGGAAATCCAAAGGTTTCAGTAAAAAAATTTCTACAGAAAAACACGAATATCAGCAACTGCCACACTCATGCTGCGGCGTAAACATTTGAAACCATTTGCGCAGGTTGGATATTAGAATTTAGGTGTGCGAGTCAAAACTCGCAGGAAGGATTCCCACAACACCCCCACTGCGAAAGGTAGATGTGAGATTAGGTGGATGCCTGAAAACCCATTTCACATTGTAAATAGGTTGAGGTCATTCGATTTTAAGTTGTTCTTTATGCACACATTAAAGTTGTTGAGGGGGCCCTTTGGAACATCTGCGCATAATTTTTGCTTAATTTGAAAAACATATTACTTGCTTCAGAGCTTACTAAATGTTGCTCTAGTGGTTCATTAGCTTTTCAACAATTCAATGCAAAAACTAAACGCGAAACTCTCAGAGGAAGGGCTCCACGGCATTTCTGAAACAAAGGGGGGCGTGGCGACCGCTTCGTTCACCTCCCCTACTATCCACCCTTGAATGTGCATGCTTATACGTTTGAACCGCGTCAAACAAGAATCAGGTCGTACCAGATCTACGAAAGTGTTTACTTGTTAGCTGCGTGTGCGTTTCTTCACACCTTTCTGAAGTAAACAAAATATTGATACCAGACAAAGGTTTCGCACATGAAACCAATTTTGTTTGAAATTAAGTAGATTAGACGAGACAAGGCAAATGTTCAAAAACTTGAGTCAAAAGGTTCATTTTCTCGAAAGTTTTTCAAAGTCGTTTTGACTGTGGCTGATACTTTCAAGTCTACCTCCTTCACTAAGACAGTCTGTCGCAGCTTTCAAAGCATCGATCGCTCGTTTGTGGAACGATGCTGCCTCTTCGTCACGTGACTCGTGCTCACACACAACACCGAGATTATTGAGGAGGTAACCGTAGATTCTGTATTTGATGACTTTTTTTCCGAAAACTTCATCAAGGTGTTTTATGGCGCAGTTTAATGTGTCTTTCCGTTCTTTCCACTGATTTACCAGCCCCAGAGTGAACTCAATATGGCGGAGCGCCCACCCCACATGAAGACCTTGTATTTTGTCTTCTTTGAAGGCATGTTTTTCATGAGACGTAATTTTTCACGCATGAAAATTATCACGTGATCTTTCACAACCTCTTTCATATCACAGTCGCGATCAATCATCAACTTGCTGGTGTTTCTCATTCCACGCACACTCCACTGAACCATCCTCAGTTTTTCTTCAGGATTTGAGACTCTGGTGCTCAGGATCGGTGCAACTTCGAAAATAAAAATGGATTCCACGAAAAGCTCCTTTTTCCGCAAACTTACCCCAAACAATCTGACTTCTTCTACAGTGGTTTCAATACTGCTTTCAACCAAGGAAGTTGCTTCCATTGCAGTGCCTCCTGCGGCTGCATAGTCTTTATTTGAAATGAAGCTTTTGTATGCATCAACGACCTCTTTAGCGCTTCTTACACTGAATGGTAACGTCGATGAGTCTGAAACACAAGGCATTGTCAGGTAGCCGAGGATCCACAACTGGTGTTTGTGGTGAGAGTCTACAACGTGTAAGGTATACAACGTGTTGAGTTGTGAAAGAATAGTTAGGAAAAAGTCACGTTCCTATTGGTGCCGACGAATTTGATGGGAGTAAGCGCCCAAAATTAAATGAAACCTTTGAACCCGTCGTTGACGAACGCTGTTGTAGTTCTGACTTGTTCGCTAACCCACGTAATGCAATCACACACTCTTTTAGGACCCCGAAACCACTCTCGTGGCTTTTGAAGCAAATTTTTGGCCATAACTCGTCGACCGAACACGCCATAGGTTCAGTCAAGACGTCATACCATACGATGCGGATTTTTGTCTACTTTTTTCAAACAACGGGTAAGTTGGCATTTGAAACTTTATTACACGTTCCAGTAACGTCTCTAGGACCTCTTGGTGACGTCAAACTGTCACGCAAAATGTAAAATGCTAAGGTATCTGTTTTGTTAAATAGAAAATGTACGAAGCTCTGCAACTTATGTGTTCGTTGTCTCTCCAGCGCGATGTACCGGCGAAGAATGGCCGAAATTGCCTCTGGCCTTGTCAATGGCTTTTGCGGTCTTTTAAAAGGTTTAAAATTTGATTTGAAACGTCTAATAAGATTGTGATGCCGGTTTATAGACTTTAAATCCCAATAGAAAATATATTCGACACTCTTTTTGGAGGACCACTTAAAACAAAAAAGACACCAACAAAAAAACATTGAGATGAAAATAAGCTTGCCTTATCGACGACGTCAGGCACTCAGAAAAAAATATTACAATGAAAACCTAAATAGGCAATAAATTAGGGGTCCTTTGTGTTTTGGATCCCCTTTGAAAAATTATGGGTGGGTTTTGAAACAAAACTCTCTAGTTCCGTTCGGCATGAACGGATGAACACTTGAAGTAGTAAATATTGAACTGTGGAATCTGAGTCCGATGTTTACATTCCCTCATGCTGCTTGAAACGATTGATTCATGTACTTCGTAGAAATAGTTGCACAATGCACATGTGTAGTGCACAATGCACATGTGCAGTGCATCTAATATCTTCTCTTGATTTTCTTCATTTAAACAAAACCATACCTTGTGCAAGAAAAACATCTTGGAGAGACAGGATAATTTTTTGTGCAGGGTCTCTGTGAACGGATCCACATGGATGGTCTCTGTGAACGGATCCACATGGATGCTGCTTTGCGGGGGCTGCCTGTTGATCATCTAAGCAAAGAAAACAGGAATCAACTTCATTTTCAAATCAAATATTATAGCATAATGAAGCTCAGCTCCTGTGTGGTTTTAGAGCAGGGCCTCAAACTCAAATGACCCTGAGGGCCAAATGAGGACTAATACAGTAGCCCGTGGGTCGGCAATACAGTAACCTATTATGTAACCCATTATGACTAATACAGTAACCCATTATGACGCTGACGCAACAATGGCGTATCTGAATCTTACTAGAAAAATTTTTATATCTTATTTCCTGCGAAAGGTATCATGAGTCATAGGAAAATCATTTCTAGCCGTCTCTACGTTCGTTCAATAGGAGCTTATTCACTCGCTAGCCGGGAACTTTTAAACACAGGTGAATAAACTAAATAACGTAAATGTTAATTACTTGCAAACTCCCAAAAAGCATCGCGTGACGCACAAAGCGCCCTCGCGGGCCACATGCAACCCGTGCGTTAGAGTCCCTATTTTAGAGTTTAATTCGGCTATATTAAAAACGAGATACAAAACGCTGCTTAATTACGTTTGATTTCTCTAATTAATTTTGTGAAACTAATTTTTGAAACTGATCAAACTATTTTTTGAAACTAGTCTCACTTATTTTCTTTTAACTTGTGGGTATTTTGGACTGAGTCATTTAAACTTCCGACGTAAGCTGCTGTAAAGTGGCCCGTTGGTCAAACGACTACAGAGGAGATTTTCGTTGCAGAGGAGATGGAGATTTTCTAGTAGTGTTGACGTCTAACGTAACCTTTGTTTCACTTTCTTGCAAAGGGCGCAAATCCTGATTGGAAAATACTGAATATGTTAAGTAATTTTTTGGGGGAAAACTGCTTAAACTAACTAATCAAAATATTTTGGCAGTAAAGTGAAGAGTAAGTTTTTCTAAAAGAGTAGGTTTACCCTTCAACACGTTGTAACAACTCGGACACCCTGCAGGCTTCATTGTATTGTACATGCTTTTAAACCTATAAAGGATAGTTAACTTGTGCATTAGCCGTGAGCCCTTCTGCGTTCAGCTGCAAAACGTTTAGTGACAGTACTTTTTGACAAGCACTTGCATCTGTGCTGCCACGGGGTGAAGTGGTCGTTCCCATTGCCAACCTGTGCTGGTCATGTCCTGTGGGAATGGTGTTTGAATCGCATTTGACAAACTTGCTTCGATACAGGCACTATAAAGGTCTGGTGAAGGCACTTGTCTAGTAAAGAAAAACACATTTTATCATCAATTGTGTTTGTAATACCTGGAGCAAATGGTTTTGATTTTGCGTTGAATCAATTTAAGAGTGCGCAGGGTAGTTTGCCGTAATCAGGCTGTGCGTTGATGTTCATCATCTGCAGCACATCTACAACGCTTTGTAAAATAACCGCTTGTTTCATTCTTTTGAAAAGTTTCTGGAGTTGATTTCGAACGTCAATCATCTCAGACCGACGAGACGGAATGTGATCCCAACATTGTTTCATCACAGATTCCATTTTTTCAATGATTCTCTCAAGTAACTCAGTCATTGAATGCCTGAGTGCATCAATAAGTTTAGTGTCTGGTCTACGACTCTCTTTGATGCCTTGCAAATATGTTTCAACGCTTACACGACGTGCAAATGGCGCCACAGCAGTAAGAACGGTGTAGATTATGAGTCCAAAGCTGTAGGTGTCTTGGTCTCGTCTGGGATCAACCGGGTCCAATGACAATCGTTCTGGAGCAGCATAAACTGGTGTCGTGGCCTGATCTTTTCCACCTGGGCCAGCGGCAGCAAGATTCTTGCACGTATAAGCAGATAGTCTGGCATCACCAAAGTCGGCAAGCTTGCAGTGCAGCTCGTTGTTGAATAAAATGTTTTCAGGTTTTATGTCTCCATGAACTGAACTACCCTTACTTGATCAGTCAAGTTGTGAATGAAGGAAATCGCGTCTGCAACCTCAGTGCAAATACGAAGACGAAGAGCAGCTGCGAGCTTCACTCGTTTGTTTTTCAACAAATTCCACAGATTTCCACCCGGCAAATACTCGAGTATCAAAGCCATCGATCCAGACCACTCGGTCCATCCATGAACCCTCACAATGTGGGGATGGTTCAACTTGAACAAAATCTCTGGCTCGTTCATCCTAAGGGTAACAAAAAATTTCGCTTTTGAGACATTTATCGACTGAATTCACACACCATTACACACTTAGCAACTGAATTAACACATTACTACATACTTAGCAACTGAATTCACACACCATGCCGCATTCCTAATTGTGCTGCATGTTTTCGTTTGACAGATACTACTCGTCAACTGTCTGGGCTCTCAGTATAATGCAGTTGTGAGAATGAAGCTTGTGATCAAATCAGTGAAATACCGTCGCCTTGTTGCCAATAACCAACATGCATCATGAAAAGAAAACAAATCGGTTTTCTCTGTGTGCACTTGCGAAGTTGTTTAATCACCAGCTAAACATTGTTATGTTTGCTTTGATACAACAATCGGAAAAAATTAACTTTCATTCACACTTTCAACATAAGTATGTTGCTTTGGGTTGCAATGATTTCTTCTTCACATAGCGATATTTACGAGGTTCAATGTTTCACAAACTTACTCAATTTGTTTACACAGTATCGATTGCAATGTTTTGAACACAGAAATGAAACTCGGAAACAAATGTATTAAATTGCTGTAGACATTCGAGCAACAGAGCTTGCAGCTTTAAATGTGATTTACAGATTCCTTCACAAAACAAAATCACTTGAAAACAAAAATTAAACAAAGCTGTCATTTACATTTTGAACAAACATCTGCCTTTACTGAACAAGGGTTAAAATATCTCGATTCTGTTTTTTTTCGCTGACACCTTGCGGTCGTTTTTTCCTGAGACATTTCGGTCATTTGTCTCAGCTGTATTAATACTCGCAGTAACAGTGTTCAACAGCCTATATTTTCAGACATTCTGACAGAAATGACTTACATTTTTTCGGTCACTTCAAAAACATTTCGGTCTCTGACCGAAAAACGACCGAAAAAAAAAACAGTCTCGAATATTGAAAGCGACATCTAGATACGTCATTCGTACTCGAGGCAGCGACATTTGCAGTTGTACAGCAGTTGAAAGGTTTCAGAGTTACAGTACTTTGACATGATAAAGAAATGCCCTGAAATAATTTACAAAGAAATGCTTCGAGTTTAAGTAAAATTCGATCACGACTGACAGTCGCAGCTGGCGCTGGGTCTGTTCGAAGCGAAGCCTATTAATCATGTTGTGTATTTATGATATTCTGACAGGTAGCTATACTTGAATACAATAAATTGTAACGAAACAACTGCAATATGCTGATGGGTTTTGAATGAAAGGTAATAATATGCTACGAGATTTGTTTGAGAGCGGAGTAAGAATAAGAAACAAAAAAACTGTGCAAAACCTTGTTTATTTACATCACACTTACAAGCCAGCTAGTGTTTCTTTTTCTTTAATGCCTCCAGAAACAGGAAAACATTTTAATGCGGTCAGGCCCAGAATGCGATGTAACCCTAAACGAACATCTCCGAAACCCCCAGCACCCAGTTCTCCTTGTTCGGTTGCGAAGCAGGCAAACTCATCCGCTTTCTATTTTCGAAGCTGCGACAAAAAAAGTTTTCCAAGATCATAATTAAAACGCAAAATTTATTCTTGACTCATTATTAAGATAAACTTGCTTTATTAAGTCACACGTTACTGAAACAGTGTGATACATTTGGGCTTTAGTTACCTGGAATGATCCTGACATCACTTGTTGGATTGAATGTATTGTTCAAATTTTCAGCAGTGTATTCAAAGCAGCACAGAATTACGCAAAGTTTTTTATAAATGTGTTTGATTCTTAGCATGTATCTGAAAATAGCAAAACATTTGTTGATTGATAATATTTATTTTTGCAGTTATTTGCAAAAGCTCTGCTTTATAACACTTCGAATCAATTTTTATGCGCTGCTAACAGGAAATTGCGGTGTTGACTCGACAAACTTAAAATTTTGAAACAATTCAATGTTCAAAACCTGACAACATTTCCAGTGGAATGCAGGGATGTAGTGTTAACAAGAGGTGTGGGAACGCAGCCAAAAAACTAGCCATTTTAAAACAGCTTCAAACTCATTTTGAAGCAGTATTTAATGAAGTCATGCAAAAGGTGTGGGAACGCCGTTCCCACGCGTTTCCGCAACACTGCAACCCTGGTGTAATGTCTTATTGTAAGCAGAAGCTGGAGCACAAGTTCCTTGTACTTCTTCCTGTAGCACAACCGCAGGTTGGCAATTGATGACTGGTGCTTTGGGTATGCTATGATTTGCTCACTGGTTTGATTCTCCCGGATGCAGATCAGAAATTGGATACACGTATTAACACGCATACAACTAGGTGAATGATGCTTACAAACATGTGAAGAATCATAAATGAAAAGTGTTCGTTTACTTTTTAGAACAACCCTTGCTACCAAGAAGACCTGAAATATTGCCGTAAGTTATTTTGGGAAGATCGTCATCTACAACAATTATTTTGTGTTGTGAAAAAGATGCCTTCACAACTTGATACAAGTGTTCCAGATGAACCAAAGACTCATTCTCTGCTTCCACGTTAATATTAAAAAGTTGCATGTTTAAAATCAGACTCTTTTCTTTCCTATTACGAAACGTCAGCGTCTGGAATCACTGGCCAACAACTGCGTTCCATCAGATTGGCATGTTCTGGTTTCATACAATCAAATTGGCTCACAGCACGTCTGTCGTTCCCAATCAGGGGCGCGGCACATCAATCCAGGGGTGAGAGCTGCGTCCGTGTCAATGACAGGAAATTGATCTATTTAATACTCTCTTTCAGTTTTTTTGTTTTCTTTTACAATCGATTAAAACGCGAGGTTTGTTCAAAGGATATAAATTATTCACGTAAACATTGACTGCAATCTATTCTTGTTTACGAACATGTAGTAGTTTTTGCTCAAATGAACTGACTATGGTATTGGTTTTGTGACGTACGTGATGATTACTTTTCTGTACAATCCTAGAATAGTCTGAGCGTAGTATTTGCACGGGTGGAATGCACATTATTTGCACGGGCGGAATCCACATTATTCTCAGTAAATGATTCTAAGGAGCATCGATCGTAGAGGAAAGGAGTCATGTGCACTGCCTTTCATACTAGAGTAGATTGTTGTTCTTGTGAAAGCTTTTTGTTAATTTGTAGAGGCACGAAGGCCTTTTCTACGTAATTGCAAATGGAGATGGTAATAAACGCTTTCTAATTATCATCATAACCCTTCACCTGTGTCCATGGGTGTCCGCAGAAATTTTTCCAGGGGAGGCAACGTTGACATTTCGCTTATCTTTTTCAAGTTGCTGACGAAGCAATGCAAACTGACGTTCACAAAACGCTTTACCCTTTCTGCAGCACAAGCAAAGTGCCCCATGCAATGGCAACAGTCACAAAAATGCGCTTCGTTGGCAGCAATAGCCAGGTATAATAAGATAATTCACACCAGGGGTGAGCAACCCCACTGCCGGGCCAAATGCGCATAACCAGCTTGGCCTACGGGTTGCAGCTGCTTGTGTCAAGCTCTGCGGGTAAGAAAATTCGCTCTCGACCTTTCCGCGGGCCACAAAACGTCAGCTCCTCGGTCGCTTTTGGCCCGCTGGACACGTATTGCACACCCTTGTTCCCACACAATAGGTTATCTGCAGATTTCGAAAGCAGGGCACTTCTTTTCAAAGAAGCATTATCACGGTCTTAAACGAAACCACAAATATATAACTTTATTTTACCTAGCAGCACATGTCTGCGTCACGTAGAAACAAGAGCTGCAAACGTCTGAGACCTCACCCAAAAGGATCAACCACTCTTTCTATAAAATCTTGCTCGTCTTTGCTGATTTTTTCACGGTGAACGCTCATCATACATAAACCGAACAAACGTTCATGAGGGTTGGGGTTACCCCCTTGAGCTTGGTATTTTACAAAAAAAGCTTTATCACCTGCGCAAAGAGGATTAATTGTTTTCGCACACTTTTTGCTTCTTAATTTGTCGACTTAATGCAAAAACTACGGAATGAATTTGTATGAAAATTTCAAGGAACACTGTAAATGGGCCAAAAAGTAATAATTAGATCTTGGTGGTAAGCTGGGTTATCATCTGCATCCAGAACAGACCTTTCGCCCACTACGCATGTTTAATTAAAATTGTGTTCAGCGAAAATGGCCCAAAAACTACTTCACTTATGACGTCACTCACAAAAAATCCGCAACCCCCAACCAAAAAAATTTTTTTCGAGTGCAGACTAGAAGACTGGTCGATCCGTTTGAGGGTTTGAACAGCTCTCTAGCGCAAACGGCAGAGGGACTATGGTGTTGGTAAGGCAACTGACAACTGCTGGTTTTAGGCCGATTTCAAAGTACGATATATCGTACCCCGGCTCTCAAAGTGTTAAAATGCTAAAAGTTTTTTAGACTGAGTTGGCAAACACATATGCACAGTAACATCTGAGTTAAGTTCGCAACCCAGTTAAGTTCGCACAAAATTATGAAAAAATCTAGATTCAACTTTTTCAGCAATTTATTGGTATTTACAGCAAATCAAACATGACAGCTGGTCATAAAAAATGTTAAACATTTTTTTCAACTTAGTAGACAGAAACCAGGTTTGAAAAGTCATCCTCCGATAAAATCGGTAAGCTGCACGATGATTTGGCCTTCTGTGAAGAACGCGGAAGCGGTAGAATTTTCACGTTTCCGCTTCCACAAAAAAAGGACCGCTTCCGCTTCCACATCCCTGGTTTTAAGCAATGAGAAGCAGACCTCTATAATTATCGGACACCTTACCAAAGTTAAGCTACACGCAGGCTTAAAAAATTGAGCAGGTGGGTTATAAACACTGGCCACAGCAAATATAGCTTTGCACTCAGTACTCACTCAGAAGTCAGAACTAAGCCGTAATTCTTAAGATGTATATAGACCTTTTCAACAAGCCGCGTAGTTTTATACAGACCCGTAACTAGGGGGGCACAGGGGGCTTCGACCCTCTGGAAAAATGTGTTGGTCGTAGTTTAAAAATATTGGACATACTTTAAAACATTTGAGCCCCTCTCAGAAAACTCTTCGCCCCCTGGGGTCCCAAGCTGGTTGTGGACCTGGTTTTATACTGTGTGAAAAGAAGCCTTTATAAACGCAGTTTGATTATTAAGCTATTCACTCAGGCACATTGGTCATACTCAGAGCCGTATCAGCCGCCCCCATACCTCCAATTGCGGGGCACGGACTCACAAGGGGCTCGAAATTCATTCCCGTCGCCACGGTCCTTTTTTGTTTGCTTAGGCCCCCAAACAATGCTTTAACCTCCGCAAATTGAAATGTGAAGCACTACAAATCAGTGAGGTTATTATCATTCCAGTCTGTCCTGTAATTTATAGACAGAGCAGTACCTGCCGTTGATACCTTGAACAACATCGCATGATCATTTTCGATATTTTTGTGAGGTAATAAACGTATTTGAGGCTTGAGCGTAAAGAAGCACGATGCGCATGCAAAACTCACTTAAGCTCAGTGGCGTGGTGGGGCAGGAACGTGTGGGAACGGCGTTCCCACACCTTCGTCACGTTTTTCTTTAAAATGAGTGGAAAGCTGTTTCAAAATGGCTATTTGTCAGATGCGTTCCTACACCATTTTGTTAGCACATCATCCCTGCTTAAGCTCATGGTAAAAGTTTGCCGGGACGGATCCAACGGAGGGGCAATTGAGGTGACTGCCCCTCTAAAACCTACGAAAGTAACTTTATTCACCATGATGTTGTACAATTCGGAAAAAACATTCGCGATATAAGGCTATTTTGCCGTCCATTGTTTTGTCACAGCAGCGTTATGACGTGTACTTCATCTCTCTTACAGTAGCGAAGCCATTATGAGCATTAACTACCAGCTATTACTGAAATCACCCCCCTAACCTCACTGGCTGGATCCGCCCCTGGTAAATAGAAGCCTGTTTAAAAACTGGCTGTAAAGTTCATAACTTCACACGTTGTGACACATGCACAAGGTACAGAAGGTCGCCATAACTAAAATGGCGCAAAAAAATTACATTCATTCAAGAAAACCTGTAAAAGGGTTGCGTGACATTCAAGTGAAGCACAGTTTACAACTAAGGTGTTAGTTAAATGAAGATATTATATTTTGAAGAATATTTTATAAAAGCGGCTGAAGAAAATTTTGAATAATTTTTAAATCATCTTAAATGTGTACAAACGCAGATGGCACTGAAGACGAAGCTTTTTTGGTTTCATCAGGAAACTTCGCACTGACATGAAAATGGCAAATCACCGACTTAGTGAAGAGTCACATATTCCACACAAATCAATTGATTCAAAGCACCCATCTCACGGTAAAGGTTCTCCATCTGCAATGTTTGCGTATGGCATACTTCCCCCAAACGTTGCGCAAATTTCAAGTCACTGTGCAGTTAGTCTCAGCCACCCAGTAAATCTGCACTCCATCACTGAACCATATTTACATGTGGTGCCTGAAACAAAAGCTTGCTCGCTTGACAAAAATTACTTTAGTGTTGCTGATCATTAGGAGGTCCATGGTTTAAGCCAGTGGTTCCCAACCGGGGAGGAATTCCTCCCTGGGGAGGAATTTCATGAGTTCAAGGGAGGAATTTCCACTTTATACTGAAGTTACCAATTCATTGTAAA
>JGI24159J19872_10001078_pt1 | contig 28717 bp, 19 predicted proteins | sample Ectturendosymbi4_FD_19872 | JGI IMG/M metagenome (IMG submission 19872)
TTTTCACTAAATGAATATGATATGCGGATTCTTCCAAGTGTTTTCCTGATAGAAATATTTGACCTCCGGGGAAACGAGCTGAAATACGCGAAAGAACTGTTTCTGAATCATCACAGAAAATCCGTACAATATTCCATGAGGTTGCAGGACATGTGGGTAGAGTTAAAACTGTAGTCACCAACAACTTACGTAAGATGCCTCCAAGTCGTATACACAAGGCAGCAGAACGCAATACTGCAGCCAAAATAAATTCGGATAAATTAACTGAAAACAATTCTTAATGCTTTCACAAATCTTTTGCTAGTGGAACAAGCAACAATCTGCTGACAGTAATATAATCCAGTTGCATTTCATACTGAAATGCACGAAAGATCAATCTTCCCACTTCTGCAACTCTGTCGTAGTTTCGAAATTAATTTTTCAACATCGGCCGCGGTCTGACTACATTTCACGCAGGATCCCTGCAACCACTGGCGTGTGCCGTCATAATCAACTTTATTTACCGGAACGTCAAAAACAATAACACAGCTTATTATGCATTTGGAAAATATTGAATGCAGGCTAGAGGTTTTCCAAATTGCCGTTTAAAATATTGCTTTCCGAAAGTTATCTACTGTATATGTCTACCAAATGAACTTAAACAGGAAATTAAGAAAGAAACTGGGGGGCCAAGCAAAAATCTGGGGGACCATGGTCCACCCAGGCCCCCCCCTTAGAATCGCCACTGTAGGTCATCAAGCACCCTGTAAGCCCTTTTGATTCATACTCGACAGTAGATGGCGCTCGTGTTCAACTTGTAGGCGGTTCATTATTGCGTGTTACTGAGTGCATTATTGGCAGCAAACCTCGTATTTTCAAAGTTTTAAATTATCATATGTTTTATCAAGTTTTTCGGAGAGTTGCAAAGGTTTGTTCTAAACCTGCCTCATCCGTTATGTGGATCTATCATTGAAATTTTCGAGACAAAAAGTAACTCATGAAGTTTTATTATGCTTTGCTTTCCGCGATGCTAGAACGTGAGTGGATATGAGGATTTTAAGGCAATGCTTGTAATGCGCCTGGGTGCCTGATTTGCGTGAAACATGTTAATTACAATGAATATTGTTAAAAAAATGTTGACAACTTCAAGGCATTAAAAACAGAAGTGAATTCATGTTGGAATGTCAGTTGCATTGAAACGTTCCACAAAATGTTCAGCAAGAAGAATGAGTTTAACTTACTGCAATGGTATCCATTTGACAGCACATTAAGCAAACCTCGCCCTCACAAGTGATCCTTGGAGATGTACACAAAACTTAAGTGATGTAAAAGCCGCTCCTTAAGTCTTCAGCATGACCCAGCCAGGAATCGAACCAACATGTCTGGTAATTTGAGAAGCGCGTACGCTTCCTGCTGTACTTTACACCTGCGGCTAAAATTCGTCAAGAACTATCATATTTGTTGCAACAAACCACTTCCGTTTGCGCCGGATTACGCGGTGTCGGTTGCTTTTTTTCTGAATTATTTTACTTTAACGATTCAAGGCGCGAAGTAAACAATATCTGCAAATTGCTTGTTACCCGCAACATCCATTAACATCAAAGAACAAACAGAAGTTAGCTCCCGTGTCAGTTTTGGCGCCGCCGTTGAGGCAACTGAATAAACTCTATTATTTTGGTTCTAGTCTTTCATCTGCAATCGATTTATGCTGTTTTAATAATTTATCTGGACAATAACGTACTGATTGAAGTTTATTCGGTGTTTTGAACACAGTGGCGGCTCGAAAGGACCCCCTATGGGGGGGGTACCAAGCCACTCACAGATGCCTCGTGGAGAATTTCCGATGACGTAGTGATTGAAAATAAAAAGAATTTGCAAGGCGCCTCTGATTTGGTCGATTTCTTGCTGCGTCTTTTCAATAACAATTTCCAGCATTATCGGTACTGTGCTCAACAGCACGCATTTAAGGCAAACCACTCTCGCACGAAACGTAATCATCGAACGAGGAAGTAAGTCGTGTATTCGGATCTAGAATTGCATTAACATTCCCAGTGTGATGGTAATTCGAGGACTAATCCTTAAATTTTATCAAGGGCCCTTTCACTCAACGAAAAAGTCTTGTAAGGGTAGTCTGCATGAGTGAGGAAAGCAGGAAGAGATAATTGTGCTGTAACTTGAGAGGCCATTTATCCGACGTTTGGCATAAACCAACTGCGCTTTTACTTCGTCAGCCTTCAACATCCCGAAAAGTGAAAACATAGAAATCGCTTCCAAATGAAGCAACGCTTCGGCGAAAAAACGTTCGGGTGCCTTTAAAAATCTGAGGGGTGAGTGCAGTGCAGTCAATCACATGCGATGAAAGAAGTACAGACAAGCCGGCAACCGTGGGAAAGCGGACAGTGGCCCCGAAAATTAAAAAAGATGCTTAGTAGTTAGGTACAGCAACAAATTACAATGCTTTTGTCCCCTACAAAAATATAAGCTGATTGAGACCTGAGCAACAACATCTGGTGACTGTAACTGATGGAAGGTAAAGTCGAAAAAACATGCAGTTAGATTTGAGATACAATATACAATTTATTGACGAAAAACGAGTATGAAGACGGACTTCTTTGCAAGCGTCCAGTAGGTAAAGAACCAGGTACGATTAGCATTGCTTCTTACGACTTCAGGTAAGAAACTGTGCTGTGCGAAAAACACTGGCAATTGTTGTTCCACGCGAGTGATACACACGCATTCAAAACATTTGATGCCACATCACAAATGAACTTCTCTGGAAGAGTGCAATCGGTCTACGCTTGTGTCATACACAAATAACCAAAGCAGTGTTTTCGCGTACGTCGCTCACAGCATTGGCGAAGACAGGGGGGGAAGCGGCCGTTTTCGCCCCAACATTCTAGCGTATGTTGTTGTTTTGTGCTTCGAGACGCGGTGTCCCCGAACCAAATACTGTTGCTTGCTTAAAGTAAAAACATTTGGCCCCTAGAGATGCTTTGGAATGGCTACGCCCTGGCTCACAGCTGATCACGTTGAGCCGCGACTCGCAAATGAAAAACGTCACCTTGTACCATATCATATATGTGCAACAAGTCTGCTGAGCCGTCCACAACTAATTCGTGCGTAAAGGCATCAATCTCTTGCTTTTCTACCGGCAAGTTTCGATAACACAGCTATCAAAGTTTGCATCGAACTTATTTGATGCTGAAATTTCAAAAGTTGGCCAACCACACGCCACACTTGCATAGGGGTATGGTTAAGCTGCATGTAGCTACGCAAATTACTGCTCGAACAGCGTTTATCAATCTCCTCGAGGCAAAAATAAACGATCAGCTTTGGACCATAACTTGTCCACGTGCAAGGCACCACAAATAGCAAATGCAGATTTATATTACCAAACAATATGTGAACTTAATAAGAGATTGAAAGAACAAGATCAGTGTTACTAGATATGAAATATGTAGCAACCTTTTAATAAGAAATACATTTACTTTAATAAAAATATATGATAGAAATCTTAATCCTTTAAGTTAATAATAAAAGTCTGAAACATGATAAAAATCTTAAAAATACTGTAACTAAACAAAATTCACGTACAAATGAAGACCGCAGCGTGGCTCAAACGTGATAGTGATAAACAACCGCTTCACTTGGGGACAAACGCTACAGGCTGAGCGTAAGTGACAGCTGGACGACTCACGTTCAAACCACTGACCGGCAGCAACAGGTAGCAATAAATTGCAACTTGCAATATACAAAGTGCGCTATACAGTACAGAGCAACCAGCAACAAAAACGTCAGACTTTTGAAAGAAGCACGTAATTACAATCGGAAACAAACGATACCTCAGACGTCACAGGACGTAGTCTGAGCATGCACGGGGGGGGTGGGAGTTGGACTGGAACAAAGTCGACTGGCGTCGTTGAGCAGCACAGGGGAGTCTTAACTGTAAACAAAACTTAGTGACAAAGACAGAGAACCAGAAAAACACTTGACTGGACACTGCGAAACGATCAAACCAGTGTCGAGCAAGAAAACGGTAATTTGAAAAATCACAGACCTGTTGCATAGCAACCAGCATCTGGCATCAAATCTAAACGGTGGAAGTGATGGTGTAAATTTCATAGATCTGCACCTGACTGTCTAGCTCTAGAATCTTCTCGAATTAATGTTACAAGTAGAAAACACGGCCAAGTACAGTGTTTGCTCTCTTAGCGAATGCTGTTTTCAAAGCGAATGTACAGGTTTACATGGAAACTCAGTTCAATCGTAGGCAGAATGTAGTCATCGCTCAGACACGCTTTAGGGACTTCCCCTATGATGTGAACGACTGGACAGCTCTGCATATTTCCATACCACACAACAGACAACGCTTGAGGTACGTCGAACAATTTTGGCAGCAACACAAATGGCCACATGGAATAAAGACTGTGGAAGGCGGTTTGTTTTGGCAGAGCAGGCACAGTTGGCCTTCTTGAAGTTCACGATAGCGCGCTGTCAAGTTTTCTGCAGCTGAAGAAGCATCTGTGAACACACGAAGTATAATAAAACTGTTGAAATACAAATATGCAATTTCACAGATCTCGCAAACATTTTGAAGTATCACGATTTTTTACCTAAAACCACTCGGAATTCTTCCGCAAGACAATTTTAACGCTGGTACCATTTTCTGTTTCTAACCAAAAAAACAAAAATAATTTTTAGAAATAATCAAGTAAAAAATGAAACATATTCTGTTTTCATCTCGAAAAAACGAAAATAAATCATGAAAAATTAGATTAAAAATTAGTATTTTCTGTGTTAAACCTAGAAACAAAATTGGATTCAACAAATAAAGTTTGATGTTTCCAATCCGAAAAACAAAATTAAACTGTGTTTGCACTCAAGAAGTTGCAGTTTTGAAAACGCACAAATGTAAATGCAATTTGTAGCTTGCATATCAAACCGCACGCGTTTCAGATATACACTGTTTCACCAAATTTTACTGAAGTGTCTGGGAATGCCATTAAAACTAGTTTAGGTAACAGATAAAAACATGTCTACTGAAAAGCCAATACACGATTGTGACTTCTTTCATAAAATGCAAAGAAACCTTGCTGGCTGGAAACTTGGGCTGCTGGGCGTTCAGCAACAGAAGACCAGCTTTGTTCAGCGTTGTTTGTCATTTGTGAGATGTCAGCCAGATATCCTTGCATTCGGTTGATGCTTTCATTCATTTGTTGAAACAACAATGTTCCTTGGTTCGCATTCTCTGGGTTGAACTGCTGGAAACCTGGATATTCCAGATTGAACGATTAGGTTGTTGCCGGTGCCAAGCGAAATTTCTGTCTGAGCTAAATTATTGTTTGTCAGTTATTTTGCTTCTCGGAATAAAGGAACGAAGATTGGCGATTACTTTTTTGATGTGTGTTGTGCAAATTAAAATATTTTTGATTAGATGTTAGATTATACCCACAACACACTACAGCACGGGAATAACTATGACCAATGAAAAATATTGGACTTAGTCCTTGACCTCAATTATTTTTCTTTTTCTAACCCTAACCCATACCCTAACCAGACACACTTACCTAAACGCAAACCGTAAGCCCTAACCATCAGTTTTCTCAACGTATTTGATATGTAGAATATTACTGTGTGCCTGCGCACATGGCGTGAAGTCAGAAATTTCGCTTGACACCCGAAATTGTGTATATTTCACATTATTTGTTTAAAGTTCAGCGTTGATTTCATTTGAACTGACACCACATTTGTTGCACTTCACGATTTCAAGCAGGAATAAAAACGAAGCAATTTTGGGGATAAGCGAGATAATTTTCAAAAATTTCAACAAACCCGAAACGTCGGGTATGTTTCTTGGTGTGGACCTTTCAAATGTCTATTTGTTGGATAAGACTCGACTCAGCAAAAAAGTAGCAAAGGTCAGAAAATCTACCAGTACGGAAATCATTTAGACAAGAATCTGTGTTTTGCCGAAAGAGGTTCTTGTCGTGAGACCGAGTCCAGCTCTACTTGAAAGTTGTCATCGCGAAGTTTCAACGACAACCAGACGTTCATTCCACAGAAAGAACCCAACCTTGAACTGGGTGCATCGAGTGACGAAATGGAAATAAAATCATTTGTGCAAAAATATTGTCGCGACATTTTTGGTTTCACGACTGGCTTTCATGTTTCAAGGTTCTTCAACGAGGTATGAAAAACGATTTTCGTAACTAGTTACAATGGTGATCTGTGCAACAAAACTTTGCTTTTCCGTCTTATAGTGGACACAAGTAGCGCAAGCTTCACGCCCGCAGCACCGGCGACAATCCGTCTCCCAACAACTCTTTAACGTCATCACACAGAAGATAGGAAAAAATTTTCCCATAGTTTCCTTCGTCTACTTCTGACTGTTACCGACCCATTCCTCAACTTCATTTTGACCCTTCTGACACTCCTCACGTATGTTTGGACCATACGTTCATCCTATCTTGCTATGTGCAATTTGTGTAATCGTTTCCGTCCTCAGGCCCGAGCTTTTCGAGTTTGGACAACCGACGTTTTCACCAGCTACGTCACCATATCACACGTCGTTTCCCACCCCGGCATCCCAGGAGAACGCTGAATCAGCAACCCAACCTGAAAGCGTTGAGCTACGCCCTGTCCCGCGCCGTGCTCGTGTCTCTGTAGTTGAGCCCCAGGTTGCTGAAACGCAACCGTTGATTTAGCCTAAATTAGCCGTTGATTAAGCCTAAACGTTCTCTAACCTCACATCGGTTTGATTTTCGTGCCGCTTCTTTCTTTGCCCATACCTGCTCTATTATTATAATAATCATATAAACGTAACCACCGTATTCGCATGTATCTTCAATTGCAGTGCTAGTTATTTTCGTGCAATTTTGCGTCTTTGTGCGTTCTTGCTGCATCGGCGGTTTGCGGTTTTTCCGTACGGGAATCTTTTTCGGCCGCGCATTCTACAGCGACTTTGTTTTTTCTGCCACGTTGCAGAATTTTTGCTGTCGCATAACAGAGACCAATTCTTTCGCAGCTGTGTGTCATTTTCATGTATTTCTTTTGCGTGTGTTCCATATCCCCGTCTTTATGACACGTTGCAACCACCTCTGCAAGCTTTAGTAAGCTCATACAGTCAATTGCAAAAAAAATCATTACTCCTGCACAGCGCCACCATTTATCCTCTTGTTGTTGCTTTACGCTTTGCGTGTCAGCTCTCGCGAACCTCTCCACGCCTCTTTGTCGAAGGGGGGAATTCTTATATAGTGGACACATTAGTGCTTTAATGTTTAGTGCATTCTTACTGCGTAATTTCCAGTAATATTCCATTGGTGATTCAACGTGATGTACTTGTTTGCGAATAGTCCGACCGTCCACATGATAGCCTGCAAACCTACATAACCGCAGTCGGTCGCTGTTTCCTGTGGCGCATTCGAATGCCCAACGCTTTTGTTTGTCGTCATTCTAATTCCGACTCTACATCGAACCGTTACGTTACGTGTTTCTGACTTCACGCACAAGTGTATCGGCGTTTTTGTTGTTGTATATCTCAATATAATCGAAATAAGCAGTCAACTTAGAGTACTACTGGAGAGTTATTCGCGGACAAAGTGGTGAGAGCCTTTTAATTAGCCTTGCTTTGGCTTGGCAACTTCAAGACGTCAGGTTGCTTAGTTGGGAGACCGACCTGGGCTCCTGCAACAACTAGGTTGACCCCTCAACTGAAAGGGACCTCTACAATAACCTACAACCCCTAGTCGCTACAGTCTCAAAATAAGCATTGACCACTTGAGCAACGCACACAAGCCTCACCTCCTTCAGTGGGAGCCCCTCGTATTGGTTGAAAACCAATGTCATGCTCACTACCAGCACGTCCTATTGGTCGTTCCCGATCATTCTCTTCACGATCGTTCAGTATGTTAGTCGAGTCCTGCAAAGCATGAGATTGTAAAGCACGATCGTTAAACTTCCGTTTTTGTCGTTAATGTCCGGACCAACTATTTTTCGCTTCCCGACCTCCATTTTAATTCACTTGCGCGACAAAATCGTATCTGCGCAGCGAAATATGCGTAGCATATAAATGTTATACATTGCATTCCCAAACAATTGCTTTTCAGAGGGAAATTATTATTTTCGCGTAGAAAATGTCATGAGCGGTTTAGATCCGCTTTTTCTTCGCATCAAGTCATGGTGTGGATCCACTCTTCACATATATAAGGTTTCTGATGTCGTATCTGCCACAAAACGTTTTGCACTCAAAATCAAATTGAAATTTTAAGGTAGTAGGGTGCACAAAATTCGCTACACATCAAACAACCTAGGGTAGTAGAGTGCCCTCAATTTTCTGTATATAACAGGGGTGGACAAACTGCGGCTCGCGAGCCGCATGCGGATCTTTGAGCTTTCCGAAACTTTATATATTTATTTTTTATTTCTATTGCAAAAGTGTAGAAATATTGCAAAGTGGTCCTGTGGCATTTAGCGTGCCGTAAAGTATTACTTTTGCAAATCGTTCCAAAAAGAATTATGATCTCACAGAAGCGTAAATTGCAAATAAGTTCGCGTCTTTAGATTTTTATGTTGCGGCTCATTGTAACTTGGGTTTTACGATATGCGGCTCACAGATAGAGCAGATTTGACCACCCCTGCTATATAGGGGACTTTTTCGTAAAGTAACTCTGGCACCTGAACAGGGTTTTAAGGAAAAGAAAATGGGGTGTTAAAACTGATACTGAAGCGTGTGAATCTTTACTTCTGAAAAAAAAACATACCAAAAATCAGAAGTCAGAACGAACGACTTGGGATAAATGTGAGGCTTTAAGCCCATGGTACAAATAAATCAAATATGTACAAAAATATCAAACGTGTGGAATCATATTTCTTTCGCCGTAAAGTACATCATACTAACATGACGGTTGATAGGATCAGATGGGGGTTTGAAATACTTCTGCGCGATGCCATCCCCCCCAATTAACTTGTCATCACTTGTGGCAGGAACTCCTCTCAGCAAAGGTCGTGGTAAGTTCGGAAACATGGACTTCACGCGATCAACGAAGTCCTGACCTTTGCGTTGCAGCAAGAATCCACATCTGCGCAATAATCAAAGTGTTGTCTTCGTACCAATAAAAGTATTGTGAGACATAAGCTTTGACGAAGGTTGCTCTCAATAAATCGGGTTGCAAAATTTTGAAAAGTTTTCGTTCGCTAGAAAACATTCGCGCACACAAAAATGTTACGCAAATTTTAAGTTTCTGTATAATATGGATGTGAACTCCGTTGTAACGATGGTCTGTCTGCCTCGATGAAACGCAACTGATAAACGCTATTTCGATAAATGATTACATAAAACCGTGTATCAGCTCGTTTTACTGCTTACGTATTCACAAACGAATGATGTCACCGTATTATCAGCAAAGTAGACGTGGCTAGATTACGTCGTGGAAGAAAGTCACCTTTATCATACCAACCAGCTGATCTTTTCGTGGGGGGCAAAACGGTTTTAAGTGGTTGTTGTACCGAGGAACTAAAAATGTTTTTTAATATTTCGAGGGGGCAATTGCCTCCTCTTCCTGGTTGCGGGCCTGATACCAGCCATGTGCACAAAGTTTCATCTCTTGTCTCTTCTTAAATTATTCCCGGGGATAAGATCGTGGAAGGTTGGCGAACTTTCAATTATTATTTATTGATATCTTATATGCAAAAAACAAGAAGGACATGAGGCAACGCCGACATGGGATAAAATAGCAGTCGAGCGTTGTGACTCGTCAATCAAGCGTAATGTGACGCAATAATGGCGGCACAACTGCTGGTCTGTTGTTGTCACGAAAAAATCCCCTGGGTAATCACCGAAAGGTGAATGAGAGAAAATACGCCAAACTATCGCATCACAGGTAGGCCAACTACCGCGCCACGTGAACTACAGCAGTCGGTTTACTTACGTTGGAAACCATTTGGCGTGTTCGATCCAAGGGTCGTCACCCAGTTCCCAGTTTTGCAATCCACCGTTGCAATACCAGCATCGGACTCTGTCGTTGTCACCTGAAGAAAACGTGCGGGAGATCATTTTCAAAGAACTTGAATGAATCACAACAAAAAACAGTTGACAAATCACGCACCCAAGAAAAAGAATCCTGCTTTTGTCGTTCGCTTTGGACTTATATTCATCTGCGACGCTGGCCATCCACGATGGAACGTCGCCAATCTCTCGCTTTCTTTCCCCATGTGAGGATTCGCCGGGGATTGGTGGGGGGGGAAGTTGCAAAGGTCACGCTTACATAGAAACAGAAAAGCAAACTTGCTATGGCGACACGACGAGCATGAAGTCGATCGCGACACACCTTTTAAATGCGTCATCGGAATTTTTTTATTTTTTTAATTAAAAACGTCTTTAGAAATCAATACAAAACACGTATTTAAAAAAACGTACAAAAAAAGTTTTATTCACAAACTTACGTTAAACACAGCGGCAGTGCTTTGCTGTTCGCCACCAGAGCCAGAAACGCCTGAAACAAAACGTTTCGCATTCACTTCATTGATTCAACAGATGCTGCGCAAGTTTTATGCTGGTTGCAGTTTGGGTCAATAAGCCAGTATGAAGTCACAGTGACGTGAAAACGAGCAGGTCACAAAACACCCGCGAGGACATGTTAGTTATGATAAGGGGAAAAAACGAGCAAAGCAAACTATTTTCGAACGTTTTAAATCACTGAAACTCGAGCCGTTTGCTGCACAAAATGAGCGGAATTTGCTGGCGATATTTTTAAACAATAACAACAACAAGATGCAGATTAGTTCTCAGACAATTATTAGCTCTTTATCCTATTCAGAGATAAAAACACTGAAAATCCACACAACATTCCTTGACGGAGATTATGTTCATGCTGTGCATGATCGCAAGCAAATAGAACACCAGATTTTCCTCAACTGTTGAAAAATATTGAGATTTCGAGAGAAATCAAGCAATTTTTAACCACATAGGAGTTTTATACTGTGCATCATTGCGTCATTGCCAATGCAATCACTGCGATAAAAAAGTTTGTAAAATGATAAAAAAAGTGGCAATTACAAAAAGCTTCGAGACAGTATTCAACTAAATGACGTATCCACCAAAACAAAACGCAGAATGCTTCACCTGGTGTTGCTGAACGATCGGAAAGTGGGGAGAAGTAGGAAGGAATGATTGTAACTGGAGATAGCGATGTAGCAGTAGAGAAAATTGCACTGATCTGATCCTGTGAGCAAATGAAAAAGATGTTCAACCGTCGACGGAAGATAATTGGCTGCGAGCAAATGGAGAATGTACAGACTGCTTCGGCTTATTCGTCCTTCTGCAGAGGAAAACAGAGGCGCAAACTCGATCGACGGTCTGTTACAAATACGCATGCCTTGTCTTGTATTGGTTCGGGGAAGTACCGAACCTTTCGTTCATTCATACACTTCTGCCACTTCCCGATCAACCATTTTCGAACACGCGAGTCTCATCCCTCTTCACTGCATACTCTAAGCATGCTCAGAAGGATGCAACGTCATGCGATCAATGCCCAACGCCACAACTTATCACGTGACGTCCAACGTCATGGCGAATGCAGACAAACTCAGGAATTGACTGGCAAACACCGAGTTTCAGTTATAGGTTGAGCGAATTTCTGCCGCTCTGCTTCCTCAACAATCTTTGAACCATAACTGCTATTCATCAGTAACCTCAAAACGAGCCGCTCCTAAGCAACCAGGAAAACAAGACTGCATTTCAACTTCTCAACAAAGGTTATCTTTGTCAGTCCTTCTACTTTATCGGCTCTGTATTGAGTCATCGGGGGGTGATTACGTCAATGGGTTTTGTTGCTCCGTAACTGGCGTCAGGTTGTTTTTTATTTTCAGTGAAGGCAGGTTTTGGGAACAGCACTATTTCTAGTTGTTACTTTCCGCAGCTTGTGCTTTGATTTATTCCTTTTAGTCATGAGTGTGCTTGCTTACTTTGCTCTTACCCTTTTAACTTTTCACCCGTAAGCATTGCTTGCAAATTTCAGGACTGAGGATGCGTATTGCGTAGTGTTACTGAAATCGATTTCCTATTTGAAACGAAAACAAGTGCTGATTGATTCGATTTCGTCACCTTTGTGGAGACTAATTCGTGAATTAAGGTTGTTTACTTTCAAATTGCTGGGGAGTTGACTTTGACTGCACGATCTGCTGCTTGTCGGTCACAACCTTTGCTCAGCTACACAACCTTCCTCTGAATCGTTTCTGCGTTCCATTTGCCAATCTTTTTTAAATCGTGCAACTTTAGAGACAAATGGGTTAAAGCTAACGTGAACATCGCCAACAAGTGGGGAATGTGTCAAGCTACGCAGCAGCTCAAAAACCATAACACGGTTGCATCCTTGGAGTTTCAAATTTAGTCACTGCATTAGTGGGATTTTGAAGTAAGTACAAGACGAGTATTATGAAATTTCTTGTGTCTTTAAATGCAATTTGCGAACAACAAAACAATGGGCAGTGGTGGTTACCGCGGTAGAAATAAACGAAGAGAGCTGCTTTTAAGGAAAACGAAGAGAAAAAATGAAAGTGAGAGAAAAAGAAAACGGAGAGAAAAAAATCACAACGAACAGAGCTGCTTCAGTTTGACTTGACATACTACAGCACTGGTGCCACGCCTAGTGATTTTTCACTAGATATAGTGATTTTTAGGCTAACCTAGTGATTTTTCAATGCAATCTAGTGATTTTTGCAAAACATGTTTTTGAAGAATATTGGCCGTTTTTTTCACATTTTCAGCCCTTTTCAACCCGTAAACAATTGATGACGTGAATCGTTGTTTAAATACTTGCACCAAAACGAAAAAGTGTTTCTAAATTGAGTTTTTCATTGTTTTCACGTCCGTGCTGTTTATTGCGGTAATGTTGGCCATGACAGTATTTTCATTTCTTTGCAGGAACACTGCAGTGGAAATATTTACTTAAATAACAGATTGATTTGGTCTGTTGGTATTATAAATTGTTGGTATTATCTTTTCCAGGTTTCAGCATCATATAGATTAAGAAAATTGCTAATGATGTAAAGGTTTTTGGGTGATAAAGTAAATAACTAAATCAATTCAAGAAAAACTGCAAACTTCGACGCAAAAATTTTAAGTCTAGTAATTTTTTTTCAATCTCGTGAATTTTTTTGTGAATCTAGTGATTTTTGCGGAGAAGTCTGTGGCAGCACTGCACTACAGTGCATCCTGCCGGATAACAAGACTGGTTGTGGATTCACATTCATGTATTGCAGTGGTTCCCAAACTTGTTCGAGCCGTTACCCAAATCAAGATATGGATCACGTCTTATTACCCTCAAAAAATTTTTTCGCATTTCAGGTTGAAGATTTCTTTTGCAGTGATCACTCATACTACAGAACAACAGTGTGGATGATTTGTTTTGCATTACCCTACCCCCCCCGAAGAATCGCATATTACATTTTTTGGGGGTAATTTACCCCCAGTTTGGGAACCACTGATGTATTGTATTGCATCAAGTTTTGGGATGAGTTTTACAAAAACTAACCCAGTCATGAAAGCAGTTTTTGATTGTTGTTTTTGCACACTTCAAATCCAGGCTTAAGTGGTGTGTTAAATCAGTTTTGGTAATCACTGCCACAAATGATTTTCGAAAAACTACTTTCAACACAATGTCTAAAACTATGAGGTGCATATTTCTGGTTTCAACTCACTTTTTAAAGTACAAAAATCCAATCAACCTGCACCTTCTTCGCACCAAATTCGAGTCACTCTTAGACAAGCCAATGATATAGTTGCAACACTAATGTTCTTGCGGTCATCGGCTTATCTGGTACGTGGTGCACGAACGCTAATGTCAGTCACTGCAGTCCCTTTTTGGTCACGTACTAAGTAAAACAAATACACACGAACACGCAATATCTAGAACAGGGGTTCCCAACCTTTCTCTGACCATGCACCCCTTCAGCATTCCGACAGATGAACGTGTACCCCTAAAATTTGTTATGACAAAATATTTTATCATGATTAACTACAGGTATATTAAAAAATAAGCACATAACGGCTTTTCAAAATAATGTTCACTGATAAATGTATAAATTTTTAGAAATAAAAGGTATGTAATTATATATTTCTCTTCTTTTGCTAACCTTAAATTTACCCCAGGTAGGGAACCTCTGATCCAGAAACCCACCACAACGCCCCGGCAGTCACTGCGTTTCTAAAATAACGAAATGTTTCTTATTTTGTTTTTAGACGCCCACACTCATGGGCTGACGAGACGGGAGATTGTGGCTCATGAATTTTTGAAATAGGACCAGATCTGCTAGCTTTTCCGCTATTTCGGATTTGGTGCACAACAAGTCGATGACTTTTTTTGCTTTTCACCTCAAAATCCTTATTGGCCTTGTTTCGCGGCACTAAATGAACGAAGCCGCTGCCTTCATAGGGAAAACCGAACCAATCGATGTTGCACGAACAACAGTCGTGATCAGCACGTGAAAACCGCGTGGGACACAATTCGAGCAAACGTCTAATGGCGGGAAGAAATCAGACGTGGCAGAAAAAAGGGGCTTAGCGAGAGACATCAAGAGAAAAAGCACACAGGAGAGAAACCAGCGAAAAAAGTGAATTACCGGCAAAATCGTCAGTTGCTGGCGAACGTAGCATCAGCAGCACTCAAACGGAGAACGCGGAAAGGCCAGGCGACGATTTTGCGTATCTTAGTTTAAGTTACAGAAATGTGCATGTTGTCAGAACATATAGAAATGAAACAGATTGCCTAATGTTTGAAGTTGGTAGAGCTGGTACTAATTCAAACAGCGCACAGCAGAAACGTCATTTTTTTCTCTCAATCAAATCTGAAAAACCGTGCTGGAATATTATCAGGTTCTAATTAAGCTTATCTAGCAGTTAGAAGAGTTTTTAGATGAACTTTCCAAAGTAATCGGTGGCAACAAGTCTACCTACCAAACCAGTGATTTTCAAACTGGGTTCAATCCCTTGTTTCAAAATAAACAAGGGAATGCTTGTGTTAAAACAGGCCCATCTTATGAATTTTATTCGAAAAATAGTTTTTTGTTTTTGTTCAAACGTCTGTTCAATGCAGCATTGAAAAAAGCAGGTTCGATATCTCCAAGGTTATAACCGACCTAGACAAGTGAAGTAGGATATTCGAGGAATCTTTCTGCCATGCTGTGCGTTCATAGCGCTGCAAGGATTGTGACTGCACTTATGAATATTCAAGTTTCGATATACCGCAAACGTAACGCGAAAATTCGGCTGTTCTTATTTTACCTTTGTGGTACTTCGACCTAGATGATGGCACTTAATAAACGGAGAAGCAAAGTATGCCGATACACAGAACGGCGCGTAGCCGTTAACCGGTGACTTAGGTCCCGCAAAGGAGTATTAAATTCCCGATATGGTCTGGCGCTAACATGAAGGTTGACTGATTGCGACGATTTATTTAAGAATTGGTTTGCAGTTTTTAATGAACATCTATCTACGAAAAGGTTGTCGCAAATACAACGAGGAGGATGCATTTGCACAAAAATATTGCTTTTTATATTTGTTGCTATATTGTTCCTAGTGAGGATGCATCTGCTGTTCGTTTCACTTCGCTTCTGGCAATTGCAGCCAGCAGTGCGTTGGATTAGCAAACACAGTGGAGAGAATGCCAGTAGAAGTAAATGCACGCTGCTTATCCATATACGAGAGTTTTAACAATGCTTATCAAATGAAATCAGAACAAAATACAGAAATCATTCATAATGAAATAAAACAAACCCTTTGTTACGGGCATTTGAAGAGGCTGACATTGACATTCCGTACCAATCATTGTTTTACTGCGGAAACACCTGGATTTTCAAAATCACTAGTAAATGGAACCGCTTTCAGTAAAAACGAAGGGGACATGTCGTGGTGAAGTTTCACGAATGTGAATGATGCCGAGCCGGGGTGATTCGCCTCTGTCTCGTTTCCGCGGAACAACACGAAAAAGGGAATTTATAGAGAGAGAGAACGGTAGTGAAAAAGGTTGCAGAGGAAATACGAGAGAAAGCAAGTAAGCTGTTTTCTTCAAGAAACATTTTTTTGAGGTTTACTATGGGATGCGACAGATGGTGCACATTGATGGATGGGGAACTCAGTAACTTGTTTTTCGTGCTTGCTTTGAATTTTTTTGAAATTCCCACTCGTAGAGATTCTGCCGCACATACATACAGTGCATGTGTTAAAACTAGCACCCCGGTGTATAACCAAGGATTAACTGGCGAAGCAGCAGTTGCAATGTCTGAGTCAAGTGGAGGAATAGTTTATAGCAGAGTGCAGACCGCCAAACCAGATTTCAGCTGTTTTGAAGTTCTTCAAATGAACGGTGACACTCGAACAAACAAAAATTTACTGCACGATTATTTACATCACAACTTTCCTCTCAGAACAAAACTTCCCGAANACAACCTAGCGCACAAAGCGAACCACACATCTAGTCACCTCCCAGTGAACCATGCCAACCGATCTTGTAAATGCACAAATGAACTTCTAAAACCTTCTTTTAGATTTTGTTTTGTACGTTTATCACTACACTCATCAGCACGAGACACTTAAGGAGAACCAAGCCCAAACTTTGGTGTTAAAAAGCTAAATCGCATCTTCAAATACAATGCAAGTTGCGAAACGTGTTTAAACACACAACTTAAATACAATATATATGCTGGTCAATACGTTCAATCTATGGCGACGGACGTTAACTTCATTAAGCCCAACAACCTTTTTTAGTTTCTTTTCAACTCATTCTGAACAGATTTACTACCCTCACCGCTTCTGCCCGAAATCAACATGATCAGCTCCAACGCACTTGAACTTGTAAAAAAAACTTCTGATTATCCAATTCGAAAGAAAAGTTGTAAACTGAAGAGTGAAATAAAGATATCGTACATACGCCAGGAACGATGCTGCCATCTACAGCAGTTCAGGGTAAAACACTAAATTCTACTTACCGGAGAGAACCGATCACCTCCTGTGATAAATCGAGCAAGGCCTCCGCTTCCTGCATAAAGACACAGCGCCTAGAGTTACTTCTGTTACAGTTCACAGTCGAATTAGCATATTGTTTTACGTGATTTGCGTATTAGGTGAATCAACGCAACGAAATTTACAAAAATCATAATTCCGTTACCTATCGGGATATTTCCAGACTCTCCACCTCTTATGAACTCGCAATCAGTCCGATGCCACCTAGCGGATGCCTCGTCAGCTTCAGCTTGCCAGTTTTCCACACAACAACCACAACTACAACCAAAATAACAAGGTTAAGAACTCGATATTCTTTCAATAAACCCGTATTTATAAGAAGTGTTATCTCTTTAAACGATAATACCAAAATTGACTAAAAGCATAAAATCATAAACTTCATTGCGCCCAGTAAAATAAACTACTATCTTCCCTTTATCGCTCCTCGATCACAAAACAAGAGCTTTACAAAGCTGTCAGGTTTTTATGTTTTAAATGGTCTTCGTTCCAATCCTGACCTATGGCTGCGAATCTTGAGCAATGACTGCACCGTACTATCGCAAGCACAAGCGGCAGAGGTGAGATTTTAGCCAAGGGTTTATGGCGTGGCTTACTGCAGCGAAGCTTGGTCCCTTCCTGGTGTGGGGCCTGCAAAAATATCTGAGATTGCTGTTGACTGTCCGCGGGGTATTTCAAGTCCTCGGGTTGCTAGCCCCACGACCCTCCCGAGAGAAGCAAGTGTGAAAATGTAATGAATACGTTCTTTGCAAAAACTTAGAAATGTCCCAATACGAATCACCACGAATGATACTCACCAAAAACATCACCACGAATGATACTCACCAAAAGCATTTCACTCGATCTCTACAACCAGTGTAGTAGAAGCCATTTGAGGCTAATAGCCTGGCGCTAACATGAGATTGTTGTGGGAAATTACGAAATGTGTTGAGGCGGTAACTTTCGCAGAAAGCATTGCATGGAGGCAGCCTGTAAATGCACACACGTCCAGGTGGATTTTGAGCAATGTAAAGAGTAACCTTTCTCAGTTAAATACGAGTAAACAAACATTGAGAACAACTGCTTTGTTGAAGCTTAAATGCAGCACAGCATTCACTAGATCGCAGCAATGCAGTCCATCTCAACACGAAAACTCAAAATCAATTTCTCCAATATATACCAAGCACAGTTTGTGTGAAAAAAAGCAACTAAAATCAAACCTGTGAAAAATTGCGCCATTTTTCAACATCGTTTGAATTTAAGATATTGTCCGACCAATGTTGATAAAGTCAACAACTTTGTCTGAAAACAGCAACCTTTTTGCTACACACCTGCAAAAAATCACAAACATTAAAGAAATCTAATAACAACAAGTCAAGCTGTTGTTTCTGGACGAGTCAGACAAGTAAAAAAGCAAGATATTCAAGAAATGATAGAAATCATCACAGATGCGATCAACCAACAGAAAAAAAATCATGTATGTGTGGCACACATTGTGTGCGTGTGGCAAGAATTCACTAAAGGCGATGGCCACTATAAAAAAATAACCAAGTGATATCAGGCAAGGGTTGTTTCTGAGATGCTTAGGAATCATTCCATCAACTGTAAAATTAACTATCTTCTGGATTGTTATAACCATGTATCTTAGATTTCTTTGGTTTAAAATATTTTGTACAGCTTTCAGAAATATATAAATTGAAAACATCACAAAAAGTGAGTTTTGACAGTTGGAAGTATTGGTCATCAGGGATGTTTCGGAGTTGTGAGTTCTGGTCACACTTCATGATTTTGTTTCATAACTTCATTTCTGAAGCTCGACTAATGGGTAAAAAATTGTTTTAATGGGGGCAGCAGCCCTAGGAGGACTTGGAATACCTCACGGTCTACAGCAATCTCAGGTAATTCTACTGGCTCCACACGAAGAGGGGCCAAGCAAGGTTGGAGGTGTAGTCACTCCACCTGGTCCTTGGACAACCTCTGGGTTGCTTTGCTGTAGATTTAGCCAGCAAGACGTGCCTCGCCAGTCTTTCGTGGGGCAGTCTGGATACATGGCTGAACCAACGTAGCTGGGATCTCTCGATTCAAAAAAGTGGTTCAACATTCAGGGCTCTGCGAATTTCACAGCTGCACACTTTGTCGCGAAGTGTCACACTGCGAACATTTTGCAAAAATCCCATCTCTGCCACTTGCACTTGAGGTAAGTTTGTTTTGGCCATTACCCAAGATTCATGGCCATAGGTGAGGATCGGAATTTAAAAACTGACAGCTTTGCGGTGTTTGAAAGCTCATGCACAACTGCGTTAGTATTACCAATCCACGTATCATTTGCTCGTTCCGCCTCCCATCATTCATAAATACCACCCCAAGGTATTTAAACTTCTCCACCTGCTGCAGTGTATTGCCGCTCACTTGCAGCATACACTTCCTTGGGTTTCTAGATAGAAATAATACCTCAGTCTTTTTAGTGCTGATTCTCATTCCAGCTCGGTCACATGCAGCAAAAAACTATCGAGTGCATGCTGAAGACCCTTGTTGAGAAGATGATACAAGTAGCAAAATCATCCACAAAAAGTAAACGGTTGATCCTGCAGCTCCCAACTGTGTGTGCTGTCACCACTCCACAAAAAGTAAACGATTGATCCTGCAGCTCCCAACTGTGATACCCTTGTGACTGTGTATCCACTTCATGCAGACTACAAAGAGGAGTGGTGACAGCACACACCCTTGTCGGAGTCCAACTGTGAAGTTTTTGGTTTTCACTCCTCAATTATTTGGTTCAATTATTTCGCGGCATCTTTTTCAAGGCACTTGGCATATACTTTTTTTGTGAAGGCTAAGGAGAGGAATGCTGTTTTGCTCCTGTCTCCCTTTTTGTGAAGGGGAATGATCACCCCAGTTTTCCCTTTTTTTGATACTCTTCCAGAACAACAGGCCAGCTGGCACACACAAGTCAGCCAAAGAACTCTTCAATTCAAGGCTTTGAGCATTTCAGGTCGGATTTCATCACTGCCTGCAGTGTTCAGCTGCAGTGGTGGTATTTTCTGCCCTCAAGTGTACCTTGTGTGTGTTCAGTGGTGTGATAGTGATGTGTTTAAAAGATCTATGAAATACTCTCCATCTATCATAGAAGTTCTCACTGCTCAGTAAGTCAACATTTATGGTCTTTGATGGATCTAGAAGTATACGATCTCTTGTTACTGTTGCAACCTCTCTAAAAATGACTACTTGTTAGGTGGCCACCCTCTATACATTAAATCAAAAAAATCTTACCGAAATCAATAAAATCCAATTTTACATTTTAAAAAATCGTTTATTTTTATCAACCCTGGTTTGCACAAGCACAATGATCAACATACTTTTGACACTGTTAGTGTTAAACGACCTACAGATTACATTACATAGCTTTAAATGCTATACTGTATATCGACTGCATTTAAAACAAATTTTAGTCCGAAACTTCCTTGGTCACTATTGGGATTTCCAGGTGACCAAATAATAAAAAAATTCACTGGTAACACTCTAGCATGTGCTATTTTTGTGTCCTAAAAAATGGCTTTCACATGCACCAGCAGCCACAAATGTGTCTGCTGTATTTCATCATGCCTGGCAGGCACACATTTGTGCTGTGGACTGTAACTGAAAGCAATTACATCTTGGGATTGCTTGGCATCAACATCATCACAGAACCGTTGCCAGAAAGTCTTCAACAGGGGGGCCTGAAATTGTAAAAATTGACAAAGGTCCACTGATTTATGGTGCTTCAAATTTTAACTTGGGGGGTCGTAAAGCATTGTTTAGGAGGACTTAGCCCACCAAACTCCCCCCATGGCAACATGGAATGCATCACAATTGTTTTGCTTTAACTGTATGAAACTTGATTAACTTGGCAGCAGCTAAACAACCAAATTAAGATATGAAGTTTTTAAGTATGATGAAATAAGAGGTGTACAGCAGGTAGATCAGGCACCACTGAAGCTGGTAAGCTACATCAGTGTCTCAAAGCTAATAGAAGGGGATCTTTCTGTGAAAGACATCAGTGTTTTGCATATAGATTCTCTGCAAAGTCTGACAGCAACCCATGATCAGCTATCATCAAAAGGTTCTGTTCTAGATGAATCTGAGTTGAGATATATAGCCATCAACACTGGCTAAAGAACGCAATAAAACTCATCCCCAGGAACATATTTACATCAATGAAAGCTTCACCAAGATCAACCGCCAACGCTTCAACAAATGCTTGGAATACAGAAAGAACAATACATTCAAGTATATAGATCTGAAAGGAAAATGGAACTACCTATCTGCAACATAATGGGATCAGTAATACTATTGCCAAAAGGAAAGATTGGTGAGACATAAGATCATTCACCATTGGTTGTAGCAATTATTTCTGTTTTAGCTTTATGCGTTAAAAATGGAATGGTAGATTTATGTAAAATATGCAGCAAAGCTTTTCATCAGGCTGTTCCTGCAATCTTTTTGATATATAAATAAATAGTTACATCTGAAGTGTTCAAACTTGACTGATCATCAGTTCTCTGTATGGTCTTTTGGTAGCGCGCCCTACTTTTGTCACCTTGAATTTAGACTCCTTACTTGTTAACTGAGACTGTGATCATGGCACATCAGATGTTTCCTATAACTCTCTGCCACTACTTTCTGACCCTGGTGACACTGAGTGTAAATATTATGACATTAATATCTTTAACTCTCTATTGATTGGAAAAACAATCATTTAAACTTGCATATTTCATGTTAATAGTAAATGCTTAAAAAAGAACTTGGACAAACTTGTGAATTTTATCTCAGGCATTAAAAACTCTCCAGAGATAACAGCAATCTCTGAAACAAAATTAGCAAAAACTATGCCCCTTTTGTATCACATAAAAATTTGTGGATATAACTTAGTGCATGCTGATTCTGACCAAAAAGCTGGTGGTGTTGGAATATACATGAAAGATAATAGAATATTTTAAATGAAAAATGCTTGGATATATTTGAAAGATGCTGAATGCTTGTGAGTTGAAACGATTTTTGGTGGCATGCAATGTGTTCTTTGGATCATTTTTAGGCAACCTAAACATGATTGCAAAGGCATTATTATTCTACACTGTAAGTGATAAGAGGCTACTATATGTTATTTGTGGAGACATTAAGATAAATCTGTTGCAACACTAAAGCTCATCAACTATTTATAACTATGTTTAAGACATGAAAGTTATAATTGTTAAAAAATAATAGCCAGGTCAAGTAGAGTAACAGCAACCAATGCATCACTCATTGAATGCTTCTGCACTACTGTTGAATTGGAAAGAGTAATCCCTTGACCTACTTATTAACAACTTGTAAAACCATTTCCAGTTTTTATGCTGATCAGCTCAAATACTGTCAGAACACATAACAAGAAAACTATCCTATCATATAAGACATATAGTGCTATTTTACTAACTTTGATTTTAAATTTTATTTTGAGACAATTAATCACTATTTTCAACATTTACCTCAAATTGAAGGTGATCCTAAGGGCTTTGTTTGACAGTCTATACCAGTGGTTCTCAAAATGGGCAACATTGCCACCTTGGGGGCAATTTTAAAAGGGCAAGGGGGCAAAAACAAAACAAAGAGAGCAATAGGGGGGAAACAACACAAAGGGGGCAAAAACACTCAACCACTACCACTGATTGATCATTGCAGTTAACTTCAGTAGCTTTCAAAGCAAGGAAACTGCTTATTGTTGATTCACAAGCGAGAGGTGATCTACGACTGCACCTCACTAAAATGTCTCTCAATATTTCAAAGCTTTGTTAAGGCTGCCAAGCTTGTCCATAACACTGAACTTGGGACCATGGTATGTATGTATCAGTTTCTTTACATAAAATTCTTTAAAAATATTACCTTGTCTTTGCTTGGGGGTCGACAATGACGTGCCAAGAGTAAAAAGGGTGTGATAAAACAAAGAAAGTTAGAGAAACCCTGGTCTAAACCGACAGGCTCCACAGATAAACCTCTTTAGACAAAAAAGAAATTGGTTCAAAAACGATGACAAACAATTGGTGTTCACAAGTCAATTAAAGAATAAAACAAAATGCATAGAACTCTGACTCTAACCAGATTTTCAATTGTATACAAGAGCCCATAACCATTAAATGAAAAATACAAAAATAAGTTTAATAACATCAAGTGAACAAGAAAAGGCAATTACTACCAATCACAAGTTGCTTCCAACAGTCATGATTCCCGCAAACCAGGGAAACTAATAAATTCCTCTACTAAAAGGATAAAGGTGAACTGATATAACCCACAAATCAACAACCGTAGGTGATCTGACATACCCCAAAAATAAACAAGCTACCACTGACCCAGGCGTGGATTTACCGTTAGTCTGAAAAGGCTTAAGCCTAGGGCTCCCGATTTTGGGGGGCCCCAAAATTTAGGGAGTAAGGACAATTTCCAGCAATTGTGTAAGCAATCAAATATTTGTATTTTTGTTTTGGTTCAACACATGTTTTTTTACTATGCTGCTAAGACCTCTATAGAAGAATAAGCGTGAAAGATTAACGTGAATGACGATGAGCATTCTCTTTTTATGGCATTGAGAATTGGTTAATGTTACGTGTAATGTGTGGAACAAAACGCCTGAATCCATTTTTCAGATTACACGAGGCCAGTGAAGTACTTAATAAATATGTAATGTGAGTTTATGCATGGGCGCAATCAGGTGGGGGACATGGGGAGCGTCTCCTCCCACTTTTTCAGACAGTGGGGATACAATATGCCATGTCCCCCACATTTTACTGTTTAGGTTTTGTAATATATTGGTTTCACACCAAGCTGTCCCCCCCACATTTTATAACAAAATTGCGCTTATGAGTGTATGTACCGTAATGTGAATAAGTCCACCGCATTTTTTGTCAGTTTCATTGTGACTGTTTTTGTTCCTGATATTGACGGGAATTAAGAACATTGTAATATGTTTTTCAATTGGAACAACTTTTTCAGTGAATGTTACGAGCACGCGTATTGATAATTTGTATGACATCTGTCGTTGCAAGCCTTCCAGAAGGGCCCCCAATTTAAAATAGCTTAGCTTAGGGCCCTGAAAATGAAAATTCGCCTCTGCACTGACCCCAATCGCATTGCAAATATTTTTAATGATTATTAGCACAGGGAGTTCAAAGAAATTTAATTAATTGTTTGGAAACAGCAGATTCGCATCCAACATGGGGGGCAGCAGCCCTAGGCTGCTAACAAGAGCCACTCTAACAGCCCTAAAAAGAGCCACACTCTAAGTCTCTTTACAACTTCAACAACCATGCTATAAGAAAACTGACACCTTCATTTCTTTAATTTTCATTAGCAACAGTAATTCAAGTATTTTATTTTTCTTATCTTTGATTACTGTATCCTAATTACAGAGGTTTTATCATGACATAAGCCAACTATGTAAGACAAGTTAAGCAAAGGAAGGCAAACATTTGTAACCAAAAGCAAGCTGAAGCTGCCAAAAAATTGAAACTCACAACTCTTCTAACACACTGAAAAAGTACTACTGTAACTGTACTTGTACTGAAGGTTGCTTTCTTGCACCAGTGTACCATAAAACTATGAGCATACAACAACCCAGAACATCTGTCGCAAACTGATGTGAGCGATGGTTCTACCCTACACAGGCGGCTTGTGAAAAGAAAAAATAAGTTGCTGAAGTCCGGCCATTCCTACTATTCTCACCACGCACTGCTCACCGCCTCTCAGCGCCTCCACGCGCACTAAGAGTGCTCTCACAGAAAGAGCGCGTTGAAAGCGAAGGGCTCGCTGGGAGACGAACACTGCATTCTAAAGAGAAAAACGTTCTCGTAGAAAGAGCACATCGAAAGGAACCGCTCGGTTAGGCGACATTGCCCGAAAAGACTGCAACGTCGGCTACACAACTTACCATTTTAGCAGGATTATCACAATAAACCCTACTACTGTGACAATCAAAGAAACCCAGACTGCATACGTGCATATTTTAATAAGCTGCTGTACGTAACTACAGTATATTTTACCCAACCAGCATTCAATGCACTGAAATGCGAAGTTCGAAAGCTGTGGTATCTCGTCATTTGAAAACTTAGCAAACTGATCACAAAAACATGTACAATGGGTTGGAGATTAAAAACAATGTAGGCTGCAGTATGTACATATTTTTCACCTAACCAGCATTCCTGCACTGAAATACAAAGTTTGCAAGCTCTGGTATCTTGTTGTTTTGGTTATTGCTAATTTCCTGGAACACTGGCAATAACTTCTTTAAAACTGCTTCGCTGATCTTGTTGCAGCCTAGAAACAATGCAACGCAAATAGTTGCGGAAAGTTTTTTAATGAACCTTTTCGACAAACTCTTTGTCCTGTGCTACAAGTGCCTCATCTCAAAGTACGAAACAAATTTCGTGAGTGGCTTACTCCAGCCTCGTCTCGTTACCGCATTGAAACGAGACGTCCGAGCTTCATTATCAACCTCAAAATCTAATGCCTGTATATTTTTTTGGCGTAGCCTGACCTTGTTAAACAATCTCGTAAGTTGACTGCATGTGTCTATTCTCTATTGTCTTGTTAACCTTCGTGCTGCGAATCGTCAAAAACTCCGAATATTCATTGAAATGTTGCTCACTCGGGCCGGCCTCAAGCCGATGCAATGATGCAATTGCATTGGGCCCCACGCCTCTGGGGCTCCGCGCCATGGTGATTGTTCATTTTTGCCAGATACACCTAGCGCTTGAGAATTCAGTAGAAATGCAATATAAATTTCATTGTTAACAAAGAACGCTCTCGTCAGAAGCAGCGAATTTCCTCTATTGTTGAACGTTAGCAAACGTGCTCAATTCTCGTGTCCGTGCCTTACATCTGCGCTCTACCACAATCGTAACACGGTTGACTGAACACGATGACGTCATAAAATCACTGCTCAGAGGGGCCCCGCGCCCAGGTCTTGCACTGGGCCCCGCCAGGCCCCACGAGAGGCAGATGCAGCCGGCCCGGGGCCCATAAGTGTCTAGGGAGCCCATGAACTTCGAAATTGAAATGGGCAATTATGCACAACGTTTCTATTGTTATAACTTTATTCATACATCTTGTGCAAATTAATTGACTAAAGTTGTTGTTTAAGTCGATGTACAATGTATCGCCATTTCTTTTGGTGTGCGTTTGCGAATATCTCAGTTGCTGGTGTTTCATTGTTAGCCCAATGCGCTAAGTACTGCGTGATGTGAGGGAACAATCAAAAAATATTTTTATGACGTTACATAAGACTTTGATTATCAGCGCAATAGTGTTATACTGTAGAATGAAGCCAAATCTTTCTTATGCATGTAGATGAAAGCAAGGGTGAATATTAGGGGAGGCGAACTAGGCGGTCACCTCAGGCCCCCCTTTTTCCAGAGATGCCGTGGGGCCCTTTTTGAGAGTATCACACTTAGTTTTTGTATAGTTTTGTTTAAAAGCTGAATAACCAATCTACAGCCACGTTTAAGAAGTTCAAAATGGTGGCCCCCATTTTCAATTTACGCACTTTGAGGGGCCGCCATTTTAGTTCACTCGCTTCAAAAAAATTCTGGGATTTTTTTTATGATTGTATTTTTATTATAATGACTTAACAATAAAACTTAATTTGATTTGCTACATGTTATTATATTTGATGCATGCTGGAGTTCACGTATGCTCACGAACAAGTGCAACGTCGGCCACTGGAGGTTGGCAGAAAGGCTAAGAAACCGCTAACATAGCAGATTCTTACTCAAGAAATGAAAACAAAGAATTACAATATGCAAAAAATAAATATTGGACAGTAGAAGACTGAGAAAAAGTAATGTTTTCTGATGAAAATCGTTTTTTCGTTCAAGGGAAGCACAGCAGATTTTTCCGTATCAGGAAGGGTGAGCAGTATAGTCCTGCACATTTCAATGAGTTAGTAAAAGACCTTCAAAAGAAGATGTTCTCGGGCAGTTTTACCTTTTCAAGAGTAGGTTGGCCTATGCCAAGTGAAGGTATGACGCATTGATTGATACAAATACATTGATGTAACTGAAAAAAAGGCATTCTAGATATGAGAAGGGCATTTCCTGATGGAGGAAAATTCCAGTACGATCTTGCCCCGTGTCTTTCATCTGCAAAAGTGAAGACGATTTTCAGGAAACAAAATTGTTAGATTGGTCTAGAAACTCGCCAGATCTTAACCCCATTCAGAATTTGTGATCAACAACAAAATCTCGGCTGCAAATGTTGGAGTACACCACCATGAACAAGATAATAGGGGCCATCATTCAAGTATGGCATCGGTGCAGTAAATCAAGGAATACTGTCAAAAACTGTTAGAATCCATGCTAAAGCGACTAAATTCTTGTCCTTCAAAGTAACCAAATTCTTGCCCTTCAAAGTAACTAAATTCTTGTCCTTCTGTTATTGTATTACGTTTGCAGAATTATTAAACTTGCTTTGCTAGTGAGAATTGCTACTATAAATGTGAAATTTTATGTATAGTTGTGAAATTCGCAAAGCAATTGTGTTAACGAGCATTCTTGGAGATCAGCTTGTGGCTTTTTAAACCCAATTTCCAAGGGGGAAATGCCCGTTTTGCTCCCCCTGCGGACGCCCGTGTATATGCTTACTCCGAGTTTTGAGGGACTGAAACGATCTTCCAAAGTTTTCCATGACTTCAACGAGACTTCATAAAAAATCCGAGACCGAGACTTCAAATTTGTGGATTATGCCGAAATTTTTCTGAAAATTTTCCAACAAATGTCGTCACCACTTGTAGGTGAAAATACTTCGAATTTCTGTCATTTTTCCTATCTGCCAGGCCCGTAATTAAGGGGGTAAAGCCTCCTCTGGAAAATTTTTTGCCCCTCATGGAAAAATGTGTTGGACGTAGTGTAAGACTATTGAGCATAGTTTAAAAAAATTGGGCCTTCCTTAGACAAGTCTTCGCCCCCTGGTGTCCCAAGCTGGTTACGAGCCTTCTACCTGCTTTGGTTGTTTCTTGTTTTTTTTGTCTGCAAATGCAGCAGACAAAAAACACGTTAAACTACAGACGTTTTACTAAGCCATATCGTTGCACTATTCAAAGTCTCAAGGATTGTGACCGAGACCTGTAGCATTCGATACTGAAGACTCGCAAAAATTGTTCTCGAGACTCGTCTCCAGACTCCATCATTCTATCTACGTTTGTTTTTCATTTTTTATTACAGAAGAAAGAATCTTTGAATCTCATTTGCAAAATAATAGTAGAATGTCTTGCAAACAAAAATCTCACTTGAAACAACACCTATCACATTATAGTGATGTTCTGATGTGCGCAGAAAATTACCATGCTCACCGACTTAGGATTTTTACTTGCAGACCAAAACACAGCCAGCAGGAACTGTCCTTTCCCGCGACAGTTTGGTTGGAATCTTTTCTGCGCACATCAGTACATCACATGGAAGCTGTTCTGCGCACATCAGCACTCGCACGGTATGTATGGCGCGTCGTTTGGTGCGGGATGGCTTTTAAAGCAGATTTTCCGCCCGATCTTCGCCCGCCGACGCGACAAACTCTCGCCTTTTTTCAACCGGAAAAACGGGCGGGGAAAAACGCTTTTGTCACGAATGAGATTTTCGAGATTCCTTATACATATGCATTCATTATACATTCATTATACATTCGAGATTCCTTACACATTCGAGATTCCTTATACATTCATTCAACGGATTTGATTTTTTACATCGTGCGGCT
>JGI24159J19872_10001081_pt1 | contig 28701 bp, 18 predicted proteins | sample Ectturendosymbi4_FD_19872 | JGI IMG/M metagenome (IMG submission 19872)
TGAAGATGCCGTATGGCGAAATCGATTTCCATTAAATAACATCAATGCGTGCTGATTTTTGTTACTGGTGCAGTGTGCACAGACAGTGCTTAAGTTTTCCTTAAAAATCTTCATTTATTCGCATTTCAACAATGGAAGGTGAAGTCGCTTTGATTCATTCAGTCGCACAACATGCCATTTGAATCCGAAAGAGCAAGTAGTGTTGACAAGTTTTAGATTTCGAATCACCTCACTCCTTCATGCAGAATCCGTAAAACCTCTACCTTTCTGAGTAAGCGTGCATCTGTCCCAAACATCCTTGCCGAAATGTACAGGACATACGTTAACAGTTTTCATACCCCTCATCATAACCCAACCCCCTCAGAAAGTATTTTAATATTGAATTGAAATCGATAGTCGTGCAACGCGAGAATCTGGCAGCGAAAGGCATTTTCGTGTTAGAGTACCTTTGCGATTTTTCTTGTTATTTCGTTTAAACAAAAATAACCCCCTGCTATTTTTTTACTGAGCAGTAGTTGGATAAATTTCAAAGATTTTGATATAAAATTTATCATCATAACCCCTGCTGAGTTCGTTTTGGCTCCTCAACATGCAACGGTTTGTGATCCTGAAATAACAACGAAAGAAGACTTCGATTATTGGAAACGAATAACTGAAGAAAGCAACCTAGAAGTTACCGACGGATTCACGGCAAGTCGAACGAAGCTGAAGACTAAACAACGACTAAAGGCATTAACTCTTTGGAACATTGTCATGCGTACCTATTTGATGTACTGTGAATATGTACTTTGCACATTTATTGTGAGTCAACTTTTGGAGAGCGTAATTTAAAACAATATAGAAAACTATTACATAGAAAAATAATTCCAAATTGCTAATAGAATTAATGATGAAAACACATACAAATATTGTAATCAAATACTGATTCGAAATTTTCGCAATTTACGCTTGACCACCAAAGTCGCTATTGCACTGTGTACTACTCGAAAATTGTCACGTGACCGTGGTGTCGCACCTCACGTGTATATAAACAGCGGAATCACTAGGTTCCTCATAAGTTGAGCTCGTGGGTATTCCATTGGCAACACCTAAACCAATCACGGACCTTACCGAATTGGTTTAGTTAAAAAAGACCTATCAATGGATTAGATTACCTAAAAGAGAGTTACGATTTAGTGGCTATGATGCTACTGACAAATTGGGCTCTTTATCTCTCTCCTCCATGAAAGAATTGAATTTGTATTTAACCCCTATTGTCAACCCCTGACGCTTGCAGTAACTTATGCTATTTGCTTTAATTGACGATTGTTGATATAAACCCCTGTTGTGTTGCATATCGCAGTGCTTAACGTTATACTAATAAAACCATAAGTGAATACAATTTTGTTGAAATAAACTGAGCAGTGTCGAGAGAAACCGGCGGGTCTAAGTTTCTTAATTGTTAATTTGGGCGTGCCATAGACACTTCCATTAACCAGTGCTCTCGCGGAATTGTCCTAAATGTGTAGTGGTTCTCTTCTTTTAGAAGTGGACCGCCACACCCCCTTGAAAAGTATTTTAATATTGAATTGCAATCAATAGTCGCACAACACGAGAATCTGGCAGCGAAAGGCATTTTCGGTGTTAGAGTACCTTTGCGATTTTTCTTGTCATTTCGTTTAAACAAAAATAACCCCCACGAATTTTTTATAGATCAATAGTTGGATAAATTCCAAAGATTTTCATATAAAATTTGTTGTTATGACCCCTCGAAATGTATTTTAATTTTTAGTTGAATTATCACTACTTTTTGAAAACTTGCTTGTTTTGAACAATTTGTATGAGCTTGCTGCAACATATTTGCAAGTTTTTTTGCTTTGGATGTTCTGTTCAGAACTTGTTCTTTCGTTTCCTTGCGTTTATTTTGTCGTAACAGGTCATTTTATCCCTGTTTGAGGTCTTTTAATTTTACGCGCGAACCTCGCATCCATTGAAAAAAGTGCGGCTGGAAAAGTCGGGCTGACTTTACCCGGGTTTACGGTCTCATATGTGGTTCATATAAAGTTATAACCCGCAATCTTTGTAGTAAATAAATTTTCTACAATGGATAAAGAAAATTATATTAAACTGATCACTACATGCTTCCCAGAAAGTTGTTAAATTTTAAATTGAATCGAGCAGTGTGCAGCGTGATTTCAATGCAAAATTCTTGCATTTACTATTTAACTATATATAGGAAGTTTCACGTTACGTTCTCGTATGTCGTCCATGTGAAAGTGTAACTGACGATCTTTGCAGCAAACAACTCTTCTGAAGCAGACAAAGAAAATGATATAAAAACTCATTGCTATATCATATGCTTCCGGACAGTTGTTAATTTTTAAATTGAATCGGGTGGTTTGCAACGCGACTTCAATGCAAAATTCTTGCATTTTCTGTTTAAAGGTAGGTTCACTTTACGGTCGCGTATGTCTTTCATACAAAAATGTGACCTGCGATCTTTGCAGCAAGCAAATCTGCTACAATAGACAAAGAAAATGATATAAAACTCATCGCTATATATGCTTCCTAGAAAGTTGGTTGATATTTGATGAAACATGTGGTTCTTTTTGTTGTTGGACTTTTTTCTGATGGCTTTTTTCGTGAATTTTGATGCATTTTTTCCAAACCATGGTTTGGATTATCCAGTAATTGTATTATTTTGTTCTGCCTGTGCGTTTTGCTGATATGAAATGTTTTCTACGTATTACATAACACAAGGACCAGGCAGGTTGTCCGTGGGCATATGAGTAGCCAAAAGGCATGGGCATCAAATTTCTAGCATTTCTTGTTGTTTTGCGCTTTGAAAGGTGTTGTCCCAAACAAAATACTGTTGTTCGCTGAAAGTCAAAATATTTGGCTCAAAAAAATTTTCAGGCTGACTATGCTACTGCCCATGGGCCTGCTCTAAAAATAACAGCATGATCAGTGTCTTCACATTGCGGAATATCTCAGTTGTTAATACTAAAATAAAGGTAATAGAGCAACATTGTTATTTCAGAAGCGTGCATCAAACTGCTAGGTCTTTGCATTAATCGGCACATAAGAAGTAGCTCTCAGCTTCAAGAAGGTTGGTGATCCCTGCTAAAGATGCTGAAGTAGCAGGGTATGCAGATAAACTTGATATGAAACTACAGAGTTTGTGTGGAAATGGTTTTTCTTTGTTTGCTGTGTGTATTCTTGCCAAGCCTTACTACTTTGGAGTGAACTGATCAAAAATTTGCAAAAACAAAGATGTGTACATTTCTTTACCCTCAAATTTGAATGGCATAATAGGTATAGCAAGTTATTATTGTGTAATTCTAAAAATAATGATATTACATGATGCAATAAAAACAATTAAGAATAACTAAGGTTTTCCCATTTTCCTTAAAAAAATAACAAAATCTTATTTCTTTTTAATAAATCCAAAAAAACCAGTGGATTGTTTTTTTTTTTAAAAAACAGGTTTTTCTCAACCCTGATTGATACATAATTTGTTAACATGACACCAATAGTTGTTTCTTTTAAGTTCATGTAGACGTCAAGTATTTTTTTAGCGAATAACTAACATCTTTTTGGGTTAGTACAGTCAGTCTCATTGTTTTTTATCAGATGAGGTTTTTCAGTGAATGTAGGAAGGATCCTGATTTTGTTTTTGTTGACCCATGGTTACTCAATTGTACACCTTACATAATTTACGGATTGTTTCTATAGTATCTTACCTGTTACACAATACAAGCCACATGTATTTTGCAGTCAGTTCTTATTATTCACCACTTGTGTATTAAATATGTATGAGTTGACCTAATTGCTAAATATTGGTAGTATCTATTTTGCTTCATGAGGCAAAAGCTGTGATAGGGCTATTTTACTTTTAGTCGAACACGTATGGTAAAGCGTAGTCACGTGACAAGTACGAGTCAATATGGAATGAGACAATGGGTTAAGATTTAGGCTTATTAGGTTTATGGTTAAGGTTAGCCTACAGTTCACGCAATGCAGACAGAGCTCTGTCAACAGCTTGCCAGCACTAAAACTGTGACAACACTTGTCCATCCATGTCAGGCTGAACCATTACAGATGTCATGGTCAACCGAGCAGGTCATGTGTTCTGAACTTGTCATGTGACCACTTCAACCAAGTGTTCAGCTAAAGTCAAAATAGCTCTAGGCAAAATAGCTCTAGTACTTGCCCCAGACAAACTGCTTTTGAGTTTATATTTGCATGGATGTGGAAGGGTTATGGGAACCTGGACGGCATTTCATTTTGGCTGGGTTTATACTTTCTTCATCCAGCTCAGTTATTTGCGGAACTGGTGCACCCTAACGAGAGAAACCAGTTGCGACCCAGCACCCACCACGCAACTGTGTGGATCATCCTGCAAACATCCCCTTCGATTGCATTGCTAGTTATCTTTTTCGCATGGCCTCTTAACTGAAATGTGCCTTTAATGTTAGCTTGTTTAGGGACACCTGACTTGATAACTGTACTGTTTTTTTCGGTGTCCTGGCAGACTGTTTACTATTAAAATCCAAATGCAATACCTTCTTTATTGCCAATAAACTTACTGCTACTAATAGTAGTGCATTTGCTTCAAGAGGCTAAATGCGTACATTCCCAAACAGGGTGCCATTCATAATACTCAGGGGTGCCGCGAGCCAATACATTTTTCAAATCATTGAAGAATTTCAAAATGTCATCAATCTCTAAAGCAAATTGCCATCAGTTTGCCACTTGGTGTCATAAATAATATTTTTCTTCTGTAGGGAGCTGCAAGCCTAAAAGGTTAGCACACACTGGGCTAAATGGACACTACCTTAAAATTTTTCAAAAGTAATCGATCACCTATCATACTTCAAAATGCTCTTAAATTGAATAACTTTAGTTTGAACATTATGAAAATATAATTTCATTTATTTGCCAACTGCATGTAGTAAGGTTTTCATTAACATACTGTGCCGTTTCATTTGACTTGCAGTTTTGTTTAAGGAAGTGTAGATGATAACTTTGTCAAAGCAGTTGAAAGAAGCTCGAAAAAACAAGGATGTAAACTGTTGTGCTGAAAGAAAGAGCGGTTGTGTTTCAATACGAGATAAGCTGTTGACTAAAGGTAAAGGATGTTTTTATATATCATGTACCTTGGTTGTTTTGCTATTGATGTAGTTAATTGTTTTGATTCAGCAAGGTGTTCATTAAACCATGGATAACACTAATTGGAGGGCCGGACGGGCTGGAGGGCCGTGTTTCCAAATGAAAAACGTGAACTTTCGGCGGGCTGCACTGAAGACAGAAGGGCAGGCTGGCGGGCTGCACAAAAAGGCGGTCCGGCAGGTTGTGGAAAAGGGCGGGGCGTGCTGCAGAAAAGGGCAGCCCTCTGGCCCACCCTTTTCCATAGGCCAGCTTAATGTGCAGCCCACTGGCCTGTCCTGGTGTGCAGCCTGCCGGCCCGCCCTTCTGTGCAGCTCGCCAGCCCGTGGAAAATTCATGTTTTTCATTTGGTAACATGGCCCTCCGTTTAGTGTTATCCTTAAACCATAACATTTTTAGAATTTTGCACCTCATTTTCAATTATACTTAAGCGAATGCATACTCCTATCCTCATTCTTTTTATTTCCATAATTGACAATGATATGTCTGTCACTGAATTGCAACCAATTTTGTTGCAATATTACACATAGATTTAAAATTTTATGAAAACATGTATGATGCTTCCCCTTGCTTTTACTTTGCCAATATAGATATATATATTTACAAAAATGTGTTTGAAAAGTTTCTGAGGTCAGTATAGCGTTATGACTAGAGCATATGACTAACGAAGTTTTTAGCCCAACTAACTACAACTACAGAATAATCTAAAATACAAAACTTGTGCAATGCAAATGGAAGATGAAGCTTGGGCAAGAGAGAGGCTTTTGCATTTATGTTGATAGCATCAGATTTAATTAAGCAACTACAGCAAAAGGAATAGTCCAAAAATTGTTTTCATATCAACCTTTTGAGGGAAACAATTTATTGGTGGACAAATGCAGCCCTCTGTATCGAAAGCAAAAGTAGTTATGACATTATTTACATTTATTGATCATCTAGAATTTGCTGATATCAAAAGTGAAGCCTGGTCAATTTGGGAATTACATTTTCCTGATCCAGACATCTTGCACAAGTTCCAGGTTAGCTCAGTTGTGAGCTTGATCAGTTTCACATTAGTTTTTGAAATGCTTTTGCTGTTGGGCAATTGCACACACACGTGCATGTATTATTTTATGTAACAGATATGACTTAGTGTTTGTAAGTTTTCATTATTTTGCTTGCATTCACACTATTGCTGCTAAACAGAGGCTGTAGCAGTTTAGTGTTTGTTGCACATCTTGATAGTGAAAGCTTCTGCAAATTTTGTCTCCAGATTCAGACCCAAAACAAACCATTATTTGAGGTTTCGTGTTAATAGACCTCAACAAAGGTTGCTGGGCAGGAAATCATAAAGTTATTGGTACTTAGGTGTTACACCTTTTCAGATCCATCAGAATGACTGCGGTTCAAAATAGATTGAAATTTTGGGTAAACTGCACCTAATGAGGAGTTCAAATGCATACTGTTGCATCAAGTATGAAACTCAAAACTTGGATGATACTAAATTCGCAAAATTTTAAGTGCTCATATTTCAAATCTGTATGTCACTTTGCATTGCATGCTTATATAATGAAGAGTAAAAGTGGATTCTTTTAAATAAGGTATATTGTGACAAACTGATTGTCTGTAAACCATTTTAATGTGGTAAGAAAAAATGAGTGAAGTAGAATTTGATCAACCATTCTTTGCTTGTAGGTTACATTGTGCTTTTGTTTCTTATATTCAGATAATAGTTAAACCTGAAGAAGGACTGTGGAATGGTGGGAAGTTCTATTTCAGTGTCACCATACCTGACAGTTATAATATCAAGGTACATAGCAATCAATCATGTTATTGCTTAATTATGTGGTGACAGGGTATGACAATATTTACCTATATCACATGCGATCTACTGGTTCACATGTGCTCATCAGGGTCTGTTAGTTAAAATGCTGAATTATGATTATGCGGTTCTTGTGATTTGAAGTCAAATTTTGATTGAGAGTTAGATCTGCATATGGGCCGCGGTTCATCAAAAATTATACAAATCGGATGCACTGTACACAAAAAACTGCTAAATCATACAGGTTTAACGAAATCTGTTCCGATTTAGTCTAATGATTTACGGTAGCTAAATCTGTTCCGATTTAGCTAAATCTGTGTTGATTTAACTAAATCTATTCCAATTTAATTAAATATGTCTGATTCAGCAGCTATTTGTGCTAAAGGCGTCCAATATAATTTTTTTTGAATGGCACCCCATATTCTTAGTTCACTGCGTTCATCAACTACGAGTAAGAGTGAGTTACAATACTGTTCTGTTGATCCTTAGCATTGCATATAGTAAGAATGGCTGTGTATTTTCAAGAAATTTCTATGTTTTTATCAGCCCAAACATTGCAGTCTAACCAAGAGGAATGTTGCCGCCATTAAAACAGTGGTGAAGATCTCATGGGTTTTAATTGCATCATGCAATGTCAAATAAAAACTCTTCAGTTTCTTAAGATTTGATGGTATTAACTAGGGCAGCGTGGTCCAATTAAGTTTGACCTGCTGGCCATTTTACAAAAACCTGAAAACTTGCGGGCCACTTCTAACAAAATGATGTGCAAAACAACAGATTCACAAGATTTAAAATTGATAGGGAAAACAGAGATTGAGTCACTGAAATTTTACACAGTGAGCATTTTATTACAAACCTCTATCAGTGGGATGCCAATGGTCGAGGCTTCTCTGACACTATTATTCCTATATCAAACCCAACATGTTAGTTGCAGCAAGTTTGGGATATTGTCCGGTGTTTCATGTGCAATTAAATTTCTGTTTTTAGATTTGATTTGCTTCATGGCAGAAACTCTGCTCCAAACATCGATGCGAAATTTTTCAGTTACGGAAGCCTATTTTTGCTGACTAATTTCTGGAATCTCTCTACAATATAGCCCAGGGTCTCCAAACTACAGCCCGTGGGCCTGTTTTTTTTTTCGCTGAGACATTTTGGTCATTTGTCTCACAGTTGTGTTAAAACTCGCCGTAACAGTTTTTTTAGCCTGGTACGCAACTTTTCGGTCTGGCCGATTCGGTCTGGGCCGTTTCGATCTGGGGACATTTCGGTCTGGGCCGTTTCGGTCTGGGGACATTCAGTCAGACTATGAAATCTTACATGTTCACATTTTAATGCAAACATACTTAAATCAACGAGAAATTTTACTTAAAAAACTACAAACATGATCCAAGATCCAACAGTTAATCAGCATCAACATACGATTTTCATTGTCATCAGCAAGCAAATTAAATCATAATCGACATTTTGCAATTAAATACAAATTCTTCAAAGTTATAATTACAATTGAGATTTAATCGCAATCATGACTACTCAAAGGGAGTTGGTATAACACCAGCTAGAGTGTCATTTCGCCTGCCTATATTCATTTAAGTAAACGAATGTAATAAGTTGTTTATGTACAGAAATGTCGTGACCGAAATGTACCATGACCGAAACGGCTTAGACCGAAACGGTTCAGACCGAAAAGTCCTGTTTTCTTTTTTGCCTATAGTTTCAGACATTCTGACCAAAATGACTTAATTTTTTCGGTTATTTCAAAATCATTTCGGTCTACGACCGAAAAAAAAACAGCCGTGGGCCGAATCCAGCCGTGAAGCCATTTCATCCAGCCGCGAAGCTATTTCATTGCAGAAACATTTTATCAATACCGCAATGAAAAAAAATGTATCAACAAAATATTTGTTGATTTGATAGAATGCAACATATCCCAAAACAATCGGATTATGTAAAATGTCTGGCCTTCCAAATGTTGTGTAATAGCTTATGTTGCCCTTGGAGAAAAAAATGTGGAGACCCCTGGTCTAGTCTAATGCCGTTAATGTTGTACATTTTTATAAAAAGATGTTGTGCTTGTTGTAAGTAAAATTACCTACTGCACGATACACACAACAAACAATACTGAGAAAACTCGTGGGCCGCAAAAATTCCATCCGCGGACCACATGTGGCCTGCGGGCCTGTGGTTGCACCACACTGAACTAGGGCAACCAATCTTTTAACCTACAAACTTTAAATTTTGACTTATTAATTTACAAATTTTCGCTTTATTTTGAGCTATCAATTTCCTGCATTTAGAATTGAAACGCAGATACAAAGCATTTATTAGAAATGAAACTGATAGGTTAAGAATCTTTTTTCTGATGAAATGAAACAAAACTCAAAAGTATGAAAGATCTTACAAAGCTGGAGGTAATAAACTAGACGAAAATATATCCAAACGCACAAGAGAAACATCCAGTGTTAATAAATCAACTAAACTTGCAAAAGCATGTCAATATTTGTTGTTGTAGCTTTAATAAAACATCAATAAAGAGAAAAAAAATTACTAGAAGAAATTTTGAAATAACAGTAAATTCGACCTAATGATAAATTTTGACTTTTTTGACCTAATAACTTTGGAGTCGTTCATGGTATTGTTGCGATCGGAAAGCCCGAGCGGCATCTGCGCAAAGCTTCGCACTGTGGCAGCAAGCAACAATAGAGATAATGCGCCGCAATCTCTCTTCGCGTACGCTAGTCATTTTGTTCAATCGTACACAAGCTTGTATCGGCAGAGATTACCCGGCGCAGTCACTCTGTTATTGCTTGTTCGTGCCACATTTATATGGGTGTTATTCTTCGCGCACATCCCGTTCGTGGTGAATCACACATTCAACGCCAACGGAGAGGTTGCAACAGTATCACTGTGAAATTTGGTTTGTGGATTTTTCATAAACTTTAAGGAAGGCAGAAAAATTTTGACTTCACTGACTTTTGGTTGACATAGTAATAACAGAAATGCTACCGTAAGTGGCACTGTGTTTGTTGGATATCAGTTTTCCCCAAACCTTGTCATATGATTGTTTGGACCAACAGCAGTTTTGTTTCTCTTGCAGCCACCATCCGTAAAATGCTTAACAAAGCTATGGCATCCAAATATAAGTTTGGATGGAAGTGTATGCTTGAGTGTCCTCAGAGACCACTCTTTGGATGGTACGGGCTGGGCTCCGACTCGTTCTGTTAAGGTAAGCTAACCCCGTGAATTGGTTGCCATCGCGACGCTCGCCTGAAATAGTTTTTAAAGTATACTGGTTGTTGTGGCCACTGGCATGGAAGCATGGCAGTGACAACAATGAACCAGTTAATTTTCAATTGACTAAAACGTTACGATGCAGATTTCCAGATTAACCTTAAACGAGAACGGCATTGATTGTAATGAAAAAGATAATTCCGAACGCTGTTCTGATGTGAACATGAGTGTTGTTCTTGGACAGTTGCTGTACGACCCATTGCTGCTTGCTAGTCTGTCAGTTGTCCATCTAAGCCAGCTATGTCCAACCCGCGGGCCGCATGCGGCCCAGTTTAGGTTTTCACTGTAGTAAAAGTATCCCATATACTGACCTGTCCTTAGTTTGATAATCTTGAATTTGACGTTTTTGAAGCAGGTGGTCTTCAGTGCCACTTTATCACGTCTGTTACCATTGCAGTTGCGTTTCGGACGCTTTCAGTGCATTAGCTTAAGCTAAATTTATTTGCTAACATCAAAATATGTCGTTCAATGTGCGGCCCTCATTGATATGTCATTCAGTGTGTGGCCCTGGTAAAGATAGTGACATAATTATTGGCTCAGTAAGCCATTTAGGTTAGACATAGCTGATCTAAGCATTGCCTACTATGAAACTGCCAGTGGCAAATTCCTTCTTTGTCCCATACCAGTATGACAATCGCTGTCCTAAGTATAATCAAGCTTAAAATCAGACAAACACTCTGTGCATAAATGTACTTCGTGCACTGCGCCAGCTTCGTGCTGTTTTCCGTCCACATTCATAACAACAGGTGTCGAGTGTGCATACCGTGAAAGTTTAGACCAGTGTTTCTCAAACTTTTTTATTCCATCGCCCCCTTTTCACTCTCGACACGTCGTTTTCGTCCCCCAAGCCTGATAAAGCAAACACAAGGTAGTAAATTTAAAGAATCTTAGTTAGAAAGTATTAAATAGCTGAACCAAGCCACTGAAAAGCTGAACTAAGCAATCGTATTACGACACTAATAATACGTTCAGAATTCTTGTGAAAATACCTCGTGAGTCAGGGCCACAGAGCCGGAGCTGACCATTTTGCCAGGTGTCGCAGCCGGAGCTCATTAAAAATCAGAAGGAGCCGCAGTACAGCTCAGTTTAAAATTTAGGACCGGAGCTGGAGCTAAGTTATGGCCTTTTGAGAGGTAGCTCCGGCTCCGTGTCCTTTCCGAGATACTAACGGTTTTGCCAAATAGACTTACGTGTGCTCTTCATAGCACACTGAACACGATTGTTGCAAGTTACGACATCAGACTGCAGCAAGGAATCTGCAAGCATTTATTGTTTCTTTGGTTTAATAATCGGTAAGACAGTGACATTGTAGATGGCAGGCGTAGTGTTACTTGTTGAACAATGGTTCTCAAACACTGTTCTAAGAGCCGCGTGCGGCTCCCAAGCATCCCTTTTGCGGCTTTTAGCAACCTTTCTATAGCAGATTCTATTTGAATAAGAGCTGATGATGCCTACTTTGTAGGCGAAATATATACAAGTAAGAGCTTAGTGTCTGATTCTTGCTGGGAAAGGATTCCTTGCGATAGGTAGTGTCTAACAGTAACACATCTAATAATTTGTGTAACAGACTTTTCGTTAGTGCAATAAAACAAAACGCGTCAATTGACTTGTGGTAATTTTTTTTTGTGTGGCTCTCTAACAAAATCGTAGGTCTGTATTTGACTCCCTTCAACGAAATGGTTGAGAACAGCTGTTGTAGAAGTAAGAAAAACGTTAACTACCACAGCATCTTACTTTCTACTTAGAATGATCAAACCTGGTCTGTAGTAGTGCAGCGATCTAAATTAAACAACTGAGCAATAATGAGTAGGTATATAATAAAATATCCATAGCTTTTGTAGCTGTGTAACCATCCTGTTAGCAGGGAGCATGATAAAGATATGATACCATCTTTGTTTTCAGCATGGTAACCCGTCTTATTTTGTCCTAAGCTTTGCGTGTTTAATTGTGCTTTACTTTGCGATTCATCACTGCTTATTATGAGTGCAAAAGATAAGAAATCAGACGTTTTCAGCTATTTTAAAAACGTCAAATGTGAATATCTTGCTAGAAGTCTATTTTGAAAAAGAACAAAGAAGTTTTTTTTTCAACAAAACTACTGTTTCTTTGAACAAAGGGCTTTTAAACACATCTTTGCATCTGTGTGAATGCAAATGTGTGCGTGTTTGAAAAAACACATGAGAGTCGACTATGCATTTTGCGCTCTTTGCATGGTTTGCCCGAGCAGCGCTGTTAGCTGGAATCGTCAAGACTGCAACAGGCAAAGCATGCAAAGAGTGCAAAACACTTGGTCAATTGATACAGGTCTGTGTTTCAATGCTCGAACACAAATGTAGTTTTCCAAACAGCCATTTCATTGATTCTGGTCGTAAGAAATAACAAAAGGTCCTCAGGAATTGACGGAAAAACCAGCGACTGCCTTTCCAGAAATTGTTTATAGTACCGTTAATTTGAATAACGTTTCTGGTAGTAACTGTTACCTGAATCGTCTGAGCCTGTGATTGTTGTTTTTTCGCTGATTTCCTCATGGTAAGAGCGCTGCTTGTAAAAAGTACCAGATTAAACTCGAAAAGATTTGGTATACTCTCTTACTTGTGTACTTGATTTAATTCACTTTCCATTTAACTTGAGGCACACCATGACAATTAAAATATTAATGTGTGAAAACGAACATAAGCCGGAGCCATGAAAAAAGAGAGCTCCGGAGCCGGAGCCATGTTCATGAAAAGAAGAGCTGCGGTGCCTGAACTGTGTCATTTTTACGATGGCTCCGCAGCCGTGAAATAATCCACCCTGTACTCGGGCACATATACAATCCAGAGGAAAAATTCAACAGATATAATGGTTTAGCAACAACCTCCAACAATTATCATAGTAAATTAAAATTTGCAAGAAACTAACAAGACATAATAACAGGCTACTGAAGTGAACTCAGTGATCGATTAGTCGTTGAGCACTTTCACCACCTTTGTGTTTTTTCGCCCCCTTGCGCATCAAAATCGCTCCCAAGAGGGCGATTCCGCCCACTTGGGAAACACTGGTTTAAACTCAACGTGAGCATCAGTGACAACCTGATTTTGAATTATCGCAACGGACCACCTTTCCTGTCAGTAAAGGACTTCGTGGATTCAAATTAAACAGTTACAGTAAAATGAGCAGAAACTCCCAGAATTGATGTCATGCGAAGAACACATTTTTATTATTATTTTCTCATCCTTAAGATAGTTTAACGACGCGAAGGAAGCATCAAAAAAGCTGAACAAAGTTAGCTTTTGAGACTTAAGGCCAATCTAGACTGAGGAGTTGCCAGGAGTAGCCGCGCACGATTCTTTGTTTGTTTTGTTGCGTCGGGTAATTCTGCGCTTGTGCACGGCTCGGCACGGCAACTCCTGGGCGCCATAAAACAAACAAAGAATCGTGCGGGGCTACTCCTAGCAAATCCTCAGTGTAGATTGGCCTTTATCCAGAAGAAGATTATTGATTATGGCTAGATGGATTTTACCAAGCAAAAGCAATCATAAGAATACGTCAATCAAAGAAACAAATTTCAAAAAAGAAGCTAAATGAAACATTGGAAAATAATTAGTCGTGCTCCTTCTGCTCAATCATACCAAGCCTTGTAAGTAAAAATGGACAGCGAAGCAAATATCGACATGGTGCCTTGGACAATTTCAAGAAATAATTGCTATTACTATTAAGCATTTATCCAAGGCAATTGATGTTTACAGTGGTTAAACTAAACTGATGCATTTGAAACTGCTAACCAGTGACAGCGATACTGCGCTATTTTTAAGCTGCGATGTGCTGTTAGTTTTTGTGGTAGCTGCAGATGAGTAGGATTTTAATGTTTTGCTTTATGTGAACAATGCAACTATGGCGTGACGCTGCAAAACATTGTTGCAAAGCGCCGCAAAAAAACAAACTTGTGTCGAGGAATTGACTTTGCCGAACAGTTCTCTGTGTGGTATATGTCGAGTAATTTCAATTAAAAGAACTTTAAATAACTTCTAAAAAATGTTTTTCGATGAAGTTAGCAACTCAAGGCTTTAGGGTTAGTTATGATTGTGAAAGTGGCATTGAAATTTTTTGATGTGACTTTTGAAGCTCGTACCGCATTTAAAATTAACCATGAACTGAGCAAACGAGTTGGTGGTTGTAATGAACTTTGCGTACATACACAGTATTTTTTGCTTTTACATTGAGAGGCATGATATCTTTGTGCAATTTATCCTAATTGCTCAGCAATTAACAAATGCCTGCCTACACTGAAAGAACATACTCACAAGAGTAATAGTGTGAATACTGCCAATTTGACAAAATAACTCGGCAACTAGTAGGCGTTGGGCGTGATTTGATGTTCCTATAAAGTGACTGAAACGAAATAAGTAAATTGGGAAAAAATGCAAGGCATTAATTGAATGGAAAGCACTGTAGCATTTTCGTGAATTTGGTTCACAATATCAATCAAGACCATAGACGCCGTTTTACTTCAGTTTTATGTACATTCTGAAACGTCAAACACTAAGTTATTGCTACGCTATGAAAATAGGTGCTAATTTCAAGCAGAAGCTTCTTTGATTTGCAGGATGTCATCTGGGGTATATGCTTGCTGTTCACCGTGAGTACTGATTTTCTGTTGCTGGGTTGCCCCTGATCTTGTCGGTCAAGTTTTTTGAATGTAGCGATCTGTTTTGTTTTGTCGCTAAGAAAGTTCGGTCATTTGTCTTAATAGTATTAAAACCCAGCATAACAGGATTCACTAGCCTACCTTTTCGGACATCGTGACCGAATTGACTTAATTTTTTTCGGTGATTTAAAAAAAAGTCGGCCGATGACCGAAAAAAACAGGTAGCGATGAACGTCACTTTCATCTTTTAACTTAAGCATGTGTGCTGTTCAACCGTATTTTATCTATAATGCTTGCAGTATCGGAAGATTTTGAGGTTCGGCCTAGCCTTGCAGTGCACCTCCCGCCAAAACCCGTGCTGTACTTTTTTTATGCAATGCCGTTTGGCATCGCCTGCCCCAAAATCTTTTTCACCCTGTTCTTTTGCTGCCAGTTGTGCTGCAGTGTACAACTGCTTACGTTTCCAATTTCGTTACCCGATGTCCCATTAGTAACGTGCCTGGCTTCTAACAACACTTTGCAACATGGCTGCCAGCGATAGCAAGTCTTTGTAGCTGCCTACCAAAGACTTTTTATTTTAATTGACTGGCTTAGAACACGCTGGATGAGCAGTGAGCACATTCCTAAAATACGCACCTGATGCTAGAAAAGTTAATTTCCGCTAACACCGTAAATTAAATGACTAAAAATTACTTCCAAAGTTTAGTGCGTGTAGCCGGGAGCGGCGAAAGACGCCGCACACCAAAAATTGTCTCAGGTTGCAAACTTCAATGCTGAAAGAGTCGATCTTTTTGTGAACGAGCAAAACTGTCCAACACTCGACAAAGAATTTGGATGAAGCTAACTGTTTTTGGTTTATCGCGATCTGTTTCAGGGAAGTGGGATGCTATCCAGATCGCTGAAAAATATTACGTTATAGCGCACGTGATAAATTTGTCTCACACGAATTTCGTTGATGTTTACGCCCCTTTGCACCCAAAAACATTTTTTCAATATTTTTGAGAAGCAATCAAAAGGGGTCGCTTGAAACGGAAAACTACAGGTGTCGAGGGCGAGAGTGCGACGCACGCTCGCAATTTTGGCCAGGAGTGCGGCACTCCTGCTAATTTTTCCTGTTCTTTGCGCAAATTCATCAGTTTTCACGCAACTACTAAAGATACGGAATGGAAGACTTAAAAATCGCAGCTTAGCTTGTATCAGTTCTAAGTTGGACTGCACAGAGAAGCATCATCTCGGCTGCATGTGAATTGTACAAAGACGATGTAAACGAGGAACAGTTGCACAGCGAAATCCAGCAATTATTGGCAAGCAATGATTTAAACAGTCCCACTCCAAATGCTATTTTGAAATTGTTTGCGGAAAACCGAACTTTAATAATTTATTTCCGAGTTTAACGTGACGTGTTCGCTTCGCATGCATTTCGCATTGCCTTGTACCACCTGTGAGACAGAGCGTACCTTCAGTGCACTTTGTCGCGTTAAAAATAATCTCCGATCGACCATGACTCAACGTAGGTTAATTTCTTGTTGCTTACAAATATTCATTCCACTGTGACAGACGAACTTAATGTTGAAAGATTGATGGATGTTTGTATTGATAGGGCTGCAGTTCGCATAAATACTTTTAGGTGATTGTGTGTTTTCAACTTTTCATGATTCCAGTTTAATCTGTTGTGAACGTGTTCTAAAAGTTTTGAAAAAATTACACGTGATCGAATAACTGTCAGTCGCCTGTAAAATTGAAATCAGTGTGGAAGCTGCTTTGTGATATTTCAACCGATATGGTTTTACCAATTTAAGCAGGCTTTGACGTCATGGATTTCACACGCAGAAACTTCAATCTCGGCGCCTATAATGAAAGAAAATGAAATCGTAAACAAAAAATTAACTAACAGGCAGTATATGTAACTCAGTGGTTCCCAACCGTGCCGCAGTGTTTACAATACTCAGGGGTGCCAAAATTTTAATATGTTTTTCAATATATCATTAAAATACGTTTTCAAAATGTCATCAAACCTTGAAGCAAAGTGTGGCTCGCCACTTGGTGAAGCAAATTACATTGCTCTTCTGTAGGGTGCCGCAAGCTTAAAAGGTTGGGAAACACTGGTATAACTCATCAAGTTATTAATTAGCCAATAGTGTTGCGAGCACGTGCTTCGCTGTCAGTAGCTTCAACATCTGCTCTGACAATTTTCTACATCATGCATTAATGTAATGCATTGTTAATCACAGCAATTAATGCATGCATTGCAGATTTAACAGCAAACAAAACCAGTTCTATACTACCACTGTGATTACAACAGTTGTTTTGTTTTCATTCATAAACATGTATTGAGGTAACAGTGTACAACCATGCATGTATGTATGTACGTATTTGTGTATGTAAGTAATTAATAGGCTGACTTACGCTTGAACTTCCGAATGTAAAAATTAATATGAAAAAACGTGGTTTAGTTCCAGATTAAAATGACCTGACAACGCTATCAGCCAGCACTCATTCAAAACACTCTCGCCGAGATGAGTTTGTATAACAAACATGCACTACAATGTTACCTATGATGCAGGGGTTCTCAACCTTTTTTCCCGTTTACCCCTTGCCAGCTTCCTAACATAAAATTTACCCCTGTTTTTGTTTACTCACTAGCGCTGTAGAAAAAAACGAAGTATTGTAACTTCAGAATCATTAAATTAACCCTAGGATAGGTAAAGGCTACCCCAGGGGTAAATTTACCCCCGGTTGAGAACCCCTGCTATATAGAATGGGTTTGGAATTTTAATTTTGCAAGTTTGGCCCGGGTTAACGGCAAAATAAACATTTTTATACAAGAACACCCGGTTGACCTTTAAAAATGTTGTTTTAGGTAACCCTAGGTCGTTGTGCTTAGAAGTGTGTGCTGGTCGGAGTGAAGTAGTGCCTTAGTTACAGTAGAAGCACTCGCCTCCCACTTGTGTTTCAGTTGAACTTGAATTGATTAAAAGAATCTTATAATTGGCGCCAATTATCGCATAATGTAGGAACACACTGAAATAGTAGAATTGCGTTGTTTTCTAGGATTTACTTGACTTTGATGACCCCCTAAATGCCGAGGCCGCGGATGAATACCGCAGTGATCGCAAGAAATTTCAACGTTCTGTGGAGTATTATCTTCGTGGGCAACGCAGATGATCTTGCATGGCGCATAAGTTGTTTTTGTTTGTTTTCTTAACAATGTTGTTTTTTTTGTGAACAAAAAGTCTTTGAGAACAAGGTTGTATGTTTAAGTGCACTGTTGTTCTTGCATCACGTACCGCTTGTGACAGTGGTAGATAATTTAAGCAAAGCTTTGAATTTGAACCACCAGAAGCAGTTTTTCCTGTTCAACGAGAAAACAACTCTATAAGACTCGACTGTCTTTAAAATATTGTAGTTTTTATTGGATACTATCCACAATCGACAAAACTGTATAATTTTAGTCATTTGTAAGGTAATATCCATTGTCCGGGAACGCTTTCATTGCATGAACCCTCATTACGAACTGAAAGCTGATATCGAACCCAATCGTGTTTGTACACGAGCTGTGCCGACGATATGTTTGCATGAAACATGACAGGCTTTTTCGGGAACAATATGAAAGAAATAGAAAATCTAGTAATTGACATTTCGTTTAACGTCACACCCCAAATGACAATCGATGGAAGAAAAAGTAACTACTGCTTTGATGAAATAGAAATCGACGTTCTTAAGTTTTTATAAAAAAACGCCAGGTTGTCTTGTATGAATACGTTGCGTTTTTGTTTAATGTAATTGCGAAAATGCACGCGCGTTTATAGACTCACGAGTTACGTGAATGCTTTCTGGCCGTCGTCACAATAGTAAAAAAAATGCCGGACACGCATCTCAAGTTCTTGACATTATGATCCACTCTTCAATAAGATGGAGGCCTCCGTTACTACTGGGTTGTATATTTCAAAAACATTGTTACTCGTTTATGCGATGTCTCCTGCGATCTTCTCTTTGTTCAAATAGAAGCAAGATCGGCGCAAAACGTTTTCAAGCGGCGTCTTATGTAACTGTTCAGAATCAGTTCAGCAAATTATCGTTTTGCGTTCTTCTATATTCATGTTCGGATGAACAAATGCTGCGTACAAAACTTATTTGTGAAAACTGACCATTTTCAAGGTTTAAAACAGACTCGGACAATTGTGTTGTAGACTCAATAACTGAGTTCTTTGCGCAAAAAAGGAGTGAGATCGATGTTCGCCATTACCGTATTACATCAATTCGTTTTTTACTTCGGTTTTGTTTGGAATCTCCAATACATTCATACAAACAGGCATCTCCAATACAAGCAGCCATCCAACCTGCTGAGCTTCGACGCAAAGGAGCTACACCTTCTCTAGCATGCCGTGTCAGGGAGCCTGGACACCTGCTCCACTCAGCGCTCACTTCCCCACCGGGTGCGAGTGCACAGCGTCTCAAATCGTGACACCCATTTGTACTCGCAGCACAACAACTCATCATTTCATCTGACTACAACGTACGTGCGACGCTCTAGGCGGATCACCAACGGAAGGCGGAGTGGTTGGACAACCTTGCGAGACTCCGTACTTTCATCCCCGGCACCGGCACCCACCTTCCAACAATGACCCTCCCAAGAACAGGGTGGGTCCGGCTTAACCGCCTCCGCACCGTTGGCGGACCCTTCCGCTCCTGTTTGCACAAATGGGGTATGACCTCCTCTGCGGCTTGTGAGTGTGGCGCAGAGGAACAAACCGTCGGCCATGTTGTCCCCCAGTGTCCAATCCATCAACCTCCTCATGGACTGCACGCCCTGACGGTTCTGGACGATGAGACAGTCAAATGGTTGCACAACACTTGCCCCGAGATCTCGTGCGCCTAAGCAGTGGATTGAAAGAACTGGCTCAAACGACGACGAAGAAAAATACATTCATTTATAGATGCTGAGTGTTGTTTCAAAAAGCACAAAATTGATTTGAGATCAAGTATAGTTAANACTGGTATGGTTGCCGGCTTGCAGCTCCTTTNACAAATGTATGTCACCAACCACGTCATGGATATGTTGAGGGAGACAAGGTCGCGTTGATGGCGATTGTAATGAACCATNTAAACTTAATTGTGCGTTATGACAGTCGATGGCGGTGCTCCGGCGAATTAACTGAAATTGTGGTTGAAACGTCATCACAGACCAGAGCCATTGCTCAAAGGCTGCAGCGTTGCTTCATTCCTCATAACATGTGACCTCACATAAACTACATGGTCGTGGTCTGTTGGCACTGTGGTTGAAACGTTCAACACTTCGCGGGTAGCCGAGAGCGTTGGTCCGACTGGTTGGTGAGAAGTTCGCTGATCTGCCTTGGAATTTCTTTGAGCCACCGATAGAGAACAACAGCATATTCTTTTCAGAGCGGAACAAGTTTCCGATCGTAGTTTTCTACAACAAATATGAAAGTCTTTGCCTTACTCCACACGAATAACTGAAGGCACAGAGCAAGCCTCTGTTAATGTTGTCTAATATGTTGAGGAAAAACCACTCGCAGCTAAATAGCTAGGGGAAGTGACTCATTGAACACGGGGGCCGAAGAATCACTTAAATTACTTCCCAGTTATTTGCCACATCATTTTGCGATCCGGTTGTGGAAATTATATTTGTGGTCAACAGTGTTGTCTGTTAACAAGAAGCTGCGTCAATGCGAAAGAAATGTAGGCACTTTTTGATTTTTGAGGCATCAAAGTAAAATGTTTTGCAATCGATTTGCAATTCTTTTAGCTATCATAATTGCAATGTAGAAATTATCGAGCATTTCACAGGGAAGGTCAGCAGACAAGGAAATGCCTCTGAGAAAATTGGGATGATAGGTTTGAGATGCAGTGTAGCAATTGTACATTTTAAAGAGGCCGTTGATGGGACCGATGGAACGGGGTATTCCATTGGCACTAGCGTACGGAGGGGGGCACTGTGTCATGGCCCCCCCTCAGACCCTAAATATAAAAAAACGTATAAACAGTATGCGTATTTTTAGGGGTAAATGGTTATTTTTAGGTGTAATTTTGCAAAATTTTCCCGGGGGCATGCCCCCGAATCCCCCTAGAATGTTCGGCCTAAAGTTTGTTTGTGACGTCACAAGATTGTGACGAAAACTTGGCCCCCCTCGGAAATTTTCTGCGTACGCCACTGTCCATTGGTCCCTCAATTTGTAATTTCTACATTGAGTTTCCTTGTTTTTTGCCGACTTTATAAAAAAGGAAAAACCAGTAGAGATTTTTTCATTGCGAAAAGCCTAAATAAGCACTTCGTGATGTAGACAAGTAGCAAAGCACTATGGCAGGGGGGCCAAACTACGGTCCGCCAACCAGTTTAATCCGGCCCGCAAAATACTTCGCACATTTTTTCAAGCACCACCGGACAGCAGTGAAACAGCCTCGACTGCTGCCTGTGTCTTGTTGACTTGTCTGCCGCAGCAGCACTTAGCTGCAAGCAACGCTACAAAAGTGCAAACAAAATATTGCGATTTATTGTTATCATTTTTTTACAATACATTTTAACCTATTTGTGCATAGATTACGTAAATCCCACTGTATCCAGCCCTCCAGTGGCCAGGCAGTCGCGAATTCGGCCCTCGGGTCAAAAGTTTGGCCATCCCTGCGCTATGGTATTCCACTGATCTATCTACAACCTTTGCATAGAGTAATGGAGATATTCCAAAAAAGTCAGTGGTTACAACTCCTGTTACTAATTTTCATTATTGATTGGCCAACTCTACTTTGCGCAGGTGTTTACCAGAGAAGAGGAACATGCCCTAAAAGAAAAGTATGATTTTCTTATCAAACTTAATGTATGCAACAAACAAAAAGAANGAGCGTCAGTTGGTGTTTCAATTAAGAAGATCCCAAAATCAGGAAACCTGAAACAGATAGCAAGAGAAGATCGGCTGAGAGGATTTAGAAAGCGATGTGGGGGACTTGATTCAGAAAGGCAGAATCAACAAACTAGCACGAACTATGCTTTCAATCCTTATTATGTGAAACGCTTCTCGGCTAGTTGAACACCTTGTACAATTGCTTAAAAGTTTCACCATAAATGATCTTGAATTAGGTGAAACTGGAATAAACGCTGCAAATATTTCTTACGTACAGTGATATATGCACATGCCTGAAGAGGAAGAAAAGTCGTAGACTTTAGTCGGGTTTTTGCACAAGTTATTTACTACTTAATAATATTGCGAATTTATCTTGTTAGTTTATCCAATAAATATGACCTAAAACTTAATTAAAATTTGTTTGCGTGATGCGAATGAAATATGTTCAAACGTAAGTTTAAATAGCGGAGGAGCAACAGCAAAAGCACTCAATCGTTTAAATTCTACTCTTGAATATCTACAGATATATATATATATACACAGGATAAAGAAAAATGTTTGGCTGATGTAAAAGGAAAGTTATTTTTAGCAAAGAAAGAGCATACCCAAATACTTCTGGCAAGCATCACCGAGGTAATGGTTATTCAACATTGATAAAGAATATATGTCCCATCGGTGGGGTGTTCCGAAGGAACAAAGACAAAAAATTATTTAACATAAAAGAGTTCCCAACTTTTCTCTGACCAGGTACCCCTGCAACATTTCAACAGATGAGCATGTACCCCTAATATTTCTTATGAGAAAATATTTTATCATGACTAAACGAATATATTTACCAATAAGCATATAACGATTTTGAAAATAATATTCACTGATATATGTACAATTATTTGTAAATAAACAATATATAAATATATTTTTCCCTTCTATTGTTAACCTTAAATGTACCCCTTCATATAGACAAATGTACCTCAGGTTGGAAACCCTGAAGAACATTCATCGAGTTTTATAAAACTTGGAATGAACAATTACATACACCAACGTGCGTCGTGCAACTGAAAAAAATTCAGCTACATTCTCTGGATAATCAAGATTCTACCTCCGCTTGAAAAAGAACGTTCCATGAGTCCCACACCTCCCGTAGCTGGTGCATGCCTAGTACTTTGCATGCTAGCTGCTGTTTGGCCATGTCTTTAGTCCGTCATTGAAAAACGTGTTTAAAATAAATGCCTGCAAATTATAGCGTTCTAAGTTAGGAGACGGAGCAAAACACCACTTAACGAACGCTAAGACAGCAGTTAACTACTGCACAAATATATGGCTGCGCATTAAAATAGTGGCGTAAAGCGCACTCCACGCTACGACAGAGCAGTTCACAACCAGGGCTCCCATTCAGTAATTTCTAATAAACCCAGATTGTACATGAAACACAACAATTATCTACCAAAAAACAGACATGTTAATTGTCAAAAAAAATATGAATGCAAACCAGGTCCGTATGAAAATTTTTCGCGTCCCCTGGAAAAATGCGTTGGACGTGGTTCAAAACTATTGGACGTAGTTCAAAAAATTTGGGTTCCTCTCAGAAAACTCTTCGCCCCACCGGGTGTCCCAAGCTGGTTACGGGCCTGATGCAAACACTCGAGGTAAAACGGTGCTAAAATACTGATTCAGGCAACTTGTAGTTTCTCTTCTAAATTTTCGTCTGAAAGCGTTAACATTTAGATTAATTTTCCGTTGCTCAGGACATTTTATACTGATGACATACTTCATTATTGCATGGGCGCAATTAGGTGGAGTACGTGCCCCCCCACTTTTTCTGATAAGATTGGAATTTGAATCCTGCACACAAGCATTTGTGGCGCGCGGTCTAGGCCACTTAGCCGTCCCGAACAACGAGAATAGCAGCAAATTTCTTTTGCGGAATGACATAGATTTCGTTAAAAGATTTTGTTTTAAGAAATACTTTAAGATTCTTAACCTTAGTCAAAAGAGTTTAGATCTTTTACAAAACTTATTGACAATCAAACAGCTCATTACAACCTTTTCTACCTTGACGCCACGTAGTAAAAGAGAGGATTGAGGCATTCGCTGACTCGCAGGATGATGTATACTGAGGATCCAAACAGCCAATCAAATGATTTTTCTCGGCTCAATGCAGGTTTAGAAGTTGTTGTATAAAAGTGGTAAACTGCAATGTGCAAGGCAAACTGCAATAAACACTACGCTATTCCGTATTTTGTTTAAATTTTTCATAAAACTACAATTCTTTTGCAATTTGTTGCTGCGGGTAGATATGTTGCACATTGTTTAGAAGAAAACATTTCTACAAAGACATCAAGGCCTATACCCCGCAGCGAAGAAAATCAAAATCGCACCTGCAAAAATAAGTGCTTGTAAGGGTCATTACAACAGTTGGTGACCTAAATCTTTGCTGAATTTTTTATACAATATTTTATTAACATTTTTGCCAGGCACGTAGGCTAGAACACGGTACTCGACTGGAATCATCAACAGGTAGTGCGGGAAACTTCACTTAATATTTCAGAAATACAATGCTAAGAAACGTTTTAACGACTGAATAATAGTTCTAAATAAAAATTTCTAACGAAAAAGAAACAAAAATATAGTTTTTTGGCCATAATTTGCCAACGGCTCACGCTATAGGTGGCCAATCAAAGGCTCTAAAGATGTGGATTTCCACCTAGTTTATTTGAAAAGAAACAGCAAGCAAATTGCCACTTGAACTTTTTTCCAGGTCCCAAAGACGTTACCGTGACTACCCCATGGCGTCACGCTACCCCCCAAAAGTTCAAAACCAAAACTGCCAGTAGCGCAGGCAAGAAGTTTGTTCCGGAGGAGGCCAGTTAATGACGTCGTCGATCACACTGACGTCATCTTGAGTCCGACTGTTCCTGCCATTTATTCTCTAACAGTTAGAAATTTATATAAGCACCAGTAAAAGTCTTAGCAAGTTTTTTTCGGGGTCCATGGCCCCTTCGGCCTCATTCTGGTTGCGCTGAATACTGAAAACTGCCCAATTTTTTAAATCGAAAGTTCATGAAGACTTTCCGATCTTCAGAGGGTTCGATTAGCTCTCNAGCGCTATCGTTTGGNAAGACTGAATCTGTCCGGGCAAACCCTTAAAGTGGCNGGTGAAGGTATGATCGGCCATAACTTCTGAACGGATTCCTAGAGACAGCACCGCATCTTTTGAGGTAGGCTGCGCGCACCTATCACGTCGTTTCAGGGGAAAAAACGTTTTTTTCGTAGGCTAGAAAAACCAGTTGCGTCCATTCAAAAAGCCGTAGAGGTCAAACCAAACACGTTGGGAACACATTTTCTGCAGTAAAAATGTCAGTAAAGACCAGGGGCGTAAGGAAGATAGATGGCGCCCGGCGCAAGAAGCAAGTTTGGCGCCCCCATATTTGAACCTGAGGTCTTTCGGAAGCAAATTTAGTGTATTGAAGAAAGTGCTTGTGACATTTTTAGACTTTTCAGCGCCGCCTCCCGCAATGATATGGCGCCCCCATAGTAATTCGGCGCCCGGGGAATTGTGCCCGCCTCGTTACGTCCCCGTTAAAGACCTTACCTTTGCGATGATGATAAAAAAAGTTGAAAAATTTGTGGTGGGGGTCCAGTGGGGCAAAAACCAAGGATTTCGTTTTTTGCGGTTCAAGCCACTTTTCTGCCAGTCAACACCCACGAATCCCACCACAGATATCACGGGCTTACATTTTTATGACCCGGATCGGTCCATACCCATCACAACAAACTCGTAACCAAACCCGTACTCATAAACCCTCCGAAATTTTGGCCCGTACTCGACCCAACCCATAAAGAAGGCAGTGTCTATTTTGCGTCATAAGGCAAAAGCACTGTTGTGTCTATTTTGCCTCATGAGGCAAAATAGACTTTATCATATGTAAAAGTATCATTGCCTCATGGGGCAAAATAACTAGTTTGCCATTATACTTGTACATATGATAAACTTTGGCAAATTGAGTTAGTATAAATCAAATTTCTATGAAAATTTTAAACATCTTAAAAACACTCTTTGAACTTGACTTGTATAGGTAAAAGTCATTTGTTCCAAAATTCGGTTTTGTAGAAATTGTAGTGGTTGAATAGCTGTTTTGTGTGCTCCTCCCAATCACTATTCAGTACTGTAAGTGCGAACTAACCTATATTCATTACACTTTCAATGATTCAATTTCAGAGAACCTAGCTTCCTAAGACTTCTGCGCGCACTACAAACGAATACTACCACTCCCACACCACCGGAGAGCGTACAGTCCACAGCACAACGAGCACACACACATTAGTAGGCCTATGCGTTGTTCGCACACATCACGCCTCACAAAGCTCCGAAAAACTCTTGAGGTCTGACACAAATTCCACCAGTAGACGCTGCTATTGCCAACTTACGGTTTTGAAATAACTTTTTCTCAACATCCTCGTAAGTGCTTCAAAAAGTTAGCGGTATCCAAGAAAGAAAAAGTGTTTGGGCGATTAACCGGGCCATGAAAACCTGCCGTTAACTGCCATTTTAGCGGCCCATACCTCTCTAAACCCCACCAAGTTGCAAAACAGGTGTATATGGGTGTCGTACATCATCCCACCAAATTTCAAGCCGAAATATTGACCGGAATATTTTATACTTGAAGAAAATCAAAATATTCACAGGAGGCTGCGCCAATTTTTTGGTTTATTTTAGTCCGTAACTCCCGAACCCCTTAGGCTAGCAGGCTAATCAAGGTCTCTAAAGCTTCGGATTAGCGCCTAGATCATTTTAAAAGACAAACCAAGTAATTACCCTCTGTGTTTTTTCTCAGGACTCCAGAACGTCATCTGGAAATCAATCGACCCAACCCACACTTATTTACCCCCTAATTTTCCCCTCAAAACAGACCGGACTCACTTTTTTGGGAATACTGTGTTATTGGGTTCTTCAGACGTCGGCGAAGCACAAAATTTGGATCGAAAAAGCTGAACGGGATGCGGGAAATGAGTTTTTTGATTTTCTCTGCAAATTGCCAAAAAATCACGATGGAAAATATACAAGTATGAATTTTTCTTAAAAATTTCAAATGCAATGGTATATTTTTGTCGAGTTAATTGGATTCCTTGGTGTCTCCTGCATCCAGGGATGTTTTTACTGGCTCTCTAGCGCAATCCGGTCAGGAATTATGCCTGATTATATCTTCGCCGTCCACTATAGAGGCCGGCGCGGGCGTTAAAGGGCTTTAAAGGAGACGCTTCTCGCACCCCAACGGCATGCTGGTTGGGAACTTATGATTTACACTACATTTGGCGTATAATAATGAAGCGTACTATTAACCGCAATTTCAACCTGATATATTTTACTCATTCTCTCAACAGAACTACAAAGAGGAATTATTGCAACAACGCACAGCTTTTAATGACAGGAAATTGGTCTGTTTACTACTGTGTTTTTATGTTCTCTTTTGCAATGGATTATAGACAAAAACGCGAGGTTCGTTCAAACCTATGTGCTTGTGTCCCGATATTAATTATTCGCGTAAGAATTAACTGCAATCTAATCTCCTTAATTACGAACTTTAATAGTTTTTACTGGAAAGAACTAACTGGATATTGGAATTGCTTTCTGTGGCATGATAATTACTTCTCTGGACAATTATAAGATAGCCTGAACGGACATATACGAGTGCATTCCCGAGTTCATCATGATTACTTTTTCTAGAGTGCTGTATATACTATGTACAAATGTTATTTGAGTCATGCTGTATTGTCCATATGTTTGATTTTCTTTGCATATTAAAAAATTTAGACATTCTTTCTAAATGTTTGAAAGCTAGTTCGTGATTATAAATCCTAGGTTGTGCGAGGTCAGGACGAATTTTTTTGTGGTGCAGGAGTAAAAAAGTTTGGGAACCCCTGGTCTAAATAATCAAACGGCTTCCCTGCGAAAGTTGCACGACTGCGCGGTGTATAGTCACACTTCNAAACACCCACAATGTATTAACATTTGTCAAATTGCACAAAATCCTCATGTTCGGTAGCCANGGTTATGCTTTCTGAAAATGATATTTCTTACAATTCGAATGTTTGCTATTATTATTGTTTCCTAACTTTTTAAAAGATTTGCGCTAAAAATAAAACTACTTGACTGTAACGTTAACAGCGAAGCGTTGCAACACCATTTTTCTTGGGGTGGTTTGAAAGAGAGTTGGTTTCACGACAACCCAACTGCTGATCGAAGTAGAGAGAAAAATGTCACAGTTCATAAAAATTCCAATTCAATAATTTTTTGCAAAGCCAAATTCATTGCATTTGAGTTTTATATTGTAATTTTGCTTTGTTTATTATTTTATCTGTCTTGCTTTTTATAGTTTCAGGTTTATGTTTTTTTTCTTAATTAAACAGTCACATCCGAAATTACTTTCAAAATGTTCCAAACACACTTAATCTTTATCAGATTTTGCTGATCTACCTGCCTTTCAACCAATAATATTTTCAGAGCAAGTCGCAAAAAAAGTGAAATCGAAATTCACACCTGTAATGGGAACATAGCCCATGAAAAATGAGCCTAGAATCAAGCCTAGTTGGAGCATTATTTTCATTTCTTTGCGTCTTCTTTTTGCTTCCAGGCTCACTTGCTGTCCTTCCAAGTCTGCTCTTCCTCGCCTACCTGTTGGAACAATGGAGTCACTGGTCAATTCATTGCTTGAAACCATTTTACCGCGAGGCAAACCCTGCGTACTCTCAAAACAACAACACTTGCAGCGAAAAGGAAAAAGTACCAGTGAATCACTGTAAAACAAGGGCGTACGCAAGGGGGGGGGTTGGGGTTAACCCCCCCCCTTGAGCTTGATATTTTACAAAATTTTATTACCTGCGCAAACGAGATTATTTGTTTTCGCATACTTTTTGCTTGTTAATTTGTCGACTTAATGCAAATACCACGGAATAAATTTGCATGCAAATTTCAAAGAACA
>JGI24159J19872_10001082_pt1 | contig 28677 bp, 21 predicted proteins | sample Ectturendosymbi4_FD_19872 | JGI IMG/M metagenome (IMG submission 19872)
AGAGTTGATACTGATGCGCGACCTCCCCAGTGGATTTTTTATAATGCTGTAACTTGACTTCAGTCGTCTCATGCTGACCTGCACCCAGAGGTGTACCGAGGGGGAACAAGGGATGCACAGTGCCCCGGGTGCCGAAAAGTGCCATTAATATCGGAAGTACTTTTTGCAAGACAGTACATTTACCTCAGCTTCGAACACCGAAATACCTCAGCTTCGAACATGGGGCGCCAAACTTGTTTTTTGCCCCGGGCGCCATCTAACCTCGGCACGCGCCTGCCTGCACCCTTCACCATAAACCTGTGCACGGCGTGCACCTATCTTTCGACGCCTAAAGTCCATCCCATTGTTGTTCACTTTTCAAGCGTCAAACATTTTTCACAGCGATTCAGACAACAGTCAACATTATTAGCCAGCTTGGAAAGGTAATGCCCGCGAAAATTTTGGCTTTACTGTCTTGGATCTGGCAAAAAATGGCTCTGTCCTTAATAAGCAGGCCGGTGGCCACAGCGACCAGTTGGTCCCAATATGTGGTGTTGGTGTTTTGACCAAACGCTCAAACCTTCTTTCTCTTCCAACAGAGTGGAGCTCTGAAGATCATAGACCGAAAGAAGCACATCTTCAAACTCGCTCAGGGAGAATATCTCGCCCCGGAAAAGATCGAACAAATCTTGGTCCAGTCTTCAGCGGTTGCCCAGGTAACAGTTTTTTGGGAGATGGCGCTTTCTTCCGTCTTTTTGTGTTTGTAACAAGGCGCCCTTTATCTACCTATACTGTTTGTTATATCTATTTGTGGAACATCTGCTAGAATATTAAATATTACTAGAGTAATATCCATAGAGAATATTACTAGAATATTGCTAGAATATTAATATTATCGGATAGCTTTTGTACTTTCACTTGGCTAAGTTAAAAATTTTAGATTTTGCTTCCTCACAAACCTTTGCGTTTGGTTTTTATTTTCACAGGTTTTCGTTCATGGCAACAGTTTGAAGTCTTCCGTTGTCGCAATCATTGTGCCCGACCCGGAGACGGTCGTGTCGTGGTCCGCCTCGAAAGGGGTCAAAGGCAGCTATGAGGAGATTTGTGCGAACGCTGACGCCCGCAAGCTGATATTGGACGACATGTTCGCTGTTGGGAGGAAGAGGGGGCTCAAGTCGTTCGAACTGGTAACGATTCGATGCTGCTTTGGTTTATATTTGTGTGGGGGGAGCCAAGTTCCGCCTCTCCTAATGCTCCGCTTTTTTTATTTCAGCCGAAAAAGATCCACCTTTCGACTGAGATGTTCTCGGTGGAAAACAACCTTTTGACCCCGACCTTCAAGTCAAGGAGGCCTCAGCTTCAAGAAAGATATCAAAAAGAAATCGATGAAATGTATGAAGATCTGGATTAGGAGTGAAATTTCAACCGCTCCATTTCTAATTCGTGCCGAAGGTCAAGAAAGTGCTGCCTTGAAAGGAGACCTTAACGAAAACCGTGTACAAATAATATTACGAAGTTCTAACGATGTTCATTGTTGGTAAAGTAGCCACTAACAGGAATTACGTCGTCTTCGCGCCATCATCACGTGATTTCAAGCACCATTGACGACGACGTTTGTTGCCTGAACTGTGCCCTGCGTCTTATTGAAGAAAGACTTCAGCAAATATTTTGGCCTTTCTTCGAAATGCGAAAATTTTTGCGTTGCTTAGTGGAAAAAGCTGCCGTACATGTATTTTTTTACGGACTTGACCATCATAAATTCAAACGTCAAATCCCGGAACCTCAGTCAGCCTCCACTTGTGATTGGTCTTGTTTCTGCTGGTCGTGGGGATGGTGGTTGATGTCTTGTTCTTCCGTTTATGCAACTTAGTGGTGTTGTTCTGCCGTTTTATGCAACTTGTTTCAAGCTGCAAGGCTGCAGTGTGATTAAAACCAGGGAATGATCAGCGTCGTCGCGTGCGACGTGTAAACGCTCTTTTCCTTTGTCGCAATAACCACGTGACCAACTTGTTTTTTTAGAGAGACCTCGATTGTTGCGTAAAATGCACATTTGTTTTTTTTCAAAAAACGTCGCGAGTTTTCTGTTTCAGGCGCGAGTCACGGCGCAGGGCGCATCCTGTTAGGTGTGGGGAGTAAGGTTGCAGCCGCTTGTAGCGTTTTTTCACGACAACCGCGCTGCGTGTGAACGAAATGCGTTGGTATTTTCATGGAAACGTCGCGCGCCACTCGAAGGTGAGTTGAAGATTGAGCAGTGGTTTAAACCAGGGGTCCCCAAACCACGGCCCATAGGCCCAGTGCGGCCGCGAAGCCATTTCATCCGGCTTGCGATGCGATTTTGCCAGTAACGAAAGATAATAGATTTACGGAAAATTTGTTGAAAGCCAACGCATTACACGAGGTCCTCAGAAGTTGTTATGTAACAGTTCATTGTTCCCCTTGGAGAAAACTGTTTGGAGGCCCCTGGTTTCAGCAACACGTCAGCAGCATTCGCCTTACAGTGTGCAGTGAGTGCATACGCCCAATGAAGTGCAGTCAGTTTACCGATTATCACACCGTTTTGCTCCCATTGAGCCTGATGGCATTGCGTGATGCCTGTGCAAGAGCCACGAACAAGTCAAAGCTTTCAAAAGTAACGAATTTCACGAAGAAAATATAAAAAACAAGATTTGCGATTGATGATTGTTGACAATCTATGATCGACTGGTCTGGGTCATTGAATATCGATTTCAAAGCACCATTTTTACGCAACCGATGAAAAAAGTGAACCTGCAAATTGTCTGCCAAGTACTGAATTAAAATTTCTTTGGCTGATTTCGTTGAACGCAATTTGGCTTCCAGAAGCAGACTAAAAACGTTCACTTCCATGCCGTTTCTTTTCGGCGAATTCTTGTGGGCGTCGTTTGTGAAAGAACAATGTTCATGTTTTATCGGGAACATTTAGCACAAACAGTTAAACCGGACACATTTAGTTAATGGAGCGTTATTCTAAAACATGTAACACACGAATTGCAAAATCGAATTGATGAAAACACCAAGTGTTGTACCGGACGGGTATGCACAGAAAGAGCTAAATTTTATGCAGGGGGCGTAACGAGGTTAGATGGCGCCCGGGGCAAGAAGCAAGTTTGGTGCCCCCATGTTCGAACCTGAGATCTTTCGGAAGCAAATGTACTGTATTGAAGAAAGTGCTTGTGACATTATTTGGGCTTTTCGGCGCCCGGGTAATTTGTGCCCCCCTTTCCCCCATCGTTACGCCCCTGATTACATGCTATTACAGTATAACCAATCATAACAAGGGGTGTTATGTGGTGGGACGCATGGGAACGGCGTTCTCACACACTTTTCATAGTGACCCGACTTGAAAATGTGTATTTTTACTCAGATTTTTTGCGTGTTGCTCAAGACATCGCATGAATGACAAGCTATCTCTTGCGGAGCACCCTAGCATAATTGTGTAATTGCTGAAAAATTGTTAATTTAATTAAATTCAGCTCACTCATAAAAAAACACTACATAACCATAAAAAAAACACTAGAACACCAGATGAAATAAAAACACTAGATTTAGTGGAAAAACACAAGGAGTGGCACCACTGCTTACGACAAGCTAGGGAAGACAAGAAGGCTAGATAGCAGACTTTACCAACAAAAGATCGCTATTGTAGGCTGCCCCTTTTGGGCTCCTGTGGAAAGGCCATGACAAAAGAACAGTATAAGCTTTGCCTATTGCTGAACATGATCTCGTCTGCTTCTGATTACAGAACTGCTGAAAGTTTCCACGAGCGATAAGAAATTATAGAGTCACGTCGTAGAAATTCAGGGTTTAATCAAGCAATACGAGCTTTACATTCTAACAGAAAAGTTGAGTAACAGCCTGCCACAAGTAAGCCGCATGCACCGTTTGTCGTTACACTACCCGAGAATGCTGGCAGTCTTCTTGTGCTGATTGATACGTAAAGGTTTATCAGCTAATGACAGATAAAGTCCTAGGTGTGACAACTGCAACTGGTCATGGGCTGCAGTCCTGGAGAACTGCAGGCTAGGGGAAACTCGAATATTCATGTTGAGCCACCGTTACTTTTAATACCTACATTGGCCTAGATCGCCAACGCCTGAATGGGCTCCAGCTTTAGAAAATATATTTTCATTATTTCGGAAGACTGAGCTCTTCAGCCATGCACAGCGATCAGTCTGGGCTTTGCAAACCGATAGGTAGGTCACGTGGGAAATATTTCTCCACTCTTGCAGCCCCTGGAGCTGAAACTGGACTCAACATATTGATCGCCTTTCATTTGAGTCTCTAGGGGTTGTGAAAGTTGGTATATTGATGACTGGGTAGCTCAGTGAATATAAACTTTACCTAGAATTACTTTGGAATTCTCAAGATCGCCTTCTTCCACAGAGGTTTTACCGCACACGCACTTACCCAAGTGTTCTGTTGACGTCATCGCCTATTCAGTATTTATGAAGTTTATATCGTAACATTGAGAATTGTTTCGCAACAATACGTTGCCAATCACGCAGGCGTTGGTGTTGTGTGGTTCCATCGTTCGAAGTGCTGTGGTTGTAGGGCTACCGTTTTACAGTCAGTGTTGCTGCTTGTTGTGACGAGTAGACAAGAAATTGCACTAAAAATGACGAACCAGCGTCTCAGGTGATGTACAAGCGAATGTTTGCCTTTTAGGATAGAATTATTTTCCGTTTTCTGTCTAGCTTCATGTTGTTATACAAGGGCAGCTCTCTCGTAGAAAACTGGCTTCAACCAAACTTTGCTTGCGTAGGCTAGCTGCTTTTATGCTAGCTTGGAGAAATCATTTTGCGTTGAACAAATCACTGCCTGATCCAACAGAACCTTGATGCATACAGTTGTCGCTTCGGCCCACGTCGTTTAATATCGTGCATAACCTCAAATTGAGGTAGATCGTACAGTCTACATGTCACGTTGGCAGTGGTGGTCAGTAACGAGTTGGTAACGAGTAGATTTCTTCGGGTACTTAAACTTGAGTTTTATTATTTATCGATATTTTCACTTTTACTTGAGCAGCACCAAAGTGTAATGCACTTGAGTATTTTCTATATTGCCTCAGTAGAAAGTAGTTTACGTGTTCTAGTTGCAAGATAGTTTGTGCTTACGGGCACAGCAAGGGATTAAAAGAAGTTCTTTCAATTTTCAAAATTTTGTAGCTGGGAATTGAGGTTCGGGTTGCCGAACGCGGCATTACGGAACAATATTAGAACAAGATCGAAAATGGTCTATTTCTTTCAGGTGTGATTTTGGTTGAGGGTGGTCGCAGTGCTTTTACATGTGGGAAGGGAGACAGTTTGGATTTTTACAGCCTTGCCATGTTACACTACTAACTTCTTTAGAGTGATAAATACTTTTCAAACTACTAACAGGAGTTCGAAAGTGCTCTGCTTTTGAATTCTTACTTGGGTAGTTTTGAAGATTCGTAATTGTACTTGAGTAGATTTTTATGCGAGTAACAATAATCTAACTGAACAGCTTGTGTAGTAGCTACTGAATGCCACTTCACGTACGTAGGTCTAGCCTATGGTCCCACCTGATCCCGCCCAAAATCCTGAAAGGAATTTTATTTGGAGTGCACCGGGATTCGCACCGTTCATCTTCAGGAAACTGTGGTTAGCAAGGTCATTCTTAGAATATCAAGTGAAATTTGTACACGCATTGCTTTTTTATTTTCATCTAGGACACCCGACTTCTTACCTACTGTTTACCGATTTTATTACCGATTCTGGGTCGAGCCCCACACTTTTATTGTTTCTGTTGACTGCATAAAAAACATGAAAAACGGAAGCAGTGCTGGATCTCTCGCAAAAGCACAAGCATTTTTGGGAAATAGTATAGAGCAGGGGTTCGCAACTTTTCTCTGACCATGTACCACTTCAGCATTTGGACAGATGAACATGTACCCCTGTAATGATTTTTGAAAGTAATATTCACTGATGCATAAATATTTGGAAATAAGTGATATTATAAGTATATTTTAACTTATATTGTTAACCTTAAATGTACTCCTGTAGGCAAATGCACCCCTAGGGGTACATGTACCCCAGGTTGGGAACCTCTGGTGTAGAGTATTTTATTCCAGCACAGAATTCCGTAGGATCAGTTTGTGCTCCTTAGATCTGCAAGCAGGATGTAGTGAAGTTGCAAAAATAGCACGATTTTAATTGGAGACAATCCCGTACTGGATTTTTGTCAGTTTATGTTTTTAGGTCCATTCCCGTGCTTGCAGCAATGCAAAGTTTTTAACCTGCTGCTTTTTATTTTTTGAAGAAGGTGAGCATAGGTAGTTGCAACTACAAGTAGTAGACACGTTTTGAAATCAGTAAAAGCATAGAAATAACTTCATTTATTTGGTGTTGACGGTGAAGTTCTACCTAAAGCATCATACGTTGAGATCCGGTCTTGGAGTACTTGTGAAGCTATATGTTTAGGTTCCAGTGGACAACGAACGAACGTTTTTCTTTGTTAAAATTATGCTTCGTATAGAGGTAAAGTGATGTGATGACCTTTTTTATCATGAGTAGAAGTCACTTGAAAGATAGCAGATTTTATCTATCAGTACAAGACTGCTATACTAGGATCATGTAGGATGATATGTGAGGTTTCAAAAACAGCACAAGGCTCCTCGAAAACCAACACAATTTCTTTTGAAGTTAATGGGTCTGAGCTGTTAGCGAATCGTTGCATCGCCAATTTCATGAATCGTGATTGTTCACAGCAGTCGTAGAAAGGATGATGTATTTAATTAGTTGTCACAAAATTACTTAGCTGGTGGTAAAGTTAGTGGCGGTGAGTTGACACACGTCACTATCTGATGAATACTGCCTACGACACTGATCCCGTTTGTTGTATATATATTGTCATAACGGAAGGCTGATAGGCTTGCAAGGTGGGTTTTGTCTCAAACAATGTGTTATATCTTGACCTGGCAGCCTACGTATTACAACCCACAGTGGATTAGGTAGCTAAAGGCAAAAACTTCTAGCTTGTTCTACAGTGGTTACCAACCGTTTCGTTCTTGCTGACCACTTTTATTCTTGCGGAGCCAGGACAACTAGAACAGTTAAAAAATGCAACACCTTGAAAACTTGACGTCATGAGGAAGTATCTGGCATCAGATTCGGAATCAGTGAAATCATCCAGGCAGTGCAATTATTCGCTCAACTGATACCGAAATGTTGTTGGTGTTGCAACCTCTCGGTTGGCGTTGCGTTGAATGTACGATTCACCACGAACGGGATGTGAGCGAAGAATAACACCCATGTATATCTGTGTAGCTAAGGTTATGACCGGCGGGTCCGCTGAGCCCCACAAAGTTGTCTTACTCTGGGTTGAGAGCCTTTGTTTCTGATCCAAGTATTGCCTCTATCACGCCAAAGCGCCGTCCATGCGCAGCACAGCATCTCGTACTATTAATATGTGCACCAAAAGTTGACAGCTTTGGGTAGGCGGAAATTTAACCCTGACGCACAAGTCCCTGCTGACATTACGGAAACAACAAAGGCCACAGCAGTTAACTGGATGTTGCGTTTGTCCCATTTCATGTTTTTTCTCTGTAAATATTATTTGTGAAATCCTTTTTTGTGGCAAACACAAACTGTCCATCTGTATCCGTCTCGAAGCAGAAATGATCGTTGCAAAAATGGTCGGTAAATCGTTCCGGCGCAGCTTTCACCCTCGTGTTTACTATACCGTGCTAGTATCTTGTGGGGAAGATGGTACGGCAGGCCAAGCAATCTTAATTCTTGGGCCGGAGGTTCTATTGAATTTGGAAGTTGCACTACAAGCTTGGCTACAAGTTGAAGCTCAACACGGTGGACACATACTGTTTGTTGCTATCTATTTCTGGATCAAATACTGTAAACACCTGATGTATTTTATTTTTAAAGCTCTAAATGCAAGGGTTCTGGCAACCCAAATCAATTTACAATTTAGTATCAGGTGAATGTTCAGCTGTTCATTTTCATCCCCGCTCTGGGGAGGGCCGTGGGCAGCAGCCCCTGGAGGACTGGAACAGGGTTTCCACGCGGTATTGAAAGTATTGAAACAATATTGAATTGTGAAATCGGCTTTCAAGACCTTTAAAACGTATTGAATTAGGCGAAAATGCATATAAAGTATTGAAAAAGTATGGAATTTCTAAATTCAACCATTTCTTTATTCAAATTTTGTTCTTCAACGCTGATAACAGTTCTGCAGATGTTTTTTTTGCATTGTGCTCCATGAGTAAAATTTTCAAAAAATGAAACTAAATGATGGTATTAAAGTTTTTAATCTAGTATCATAAAAGTATGGAAAATGGAGTTTGGAAATGTGTGGGAATCCTGCTGGAAATACCTCACGGTTTTTAGAAATCTCAAATAGTTCTGCTGACTGCACACCACGCCAAATCGTAGATGTAGACACCCCACCTGGTCCATGGTCAACCTCTGGGCCGCTTTCCCGAGGGTTTAGCTGGAAGGACTTGCCTTGCTTATATTTCCTGGGATATTCAGGTCACCTGGCCGATCCATAGCAGTTGTGATCTCCATTCGGTGGAGAAGTAGCTCGTCGTTCAGGGTTTTACGAATTCCACAGTTGCGCACTTTGTCGTGAAATATCACACCGTGAACTCTTCGCACAAATTCGGTGTCTGCTGCTTGTACTTGAGATAGCACTCGTTCATTTATTATATCCAAGATTCATGACCATAGTTGAGGATCGGAACAAAGACTGACAGATTTGCGGTGTTTGAAAGCTTCCATTTTGTGGCCACAGAGAGATAAAGCTGAGGCAGAAATACGTTTGCTTTACTAATCCGTGTAACAATCTCCCTGTTCCACATTCCGTCACTCGTGAATACCACCACCAGCTACTTGAACTTCTCACCTGCCGCAATGTACTGCTACTTGCAACGCGAACTGGCTTGGGTTTCTGGAGTGGCATAATACCATGGTGTTTTTAGTGCTAACTTTCATTCCCGCTGGTTTGCACGCAGGTGAAAATCAATCAAGTGCATGTTGAAAACCCTGTTCAAATAATGCAAGCAGGACCCAATCGTCCGCATAAAGCAAACGCTTGATGTTGCAGCTTCCACCAGTGACACTATCCGGGACTGGGCTGTGGATGTCTATTCATTTCATATAGACTATGAAGAGGTGTGGTGACAGCACACACTCTTGTCTGAGTCCAACACCCACGGTGAGCGGTTGTTATTTAAGCCCCCGACACCGGTACAAACTTCTGAGTAGGAATACACTGGCTTGACAACCAGCAACAGGCGGACTCTCTCGAGGTCGACAAAATATGCGTAGACATCTTTAGCATTCTTCCAAGACTTCTCAAAATTTTTCTGAGTAGTGAAAATTCGGTCTGCAGTGCTATGGCCAGGACAAAAACCGCTCTAGGTATTCTCCATTTTTGGATGAATTTTTTCGCATTAGCATTTCTCAAGGCACTTGTTATACTCTTGTCCATGGAGGCTAAGGACAGAAATGCCACGGTATTTGGTGCATTCTCTCCTGTCGCCCTTTTTGTGTGTGGGAACAATCAACCCAGTTTTCCGATCTTTCGTTATCCTTCCAGAACACCACGCCAGTCGACACACAGGAGTCAGCTAAAGAACTCCATGTCGATTCAAGGTTTTGAGCATTTCAGGTCGTATATAATTAGTCTGAACCTTCAATGTTTTGCCATCTAGTAAGACTTCGGCTCCAGTGGTGGACTTTTTCTCCGCAAATGTACCTCCGGTGCGTCCGGTGGTGTGATAGTGACTGGGTTTAAAAGATCTTTGTAATACTCTCTCCATCTGTTAAGGATGTCCTTCTCATTGCTGAGTAACACACCATTTTGGTCTTTTGATGGATCTAGCATTATGAGATCTTTTGACGCGGAGACGCCTTATAGTTTGCCAGAACACATGGTTTGCTTGCCAGTAATCGGAATCCAGTTTATGTTCGAAATTCTCCCAAGTTTTTATTTTGGACTTTTCCACCGCGAGTGCTGCGGGCTTTCACGCCTCAGAGTACCGCGAATGTAAAGATACGTCTTTTGTCTGAAGCCATGCCTTGCAGGCTACTTCCTTCATTCGAAGAGCATCTTTCACCTCCTTGTTTGACCATGGAGTTACTTTTTGCCATTATTCGCGTGAATGTGATTATGGTTAAACGCTGATATCAATCAGTGTTTGTTGATTTTATTGTAAAGACACCTGGGAATTAGTGGCAGGCGAACATTTCAGGGAGAGGAAGGTTTTGGCGCCTTTGAGCAGCACATTTAAAGATCGGTCGGTGGGCTCTGAGATAAAGCAACGTACAGACAGCATGGGCAGTAGAGAAAAACACGCCGATCACCAGCAACAGATTAAGTCGGTCGAATTGATTTTTAAAAACAATTGATCGTTTCCTACTTTGCTGTAGGCATCCGTGGGTCGCACAGAACCCCGAAAGCAGTTTGGCTGTGACCCATTCTGTACATGGCACTGGAAAAGCGTTGTCTTGGCTTCATTGCAATTTTTGTTTTCTACAACTCATTGCTAACGTCAAACCAACAGCGCAATATTTGGAATGAGCGACTACTCATTGTACAAGAATTTGACCATCGACACTTTTACATTGCTTACAGTCGGTGTACACGCGGAGTTGAGAAAGAGTCAGTCTTATCAACTTAGCTCAAAGGGCATCTGTGGAGTATAAGCCGTGCATATGAAAGGCATTGTAATGACTTTGTCAGAATATATTGGAAGGTCTAGGTTTAAAGTTTTAAAAAACGGATACATTTTTTATCAAAATACTTGCAATTTGGTGATACTACGTTATGTTCTGCAGTCTCATCATTTTGTCAGCAAAATGCACAACTCAACACTGCCGCGGGGATTGATCTTGACGCTGCCAAACACTGTGGTTACTTCTTTACGTTTAGCGTTGACTGACAATTCGATCTTGTCTTCCTAAAATTTTCATTAATACTTTGTATTTGCGAGCACTCCACTTACTGTTGACAGTGCTTGCAGCAACTCAAATATCCTGTTTAAGACATAGGCAGGTATCGGAAATACATTACGAAATCGAGCGTAGAGTAAAATTGAATGTGAATTTAATTTAGTGCAGCATACGACTCACGGATGGAAAGTACACGATTTTCGAAATATTTTGTGAAAAAAAAAGTACATTCGCTCAACTCACTTTTGCGATTCGATTTGCCAAGCCCCGTGACACGCTCGATACACGCATGCTGAGTCAATCGTTGAATCAGGAAAGGCCGTTTACCCGATGACATGAATTTCATCATAAGATCGCTTTACAACACTGGTTATGCCAAAAGCCGCGCAGTTGCAGTTTTGCTGCCTACTGAGCTTATACCGTGAAATTACGCAGCATTATTGTCCCTGCAACAGGCGACGACAAGTTTCTTTAAGTGAATTCAGTAGTTTTGGGTGGTTGCCAGGACGACTGAAGTTGTACGCAACATCCCAGGTTTCTGTGACGTCCCTTCCACCTTCGAAATGTTTTTTTTTATCAAACAAAAAAGAAAAGATTGGAATGTCTGTGTTTGTTTCAATTTCAGGTAGTTTTCTTCTAAACTATTCGTTGCTTTGACCGACATTGCTGCTGCTGCTGCCAGGATGTACGAGGGCGTTGGTCTCGACGAAGTTGAGGCACCGTCGCCGGATCAACAGGAAGCCTCATCCGCTGTCTCCGGCGGGAGCACCGATGCAGCTGCGCACAGCACCAGCCTTGCTCCCTCGGCCGGCACAGACTTTGTGTCGACGGCCGCGGAGGAAAGCGCACGAGCAAACGAGGACGACGACGGGCCGCAGCAAGCCTCCCCCGAATCTGACGTGACGCCGCCGGAAGTACCACAACCTGCGCAGGGAGAGGTGCCGCCTCCGGAGGAGCAATCTGCTCCTCGCACGGACACCTCGCAGCCCCAGCATCCATCCTCGCCGAAGCAGGAGCAAAGTGCTCCGGAACAGGCAGCTCCGCCGTCGCAAGAAGGAGCGGCGCAGTCAACTGAAGCTTCTCAAAGCCCGGATCAAGCGGAACCGCCGAAGGACGGCACGGCCCCTCCGCCATCCACCCAGCCAGTCAAGTCGCCCGAAGCGCCGAGAGCTACCAAGGGCAACACTTCACCTGGAGCGCCTCGATCAACGAAAGCGGATACCCCGCCTGCGACGCCCAGATCTACCAAGGCAGACTCAGCGCCTGGAAGCCCAAAAACTACCAAGGGGGACACGTCACCTGGAGCCCCTAGAGCTACACAGGCTGATCAAGGAGGCGGCAGCCCAAGACAGACCAAAAACCAAAGAGCGACGAAGCGATTCGGCGATAAGCCAAGAACCAGTGTATTTTCTTTAGGTTACGAAACCACTGCAAAATTTGTGGAAGTTCCTCTAACCGAGAGATTGAACAAACAGAGTGTCCCTTACAAGGTAAGTGGTGATGTGATTTCGCTTAAGAAGAGACCTGAGACTACAAGGCACATTTGCACGCTTACCTATTTTAAGTTATTCTTGCTGGAAAATTAGGAACAGCAGCGAATTGATTTTTAATTATACCTGTTGACCAGGGCGATCCGATCGTGAGGTGCAGTCCGATGTTGCAAGATGACAAGCTCCTCGAATGCTTCGAGGCCGAGACACGAACGCTTCACGACGTCTTCATGCGCGGTTTGACAAAATCCAGTGAGTGCTAAACGCAAACGCGTCAGCAACGTTTAATTTGATGTGGTTCTTCTGAGTTTCTTTGATAATAGAGTGTTCCGTTTTACTCCCGACTGTACAGTTGCTTCATTCAGTGCTTACCACCCTGCCACACACCACCCACTAGAATGCTGCATTTTGTCCTTTTACAGATGGTGGCCCTTGTGTTGGACGCAGACCTGGACCTGGAAAACCATGGCAGTGGTTGACGTACCAAGAGGTATGCGCGGTGTCTCAAAATCGGAAAATGTTTGGCAAGTTTGTTTGAATTCAGTCAGGAACAAATGCTTTGACGACGATTTATTGCTGATGTTTTAACGCTGACGTCTACATAGTTATTTTGTGTCAAACTTATAACATAAAGAAAAAATGTTGTTCCTGTGTTTGATGTAAAGCTAGATTATTTATTGCCACCGCCCTCTTATCGCATCCTTAGCCTGTAGTTACCGGCTGCTGAGCATGCACTGATTCCAATTCCTGTAAGTTCAAACTTCGATGTCTGACCTGTCGCTCGGAAGGCTTTCAAGACTAAAAACGACGAGTCGCAAATGTATCCAACTAGGTTTGAAGTCTATCGTTGTGATTTTACAGAAACTTTTGCGCTTGTGCAACGGTAAATGACATTCAGCGCTGTATAACAGGGTTATCAGCAACATCAGCTGAACTCTGAAGTCTGACTCACATTATGTAATGTGTTCTGTAGTTGCAACACAGTGTGCTTTCTGACTTTGATCAATCTTGATGGTTTACAGTTGCCTTTTGTGCTTTTTTCGATTACCTTTTCGAAATAAAATGTCATTTTATAAGTATATTGGTGACACACTGACTCAGCCACTACTTTCGTCGTCTAATGTGTACCGTGTTCCGGTGTCACTGGCCTTATCCCTTCTAACTGCAAACATTTTCTCAACATCACGCGGCTCAATCTGCTGCTCTGACGCAAAGTGGCGAAAAAAATGTACGAAGTCCTGAATTAAGTCGGGTGTGGTCACGTGGTTGCGCTTTAGCGCTGCGTGTGAGCACATGCGAGGTTATTGCGTCATTGCATACCAGAGGTGTACGAGGTCGCAGATTTTCAAGATCTACGTCCGATCGGTCAGTCTGATCCGTGCACACCTTCATTATTTCATACTAGTTCCACATCAGAAGGCAAATTACAAAGTCGTTGATCAACCGCCTCTCTGTCTCGCCCGCCTATGCACAGCTTTCCAGCTAGAGCGAATTTTCGCCCCGTTGTTCGTTCGAATCCCTACTCTCGCTTTTTCTACACTGCGACGAAACGATTGGTTATTATTTTTTCTCTCAGTCGAACGCTGCTGATGTTTTTTACGCCTCGCGATTATTCCGCCACCACTTTAATTTCTGCTGAAAGGACGTTCACCAAATCGCGTTTGCAGTGATTTGTTCGCCACGTCATAAACCGGATCTTATTCCGCAACTCTAATTCCACGGCAGGTTGTAGATCGCGTGCAGCGGTTCGGGTCGGGCCTCGTGAAGCTCGGCGCCAGACCGGAGCCGTCCCAGTTCATTGGTATCTTTGCTCAAAATCGCATCGAATGGAAGGTCACTGAACAAATGTGCAACAGTTACTCGATGGTGCTTGTCACTTTGTACGACACTTTGGGCCAGGAAGCGGTCGAGCACATTGTGACGCAGTGTAAGTCGCGAAATGTTTCGTTTTTTTCTAAACACCTACACCAGGGGTCTCCAATCTACGGCCCGCAACGCCATTCCATCCGGCTCACGATGCCATTTTGTCAATAAGGAAAAAATAATATATTTACGAAAAATTTTTTGATGTGCTAGAATGTAATATATTCCGAAACAATCACATTACGCTAGATGTCTGACCCTCAAACTGTTGTGTAATAATTTATAAGGCCCTCGGTGAAAAGTTTGAAGACCCCTGCACTGCACGCCACCGTTTGTATCTTCGTGACCTCATGAGTGAAGCACAGCGTTATCCCCAGCAATCGGTGGCGCTCAAACGTTCTGCCGTTTGTGGTGCCTACCTCACGGCATTCTGCTGTTCGTTGGAAATGTGAGTATACTTCCACAGACGCGTAAATTCCTGGCAGTGCTTTGAATGCTGTTCTAAGATGCAATTGAAGTTGTTTCCCGTTTTGCTTTCTTTGCATTTGCTTTGCTTTTCAACAAGGTTTTCCCAAAAGTGGCTGTTTGCCCAGATACTGTTCCCATCCTGCCCCCTCACCCCCACCCCGTCATAAAACGCCTAAAAGCCTCATGTCTTTTTCCTGTCACGTGACCAGGCGAATTGAAGTACATTGTGGTGGACACGTCGGCGAAGGCGCTGAAGCTTCTGTGTCAAGTGGAGAAGGGGAAGTTCTTCTGCAAACTCCTGGTGGTCATGGACGACCTGAGCGCCGAGGTGAAGAAACAGGCCAGCAACAGCAAAACAAAGGTCATGTCGTTTACTGAGGTCGAGGAGATCGGCAAAGAAAAATTGCTAGATTTCAAGGTGAAGCTCTGCGTTCTGCAAGAGTGTAGAATGACTGTAGTATAGCTTTATTTTCGTCTTGAAAAGATTAGGATGAAAATATTAAGTGCAAAATATTATTGCCTACAGGCATGCTTTTCCATCTCTGTTTTTGTTGTTGTTTTATTTGCATATTTTGTTAGACGTCGGTTCTGTGCGTTTTGTTGCTTTTCCATTATAAAAGCGAAACGCCTGCAGTTGAAAATTGATTTGTGCTAGCAACAGGGCTGGCTGAGCAGTTGATCCATATAACTTAGTTCAGTGTTTTTTTAATCCGTGAAGCCATCTCGCGAATGAAATGCCTTATGCGACTGTAAACACAGCTTCTTGCAGCGCTGTTCCAACTTTATACCCTGAAGCAGGCATGAGGGACCCATTCACTATGACAGGCCGCTTGAATTGTGGATTATCGCTGGCAGACCGGAAAACGTAATTTTATCTTAAAATTCTACCTTTGTCTTCCAAAGATGAATAAGCAGGGAAAACTACGTCAAGGAGCGAGAGACACTTCCCTTGCGCTACTGTTTACATGTTTTCTTGTCATGGAGTTTCGTTTTGGCGCGATATTGTGTTCTAACGTGGGTAACAAAAATACTGATGCAGGCCATATTAAATGTACGAGCGGGTCTCAGGTCACCCGCCCCTCCTCTAACGATATATTACGCCTTTCCCTGATAAGCTTATAATGGCGACTGCAGCGATGTCAGTCTCTGGATTCACTAACAACAATCTCTTTCAAAAACGCAGCCTCCCAAACCTGAGGACCTCCACACCATCTGCTACACGAGTGGGACCACTGGATTGCCCAAGGGCGTACAGATCACTCACGGCAACATTCTGGCCAACATGGCCGGAGTTTACGCCATGGGCAGCACGGTAATAATGCATTGCTTGCTTATACAAAGCCGTCGTGAGTTTCTAGCTCTTTGTCTTGTGCGTCTTGATGCTGATAAAGGCGAACTTTTCCTGCAAGACCCGGGTTGAGCTCCCGCTTGTACTCGAGCAAGTGCGTCGATGCTTTGACGAAATTGCAAAATACTTCCGGCAATTCGGAACTTCAACAGAGAACCTTATTTTCTGAAAGAAAATCACACTCACGCTTCTGAGGTGACAGCTGCCATTTATAGCTGGTCAGATGAGGCACGCCTGTAATGATCGAACTGCCGGTGAAGAGTTAAATCGACCAGGCCGCAAAACTTTGCTCCTCTTGTCCTGGCTATCGCTTCTTTGAACTTGATGTTCTTGTGGACCTCTCAGCTCTCGCTCTTAAACAGAATCAAGCGAGATTTGTCTCAGTTCAGGTGCATGTTATTTATGACCACTGCATGCTCGTGTGCTCCTTTAGTTTGTTACACAGAAGTGCTGTTCTGTTTAATTTTACGGAAAGATCATTCCTGCCGNTTGAAGATTGGGTGTGTGTGTCATTTCAGGCGGACAACTTGAACTCAGTCAGTGCGATGCGGGTGCTCTTTAGCAAGCAGCTAGTTTCAGTAACGTGAAAGGCAACTTGCAGAGATCTGTTTCTTGCGAATGTTATTTTTCGTGCAAATATTTTATTATCAAAGTCTTGTCCACACGCCCAAGCTCCTTGTATAAGGTTTTGTCTTCTGTGTGAAACTCAGAAGCCATTATATTATTTACTCGCAGACCTTCCTGAATTTAACAGAAAAGGATGTCAGCATCTCCTACCTCCCTCTGGCGCACGTGCTTGAGCGAGTTGTGTCGGCGCAGGTGTACTTTGTCGGCGGCAGGTGGGATCGTTAAAAGTCGCGTTTTGCTTAAAAATGACCACTTCCTGCCAAAGCGTTGGTGGTCGGTGATCATATCTCACACGTCTTTTCGCTTTTCAGTTTGAAGTTGTTTTGCTCCCAGCAATTCCTGCGAAACATATGGCATTGGCGTCTGGTAATGACAGGGATTCCTACCTTTTTGACCACGTACCCCTTCAGCATTTCGACAGATGAACATGTACCTTTAAAAGTTCTCATGACAAAAAATCTGAGTGAAATATATAATCCACTAGAACTTTTATATGTTCGAATATGTAGAAATAAATATAAATACATTTTTACCTTATGCTGCTGACCTCAAATGTATCCCCAGGGGTAAAAGCACCCCAGGTTGGTAACCCCCTGGCTTATGACATACGCGCTAATATGTGCAGGAGCGTGTGGCGCGCCTGACAGTTGGCCATTGTGACGTGTCAATGGTCTGATCTTTGTTTTTTATTTCGCAGCATCGGTTTCTTCCAAGGCGACATAAAACTTTTGATGGACGACATCGCCACCTTGCGGCCGACAGTCTTCCCGGTCGTGCCGCGATTACTCAACCGTATCTATGACAAGGTTGCTTTGTCGCGTCATAAATACGATGCTAGAACAGTGATTCTTAACCTTTTCCCCACCACGCCTCCCTAAGTATTTACCCCTTGTTTCAAGCCCCCTGACATTGAATCAGTTGCGAAAGCAAAGGTATTGTTTGGTAAATTGTTTGATCAATCCTTCAATGTTGTACATTGCTTAACGGCTCGCTCCCCCCATTGAAAATTATTGACGCCCCTCCCCGGAAGAACCACTGTGCTGGATCGTTCGCTTAAAACCTCCCTATTTCTGATGAAATTCGACTTTGATCTTTTCACTGCTTAAGACGAGGTGGTTGCATTGAAAATTACACACACAAGTTTGGTTCTCCTTTGAAAAAACAACACTTTTGTTGCGTTAAAACTTTTATCTCACACTGTAAGTTTTTACCAAAACACTGAAGTTATTTGAAACCTTAGTGGCAACGAAGACATCCCTCATTTTCCGCGTTTTGCTGCAAAACGTGACGAGTTTTTTTGCTGAAAAACAAACTACGTTCCGCATTGGCAGGTCTGGTCCAAAGCTTCTCAGTCAAAAATCAAAAAAGCTTTGCTCAAGAAAGGCTTGAAAGCGAAATCGGACAAGTTGAACCGCGGCATCGTCACCAAAAGCACTATCTGGGACAAGTTGGTGTTTAGGTCAGTTGTTGCTCCAAAGTTTCGTTAATTGTCTCGGGCAGCAAAGCTCGAACGTCTTGAACGTTAATGCTGTAAAAACCTCGTTAAAAGGCTTTTGCAGCGATATCAAGAAGTTGTTTGGAAGATCTAAACCAGTGGTTCTCAACCATTTCGGTGAAGGGAGCCAAATCCATACTTACAACCTTACAACTTTGTTGAGGTTTTAATGAAAGACTGCTGAGAGCAGCACAAAGGACGACGCTCGGGGACCGCATGACGCTCTCAAAGCCGCAGTCGAGAACCACTGGTTCGTCGTACATATTTTTAGCATTGCTAGCTTTTAGTATTTTTGATAAAACCGCCGGCGCGACGGTTGCCATAGCAATAGTTTGTAAGAGAACACTTCCAGACGGTGACGTCAACGGCAAAGTGAAGTCTGGGCCTGTCGGATGTTGCCGAAGAGTCCGCAGTGCGACTTTTTTTTGGCGAAACCTGCAACCGCAACACCACGTGCACGTCTCCACTGTTGATTCTTGCTTCGAACGGTGACTTCAGTGCCGGTGTCAAGCGAAAATTTCTGACTTCACGCCATGCGCGCATGCGCCGAATGATGTTCTGCACATCAAATACGCTGACAAAACTGATGATTAGGGCTTAGTGTTTCGGTGAGTGTGTCGGGTCATGGTTAGAAAAAGGAAAATAATTGAGGCCCAAGTCAAAGTCCAATAGTTTTCAGTGGTTAAAGTTATTCCCGCGCTGTAGCTTGTTGCGGGCATCTGACATCTAACCACAAAGTTTTAATTTATACACAACACACATCAAAAAAGTAAACGCCGAACCGTATTCCTTTACTCTGAGAAGCAAAATAACTGACTAACAATAATAGGTCAGAAATTTCGCAGAGGCCAGAAATTTCGCTTGACACTGGGTAGCATCACTGCTGGAAAGCGTGTTTTTGTCGCGAGCTTGAACCCATGTGTGTGCTCTTGTCGTTGACAGGAAGATCCAGCGTAGCGTGGGAGGGAGGGTGAAGTACTGCCTGACGGGGGCCGCCCCCGTTTCAGTAGACGTCATCAACTTCATGCGCTGTGCCCTGGGGGTGGTTTTCACCGAGGGTGAGTTGGATGTTGTTGTTGGCGATGAAGTCATTGTTGCCAGGTTTGCGGGGTCGGGAGGTGGAGTGTTCGACTCCAGCTCCGCCCTTTCCAAAAATCTCCGACTCCTTGACATAACGTGAATGAAAGCTTGGCTGTCAACAATTTTGCAGCGACCATCAATCAATGGAAACCGTTGTGCACAGCAAGAATTCTCTGTTTCAATAAAAGTTTCAAAAGAAATTGTACCATTTCAACAGGAATTCCCAACTTAGGAGTGTGAAGTAAAAAAAGATCCAATTGGACTTCCAGAGTCGGAGTCGGACAAAAAAAATCCGACTCCGACCCCTAGTGTTGTTAGGAATCCGACTCCACCAAAAACCTCCAACCCCTTCCGACAGCGACTCCGCAACCCTGATTGTTACGTTGCTTGCAGTCCTCCAATCCGATCGCGCCACTCACATCGTAAAGCTGTGAAGTGTTTCACTTTTGAAACGACAGGAAACGCTTTCGAATTTATAGAAATCGTCTGTTTTTGTTTTTATTTTGTAGTCATTTGAAAAAGAATGAACCAAGTATGAAACTATGACGCAATGCATGATGCATGCGATATATGTGACATCGATGTGACGTAATACCTATGTTCTGCACGTGTGACGTCATCCAGCACTCTGGAATTGCGTCATCACGCAAACTGAGAAATAATGCAGACTGGATATGGTTTTGACAGGCTATGGCCAGACTGAGGCCACCGCCGCCATCACCCTCAGTCTCCCCGGGGATTACAACTCGGGCGGGGTGGGAGGGCCGACCCTGTGCAACCTGATCAAGTTGGTCGACGTTCCTGAGAAGAGCTACTTCGCCAAAGACGGCAAAGGGGAGATCTGCGTGAAGGGTACTAATATAACCAGCGGCTACTACAAGAGCCAGGACAAGACCAAGGAAGCGATTGACGAGCAAGGCTGGCTGCACACTGGTGACGTGGGGATGTGGCTGGATGTGAGTTGAAGCCTTTGTGTTGTGGTGGTTGGTTTGTTGACTTCTTGTGAGCAAACAAACAGCCTTTTGTGAGAAAACAAACAACTCTTGTGCGTTTTAGCTTTTCGCTCTTTCTTTCCGCAGCAGGGAAGTGTTGCTCTGAAAATTTCCAGAACATTTCTATCTTTGACCATCGCGCTTGCCAGCAAATAAGTGACAGTGTTTTCTCTAGGCAAGTGTTTTTCATGTAAAGGTTTGTCGTCGCAGGCTTTAGTTACGACTTTCAGGAAATGAACATTTTTTCAAGCGAACTTTTAACCCAACAATTTGTTTCCCGCAAATGGCCGAGTCCCCAGACGANCACCAGAGCAATCANAGTTCGACAATCATTTCACCCGCCTCTGCGGGTGGGCTGCTTTTTTGCGGTTCTTCCAAACAAACCCTGGGTCGGCGATCCTGGGTGAGGAAGCCCCATGCGATCCTGGGTGAGCAAGCCCCATGCGATCCTGGGGCAGCGGTAGTGCCATCATCATCTACAATCCGTTGAACACCCGACTTACGCGACAATTTTTGTCTCTTGTTTGAACTCCTCCAGTCGGGACAATATTCGTTCGTGTGCTTGACCTACTGGTTTAATAACCAGTACTTTAAAAAATCAAGTTGTTTCATAACTCGAAAGTGCCAGCCACGTTGGCATAACCTTCTCTTCAGTGCCATTCTTTGAAAGTTGTTGTCCAGTGTTAATGGTTTTGTTGCTGCTTTATAGCAAAGTTAGACACAACTCAGAGGTTACTTCATCGCTCATTTTAATATTTTCGTGGCATTTCTTGGCAGAAAAGTAATACATTAACAAATCATTGCATTCCACAATGGGGTAAAGTAAGTTGGAAACGACATGAGTTTTAAAGAGTGTCTGTGAAATAAAAATTCGTCCAAACAAATATAAAATTGTCGAAAATCTTGGGTGTTTTTCATCGATGTGGCGGCCGCGCTTCAGTTCAGTTTTCCGTAAAAAAGAACCCCCCCGCCGTCGACAGCGGCACGTGAAAGGTCAGGCGCATCTGCATCGTGGGCCAACCAGTCCTTCCGTGAGTTGCAACGCCAGTTTCTAATCACCGCACCCTCTTGCATGTCTAAAATTACCTGCAAGTAGCCAAAATTTGTTCATTCTGCCACCAAAAGTGCAACTTTTGCCAACAAACTAGAATTTGGCAGATTCGAACAAAGTCCCCCAATGGCCGCGCCTGGAACCACAGGGAGGGGCGAGTGGCTGATAAAACTGGTTCGCCTTTTTCTGGTGATGAGCACTTTTGTGTCTGTAAGGATTGTTACGCGCAATAATTTCAACGTTGAAATTGTTGGCTGCCTCACCTATCCAACACAGAGACGAATACATTTTGGGAATGGTTGTTGCGTTTTACAAGTTCTGCAAATATTCGAGCAATAGACGGTAAAAAATTTTACTTTTATGATTTTTGTGGTTGCGTGGAAACGCGCTGCAATAAACTTACCGAACGGTGGCAAAAAGTTGCCAGAATTTTCTTGTTTGAAAAATGACACTCCCATTCCCGCTGCACCCGCAGTATGGAGGCGATAGCCACGCGTTACATTGCACGTGTTTACGGGTAATGTTTGTGACATCACAAACAAAAGTCAAATGCGTCTGTCTTGATTTTTTGTTCGTAATGTTTGAAATCAGAGTGGAGCTCTGAAGATCATAGACCGTCAGAAGCACATCTTCAAACTCGCTCAGGGCGAATACATCGCTCCTGAGAAGATCGAACAAGTCTTGGTCCAGTCGACCGCCATAGCGCAGGTGAGTTCGCTTTGTGACGTCACAAACGCAGTCACAGAAAGCCGTCAGTTGGAAGATATCAATGTCGGATCCGGTGAAAAGGGGGCTTGGTTCCCAGTGATCGCTGGTTGAGCCTCATTGGCGACTTACGACTTCCTGAATACGGAATATCGCGGAACATTTAAAAATCTTATAAGTTTCCGGTATTTAGAAAATTGTTTCTTGGAAATTAAATTACATTCAGCTCTCTGCTCTAGGCATGAAATACATTTGGAAAAATTAAAATTCGCCGATTTTCTTTTGATTTCGTTTTATCACATCTAACCAGCAAGCTAAACTTTCATGTTAACAGTTAATTCCATGTGTTGCTACTATTTTGTTTCTATTTTTCGCTGTTTTTTACCCTAATATGTGATAGTGACTCGCACAAAAATGTCACTAAAAGTGGCCGCGAGCTGCAAAGATCGGAAGCAATTCTTAAGGCGTCGCTTGACAAGACCTGTTTCCAACCAGTCAGCGGCTACACAACTCTTGGCCTGAGTCGAGCAGATGCAGCAAATCCACTCGATATTTCGTCCTCCAGGTCTTCGTCCACGGCGACAGCCTGCAGGAGTACCTGGTCGCGATCGTGATCCCCGACTCTGAGACTTTGGTCAATTGGTGCTCGTATCGTGGCGTGCAAGGCAAATACGAGGAGCTCTGCGCGAAGGAGGAAGTGAAGAAGCTCATTCAGGAAGATATCGTCGCTTATGGGAAGCTAAGAGGCCTCCACGCGTTTGAAATTGTGAGTTTGCTGTTCTCAAGGATTTCAAATCGGCGAAATGTTCGTTAAACGTTGAAACGGCGTGTTAACTGACGTCGAAAACTTGTGATACGGCGTGTAACATCGTTGTTTTTTCATCTTGGCCGCTGGTCTTCTTTGCAGCACCGTCGCCAAAAAGCCTTCGAACAGTGGGGCTTGACATTCTAAAAGTTGACAAAAACTCCACTAATTTGTACAGTTATATAGTTTTACATTTCAATTTGTGGGGGCTTGGAGTTCAGTTAGGGGTGGCGAAGCCCCCGTGACGACGGGACTGTCCTCTTGTATACTTTGCACAAAATCATGCATTAGTTTCTGCAAACGCAGCAACTGATGAAAAACCAAAGGAGAACGGTTTTGCTGAGGGGGGGGTCTGTCTGTTCATTGTCGACCTTGATCCGTTTGTGCCTTGGTGGGTATGGCGCCGCTTTGTTCCTAAGGGAAGAAGCGTCATGAGCGAGTAGCATTTGCGCTTTCCGGGTTCCCCCCTTGACGAAACTGTGTTTTTGCCCTAATTTATGATTTTGCTTTAAATCGATATTTCCTCCTTGCTTTTCCAGCCCAAGCGTATCCATCTCTCGACGGAGATGTTCACAGTCGACAACGACATGCTCACCCCCACCTTCAAGACCAAGCGGCCCCAGATCAAGGCCCGCTACCAGCCCGAAATCGACGCGATGTACAAGCAGTAACGGCTGTCCCCCCACCCCCAGGACGTTGCGCTGTAGCAAACCCGGTTATTGTTGATGTGACAAGTTCACTGCCAAACTCGTCTTACGTAACTTTCTGTTGTTGTTTTAAATGAAAAAAAAACTGTTCTTTTCATTTTGCAAAACTGGGTTTTATAACAAATAAATTGCTCGGAAGTTGTTTGTTTGCTTGATCTTTGCATTCGCGAACCAGGGAGTGGCGATCTGCAGCAGGCCTCCCACAGAACCGCGGCCTTGCAGCGCAATCGTGCTTTTTTTCCGCCATCTCACGACAAGGACATATTTCGTCCCAACCAATACCACGCGGGCTTGACGTGCGAAGTGTTCCGGAACAGGCTGCTTTTCAGTCGGTTTCACTTTTGCTGAGGACAAGCACGGGATTTCGACTTCGGGTCTTTAAGAGAAAGCAAGTTGTGTTTGTCTCGTGGTTGGGGGGGGCGGAGCGGTAAATGGGGGTGGGATTCCATTTGTGATCTCGCGTCCAACAGTTTCTGACCTACATTCATTGAACTGGTGCTTGTCTTTCAAAACTGGATCATCCGTTCAACGGTCAACTCTTTGTGCGATCGTACCTTAGCATCAGTTCTGAGTTTATCAACATGGCGTTGATCTGACAAAAGAAAAAAGATTCCCTCGAAATGAGCGACGCATTGAATACGGGTTTGAAGGAGAAAGGTACCCCCCCATCAGTTCCTCCACAGTTGGCAGAAGTCTCATCGCAATTGGTCGAAAAACCGGAGGACCAGTGAAAAAACAGCTTTTCACCAAAACAATGAAATAAAAACGATGTAAGTGGAAGGCAAAATGGTACAAATATTGGACAAAAGAACAGTGGAGAAAAGTTGTTTCATAGACGAAAGCCCATTTCTTTGTACACGGTGAGAGAAATCAGCACGTTCGAAGGAAAACCATCGCCAGAGAGTCTTCAATAGGGGGGATTTACGTTTGTTCAGGGGGCTTGACATTCTGAAAATTTGATAAAAACTGTACTGATTTATAGTGTTTCATATTTCAATTTGGGGGGCTTGGAGTTTTGTGTGGGGGTAAGGGCACCAAAGCCCCCCCGTGGCGATGGAACTGGTTCGAAGATCATCAGGAGAGAAGATTGGTGATTCCCATGTAAATTGTTTTGTTAAGCACCGGCAAAAATATTTTGGGGAGGTTGTGGTTACAACGGTGTAGGAAGCTTTCAACCAATCGAAGGAATGATGCGATCGCCACAACATATTGCAGTTCTTCAAAGAATTATCCAGAGCTGGAAAAGAGGTATCCTGATGGTTCCGGGATCTTTCACCCTGATGTTTCCCCAAACGTCGACTTTGTGCTGTGGACTGTACGACTATGGAAAAGCTCATCAAGGCGCTGATTCAAGTATGGTGTAGGAATCCAAAAATTGACATTGAATGTTCAAAACTGGCAGACTCTATGCCAAACCGCGTTAAAACACTGCTTAAAATAGTGGAGGTCATATTCGTTATTAATGTGCCTTCATGTGAAGTTTTATAACCAATTTCCAGGTGAAATAAAAATGATCCATTGTTGTAGTTACATTTCTTGTTTCAATTAATTTGCACAAGGGTGTATTCGTTTATATATTAGTAATAATCTACTGCTTTCAACAACTACCTTCCAAAAAGCTGCTTGCAACCCTCCTCAGATCTTTATGCGACAATTTTCTGGATCGAAAAACCTTCTTTGCCAAGTTTCAACATGACTACTGTACCAGAAACCACCTTGCGACTACTCTGATCCGCAGTAGACGAGGGCTGAGATTAGACAAGTTCATCCACTTGACAAGAGGAAAGCTCCACAATTAAACTAAACGGCTAAACGTTGTTTGACATAAGTGCATCCACGTACTTTGGCGCTATGTGTACAAAAGCACGTGTGTTGAACAACGTACCATGGCAGTGAAAGTAATTGCACGTCTATCGCATAATTTTATTATTAATATTCGTAACCGCTTATTGTCTGTGGGGGGGTCGTGGGGGCAGCTGACTTAGGAAAACTCGAAATGCGTAACGGTTTTCAGTAATCTCTGATAGTCCAGCCGGCTCAAAGGTTCAACTCGCTTGCCCCACAAACTATGTATGTGGAACCGGAAACCCAAATTTCAGGCTCCGGCTACACCATAAAAATTGTATGGCCCCGGCTCCAGCCATCCAAAATCGCTTGGGCTCCACAGCCCAGCTCAACACCATGACAGGACCAAGCAAGGTCGGGCATGTAATCACACCAGTTGGTCCTTGGTCAATCTCTGGGCCGCTTTAGCGTGGCTGTAACCAGCAGGAATTCTCAAAAGCCAAGCTCGGTTGGCCCAGCAAGCAAAAGCGAGCCTCTCCCGTGCATTGCAGCATTCAAAGTCGACGCTGTTTGCTAAGCGAGGACAACTAATGGTCGGACTGCAGGGACGGCTTTTCAAAACGGAATGCCCACCACTGTGTTTTTCTTCTTTATTATCAAAGTTTAGCTTGTCAAACATTTGTGGATAAGTTGTTTCTGGTGAAAGTAATAAGAGCTTCGAATCTTTGCAAATCTACGCTCGTCATGCTGAGACGCTTCAAATGGTAACCGCGTGAACATGTAACGAAATGCTGTCAGGAAAAGAAACGCATCACATTTTGGATTTAAATCTAGTTCTTGTTTAAGCAAACCGATATCAAAGCCATAAAAAAAGTGCAGACAATGATGGTGATCGATGTTCTTGTGCTTTTCTCAACAATGGAGCCCGAGGATGTTGAATTGTTACCGACTGTAGTTACTGGACCAGCGGCAATTGCTTCTGTGTTTGAATCGTTACAACCATCTGCAAATGTAGCAAAGATGGCTGAATAAATTTAACTTCGGTTGAAAAGCTACGGTTGCCGTTGATATTATCACAAAACAACGGAGTTAAAAGTTAAAATGTTTAAGTTAAAAAATTTACAAGCCAATCAGCAATCAGCATGGGGCTTAAACTGCTTGACACTTTGTCAAAAGTCATGTAGGCAGGGGTGTAGTGCTAAAAAAAGAGGTGTGGGAACGCCCTTCGCACGAGTTCCCACCCCACTGCACCATTTATTTTGATTAAAGCCGAACTCCAACACTAAATATCGCCCAGATGCCCTCACACGCAAAAAGCTCCGTTGGTTCTCGCAGTCCACTCAGAAAAACTAGTTTGCCTGTAACCTACTCCGCAACGGCCCGAAAACTTCAAGACTAAAACTCCGCTGAGACCAAGACAGCAGGGGCGAATTTACCAATAGGCTGTGTAGGCTTAAGCCTAGGACCTCAAGATCCAAGGGAGCAGCCAGCAACCTGTGGTCCCCACAGGGTCAATTGCCGGTATATGATCAGTTCGATAAATATTCGTGAGAATTTTGTATTAATTATTTTGTTCATGAAATTTAGTTTTATTCACCTAATCCAGCTATGTCCAACCCGCAGCCAGCATGTGGCCCAGTCGAAGTTTTTTGTGGCCCAGTTTAGGTTTTCGCTGTGATAAAAGTATCCCACATACTCACAACCTGTCCTTATTTTGATAATCTTGAATTTGACATTTTTGATGCAGGTGGTCCTCAGTGCTACTTTATTACGTCTTCTACTATGGCAGTTAGGATTCGGACGCTTTCAGTACATTAGCTTATGGTAAATTCTGTTTGCTAAGATCAAAGTAAGCCATTCAATGTGCGGCTCTCATAAATATGTCATTCAATGTGCGGTACTGGTTAAATAGTGAAATAATTTTTGGCTCAGTAAGCCACTTGGGTTGGACAGAGCGGACCTAATCAGATTCTGTGTTGATAACGCCGGGGTCTTCCAACGAGTTGCGATGAATCTCAATATGACCATTGGTCAAGCGGCATGTCGACTATTATGTCGATATACTCAAAGCACTTTGGTTGTGTCCTGTGTTTGCTGAATCGTACCGATTGTATGTGTGACTTAGGCGAAAGAACTATCTGCTCAAAGCTTGAGGTTTATATGTGTGAATTAGGCGAGAGAAGAATCTGCTCAAAGCTTGAGGCTGTACTATTACAGATAAGAGCCATGTGTAGGGCTAGCAGCACTACCCTACAATAAAAACACAGTTGCTTCTTCTGAGCAATACTGTAGTTGTGTTAGCGTTTCTATTACGTAAAGCTCGATTGGTGTTTTTTGCTATGATTTTTTCCATTTTAATTTTCTTTAAAAAAGTCGTTCAGATTGCTGTTGAGTACTTGCGCAAGTTTGTACTGCTCCCATGCTAAGCCAATCAGGGAAGATTTTAAGGAGCTTCAAAAGCAAGCAAAAGTCACTTTGCCAACTGGCAACCACAGGACTCTACCCCAAAGAGACAAAGAAAAGGGTAACAGCAAGAAAATGACAAAAGCGCGTTTGGGTCTGATGACTTACATTAGCGGTTTTTAGTTTATCCAACCATGCGGACCCTTTTTTCTTGGCGTGATGTTCACTAACTGCTCAGGAGATAGGTACGTATATTCAAAAGAATTAAAAATGATTTAAAGGTTGCAATGTCCAGCAGAGGTTGTCCGCACTAAGCATTCGGTGCATTAAAAGAGACAAACTTAATTTTAATGAATTCCTGGATGATCTTGGTATGAAGAAGGCCAGGATAAAATCGTTTATTGTGCTCTGTTCAGCCTTAATAGATGCGATTATTGTAGCTTTTTGTACGTATTTTAATAATGACAGCATAGGGAGGTTTAAACCAGTCCCGTCGTCACAAGGGAGCATTGGTGGGCTCAGCCCCTCCAAATTTAAATATGAAGCACTATAAATCAGTGGAGATTTTAACAAATTTTTAGAATGTCAAGACCCTGTGCAAATGTAAAGCCCGCTATTGAAAACGTTCTGGCGATCGTTCTATGGTTTAAATCTCACATCCTTTCGCGCGACGGTTTCGTTGCGTTCGATTCTTAGCACAGTCTGAAAAAGTAACAAACACGCGAATTGTGAACCTAGCAGTTGCAACCATTGGGGTGCGTTGTACTTGACGTTCTTTGCTCGTGTGCGTGAGATTTTTACGGCCGCGGTAAGCGAGTCGCAACAGTGGCGATTCTAAGGGAGGCCTGGGTGGACCATTGGCNGCCCCCCCAGCTGTGTCTCGAATTCACGTTCAAGTTCTTTTGGTTAACATAAAAAATGTCCATGCAAGAT
>JGI24159J19872_10001083_pt1 | contig 28670 bp, 18 predicted proteins | sample Ectturendosymbi4_FD_19872 | JGI IMG/M metagenome (IMG submission 19872)
ACTGTACGTTTCCTCTGCTTGATTTTCATTTTCCGATTTAATTCTTTCACTGACAAAATTGCCTCACACGTGGCTGTTAAGTAACTTAACACAGGTACCTAGGAACACCAGAAAAAAGCTTCGGCTGGCGTGAGATTTGAGCCCACAAACTTTAATAAGCGTCTTCGATAAGCGATACATGTCTAAAACTTATAACATTCAAGCACGCATATAGGTTTATTTCATGAGTCTCAGACAACAAAAGTTCAGTTTTCTGTCTCACCGCCTAATAAGTCTCGCAAAAGCATTATATTAAAACTTGCTTCCAGAATGCACAATAATGCGTATTTTTAGATGTAATTTTGCAAAATTTTGCCGGGGCATGCCCCCTGACCCCCCTAGAATGGTCGTACCTACAGCACTTGCCCTAAAGTTGATTTGTGACGTCACACGATTGCGACAAAACTTTACCCCCCCTCGGAAATTTTCTGCGTACGCCACTTACGGCCAGTATCATGAAAAAGGTTTGTAGCTTTTCCAAAAAACTGAACTGTGCAAGAAAAATATTTATCGTCTTTGTAACGTTAAGCGACTTGAACAAGAAATCAAATCGGGCTGTAATCCACACTTCTTATAAAATGCATGAAAAGTGAAGTGTTCTACTGTAAGAGTGATATGCACGTGCGACCAATGCGATTCAGCATTTTGTGCACTTCAACTGACAGCTCTGATAAAACCCAAACAATGTGTTCTACTATATTGCTGTGCTTGTACACATCCACATACGATATTGATAGAAACAGGCTGAGCTGCAGTACCGTATCCAGAAACAAATGTATGTATATTAATATGTAAATCATCTGCAAGCACAAAGCGTGATTAGTGTTGCTCTCAAAACACCTCTAGAAATAAGATTGGGAATCTGTATATATATAAAATGTCACTTCTGCATCGACCCGATGACTATATTGGTTTCCCACCAAGCTGTCCCTCGCACTTTTTACAACAAAATTGCGCCCATGCCTAGGGGTACATTTGCACATCTGAAGGGGTACATTTAAGGTTAGCAATAGAAGGGAAAAACATGTTTACGTATCATTCATTTCAAAATATTTATACATACATTGGTGAATATTATTTTCAAAATCATTATATGCGTATTCGTAAACATATTTTTGTTATTTACCTCAGCCTTTTTGTCATAAGAAATTTTAGGGGTACATGCTCATCTATCGAAATGTTGAAGGGATACGTGGCCAGAGAAAGTTTGGGAACACCTGGTCTAGACTCAGGCATGTTTTGTTTTCAAATTCAAAAGCAGTCTGTCAGCTTTGACCTGGAATAACGCATTTCGTTTTCCTTATAAACAAGTGTCATAATCGTATTGATGACTTTCGACTGGCTTAGTGACGTGTGGCTGCGGTCATACCATAAAGAAACCAAACCTAACTTTGGAACCAATGATTCCGGCACTGCAATTCGTTTTGCACTGTATGAAGGTTGTCAGCACGATCCAACAACTTTTGGGGTTTTCACAGTAATTACTTTGCGTGAGGTAGATTCATGATAAAAGTTGAACCTGTTTCTTCTTGAACTGCGGCCACANTGCGAAGAAATGTCTTGGTTGGATTGATNGCGAAAATGATTCACTTGGTNGTTGCAGAGAGTGGTGTGACAGTCTGTTGGCCATTCGAATTAATTTAGATTATAATGCACTTGTATGGTTTTCTTAAGTGTTTTCGGTCTTTTCGCAGGAAAAGTCCCTGTAGCGCGTCTCAAAAGGTACCAAAATGCCATAACAGTTGTTTCTAAAAACTCACATTGCGCTTAAAGGTCGAGAGGTGGCAGCTAACAGTCATCTTCTAAGTAGTTGAAAAACTATTTATTTTCACGGTATTGTGGAATCGTTGGTGTCCGAATCGCGTTCCACGTAAAGCCTTTTTTGATTACTGAAGCCTTTTTGATGACTCAATTGAAAACAACGGTAGGATTAAAAATCTCGGTCCAGGAAAGAATCGCTAAGAAGTCAACTCGGTCCTCGAACATCCTTTGCGAAATTGGAATATCTCGACTTAACTTTTCAGAAAAGAAGCTTGGATCATGACATCGAAATCTGCCTTTGGAAGAAATATACTCCAAAAGTTTTTCTTTTCAGAAGCTTAAAATTGAAAATATGCGCAAACATATCTCTACTAAAACTGCTAGAATTTGTTTATTTTGCGTTTGGACTTACCTCTTCTTATCTACAGGTGTGGATCGACGCAGGCACGCAAATCTTTTTCTCCTTTGCCATCTGTCTGGGCGCCCTTGTCTCTTTGGGAAGCTACAACAAGTATCACAACAACTGCTACAGGGTAAGCGCAAGACGCAAAAACGGACAGAGGCTGGATTGCTCTTAACAGTTTTTAGTTGTACTCGTTTTTTACCCACTCTCTAGGAAATCACATTAGTGACTGCGTATCAGCTCCTTGTGGTGACACGATAACTCGATTCTTTTGCAGGATTGCATCATTCTCAGCCTTCTCAACTCTGGCACCAGCTTTGTCAGCGGTTTTGCAATTTTCAGCGTGCTCGGTTTCATGGCTCAGGAACAAGGAGTGAATATAACGGATGTCGCCGAGTCAGGTACAGCCTTGTGGCCGGTAGTCAACATTGACCTTCACTCCTTTTCGGATTTCGCACGTGAAAGGATTGCCAGACTCACAACAGCTCACGTTCACGCCATAAGATACACACAGACATGCCATGCTTTCCATTTATTTGTTGTTTTTTTTGTGAAAAATAAGAAAAAAATTAAGCGTTTACTGTTGCTTGGCGACGAATATCACTGGAAGGAAGTCGTTGCAGTTGCACAAATGATGATTTAAATAACTGTATTTTACGTCTGTAATGCGTGGGCTCAACTGAGTGGTTAGGCATTGAAAAAAGTTCAATCTAAACGTAGTTCATTTATTTTAACATACAGTAGTTCTTTCAACACTGTTCGAAATAAAAACCAAAACTTTTTCTAAACAGAATTGCAGCGATTCATTTGCATATGTTAAAGCGATTCATTTGCAGGCATTCATTTGCATATGCTACAGGAGAAACACCTAGTTCGCCTTAATTGGGCAAAATACCTGAAGCCAACGTATTTATGTTATGCGGGCACCAACAAGGTGTCGGATACGGGGACAAGGGGGCTTTGCCCTTGCCCATAAGAATTTAAAACTTGATATTTTCCCATTAACTGTTTGGTGGAAAAATGTTTTTCTCTTAGTTTCGAGTTGGTAAAATGAAATTTCACCATTGTTGGACCCCCAGGAAAAATCCTTTGCACCCCTGAAAAAATCCACTAATGGCTCACCCCTGGAAAAAAATCCTTCCGACGCCCATGGCACTATGTTCTAATCTAGTGGGTCTTAACAGGGAGCGTTCCCCCCCAGGGGGCGTCAATAAATTTCCAGAGAAGCGAGCCCTTAAGCGCTGTACAGCATTGCAAGTTTGATCAATAAATTTACCAACAATAAAGAAAAAGTTACCAACCACTGGTCTAATCTGTAGCTATATATTTATGACAAAACCATTAACAAAACTTGTGTTTTGCTGTGCACAGGTGTAGGGGCGGGAAAATTTTTGGGGGTGCTAAAGATTTTTGCCCAAATTTCCCCAAACTTACCCGAAAAATACTCCAAAGAAAATTATCTCCAAAAAATAAAAAAAACGATGCATTTTTTTCACGTCGGGCGTATTTTTTCAAATCAAAGCACTTCAAGCACCATTTGTGCCCAAATTTCCCCTAACTTGCCCGAAAAGAACTAAATAAAAACATGACCTTCAAAAAAAGTCTGCACTTTGATTTTGGGTGCCATTTTTGTAAAATTAAAGCCCATACAACGATTTTGCGAAGGTATTAACACATCTTGCCAACATTTCCACAGATTTTGCCCGGATTTTCACCAAATCAAACGTTTTGGGGGTGCGCTTGCAGTCCCGCCTCCTACACCAGTGTTGCTGTGGATTGCGCTCACTAGTTTTCAACGAAGCAAGTGATGAACGCAGTTCGATAGTTCGATCAACCCTGAAACAACAACACACTCGCAAAAGGCCGACCGAACTCACCAAACGCGATCAAACCCTGTCTTAACTGCGCCAGGCCGTTATTTTAATGGCGTGTTCTCGCGGTGTCTCTGAGGACGCTAAGATTCGTAACAAGATAAGAGGCCTGACCATACCTCGAAATTGATTTTCGACACTTTGTATCGCAAGCTTGATCTTGGCGTCCAATTTTGACGATTGCGCTTTCGTAGAATGAATGAGTTCATCATCCGCATGTTCGCTGTGCGCTAACATCACTGAAACAGAAAAAAAAAAGAAAAACGGAAACATTTCAGTGATTTTATGCCACACGTCATGGCCATCTGCTCCTCCCCGGAAATTTTCTTGTACTACGCTTCGATTCTCAGTAAAGCTTCACGCTTTCAAGCACCCACTCCCAGTGAGGCCGTTTGCAGATTAATCGCCGCTGCTCTTACAGCGATGTGGCGTTGCGGCGGCGACGCTTCTGAGGAATGCGCTTTGCTGGTCGCAGCCAATGACACCGCGACATTGAACAAATCACGACGTTTGTCGAGCCGGTGAAATAAATACCGTGATCCTCCGGCTCTCTTGTCAAAAGCGCCTACACACCGTTCAACACATGCTCCGTTACTAGCCAGACTTACTTTGTAAATGAAAGCCTTATCGCGGGCGAGATGGTCATAATTGATATCTTCCTTGTCGTGTGCTGCGACATAACGCAGCTGTTGTGTCACTCACATTTCAGTGACGTCAAGCACGTGTTGAAGAGTCGGTCAATCATCCTGAGCAGTCATCCATGAAATTCTAACTCTTGCTTCTGGAAGAAAAATAGTTTCTTGTCTATTTTGTTATAGTTTTACCGTCACGTTACGTTGGTTTTGTCACAATTTTATGTTTAAATTTTTTTTCACACATCTCTTTTTTTGCAGGACCTGGTCTGGCTTTCATAGCATACCCTAAGGCAATTACCCTAATGCCAGCTCCAACTGTCTGGGCAATTCTTTTCTTCGTCATGCTCATTCTTCTAGGACTCGATAGCCAGGTAAAGTTGTCCATTCCTTGAAAACGTTCTTTGATTTGACCTGTCAGTAAAATCTTTTGATCTAAGGATTCTAAGCAATCCATGCAGTAGAAAGTAGAAACGGTAAATTGTAACGTGGCTGGCCTAAAAAAAATTAATGAAACTAGAGTGTGTAGTCCCAGTGGTTTTTGGAATAAATACATTTCAGTCGAGCAAGATGGAGAAATGGAGCAAAGATAATCGTGGCGGAAAGCAGATAAATCTGGCAACCCCCGTTTAACGGGACCAGAAATGGATCAAAACTGAATTACTGCTACCATAGCCATCGCGTTGACCCTCATTGAAATAGAGCTCGTGTGCAGGCTGAACCATACGAGGCTCACCGTGGAATAAAAACAGCGGCCGGCTTAACCGGCAAGTCCCTTGCGGCCACCGTGCCAGACATCACGTCTCCATTCCATGCTTCTTTTCGTTTCACGTCAGTCTGCGCGCTTTCCCAACCGTCTATCTCAACCTCACGATCGTTGAATGTTCCCTGAGCCTCTCCCGTCGTGGTATCGTATTTGTGGGTCACTGTAGAGGCCGGTCTGCCACAGGTGGAAAAATAGCTTCCCTGATATGACCGCTTCGCTTCATTGCGCTGTGAAATGAAAAAAGAGGTGACGTCACAAGCGGCTTCGCGTCGCATCGAGAAGCAGTTGATCAAACTCGTCGCTCTAGCGCCACCGCCCAGATTGTTTAGTTCGGTGTTGCGTAACGATGTCGCATTTCAATGGAAGCTCTCACGTCTGACCTGCAACACTTGGTTCTTTCTATCAGAACCGTCGCCAGAAAGTCGTCAATAGGGAGGCTTTATGTTTGTGCAGGGGAGTTTGACATTCAAGGTTGACAAAAATTCCACTAACCTACAGTGTTTCATATTTCAATTTGGGACGGCTTGGAGCTTTGTTTGGGGGGGCTGAGCCCACGAAAGCCCCCCCCCGTAGCGACGGGACTGCTTTCTATACCAGTGATATCCAACGTGAGGCGGATAGTGGGTACCTATTGTTCATGGGACAAGTTCAGAATGAGATTTAAAAACTAAAGCTGTGATTAGAAAAAATGTAATGATTTCGGCCTTTCAGTTCGCTTTTTATATAATAAAATTTAAATTTTCCGAAAAGGACATCACGACTTTGGAGATGATTACATGGCGCATGGAGAAAAACATTGAGAAACACTGCTCTATGCAGCACTTGCCTGGAAAAGATGTGTTCACATAAACTTTCATTTCAAAGTAATGTTTTCATCATTTCTTGCAAACACACCACCAAAAGCATAATGCAGTTCCTTGTGCAATCTTTGATATCATTTTTATTCCGATGTTTATTTCGCCATTACAAATTGAAGCTAATGTATCTCACCACCAGGAACGCCAGAGTAGCCGCAGGTCAGGGGAGAAGTAAAGCAGTTGAGCGCACTGGAAACTTATAAAAAACAAATAATTCGTAAACAGTTGTTTTTTCCCAAAATGAGATTCATTTGACAATACTCGAGATTTTTACACTATGGAAAACTTTTATGAAAATTCCATGAAAACCAACAACAAACCAAGCACGTTCATTGTTGAAAGAGCAAGAAAAAAAATTGATGAAAGTAAGCATGTCAACATGGCATATAATGCTGTTTACAGAACGAGAAACCTCTACCCCGGCTGGGCCCTGTTAAAAGGGAAGGGTGGGCAATTCCCCATTCTTCGGTGTCTCTGCTTGCCAAGCGCAACCATTGTTTCCACCAAGTAAAGGCTGATTCGTGTCATTTTTCCGTGACGCATTTCCCGCCTACTTACATGAGATTGAGAAACGCCCTACAATGACTTTAGCAAGACGGTATTACCAAACATCTTCCGTGTACAACATCCGCTATATAAAAGCACATGTAAGAGATGTTTAATACAAATAAAAGATATTTTTTCTTTGCAAATAATCCACCGTTGAAAAGGATCTTCTTGATCAACACGTTTCTTTATGCTTACAGTACATAAGCGGCCACTCTGGTGATCAAGCTGAATTGTCCACATACTTTAGCTCGATATATTAGGCCTTGTTTGTGCAGCACAGCGTCTAAGCCAGGGGTCTCCAAACTACGGCACGCAGGCCAAGTCCGGCCCGCAAAGACATTCTGTCAATACTGAAAAAATAATGTTATTTACGAAAATTTTATTGATTTGGTAGAATGTAACATAACCCGAAACAATCTCATTACGCAAGATATGTGCTCCTCGAACTGTTGCGCAACAGCTCATGTGGTATTCTGGAAAAAACGTTCAGAGACCCTGCTCTACACAATTCAGCCATTCCGTCGTTGTTGCTTACTCCACACTGAGATTGCAAACATCAAGTCTGTATTCCTGGCCAGTGGCGTACGCAGAAAATTTCCATGGGGGGGTTCATTCAGTGGCAGATGGTGGTTATTTGTATCTGGTGTGCGCTGTTTGTGACGTTATATTCATGTTTTCGAGCAAAATTTGTTGACATAATAGGTATATTCTTCTACACACTCCACTTATTTTTGTAAAAAATCAAGCCCTAAACACTCGCCTTATTAAAAAGGTTTTGTAAAATATCAAGCTCAAGGAGGGATTTTAACCTCCCCCCCCTTGCGTGCGCCCTTGTTCCTGGCCGTGATTTCCTGCGGGAGATTACGAGGAGTGTTTTTGCGCTGTGTGTGAAACAGGATGCGGTTCGCACGATTGGACTGCTGCAGATGTTTTGCTCTCGACTAAATTAGCTCCAATAAATTCTATGAAGTGCACGACTCACGAGGACGGTGTTTACAGCAGAAACACTGCTATCGTTTAAGGGCTGATTATTTTCTGCGTATCAGTTCGTTGTGAGTCAAGACACTGTACAACACGACTTAACAACCTTGGTGATAAGAAAATTATTTACTCGAAGCTGTGTTGTAATTGCAAAAAAACAGTTTATTTGGTGACATGCAAAATGACAATACTATTGCCCTAAAATTTTGTATTTATTCATTTGTTGTTATACAACTCCACGCACAAGCAGAGGCGCATACTGCACCTGTGGCACTACTGTCGTTGTCGACGATGGAGTCACTGCACGTGCAATTACGCGAACGCAAGTGCAAGATACATTCATGAACGCATAAGTACATACGAATAGTGCGCAACATCACAACGACGCCTAGGCAGAGTTTCTTTAAGGTGATAAAAAGGTTTTCTATGCCTCAGCCGCCCACAATTGGCTGTTTGTGACGGGGTTCGGACGGCCAGGTGGGCCAATAAAGCTGCCCCTCACGGAGGTTTGCACCTCTCAGCCCGAACGGAGTTAGACAACCTTTCCCGCAGCTTTTTTTACTCCGTGCGCCAGGAACGTACCAATTCACAAGGTCTTGACAAGACCCATAATGCATGCGAACGTAAAAACAAAATGTGATTGCATTTACAGTATCATTGTCAGATAGCTTCTGTGCCTAGTTTGTGCTCACTGATTAAACGAGAATAACCAACGTCGTCCCTTTAGGTTTTGCAGTTGTTTGCACGAAGACAGAGAGCACCGTCAAGCTTCTTTTTCAATTGCGTGTCACCACACACTGCGCTTTCAGGCCTTTTCTCAAGGCAACTTGTCAGGTGGAGCCTGAGCTGGTGTGCTTTGATAGCAGCAAGGGCTGTTCGCTCGGCATTGCTTTAGTGCTGGCCGCCACAGGCTTGGACGTATTCCTGGATTTGACAAACGGAAGAAGCTGATTTATTTTCTGAACCGCACGTGATGTACTGATTCACACACTTCGTGGGCAGCATTTTCCGCCTTCTCTGTTACGAGTGATGGTTGTCTTCTTCTACGCAATGACACGATTGCCGCAATGCACTGGCAAGCTGATACTGATGTGTCTTAACTGTTTTACTTCATTGGACTGGAAACTAACACTTGATGATGCTGTTGAGCTAAGTACTGTTGTAGAGTAAACTACCAAATTTTGAAAGTACGGAATTTTTCCCAAAAGCAAAAAAGTCTTTTGCAGGAAAGTGCACCGGTGCAACATCTTCTAATTTTATTTCTTTCGCCAGATTCCTCTTGGCGTTGAGGCCCTGCACACTAATGAGTGCCGAAAATTTACTGTTTCGTCAAAAATGAGAAAGCTTACTTAATTAGATTGGCTTAAGGATTACTCCCCTCATAAGCTATGAAAATATGGAAAATTCAACCCATTTGCAAAACTTGCTTATTCTTGGCTGGGACGTTCAGTCACTTACACCTTTAATCTCAGTTTCGCCACTTTTTTCAGTTGCCACTTTTTTGCTGTGGTGTCAGGATCACTGATAAATTAATGATCTTACCATTTTACTGTGCTTCCTCTGACCGTCAAACCAAAGCCCTTGATCAAACTATGGCTTTGATAGGAGAACAAATCTTTGAATATATGTTCGATGTTGAATGAGTGAGTCTGCCAGGGAGGTCTGCTGGATGAGAACATATTGCACGCAAAAACTAGTTGCTTTTTTCCCTTTTCGAAGACATATACTTTAACTCAAAACTCACGTGTGCGCGACCGAGCCTCTGCAGCCTAATCTTCTAAATTAGTGTTGTTGAATACTTTGCTTCTCAGAATGTAGTTGTTTGCCAGCTGGAGGCCCTTCGATGTTTTAAATTACGTTATTTGACACATTGGAGGCCTTCTCGCTTGGGTCAAACCGGTATTCCCACTTGCAAGGTGCACCCCACATTGATTGTTCTAGCAATGCGCATGGGATGTCACGCCTGCCGAAATTGTCGGCTGGTAGATTTCTTTATCTTGTCCCAAACTTCAGCAGCAAATAACTTTCAGAAACGGAACGTTTATCGCACCCAGCAAGCAAGAGTTTCATTTTAGCTTCGATTCGTGTGTCAACATGTTTCTAAGTATCGTGGCTACCGCATTAATTTCCCAGTTACTGTAAGTTTGGCCATACAAAGCCAAATACAATGAAAGAAAGCGACCAACCTGACGAGGGGAAGTCGGTAAAATGTGTGCGTGTGTGTTTTTTTCGAACGTCTTGGCCGAATTCATGCTATGGCAGGTATTTTTTGTTGCCAAAACCTCAAATCTGACTTCAAAGCTAGGAGTAACGTATATGTAGATAACTTATCACAACCAGTGCGTTTTTTTGGTTGTCTGATTCGCAACCCGGGGCGACAATCGGGCAATTTTCCCCAAAGAAATTTTCAAAAGCCATATTTAGTTGTTAGCAGGTATAACAAAATACAATCATTCCGTAGTACACCAAGTTACAAAAATTCCCCCCCCACCAAAAATATTAGCTGGTTGCGGCCCTGCTGGTGGTCCTAGATGGCTGTGGTTGTGTAACTACAGTCAAAACGTTTGGCTTGACAAATTAAGATAAAGAATGCAGTTGAATCAACGACGATGATTCACCAAGTTGTTTATGGACATGAAGATCATCGTTTCACGGTAAAGAAGCGAGACATATCTTGTTTAGCAAAAGTTGCTAACAACATGATAGCAATGAGATTATATTCTTGCGGTTCTTGCTAAAGTGAACTCCTAAGAAGCTTTGAAGTTCATGGTCGGCGAGGAGAAGAGGCCGATAAAACTATTGTTTATTGCCAGTATCGCCACATTTCACAGCTTTTCACTTGGGTCCCGTTTATAGCTTTCACTAATCGTTTTTCGCGATCCGACCGTTGCCACCGAACCTGGCCGACACTGGCCGGTTGAAAGAGATTCCAATGCAACTAACGCGGCTTAATTGCCGTTCTGTGTCGGTTCGCTAACCCTGGGCCACCATCGAAAACGCGATACCTAAAAATAGGCGCTGCGGCTGCGCTAAGCAGCTATTCGACATTTCGAGCCGATCGAGCTGGCTTCTGCTTTCCCGATATAAGCTTTTTATCTCAAATCCATTGTTTACTGATTGCTGATGCTAACATGGCTTCTATCGCTGCTTAAGCGGGACGTTCGAGCGATACCATCGCCAGACCGTCAGGCAGTTTTTATGAGTGACGCTTCTCTTCGAGTTGTAGGTTTGCCCAGGTACGTGTGTTTCCATGTCCGTCTGCATTGCATCTTGTCACGCCTGGTTGCTTGTTTGGTACGTCAAACAGCACGCTTCTGTGATAGATACCACGAACGTTCTTTTATCAGCTTCTTCATTCTTCTTTACTCATTTCCAGCAACCTTTTCGAACAATACATAAAACGCCCCACCATGTTTCAAACACTTTAGAACAGGGGATGCACAACCTGCGTCCTTCGACAAAGATGTATGCGACCGTGAATATGCAATTTAAATTACCAGGCCGTGCATTATAAAAACTCTTTATCTACCGCATGAGGATACTTAGTAGAAAAGCGGCAAAACAGACGTGTGGAAGCAGAACAGAAGTAATGCAAAAAATAAAAGTAACTTGAACTTACTGGCGGCCGTAATTCATAAAAATGAACGTAATGCGGCCGGCTATGACAAAAAAGTTGTGCACCCTGCTCTGGACGTCATCTATCTACATTTGCTTCCAGCCCTTCGTCGCAACAAACCTTGGCCGCAAGGAGCGCACCGAGATTTTTTACCGGGCAGAAGATTTAAGTAAGCATCGCTTTATCCACGGCTGTCTAAGGGCAAACTACTTTCATGAAATAAGGACAGGTCCGCTTGGAGTTAGCACTCCGAATTTTAATTCGGATCGCTTGTGCTGGGCCTGTTTCACGCTGAGTGTTTGTCGACTTCCTAGCCAAAAAACAATCAAATATAAGCAAATACATTGTTGAGTGAAGAAACTCGCTTATCTTTTGCTTTCAATGCCAGGCAGTCGATTTTAAGTGGCTTGCGGTGGTAGTCATCTCTTACATGCATTCGTGTCTTTGCTCCTTACAACAACATTAACTTGACATGTTACGTAGTTGCGGGTTTTTAAATGTCTTAAGATGCACTGAACCTAGTACAATAGTGCCTTTGACTTATTTCTTTTTTTTTATTTTTAGTTCGTCGAGACAGAAGGCTTCATCACATCATTTGTCGATCTCTTCCCTCGGCAACTGCGACGCGGATACAACCGAGAGATCTTCATCGCGGTCACGTGTATCGTCTCTTATCTGATCGGTCTTACGATGGTGACCAATGTGAGTAATTACGTAATGGTTAATCCTGCAACTGCGTTTCTGCGAAAATAGTTGAATTTGTCAAATTTGGTTGAAAGGTACCACGTCTTCTGTGATTTGCTGCCATGTTGGGCCATTGCAAACCAACCTAATGGCGTAAACGTCTTGCAGGGTGGAATGTACGTGTTTCAGCTCTTCGACTATTACGCAGCCAGTGGAGTTTGTTTGCTGTGGGTTGCATTCTTTGAAGCTTTCACTATTGCCTGGGTATACGGTAAGTTCTGAAAATAGTGTTTTGTTTCTGATGATTGCCTAGTTGCGTAGAATGAGCAGAACATATCAACGCTCTCCTTTGACGCCGCAAACACTACTGAGCGTCTGGCCATTTGCAGATACCTCCCAGCGAAATTCAGAATCATGTTTCTAAACTGAAGTAGTCCGATTGTGTTTTTCGTCTGAGAAACATGTGTGCTGGGCTGTTTAAAAATTCAAATGGTGACTTCAAAAGACCCACAATGCATAGGTGAAATTTTGCAGGTTTTAGTGGGAATTTTAAGATAAAAACGCAGTTTTGCCATGATGAATTTTTGTAAAAGAAGTCATTGCATTCGTTTTTGGAATAACTTACAATTGAAGAAACACAGACCATACCAATTTGAATGCGTGCATTATGTCATACCTATCTCGTAGCGTTTGTATACGTTGCACGGTACAGTGTCGTGCTAGCATAAACCATTTTCTGGAAGTTTTCCAAGCAATTAACTTATTTTCATAATAAGATCTTGCCTTTGCAGTGCACGCAGCTGTACTCAACTAAGCCATTGACATCTTCATATGGCGTTATCTTTCTAATCGCGTTGTGTTTGAACTTGGACAACAATCCGACCTCACTGTGTTTTTCACGCGCAGGTGCTGAGCGAATGTGGATGAACATAACCGCCATGGTTGGCTTTCGTCCTATCCCGATCATAAAGTACGTTTGGATCATCGGCACTCCTCTTTTGACCACTGTAAGTTGACGCTACGTCGGCTGTTATCATCCAACCCAATTTTCAATCGCTGGTTCGGACAGCAAATCCCTTAAACAGTTTTGCTCGGTCGTGCGCGGTGCAGACCGCGATAAGTTTTTGCTTGATGTTAAAAGGTTCCGGCGATTATGTAGCATTGCAGCGCGAGTTTATGATGATTTTTTCGTGCCAGCCATGCCAGCTTTAATTCTCGTAACGAGCACTCCTTGATGCACTGACTTGGTTTCTAAAGCTTAGTTCCGTTCTTTGTGCGGCGCAGTCGCTGCCTCGATGCTCTGATCTAATCAATGTTTATGCTTGGCTCACTTACTGCGATATAGTTCAGGTTCGTTGGCTTTGTGATTGACTTGCTGAAAATTTTGCGAAATCATTTTTGTCTCTCACTCATTGGGGTATTTCTAAAAAGCTTGCAATGGCACACGGCTGAAACCTTGATTGTTGCGAGGTGTGTGGTGACTGGTGACGTCAGCATAACTTTCTGGGTGATTTGCGGTCGACGCCCAACAAACGATTATTTTCGACAATGGCCCAACATACCGTAGTTGCACGTTCGACAGATCGGAAGTTTGGGAAGGCTGACTGCGTTTCAGGCAACACCGGTGTGAACCTGCGTTAACCCTACAACCTCCCCACCCCTGCTCTTACTGAGTTTATCAGCAACGTTTCAAATCGACGCCCTACCGATTCATTGTAGGGCTCAATAACTTGCATAGGAAATCCGTTCCCTTGAAAAGGCGTGCTTCGAACGATGACGCATGCATTTCTGTTCCCAGTGCACTTTCTTCTACGCCATGGTCAAGTTCGAGCCTCTCGTTTACAACAAAACCTACGTTTATCCTGCTTGGGGCACTGCGATTGGCTTCATACTGGCCGCCAGTTCTATGATTCTGATACCATTGTACGCCGTGTATCGATTAATCATCACTCCAGGAACTGTTTCGGAGGTGAGCCGGCTTCTCGATGTGTTCCTGTCAGAGCATTGTGTACTGTGTACTTGAAGGTAAAGGTAAACGTATTCGGTATGTAGTCACTCTTAGTGAGAGAGGAAATCGCTTAAATGTTGCAAATTTTATCAGACTGCTCTGCTCAGTCATATGTTTCAGATGTTTGTGGCTGTAGAAGTACAAGGTATTCTCATCCTGGCTGAAAAAAAACTCTACTCACTTTCAAACGCGAATAAACTCATATGTTTTCGTTCTTTTCAGCGTTTCAATGCCTTGATCACTCCTCAGTTGCGACGCAGTCACCAAGACTACGGAAAAGATTGCAAACCGATCTTCCAATCGCACATGTCCAAAGTCTTTGGCAGCACGTCAACGATAAGCGACAACTACAACGACGGCCAATTCAAAGAGGTTAAAGAGCTTAAAGAAACACAGCAATCTTCGGATGCTGGAAATCGGGCCAGTGATCCACCGTCTTACGAGGCTGTCAACCCTTATCCCAGTACTGTGTTTTAATTTCAGGCAAGCTATTTTCAGGGCACAGCGTTGCCACTTGGTTTCTTCTGCATGCCTGAAACCTCAGGTTTATCAGGGCTCGGGCACTTAGCATCTCGGACACTGCAACAATGCGTCCCTGTCCGATGCTGTAGCTTCCTGGAGTAATTTTTCACTCCTCGTCGGCTTTGATACAATCCACCTTTTCGGCTTGCTGCCGAAATCCGAACGCAACCCCGTGAAATGTAAGTCCCCCGCATCGATGTTATGGGTGCTGCAGATCTGAGAACGACTGAAGAATGTTGTTCAACGCTGTTGCACAAAGTGCCAGGATGCTTCCGACCAAACCTCAGGAAATAAGCAATTCTCTTTTCGAGTGATCATTTAAACTGCTTCGCGGTGCTAAATATAGAAGTAATAAAACGCGTTACTTTAAAAATTGACATGGTGTGTCATTCAAAACAATTGAAAAATTAAGTTGCTGAAAATTTGTAGTAAAAGAAAAACAGCATCGCTAAAGTAAGAGAATCCATTCCCCTTTAAAATGTGGGACAAGTGGGCAAAAGTGGGACATTTTTCTCGACTGAACCACTGATGGTAGTAACCGCTGCAGCCAAATAACCTAAAAACCTGCGCAACTATTCAACTTATCGACGGGACTCTTGTATTTTCTGTCAAGGTCAAAAAAACGACACTTCGTTTGGGTTGTTCGAAAGTCTGTTTGTACGCTTTGCTAAAGCGGAAGTTTTTATTATGTCACTGTTGTGCTTCGCATTTGTGAAGACTCAATTAAATTAGCTCTCATTAAATGTCGTTCGTTCGGAATCGATCAAAATGATAATATGAGGGTGTGGGTTCAGTGAGTGTAAAAACGTTTTGTGTGCTGCTAGTCCAAATACGATCTTCTCCAAGCAAGCGTTTCAAGCCCTTTGTTAGAATGGCCTCCGAGAGGGTCTTTCAAGACAGACGTAAAATGAAGCGGGCAAGATTATATTGCTATGTGCCAAGTAGCCGATCAAACTTGTTTGCCATATGTGCTGCCTTACAAAACGGGGATCTTCAGTTGCCTAGGGTTTTCTTCAGCGATACAGGATTGCTTTGCCCAAGACCTCCTTACCCGCGATCCTGATAAATCCCCGCAAATCACAGTGACTTACTCCCCGAACGTTTGCTCATTGCTAATGTCTCGACCAATCACGAGCGACGAAGTGTTCCATGCTTCTTCAAAAGTTTATGGGAGTCCGCGGATTGTTTATACGACTCCACGGATTGTTTAGGCGATTCTGCAGATTGTCGGTGGTCCTTGTCTGAAAATTGAAGTTGCGCAGCAAATTATTGGCAAAGCCATGCGCGAGATTTCGAATCCGTCCCGTTTCGAATGCAATTAAAAGGAGTGGAAGAATTATGATCTTAGCATCTGCAATGTAGCATACGAGTTTTTTGTGAATAAATGCACGGTGGATAGGGTTGTTATCCCTGTGGTGAAAAAAATTTTCCGCAATCAATTGCAGCGTATAGGCATATATGGTGCTTCGACGTCTGGGTGATTCTGTTTCGGCTTTCCAACTTTGAAGCAGGGAACGATGCCAAAAGTTTAGCAATTTCCAAATCTCAAAAGCAATGCCATTACAAGTCAAACCAGACTTTACGTTTTTGTTGTTATTTTTCGGTTCCAATGCCGCGACGTCGTTGTACTCTGTAAGAAAAAATATTATCAGGTCCTAAAACGCACTGATGAGCCTAGTTGTTGTTTTTTTAATTGCAAAACAACAGCGGAAATTAAGCTAAACAGCTTATCCAAGTGATGTGCCCCGAAATAAACGATCAGTGGATGTGGTTCTTTTAAGTTGCCCGCCTTTTCTGTTTAGAAGTATATGCCGTGGACAATTTCATGACAATAACATCTTGTGGTTTGTTTTGTGTATGAAAAGTTCTTTCGTTTTTTTTTTTTTGTTCGACCACGACAGTGCTACGGTAAAAGTTTTCAAATCGTGGTCATGTATAATGCGTTTCCATGGTTTCTTACTGTGACTCTTTCAAGCGGTTTAGCTCTCGAATAAAACTGCTTAGTTCAGCAACATATCAAAAGACCATACCAATTCAGAAACCTGCGTTATGTTTCGCATTCTCTGCTCACTTGCTGCTGACAAGGTACGTTACGACCTTAAAAATTGCCAAGGATTGTACGAATTTTTCAACGATCGACTCACTACCCTACTTTTTCCGCGAGCGTACCAATGCTTCCACGCTACACGTTAGCTCGCAAGATGAGGCATTACGTCGACATCAGCAAACGAAGAAATCGTTTTACGGAAAGCGCGTTCACGCTTGCTTACACGTCTTCTCGCCCTCGCTACTTGCTATAATAATCAACTTGATTGCTCTCAACTATCACCTACTTAATACCTGCTTTCTGAGTAAGAAGTCATTTGTTCTCGTTGCGCAGTACAAGAATTTGACATTGTAGCGGCTTTGCCTGTATGAGCAAGTCTCGTTTCTCTTGACTCATTTCTACCCTTTTTTCGTAATCACAAGGGCATCATGACCATGCGATGAGCTGTAAGCTTAAACCTGCCTTGTTTGTCTCGTTGAGCCAGCACCGTCTCCTTAGTGAGCGTAAAAAATGTTTTTTACTTTTTACGTGAGAGACCGTTTGCAGCTTACAACAACGCGTTTGTGAAGAAGCAGTTGGGATTGTATGCAGTCGTTTGAACACAATATGCTGTCTGCTTTTTGTTTCCGTGCCGTCATTTTACTCTTGTCTTTTATCTTTGTACCTGCAATCTGTAAATTTGCAGCGTTCACATGTGTGTGTAGGTGCGTAGGCGTCGGCTGAACCGCGCAAGACGCCCGACAGTGGCTGTAGTTCACAAAAAAACTTTGTTTTCCCTGCTACCAATCGAATTGTGAGCTTTCCTGCGTTGACACAGTTTGGATTGTGCTGAAGCTTTGAAATTATTTTCAGTCGACTTTCTAATTCGCTGATCGCTTTCGAATACACGTTTCAACGCATCGTTTTCTAAAATTTAGCTCACATGTTTCTACTGGGTAGATCAGTTTGTCGTGTTATTCACATGTTGTTTTAAATAAACTCTTATGAATCTAAACAAGCTAATGGTTTGAAAGTTTATGGATTTCACTCAGTGTTAGTTAAGTCAACTGGAAACAAGCGCTATCCGCAAAAAGCCCAACTTTGAGGTTGTGAGTTGTCATTTTGTTGTTTACAAAATGCATCCCGAGTTTTTAGAAGTGCTATGTTAGATTTGCCATATTTGAGAAGTACAGTAAACATTTGCGTTGACTTAAAGACGCCCTAAAATCTTTTCGATGCGACCTATGCATGGGGTCTGCTAGTCTAGTTTGTTCCCCACGTTGGTGATTTGTTTCAAAGATTCAAGATTCAGCCAATTTTATCCATGACATTTAGAACTGTTTGCTGCCAGGTGGACACATTAGATATAGGAACTAAGGGAAGAGTAAGTTGGCGTGAGATCATTTCAAGGACGAGTTTCAAACCTTGTCGCCGAAGCAGTAGTTTTAATGAAACCAGGCTTGTTTGCGGATAGTGAGCTACAGCTGGGATGAATTTTCTATCGTTAGGTGTTACTGAAAATAATTTAAAGGTGACTATTTCCTGACAAACATTCACTTCGTCGTCTGGAGTTAAAAACCGTGGTTAATATTTTGTGTCTGTGGCGTCATAAGCAAAACTTGCCATGTCAGCTTAAAACAGATTCGCAAAAATGTGAGACATTGTTGAGTAACTGGTTTTCCACATAGCCGAATGTCCATCTAATTTGTCCTCCTTAGGTCCACAGTATAAAAAACGTGTTGAAAGAAGGCCCAACTGGGCCACTTGATTGATTTTTTCAAACTACTCAGCTAATAAGACATGACGGCGTTTCGATTAGCGCAAAGAAAAAACTGCAAGATCGTTTTTTTATGTTTTCAATTAACAAAAACGTGCGCTCAGGTTTAAGATGCTAGTTCAGGAAGTAAAATCAAGAAAAGTTTCATCCAAGTTTATACCTAAAACGAGTCATTTGAAAGGCCGTTTTCTATATGTCTGATGCAGGGCCTATGAGAGGGGGGTCCACAGGTACATTGTTCCGGGGCCCGAGACTGAAGTAACTTCTGAGTGTTTGTTACCAACAAACTCAGAATAATGCAGCGAAATTAATCCCGGTGATAAAACTGGTTTAGCCTGAAGGATTTGAAAAGCTAGTGTGATGTATTTTAATGTGAATTGCTGGCAGTGCATCTTCCTGATGTGTTGGATTGATAAATATTAACAGTAATTATTTTTGTTGAACTTGAATGTTTGCTTACTTTGTTGAATTTAAGACACTCACGATTGCTGACCCAGTCTGTCCATTGAACTGAATTTTCCTTTACGTTTTTCATTTTCAAACAAATCTTTAATAAAACTCTCTCCAATAAACCAAGAGTTTCAAACTACGAGATACTTGAAGTAAAATTTGAATGCAAACATGCCAGTTCGCAATAAAATCCAATCTAACAACAGTAGCCCTCGAATGATGCGCATATGTGTAAGATAACTAAAAAGTTTAAAATCAACAAGTTTCTGCAGTGCAGAACCCAAGTGCTTTTAGTGCACCGCGACGGTGTGCTGTGCATTTTGCTGACAGTTAAACTTGCGCCGCAAGCAGATACAGGCTGTGATCCAGAGGTTCTCAACCTTTTTCCTCCCGTTTACCCCTTGCCAGCTTCCCAACATAAAATTTATCCCCCGTTTTTTGTTTACTCACTATCGCTGTAGAAAAAAACAAAGTATTGTAACTTGAGCATCATTAAATTTACCCCCAGGATAAGTAAAGTTTACCCCCAAGGGGTAAATTTACCCCGGTTGAGAACCCCTGCTCTAATCGAATATGAGTGTCGGATTAGCGGACATACCCAGAAATCTGAAGATATCGAAACCATACCGGAGAAACTAACACTTAACAGTATTTTGACAGAATGCTTTATAGCAGTGGTCGTCGCCGGCCTGTGGCCCGTGTAGCTATTTATTGTGCCTCGTGGTCAAAAATAGAAGGAGTAGTGGGTTGAAAAAATATTTCGTTCTGTCCCTTCATTCTTGTTATAATAAGTAAGCTCATTCCGAGGATGCAGTTACTCAATGAGGTCACTGTCTCATTTCATTAGCAGCGTTTGATTCAACCTCGATCGACTCCATTCATTCTGAGACTGTGGCATTTTTTTCTAGTTTCTTCTTTGATAAGATTTCACTATGAACATTTGAAAGTCGTGATTAGAAAATAGTAATATTGTCACATTACTTCATTACCGGTGTGTTTCAACATAATGTTTCATATCATCAATAAACAAACACATTAATTAGCCTCAATTTTTATTTATTTCAAGTTAATTTTGCCACTCTTAAGGGCCCAAATGGGTTTTGTTCTGCCTAAAAAGATTTCTCTTGGAGGCTCTGGTCTGATGGCATCGTGCAGTGTAACGGTAGATCGTTTATATACTGAAGTTCGTTTTTTTCCTGTATGGAGACATGTTAGTACTGCCTGCATGTTGTTTGTGCAAATCCTTTCAAATGTAAGCTTTCTTTTTTTAGACCATTCGCAAATCCAATGTATATAATTGTCAAGTCGGAAAGCGAAGGCATGAATGCTCGTTCACCGTCCAGTGAAAGCGTGTAAGCAACCGCTATGCTTCATCAATGAAAGTTAAGGGCAAAAGAATTTCTGAAATGCGTTAGCTTGGTAGAAACTGTGTCCTTTGCGGTTAAGGCCATTCGAAAGCGCCGCAGCCATTTAAACGCTTGATATATTTTACAACCCTTCTGCCAAGCGAAACACTTTAAGGAATATGGCAAAAGGAAAGAACAAGTCCCTAGTACTGGGTTGTTCAGCAATTATATCTTTTATTTGGCCAGTTGGCTGTATGTTCATGAATTTTGTCCCACCCACCGAAATGATTAAATAATATCTGCAATGCAGTGTTATGTGGATGAAGTGAGGAAAACCACAGTTGGTATCATTTGATGCGTTCGAACGATATCGAGTGTCGTTTGTGTTGTCTCGGCGACAACAATGTAGAAATTGACCTGAACTGAATTGTACAAAAAGAAAAGATGGCGCCGTACCACGATCGATTTTAGCGCCAATCTGAATTGTTTCTCGCTGGTATGACGTTGTTGAACAGAACAAAAAACGCAGATAGGTGCGCTTTACTTAAACACAAACTGAGGCGTTGAAATGCACGAAGAATGCGATAAGGACTGAATGCGATGATATTACGGTCCGCACTCACTTAGCCGCTGAATTACTATTTGAAAGAAACATTCCGTAACACTTGCTTTTGCAAAGAATCAAAAGAGTTGCACAAACTGGACTACTTTAAACGACTTTTCCTGAGTGTAAAAAATGTAGCGAGACGCCTTTTGAAGGATTCGAAACGGAATTCTGGCTGTGAAGCATAGCACATAACGTTTTGAGCGCTGTGGGCCACGCACAAAAATGTACCTTATTGGCAAAATATTAAGGGTTTCACAAAACAAAATCTCTTACAATCCTGCTGCTACATTGTAGCCATAGAAGTGGACATCCTGAGTGCAAGCGTTCACAACTTTACATCTGGCTACCACATGTACAGTTATTAGAAATAAAAACTGCTATTTTGTACAATCACACAGTAGTGTTCTCACATAGTATCTCATAAAAAAAACAGAAAAACGCCATTTTTGGCATTGAACAGAGTTTTGAAGCACAGTCTGCTCATGAAGAACAGTGTATGTAGACGTGTTCAATAATTGAACACAATAATTAGAAAAATTATTGTTCTACTTTTTTGTTTTAGGAATTTCTGCAAAAAAACGGTGTTTTTCCCAACAGCAATTTTCGAAATGCTGCGTGAAACTCGCGGTTGAAAGCAGCATAAAGCATCGGATTCACCATAGAACTGCAATATCCGAGCCAAAGCACCACGTCAAGAAGAATGGGAGGCATGTGGCAGTTGCAAAATGGATTAGCCAACGTCACAACGAAGAAAGGCAGCCAACACAAGATAAACGCCCCCACTATCGTTCCAAGCGTCCTAATCGCTCTTATCTCTCGAGCTTTCAGCGCTTTGATTTTGGCGCGCATGCTCATTGACTGCATAAGCACAGGGCTGGATCGAGCCAGCTGCGGAAACCTGTTGCTGTTTGAACGGCCGGTGTCAATGCTGAAGCAGCAGCAGCAACTGCAGTGATCCGGCATTGGACTCGCCAGAGCAAACTGCTGGCAGCTCTCCTTGCCCTGGAAAACATCGTCTCTTGAAGTGGATTTGTCTTGACGAAGTGCCAAAGGTCGCCTTCCCGCGAGTGCGTTGGCGCGTGCAGCATGCTCTTGCTCTGAAAAGTGAACGTGTCCAGCAGTGTGGGTTCTGGGGCGATGAGCATCTGTTGCTGATTCGAAGCTTGACAATTTGCGACCACAAGTAGCGTCGCTGTCCGAATGCCACTTGCGATGAAGTGGCTCTTTGGTGATTGGTTTGCTGCGAAGAGAGAGATTAACGTCACAGATATACGAGTTCGAAATATAAATATCCGAAATCAAAAAATCTCCAGTTTCGAAAAATATTGCGTTTTTTCAAACTATGCCACGAATCCCACGATAAACACATTTCAGAAATAGCCAACAGGATACAGCAAAAAAACTAAAACCTTTAGTTCGACTGTTGTGATTACAACAGTTCTGATAATACTTTTAATGTTTTTGTGTCACAATAAATTATCAATTTGGAAAGTAGTAGCTTTTTTGAAAAACGTAGGAAATTTTCATGCGATCGCAACATACTGCGTTCGAGTCGAATTTTTTGTGAAACATTTGGTAATTGCATATCAGAACTTTTCATGAACAATTCCATTTGCTAGGTCAAGAAACGACATATTACCCGAATAACGATCTTCTCGAGCGATTTGAAAAGATGTTATTATGAAAGCTTCCACCACCAGAAAAATCAAAATATGTCGCATCTCTAATCGTTTCGTTGCAAAAATCTCCTGCGATTGCTCTCTGGCGTCGTAGAATCGGTCTTCGTTTCTTTGTCACAGAATCACCTGCAGACAGGTTAACACCGCGTTTGAAAGCAGGTTTGTGGAGTATGTTACCCATTAGAAGAAAAAGGAATCAACTAATTCAAGCAAAAGGAATAAACAATAAACTATTGGAAAAGAGTGCTAAAGATAGTCAGGAACACAACGTAGCGTTTTTTGGTGAAAAGTCCCGCTGCTCGATGGCCGCAGATCTGGGATCTAGTCGTTGATTTTCTTTAAAATCTAAACTGTGCACTGACGTTGAACCAGTACAACACTAAACGACTTCTGCCAAGCTGTTATCATTCTTGAATCAACTTCCCTAAAAGAAACATGTACGATATTTTTTCAGTTGTCGGCTCATTTCGGTCATTTTATTTTTTAGTTTAATGTCACGATTATCACAACGCTCTGTTTTTCAACAGCTAACCAGGATATACTCAGGACCTTCCCTGTGCAATGAAATAATTACGCATAGCATGCAACCGACCTGGCAGAAATACAATATTTCCAGAAGTCCAAAAATTTTCAAAGCGAGAAGCACATTCAACTGTGAAAATGCAGTTTTACATACTTCACGTATAAATTTGCAAGCATGTTGGATTGAAAATTCATATTCTGAAAAAACCTGATCGCAGCACAGTTGAAATTTGACCCCCGTCGTAGGCATTTGCACGAAATTCTAAAAATTTTGTAAAACACTGTGGTCATTTATTGCAACTTTGCGGAACTGCATTTCATCTCGTCTTCAAGTACTTGTCTAATTTGTGTGTTACAATTGTTTAGAAGGTTGACACAAGGAAAACGAAGCGCAAGAAAACCTCATGAAAACGGAGAAACGGGTTCGTGCACTTATTGGAACAGCCACAAAACCATGTTGTTTGTGTACATGCTTATTTTTAGGAAAATTAGCCTCTTATAACTGCCAACATGGCATTTACTTGTCATGAACAGGTCTTGTTCAGCGGCAGCGTTTAAAAGCGAACTGCATGACCCGAGCACTTCGTGTCCCGGGCGGTCAGAGCCCAGCTGCGTTTTTGTGTTTAGCGTTTTGCGATTTTCCAGTGATACCAATCTTTCCGTTCGACCTTTCTGCGTTGCTCAAAAAATCCGCGCGCAATTTTACCTCCGATTTAGAAACGGCACTGAGTAAGCAGGCAAAAAATACCAGTTATCTTCAATGAAGACTGTTTGCAACAAGAACCTGCCTTCATTGTTTGGTGTCTTTGTTATTGTTGAAAACTTCGTCTCATTCGTGACTGATATCCCGCGACGTGAGTCAGGCGACTGCACGTTTTCTTGCTCCTTTCCCGGGTTACACGTCGATGGCTGTTTGAAGGAACCCATTCTCCTTCCGTTCTTCGTCTCATTTTGGTCGCTGTGGACAACACCGTTTGTTTCTTTCTGAGAAATCGGTCGCTGAGAGACATCTCGCGGAGGAGAACTTCTCGAACGCACGGACAGCGACTTGCGCTCATCCGATGACCAGGATACGATTCGCGACCGCGATTCTGAACGTTTGATTTGCCGATGAATGGCGAAGTATATGCGGGTGTACACTACCAGCAGCAGAGCTAACGGGATGTAAAAAGATCCCAGTGTGGCGAAGACTGTGTAGCCAGGATGGTGACCAACCTGTTGTAAATTAAAAGAGCAACGGTTACTGGGGACACGAATAATTTGAAGGTGTAATTTTTGTTCCACTAACATTTGCTGAAACTTTCAGAATAATTTCTTTCAACTTTAATTTATGAAAACGGTTTCAGAGAGTTTAGAGCAGGGGTCTCAACCACGCAATCCGCGAGGTTGTTTGTTCGAACCACGATGCTTTTTGGCAATTTTCAAATACATTTGCGTTGTTTAGTTTACTGTTTACTCACCGGTGTTTCAAAGTGCTCGGCTACAGCGAGTGAACAGATTCCTTTTGAACGAACGTATGGGCGGCTAGAAATGATTTGCCTATAACTTATGATACCTTTTGCGCGAAATAAGATGTAAAAACTTTTACTAGCAAGGTTCCGGTACCGCCATTGTTGCGTCAGCATCAGAATACGGCCCTCGGGTAGTCACAATGTGGAAATCGGGACTTTATAAGTTCTCATTACTTTATAAATTCTCATTTGGCCCTAGGAGCAATTCGAGTTTCAGACCCATGGTCTAGAATAATTTATTTTCAAAGCCTTTTGAAAATCAATATAGAGGTGAACATGGCTCCCAAACTTTATTTTAAACGCCTTCAAAATTTTCAAAATTCTGAGTAGTTTTATTTTATATTTTTAACAGAACGTGTGTCAAGAAAATTGTAATGTAATTAAAATGTGCAAAAAGATTTTGAAATTGAATGTTGCGTTTTTGTGTTTTACGGTACGCTTCACTCCCATGTTGCATGAAAGTGTTATGTCTGAATTTGCTTTACAGTTTATGTAAAACTGAAGCAGCAACATCATCGTTAAATATTTAAATAAAACATGGAAGAAGAAAGATAGAAGTATAGGCGAATTTGTGCAATTTGAGCTGTGCTGTGATGTTACAGTATGAAATGAAAAATGCGAGGCACCGTTTTCTGAATCGCCCACCGGCAAACAACGCCACCTATTGACAGATTTATTCCGTCGTTTGTTCTGAGTTTCTTCTTTGGGGGAGTCCAATGAATTTATTTTCTTAATTGTTGCCATTCATCCGATGTGATTGGCACTGTCGGGCGCAATTGATTAACATAGCGCTCGTGACGTAATCGCTCCCTCGCATGGAAAGACCCTCAGCACATGGCGTCCAATGTTGTCGCAGTTTGAGAGAAACCTTAGTTGAGTTGGATATTTGATATTGACGTTGTTTAGTTATTCATTTTGTTTTGTGTAGATGCGTGATATTTATTTGATTATAACTAAGAAAAGTTGGTCAATGTTGCAATCATTTTACGACAACGTTGAATAGTTTCCCAGGTCTTCAGGTTATGCTGGGGTTGAAATTCATTCTTTGGCCGCTGTTGCTCAAGTCCAAGTATAACCAGCAACTATCACTGCTTTGCCACTTTCCACAAACTGTCGTGTGTCAAACATAAGTGCTTCAAGTGAAAGGTGAAAGTATTCGCATATTGTTAATTAAATATGAATACACATAGCCTACTGTGAAAAAAAAGCACTATAAAACAAATTATTGTTGGAACGCATTGCAAAACTCTATAAAAAGAATACAGAAAATCGCAAATGGTTTTATTCAATAAATCGACTGGGTCTGTGGAACAAAATAAAAAGCTACTTACAGCATGGAGCCATGGAAGAAAAGCAAGCATTTATAATGACGAAAGGTTATGAAGAAAGTATTCGCATCAAGTTAAATATTGCTCTATTGACCCCACCGCAAATAAAATTGACAAAGTCAGCAAACAGTGTTTTTAGCAGATCAACAACATCTTCAAAATTTACCCCAAGTTTAACCCATGGCCCAGCACCCATTCCGTCGTCTATCGTTTTTTTTCTGTGGTCCAGTGGTTCTCAACCGGGATCCACTTTGCTCGCAATTCGACGAATTTTCATTTCCTGGGAGAAAATTTTCGAATGAATCAATCAATCCAATCCATGCATCCAAAATCCAACTCGTGTGGTTGGATTCCCCAGTCAGTGATAACTAAGAAAGATTATCTGTGGTGGTCAACCAAACACTTCTGCCATTTCTAACTACTGACTTAATGGACTTTTGATGTCGTTGTGGACCTTTTGACCTGGACGCAAACGGTTACTCAACATTTGCGAACGCAGAGATATTGAGTAAAGTTGACTCGTTTTTCTCCTTGATCTCTGTTAATTTCTCAACATGAGGCTCAAGGTTCTCAATAAAGTTGAATGAAATTTTGTTTTTAAATTTCCAGTGGCTGGTTTGTACCATAAATTTGTTACTTTGTAATCAAACTTGGTATTTATTCTTTTTTGTAATGCTCCCCTCGGCAATTAACTTTTTTTGTCATTTATGGTGTGCAGGAAATGAAAATGTCTGTGGTGTGCAAGGGAGGAAAACGGAAAAAAAATTGAGGCCACTGCACCAAACAAAATAACAGTATTCGTAAAATTGTTGATTGTCACCTATTCATCAAGCTTGTCTGTCTGTACGTGTGCCTTACTTTTTCTCTCTTGTGTTTTTCTCTTTCCATTCTCTCTTTGGCTTCCTTTTCCCAACTTTTCGTTTTTTAAGTTCTTAGTTTCAATCTCTTTCTAGTTTTTCACATTAGTTATTTTTCTACGTTTTGCAATGAAACCTTCAGTTTACGATTAAAGTTTAGGATAAAGGAATATACCAACACAAAATTCAGTGCTGAGAGCAAGCTTTGATAATTGTAACACGAGATGTCAACTGCAGAAAAGTGAAATGTTTGAAATACACTCCGATGTTTTGATTGTTTACCTTACAATGGGCAACGGTTGAAGTGTTTGAGTTTCCTGCTGTGCTCGAGTTGGCGCCAACATCCCAAACGCTTCCTAATCTTGATGCTGAGACTGAGGTCGATGGTTTCCATCCTAATATTGGAGGAATGCTGATGCAGATGGCCAAAAGCCAAACAATAATGATCTTCGGTGTTGTTCTAAAATTGATTCAAAAGCCAGGCTATTTTGTACAACAATTAAACTTTCTTACATCATACAACAAGCAAAGTTTAAGAAAAATATTTGGAGATAGAAACTTAACATTATCAATTTGTTCATTAAAACTGTTTGTGGAACATACGGACCTTTCATTCAAATTACTGAATAACTTCGAGCTTTTTTCGAAAATCGTAAAAACGGTTTCCATGGTAGATTAAACGGCCCTCGTGCTTCTCCGTAGCAACAATGGGAATCAAACGGTTTTTCAAAACATCTGCGTTTCACAAAACGGTTCACAATGACGTCGCACTCACGATCTGGTCATCCTTTCAGAAAAATACTGAACTGCGTTGATGATTGAATGGTAACGTTCGAGCGCAACCGCGCACAGATGCAGGATGGAGGCCGTGCAGCAAGCGATGTCTGATGCTGTCCATATCTGGCAAAGAAGGTTGCCAAGCATCCACTCCCCTAGAATCTGGTGGGTAAAAACATTATTGTTTCATTATCACTGCTTATCGCAGTGGTTCTCAAACTGTTTCTCATGTTCCTCCCTTACAAACACAAATACCGTCAATTTCTCCCCACCAAAAGCCGAAAAAGGTATTTGCAAACATTTCGCACTACCTACTGCGCAGAAACAATAGACAAGTATGAACCAAACAGACTCTTATAACGCAAATCACTGCAGTTAAAACAATTTGTCCTTGCGTACTGTAGAAATTCCCATCAAAACCAACTTCGTTGTGTAGTTTTTATGTGTTGATGAAACAAATAACAAAAACTTGAAAGTTTTTCATCCACAGCTTTTTCTCTCCAATTCATCCCTGAAACAAATTTCCTCCCAGGAATTAAAATTCCTCCCACAGTAAGCCAAGTGGCACCCGTTTGAGAAACACTGGTTTCACAACCAAGAATTGAAGACTACGATCTTGTCGGAGTATATATAATTTCGTTTACTAGGCAGACACCATCAGCTTGTTTCATTATCTTTTTTTCGTACTATTATTTCGGCAAGATGACGTCATAAAGCGCCTTAATGCTTGAGAAGCGTTTGCTAAATTTTCTCAAGAACGCAACATAACTTTGCAAACTATAAAACCGTCAGCTAGATTCCAGTTTTCAATAATTCCGATCTTTCCTAAAAAATGTGGTACTGGTTTTGATATTTGTGTTTGTAGATACGAAAGGAACCCATATCCTCAGCAGCAAAGTCAGGAAACGTTAAACCAGTTTTTCTTTCAGATACCCAAGTTTTTTAATCCCCCCCCCAAAGTCAATAAAATACTTAATCAAAATCAAAGCATTCAACAAAAATTTGCTGACGATACAACTTTATATTTTTCATCGAAGTTCCCAAAACACTTACACCTAGTCCTGTCAGAAGATCTCCTAACTTTAGGAAAGTGGTCTGACA
>JGI24159J19872_10001085_pt1 | contig 28666 bp, 22 predicted proteins | sample Ectturendosymbi4_FD_19872 | JGI IMG/M metagenome (IMG submission 19872)
TGAACGTTCCCGGATCTTACTATTGCACTTGCAGGCCTGGTTTTGTTCTGAACAGTAATCAGCACACTTGCACTGGTGAGTAACTTTTACTAAGATTGTCCTGAATTGAACAGTTTACTGCTCCAAGATTTGATGAGTAAAAGAAACTCTGCGTGCGTAACTGTGGTTTGGAGTATTGACATACTCCGCAGGGAAAAAGGTTAGATGAAATCCCTCTCCCCAAAATAAGCCCCGATAACAATGTTTCACAAAATTTCAAAATCCCGAGCCCCCTCTTGCAAGTTCGACTGTGGTAGCTCCGGGCATAGTGTTTCCCTTCCAAATTCAAAAATTATTGTGTAGGCCTAGAAGCTTTCTGAAAAACACCATTAATCAGTGTTTCTTCCTTGAAATTGTTATGTTTCTGTTTCTTTCGTTGATGATGCAAGACAATGCAGTATCTACGTGGCCTTTAACAACTAGGAAATAACCGCCTGATTTTGGAAAAATATTTAAAAAAGAAAAAAATAACCAGCGTCGGACGACAGTTTTCCACGTAAAACATGTACCAGCAGCATTCTTTCCACTAATTTCTGGGGCTAGAAGATAAACTTTATCTTCACATGTCAGAGAGCTTAATAGAAATTATTTGTCTCACAGCGGTTTGCGACGGCCAAGTGCTAACCACGGACAACGGGGTCATCACAAGCCCAGACTACCCGCAGCAGTACTCCAAGCTGGCTGATTGTGACTGGACAATACAAGTATGAGTGCTTGGTATAGAAACCGTACTTTCCAATCTTTTTGAGCTCGTACCATTGGAGCTTTGGTGTAAGGTGTCGTGAGTGGCGCAGTGTTGAGGGAAAACGACCTATTAAAAAACAAAAGCAGTGCATTGCCAAGATAGCCAAGAATTGCCTCTGGCAGACAGTTACTGAAAACGACAACAAAGAGGCTACACTTTTGGCGCCACAGTATGATAGTAAGGGAATGTCATGAATCTTTCAGAAAAAGTTGGAGGACAACATTCTCTTGCGTTCCCCGTACTATACCTCTGCTCTTCATGCTACTTGGCTCCATAAGAAAACTTACTTCAGTCAAAATCTGAACAATTTTTCTTGTGGGTTCAGCTTGCAAAAATAGCTCACTCATCACATTTTAGGGACAAATCTAATTTTGCTGCATTTGCAATGAAAGAGAGTTGGAATTGGAAGTTTGTTGTTTTACTTTCCATTTTCCAGCTTTAATCTTCGTATTTGGGGAATCAAGTGAAAACATTTTACTGTAAATAATTTCGCATGATTCACAAAGCTCAAGCAGGGCTCCAACGCCCATGTATATCCAGCTCAAGAGCGGAAGTTCAAAATTGTAACGAAATCCTTGTGGTTTAGCCCAGTTATCTCTAGATTTCCAATGATAGGCCAACGCGAGCCAATGGGATTGCTTTCAAAATCCTTTACTTACACTAGTGGTTGGAATAGTGGCGTGGCCAGCACAAAATTTTGGGGAGGGCCAAAACGTTTGATTTTAGGCGAGCAACAGTATTGTTGTTTGGGACGCTGCTTCTCAAAGCACAAAATGACTAGATATGCTAAAAGTTTGGAGGGAATGGCTCCGTGAGCCCCCCTGGCTACGCCTACGGCTAAGAGTACCACCTTTTGGGAGATAATATTTCATAGGATTTATATAGCAAAGCTCGTGTATTTTTATGGTGCATTTACTGTGCAGCAAAAATAAATACCCGAGACATGAAACTTGCAATTGGGCAATAATTTGCTGCAGACAGCTGAGCTCAAATAACGTTCATTGGAATTGCCAGTCGGAACGTTTTCAGCATGCTGAACTACAAATCACCTAACCATTGTATGTGAAAAAAGTTACTATCTACAGTATGGATTAGCTAATTCTCCGTTTTTTTCAACGATTTATTCGCAGAAACTGAAGTCATACTAAATGTTCAAATACCAATGCCCCGTTAAAACTGTATGTACCTGCAAATGTGGAGTGTGAAAGAAAATTTCATTTCAAATTTAAGCTATCTGAAGGCAGCAGTGCTTTGTTTTCTTGACACTGCTGTGTTGTGGAAGATACTTTTTAGTTTGCATTCAGATATACGTAGATAGCTAAGATTTGTCTTTGGTTGTGCGGTAAACTACTTTCGAATCAAGGTCATGCTATAATTTCGGTTGTATTCAATTACGGTATATGCATTATTTTAATCAAAATATTTTTATCTCTCAGGTACGAAAGGGTTTAAGCTTGAATTTGCAGTTTTTAAATGCAACGTTTCAAATAGAAGATCACTTCAACTACTCTGACTGTCCCTACGATTGGCTGAAGGTAGGAGAGAATCAAGCTTTTCCTCATTTCGTTTCAATTGAAATCTTTGCAAAAATTAGTGTTCAACTAGTGAGTATTATTGATCGTCACGCTCGATGCAAATATTGACTGGGTGCGGATTTTCACCCCGACATCTTTGCACTTTTACAATTCGGGTGCTTTTATTTTAGAGAAAATAGCTTACAAAAAAGAAAACTCATGAATACGGACGTTAGCTTTATCAAACATTGTTCTTGTGAAAAAATAACCTTAAAAATGAAACCTACTGAGTTCACTTCTATAAAGAGTGCCTCGTAAGTAAACAGACAACTAACCCAATATTTTTTTGCAAAATTTTGAAAACGCACCATTTTATGATTGCACTGATTATGTCACTGATTCATCGCTTCTTTATTCAGTTGTCTTATCGAGGTCACGAAAGCAAGCATTGCGGGTCAACAGCACCCGGATCAGGTCAATTGATTCGCACAAACGTCCAACGCGTCACTCTGCAATTCCACAGTGATTATGCTGTTGAGCAAAGAGGGTTCAAACTCACTTACACCACTTCCAGTAAGTCTTGCTTGTTTTGTTTGATGTTGAAAACCTCAAGACAAAATTGTTTTCATTATGAATGGACGGAAGGAAATTGATAACTTTGCAAAGAAAGCCTTAAATTTGTACCATTGTTTAAGCTAGAGGCTGCATCTACTAAAGTTTTTTTTCAAGTTTTCTGAAAACCTTTCTGATGTTTGGCTCATATTTACCAGCCGGAGTCTCACGAAATAGGATATTTATCAGCAGCTGTATTTCTTGAACTACATGCCTTTAAGCACCAGGGCTAACTCCAGCACTTGAGTGCACCACAATACAAAAGACATTTGTCCACCCATTAGCTAAGCATTTTAAAGGAAGCATAGTTTTTCTTTTTGACTGAATTAGGCTAATAACACAAGTTCATGCCTAATTTTTCGTAGATAAACTGCTATAACAATTTTTTAGACATTTTAGTAAAAGCAGAACTGCTTGAAGATAAAATTGTTCGAAATGTCTTGAGAACTGTTATTTTATAAAAAGATCGGTTTGATTTTACAATTCAAGTTACGGAATGATAATTTCAAATTAATGGAAAAGAATTTTAAAAATCGCAGCATTTCAAAACAAGGTAACTCACGGTGAAAAATTACCGTACAATTTCAAAGTGCAAAGTGAAACGAAAGAGAACATTAGAAGAATAATTTTTAAAAATTGAGGGGAAAGTAAAGCAACATTTCTATTTTTTGTTGTCATTATAACTTCGCATTCCTAATCACAAAAAGTTGATAGACTAACAGAGTTTTCAGAGAAAGTGTGGATAGTTTGAGAGTCATTTTTCAGAGGAAGGGTGAGGAGTTTCGGAGTATTTGCCCGTTTTGAGTTTGACGCTCGACATGAAGACACTTTTCATAGGGCATTTCGATTATTTTCGACATGTGAACGAAGCCTAACTTTTTGCTTCTTCCCGCACAGATGCTTGACTCGACACTGATCTTTTATTTGAAAAATTAGAACATTCCGGCTAACTGGTGTTGTTTCATTGCTTATGAGATTCCGGTCAACGATTTTCTTGCGGTTGTCTAGATCTTTTTGATGATTATGTTCTGCGCAGGAGTAAGATGTGCGAACATTTCATCACCTCAAAACGGACAGTCAATGTCTAATGCATCAGAGAGGGGATATTACGAGTTCGAAGATAAAATACAATTTACGTGCAACTTGGGTTACCGTCTAATTGGTGAAGACATCATAACTTGCATGAACAACGGACAATGGAATCATCCTGCTCCAATTTGCCAAAGTACGCGCTCACATAAGTATAATCAACAACGAGTTTTTGTCAAGCCTGTGGCACGCAAATTTTTGCTTCTAATAAAAAAACAAGTTGAAGCTGCTTTTCAAGCATCGTTATGACGACACCTTATTATTATTACATTGATAATTTTCTTGTTTTGTAAATTTAAACTCAATAGTTTTTTATCTGTTCATACTATTAATGTTTTCACTCACATCTTCTGCAAAGTTTAGCGCCTAATTGAAACAGACTCCACAATCCAATGATTGTGCATTCATGCAAAAGCAACTTTGCTCATCGGGAGTATTTCAGTGTTTTTTCAACGTTTGCAATTCGTAACCTAACCTGATCAAAGTGATTCGAATTCAATGCAACAAGCAATAATTAAGGACAGATTATTAGGTGCCAGTACTTTTTGATCTTCTAGATCTCCACCGCAATAAAATAATTGCTGCATGAAAATTTCCATAGAAAGTGTTGCGTTTTTAAATAAAAGAACAAGAACGCAAAATGCCGCCGAGCGCTGCTTTGCGTCTTCCACAGTCAACGGGGACATGGAAGTAAAAGATGTTAAGCGAAAGAGTTTGCCTTTCCAATTTATGAAATTGGTTGTTTCATTTAATATCTTTTGTCATAAACTTTTATTGATTGTCATAAACATTTTTTGAATTTGATTGCTCAATTCGTTAAATGTACTGCCGAAGCATGTCCTACCTTTTGAAACATATCTGTTCGTATCTTTTGATTGCGGTTTTTTATCGCCAGCTATAACCCTTGAGAGGCGATTTTATAAAAGCAAGGATATACAGTGAAGAGACGGTATATGGCGTAGAAAAAACTTGACAAGGTCTTTGAAGAAGTTATTGGCATTTTCTCAATATTTTGTAGCATACATTTGATTTTTGCAAAAGTATATACTTCTTCTGCTGTAGATTTCTGTCTATGGTTGATATCCATTCACCCTTGGAATAATTGTTTCTGCCGATAAACTGCCTTGATCACGCAACCCTTTAGGGACCGCAGCCTGCTGTATATCGACATTGCTCCGCGATTTTTGAGAAAACTCGCGAACCGCTAAAGTTACCTTCACCCGCAAGGTATTGTAAGAAAGGTATTTTAACCGCCCATCTTTTGACGTGTTGGCGATGAACTTTTGACGTCCTTTAAGACCTCAAGCCTGGGAAAAAACGAAAAAGGGAGGAATCCAAAAAAGCAGTGGGTATATTCAAAAAAGGGCAGAAAATTATACAAACACGTTAGAAAATTTCATTCTACATAAGAAATATCAACCAAGACCTACAGATTGTAAAAAAATTTACAAAAAAGATTATGCAAATTTTTTTGGGATATACAGGGAGGAATTTGTTAATTTTTTAGGGGTGAGTTTTTCATTTTTTGCATAAAAAATTCATATCTCCGGTTCCGAACACAAACAAAATACNAAAGTTGTAGAACATGTTAACATACACGTCCTANAACATCCCACCAAATTTCAAGCAGAAATAATAATAAGAAAAAAAGTTATGGCAATTTAAAGTCTAAAAATTGGCGAAAANGGCCAAAATTTGACNAAACGTCGACAAAAAGTATACTAAAAATGTTCTAAACGTTTCGAATTTTTTTGATTCTGGTTGCTTTTTTCGTTCTTTCCAATGGNGCACTCCTAAATCCGGTACCGGCAACGGTTTTGGCGTAAAACCCCAAAAATCTCTTTTTTCAACTTGCTTTTTTTGCCCCGACATTGNTTTTTTGCATCAACCCCAAAACAGTGGGAAGTGACTTTTTTATTTTGATGGTTAGGTATAGTCCTTGCAAGCAGTCGAAGCCAAAAAAACGTTTCGAAAAAGCTGAAACGCAGCCTTGAAAATTTTTTCTTGAAAATGATAAAAAATGTTCCCAAAACGGGCAAAAAACAAAAGTCTATTTTCTCGAAAATTTCAAATACAAACAAACCTTTTTATTAGACTCATCTGAAAGATACCGCGAAAACCTTTCTCGCAATGTTTTGCTTGTCGACGTACCTTCAATGGTTCGCGAGAAAAACCGCCGAGCAAAACGATATATCGGTTTCTGCGGTCCCTTATAAGTATACTATGACCCGTTGAACTCGATCGGCAAGTTACTGTTGGCCATGTCTTGAAACGCTGTAGTCTGGTGAACTTGGTTGGTGTCCATGAGCGCTGTTTGCACATTATAGTGTTCATGTCCACTGGATTCACTTGCCGTTTTGGTGATGACATAGCGTGCGTCAGGTCATCATCTTGGTTGCTTGGTGCGTTGTTCCGCTTGATTTCTTTCGCCGCATCTCCATGCTTGTGGAGACGTTCATCGCAAACTTCGGATGATAAAGTCCTCGTAACAACATTGACCTACATTTTTTATTATATTACTTCTTTATGAAACAATTGACTGAAACTAAACTCCAGTTGGCAATTGGCAGAACATTGACACAAGGACAGATAAGTTTGAGTAAATTTGGAAAAGGTAATGTCAAAAAGCATTGCTCAAAGCTAATGTTCAAGGCTTCTTACTATCAGCGATTTGCAAAAATTTTGCCTACCACCTTGTTTGAACTTCTCTTGTATTTTATAAGTTATAAACACTAACCGAAATTTCAAAAAAATTTGAAGTTTTGAAAGCATGTTTTTATGCCCGAAAACGGACTGGCAGGGTTAATGTAGCAATCGACGTGCTCAGGTACAAAACGTGAAGCTGAACATTAGCAGATAATTTTGAATTCCATACTGATTTATCTCATGATGTTGCAGACACAAACTGAAATTACAGTCCGGTTAACTTTTACCGAAGAGCTTTTTCTTTCTTGCAGCACAAAGATAATTTTTTGAGAGATTATATTTCTGAATACATGAAGTTGTTCATGCCAGATGCCCGGCGTCTTTTATTGAAAGATTTTCGCGCGTTTCAACAATAATCAAAAGATGCATGTTTGTTTTCAGTTAAAACTTGCAGCAGACCGAGTCACTTGTTGCGAAATTCACATTTTGTCGAAAAGCCGNTTTACGAATACTTGGATTTTGTGAATGTTACCTGCAACACTTGGTAAGTAACCGTTTTTCATGCATGCTGTTGCCGGAACTTAGATGGTGGCGTCCAACTCACTTGTGGTTATTCAGGCCTGACTCTGGCGCAAATGTGCAACTGTGCCTGCTCCACCTTTGTAAAGTCCGGCCATTGTATGTTGTGATGTATAAACGCTTGCCTGGATGGTGGTGTGTTCAGCGTTTGTCACTTGACGTGCGTTGTGTCGAGGATTTGGTCACTCGGAAGATATTGTGAATCATCGAATTTTAATAAAAAAGGGTTTTATTTCTTATAAGCAGATTCTGCAGCTTTCGAAGTTGATGTATAAAAATGGAAACACTGGACCTTATTCAAATGGTAACGTTAACAAAGTTTCATATGAGACATAGGTGTAGGAGCAGGCAAATTTTGGGGAGTACGAGGGACTTTTTCCTGAAAAATATTTGGGCAACTTTCTGTGTGATTATTTTCTCCCAACAAAGATCATGAAAACAGACCTTTTTGAGATTGGCCTCCAAAAAAAAAGTTTTTTCACACACATCGGGCGCCATTTTTTCAAATCAAACAACATTGGGTGCCGTTTTTGCCCGTATTTTCAGGGATTTTGTGAAGGTTTTCACAGACGTTGCCAAGATTTCCACTTTTTTCCGGATTTTGACAAATTTTGCCCAAATTTTCGACAGATCAAAATTTTTGGAGGTGCACTTGCACCCACTGCACCCACACCTCCTACACCACTGACATGAGATGAGTTCACATCGCTTTTTGGGAATAACTTCTCCACTCCAACTGATCATGAGATAAGCGTTGTGAAGCAGAAAGTACTACACGTGCTCTGTTAGAATGTCAACGTAGCAGAGGAAAAAACCCAAGGTGTATGTGAAGAAATAACTTAGTCGTACCCAAACAAAGACTTTAAAAGAACAACAGTTCAAAGCAAACTGCTCCGTTAATGGGCCTGAGCTAACAGGTTGCGGCATGATCGCTAGAAATATTTCATTAGCAAACTGGTCTTGCAAGGTTTTTCCGCAATTTTTGACAAACGTCAGAATGAAACTGGTACGACGTTGTTGTATGTGAAGCAACAGCACCATAGCCAATGATTTTCATGAAATCCTGCATGAATGTCTTGAAAAATCAGTTTCTTTACGCCCTGAATGAAATGCAAACACTAGACCGCAGAAAGCATGCCTCGGCGCTTAAAACACAAAAATCAAAACAAGGCTATAATTGTGGACTGTAAATCAGCAGAGCAGAAAGAATCCACGACGGCTGAGTCAAAAACTGAAACCTATTAATGGAACAGAGTCAGGTCCAACATTTGAAGATGGGCGATGCTTCTGTGCCGTGTTTGAACAAAGACATTACAATTTCATTCAGTTTTAGAGTACTTTTTCTAGATGAGAGCCACGATGCTTTCAAAGAATGTTTCGCATAAACGTGTTAAGTGTTTTTCTAAAATTTAGTTGAATTTGAGTTACACACGCTGACGTTAGTTTTTTCACATTACTGTATCTGAGGCAATATCAACACTGCCCACTTGTTCTACTGCTTTGTCTTGACAAATGAAAACTGAAGGTGATGCAGCCAGTGCCGGATTAAGGTAGCGCGGGGCCCGTAGCATTTCAAGAGCGCGGGGCCCCAAGTTAAAACAAACATCTCAACACCTGCTAAATTATAGTGTGTGGGCAAGGCATCCGTATTTCTAGCTTTACTCTCTGTATGCTCTATCCAGTTCGTATCGTGACATGGCAGTCTGAGTGTATCTTTCTGACCGCCAGTGTTGCCAGAGGGTTGTGACCTAAATCTGCTAAATAGTGTCACAAAAAACTGCTAGATTCTGCTAAAATGTCTTGTCACAAATTTTCGCCTAAAATCTGCTGAAAGCAGGGAAATTATGTTAAAAACTGTCATTTTTAATATGATTAAAAGAAACCTATAAAGTTTACAAGATACTAATTTTTCGTCTTGCACTCGCTCTCAATAAGCATGGGCTGAAAATGCCGGTCTTGGCCAACACACTTTTCGGCCACGATTTTCTTTCAGTCAACATTTTGACTTTTTGAGCAACGTAACTGCAGCTTGCCTCGTTTTTATGACACACAGTTCTTGGCGATCTCTTTCAAATGGTTACATGTTTTTATACAGTATAATCATGCTCAGCGATAAACACTCTGAGCATAGCTTCAGCCCTATAACTTTCTAAGTCTGGTCTTTGTAACTTTGTGTTACATTAGGGAGCAAGCAAAAAGTTCTTTAGTCTTATCTGAGTGCTTTTGCTACCAGTAATGCCTTATAAGCTCACAGGACTTCGCTATGATTTCATTGTTGCAAACTTCGCAAAAGGCTTATGTTGAATCAGCAGGATAGGCAACAGGCATTGAGCCAACTTTAGCAGTAAGTTCTGAATCTTGCAAACCACATATGTCGAAACTTTGGCAGCCAGGAAGTTTTTTTTACCAGACAGTACTACTTACTAGCGTAACTGAATCACTTGGAAATATCGTGTCGTGGGATAAAACATATTCTACCAATGCTACATTTCAACATAACGCGCTCACTAAACACACAAGCAAATAATTCAGGCTTCACCAAGCTATCTAATTAATTATTTGTTATCATGATACAATCATCTGCTTGAAGCAGCTTCTTTGCATCATAATAAAAATTCCAAATAATTGCAGGCAGCTGGTTGTACTTTGTCCTGGTGTTACCCAGTGGCAGTTCTAAGGGGGGCCTGTGTGGGTCATGGCCCCCCAGATTTTTGCTGGCTCCCTGCTTAGCGCCACAATTTTGTGCTGAATTTCACGTTCAAATTCGCTTGATTGACATATACATCAAATAATTTTCAGCCAGCAAAATTTTAAAAGATTTGAAGACATTCTAGCGACGGTTCTGACGATATTCACAAGCCTGTGTTGGGTTTGATAGGGTTAATCATAGCAAATCAATTTTCATTACAACGGAAAATCGCCATGCAGGAGAGACATCTATGTTGGCCTGCACTTTTTTCCTTGGCCGCGCAGTGCCCCCCAGTTTCTTCATTCTATAATCGCCACTGGTGTTACCCACTTAAAAACGTCATGAAGACGATAAGTATATTTTTTATGAAGAAAGTGTAAAGTTTTCATCTTTTAAAAACTCTTAGAATAGGTTTTTGGTCAGGGATTTGTTACCTGCTAAACCTGCCAAACGGCTGGTAAAATCCTGCTAGAAAATTAGCTAACTGCTTGATTAAAAATTTTACAGCTAACAGTGAGAAAATCCTGCAAGATTTAGCAGCAAATCAGCTAAAATGGCAACACTGCTGATCGCAATCTTATGCCTTTTGTTACGTAACTGTAAAAAAAGAATCAACAAGAATTTCTTGACACAGACAGCGTTCAATTGAAAACCTTCGCTTACAACTTATGGCAAATTTAGCAAAATACTGACTTCTTGATTTCTTAGACTGAACAAATTTTTATTTATAATGTAATAAATAAGATTTGTTACAGAAGACCGCGGGGCCCGTAGCAGTTGCTACATTTGCTACTATTGTTAATCCGGCACTGGATGCAGCATCATTCTGCAATGTTTCTGGGAGTATAAAACCGGATTTTACGCAATCAGTGTGAGTGAATGGAAAAAAAAATTGTCAAATACAACGTAGCAATAACCTGAGCTTATGCTTGCTATTTTAAAGAAGCCACTGGGAATTTGGTAGGAAGTTTTTTTAATTTTCTTATTTTCCACGTGGGTTACGTGTTGAAACCTTCATAAACAAAAAATAAGGCGTGAAGCCGAAAACGTAGAGGGGTTTAATACATTATGTACTATATTTTTGGTTTATCGTTATTTCTTACCTAATCTCTTCCTACTCATCACTTTCCAGCTCTTCATATTCGCAACAGCAGTCCTATTTTTCCAGTAGCAACACAGCACGAGTTCAACTCAGTCGCCTATCTAAAGCCTTTCCAGATGTTGACTTTCAAAATTTCATGGATCAGCAGCTACTNCTGATTTTGTCCTTTAACGAGCGTGGTGTGGGAATTGACTCAGCCTGAAGTTGAATTGGCTGCAGCGGTGTCAAAACCGTCGCCAGAAGGTCTTTATTAGGGGGCTTCATGCTTGTGCAGGGGCTTGACATTCTAAAAATTTACAAAAATTCCACTAACGTGTTTCATATTTCATGTTGGGGAGCTTAGAGCTTCGTTTGAGGGATTAAGTCACCCAAAGCCCCGTGGCGACGGGAGTGAGGGTCGTACCGACGCTAGATCGCGTCCGGGGCAAGAAAAAAGTTTGGCGCCCCCGTGTTCGAACCTGTTTTTTGGGAGTAAATGTACGGTATTGAAGAAAGTACTTGCGACATTGTTGTGACTTTTCGGCGCCCCCAGTGGTTCGGCGCACGGGGAATTGTTCCCCCTTGTCCCCTTACGCCCATGATTGCCTGTTCTCAACATTCTGTTTCAAAAGGGTCCAATAACACGGTCGACGTACGTTCGCAATATGAGGTTGAATGCACAAAACAGTTCAAAATTTTCGGTTAGTGCATAAAACAGCTCGAATCATAACCCCACATGGGGTTAAAATCAAAAGGCATCTTCCTTTTTATTGGATTTCGAAGTTCATATAAGAAAAGTGTGGTGAAATGATTACTCAATAGGAAATACATTTTACAACCTCATCGAAAATGATTTGATTATGATTATCCATAGGTACGAGCTGGTATCTGGAACTTCAGACTGGTTGTGCAACGAAAATGAACAGTGGGTCCCTGTCTCCCCTGTTCAAGGACCTCCTAAACCTGTCTGCAAACCAGGCAAGTGGTGTGTTTGCGGAAAACAAAAATTGTTTCCGGATGTGGGTTTTGTTGTCAAGCTTAATGCTTTGACGCACAAACACGTTTTGAGTTCTTTTAGGTTGGCTAGACAACCCATTCAAACTTAAATTTTGGTTTTGCAGAGCTTTCAATTTTTTGCTGTTGTTTTACAGAAAATAGTGCACAAATGCCAATAAATTCAAATATAGTGCACAAATGCCAGAAAAAGCTTTGTTTTTTTTTTATGTAAATACGGCCGAGCACACATATTCACCCTAATAGGGTGTAGTAGGCATGAATGCCTATATGTTTATATGTTGCAACTTTAGCTTGGTCATTGATGTGTGCTTCATATTCAAATGTGAAATTGAACGCAAAACAAGCTTCTCCTGCTCATAGGGGGTTTTTGACATGCAACACATGCCATAAAATTCGCGGCTAAAGATAAAAGGTGCAATTTGTGGTTAGCATCCTCGGCACTTATACAAATTCTCTCCTAAACGACAGCAGATCATAGTGCTAATCACAAGTTGCATCTTTCATATAGGATGGCGAATACCTAATTGCTTGTGACTGCAGCGGAGCCACGCATCATGCATCGCCATGTCAGACAACCAACTGAACAAAGGTCACTACCATTTCTTACTTCTTAGAGGTTCTTTACTAACTCATATTCTGGCCACAACAGTCTACATCAGCGCTCTTCAACCGGTGTGCACGGTNCACCCTAGGNTGCAACAAAATATGCGTAGGGTGCACCACTAAGAAAGAGTTCACAAAGGTGCATCACAAAACTTGTCACACTAAACAGATAATTTTTACAAAAACTTTCTGTTAGCAAAAATAAACCATTAACCAACCAACCAATGACTTTCAGGATTTAACCGAGACTTTGCAGATTCTAAAGTGTGGTGCATAAACATCAAACCACATCAAGCTAATTGTTGTATCTAGATCATTATTTGTGATTCATAAGCAACAGACTATCAGCCATTATCAATTGAATTATCTAGCTGAGTTACTGAATTAGGGTACTTGATTATTTAGACCAGGGTATTACAGACATGGGCGCAATTAGGTGATGGATACGGGGGATGTGTCAGTAAACAGGGTGCATGAGTTTAAGTGTTTAAGTGAATGGTGTGCATGAGTTCGTCAAAACATCTTTAAGGGTGCACCGTAACGAAAAAGGGTGAAGAGCACTGGTCTACATCGCCCTTGATTTTATGTATTCCTTCATCAGCGAAAGTTGGATGACAGGTGCCCTCACGTGGCCGTTGCTGTTGCGACATTGCTTGAAATGTCAACCAAACCTGCCACTAGAGAGTAACCACTGCTATCATTGCTGCCCGTGCGGGATCTATTCTGTGTGGGCTGGGTAGGGAAACGCCTGGCGCAAGGCGCAGCAGCAGAGATACTGCCGAAGATGACCCACGACCCAGCATACTCAAGCTTAACACCGAGGGGCCCACTGTAAACAATATCAGCGTTATTGAGCAGCTAGCTTATAAGAACAAGGCTTCATCATCGTCCTTCAGAGATCCACTGCACAACTACAGACAAGCTTGCGATTCCCAGCTTCTCACTAGCTGAGTCAGTCCTGAGCAGGAAGCATGGCCTTGCCACGTTTGTTTACGAGCGGTTGGAATGGTCACTGGTGGACCAGTCTCCAGAGCTAGTAGAGACTGATTGGTTGTGTGTAGACATTGCAGGATGTAAGATCATTAACGTCTACAAACCTCCACGCTCGTGACTCACACCTATGGTCATTCCGACGTCCCCACATCTCAACCTATGTGTTGGCAACTACAATTGCCAAAATGTCAACTGGGCTTACAGCAGAACATCCCCTGATGGTGAGAGCCTAGCCTCCTGGGCAACAGCCAACAACCTTTGACTACTGTATGACCGAAAGGAAGTAGCCAGTTTCTCCACTCACTAATGGAACGTCGGCANCAATCCAGATCTGGCTTTCGCGAGTGTCAGCCAGGACAACTGACTACCGGACAGACGTGTTTTAGGAAAGATCCCGCAGTCACAACACCGGCCCTCTCTCATAAAGCCACCGAGACTCAAAGTTCCTGCCCACAGCGATCCGGTGAAGCGTTGGAACTTTCACAAAGCTGATTGGAAGTGCTTTTGCCTTCTTACAGGTGAATCCAGTTGATAGATTGCCATCTCTGGACACAACAAACATCGAGAAGGCATACCAGTAATTTTGTGAGAGCCTGCTATTTGGGGGTGAACACTGCGTCCCACGTAGCCGTCAAAGAACTTTGTTTCATGTTGGGACAAAGAGTGCGAGAACATTCATCGCTCCTTCACCCGAGCCCCAGTGGATAGTGAATGAGATAGAGGCACTTCGTCCCTACTTTCCCGGCTCGAACAGAAAAAGCAGGAGTGATGGGAGGAAGTTGTTAATTCCATCGACCTCTCGCACTCTAGCCTCAAGGCGTGGAGCACTATTAGTAAACTCGCTGGCAGGTCTGACGCTCCTCTCGCCTGTGCCTCGTCTCAGAAAACTCCATAGCCTCGCAACTCGTGAAGAACGGGGCACACAGGACTGGGGGCCGAGAGTCCACTAGGCTCATCAACAAGGAGCTATCCGACCTATGGAAGGTCCCAAGACCTGTGAGACACAATGTATCTGACCTTGTTAGACCAGAGTAGCTTACTGCCGCCTCAGGCGCCTGAGGACAGGGGCGTTTCTGGGTCTGGATTCCATCTTCCCAGAGTTTATACTCCACGCCGGGCCGGATCTCAAATCTTGGCATTGCGACTTCCCTACTTTCTGCATGCCCCAACTCAAAAATCCAAAGATCTGGAGAAGAGCGCTAATAGTTTCAATCCCAAAGCCGGAAAAGCCATCGGGAAACCCAAAGAGCTACTGCCCTATATATCTCTGCAGTGTGTCTCCTTCAAATTTGTCGAGAGACTCATCTACGCTCGTGTCGAACCAATCGTCGACCCAATGCTCCCACATGAGCAAGCGGACTTTCGCACGGGAGGTTAACCGTAGTCCCGGTTACCCAGCGGACACAGAAGATCGAGGATAGCTTTTCGGCTAAGAAGAAGCTAGAAGTTGTGTTTGTCGATCTCACAGCAGCCTACGACACCGCATGGCATCGTGGCCTCGCCTGCAAGCTGCTGCGATTGCTATCTGATATACACAGGGTCCGCGTGATCATAGAGTTGGTTGGAGATCGCAGATTCACACTTACCACCGGAAATGGCAAACGGAGCAGATTACGACGCATTAAGAACGGCGTCCCACAGGGATCTGTCCTGGAACCCCTTCTCTTCAACATTTTACCTCTCAGACCTGCCAACCACCGTCTCTAGAAAGTATGCATATGCTGACGATCTAGCAATCATGCATGCTAATGGAGACTGGCAGGCAGTGGAAGGGTTGGTGAGCAAGGACATGGCAACCGTAGGTAAATACCTCCAGAACGGCAAGCTAAAACTCAGCACTACAAAAATGTTGTCGGCAGCCTTCTATCAATACAACAGAGAAGTTAAACGTGAGCTAATAGTCAATAACAACGTTGAGATGCTGCCCTTCTACCCAAGCCCAAATACCTCGGTGTGACGTTGGACAGGTCACTCACGTATCTCCGAAACCTCGAGTAACTACGCAAGAAGCTGAGGTAATGCATCGCACTCTTGAGGCGGCTTGCTGGCTCTGGCTGGGGTGCTGGAACAAACAACATTGCGCACAGCCACCCTAGCCCTGGTGCAACCACAGGGCACTGCACTGTTGTCTGGTGTCGCAGTGCTCACACCCGCCTTATTTATTCCGCCATCAACGACGCCTTGCGAATTGTGACTGGATGCCTGTGTCCTACTCCAGCGGACAACCTTCCCATCCTCGCAAGCATCCAACTTGCTGAGATTCGTCGCAATGGAGACATACTTTCTCTAGCACTCAGTGTCATGGAGCCCGGACACCTGCTCCACTCAGCGCTCACCTGTCCATCGAGTGCAGATGCACGGTGCCTCAAATCGAGACACCCATTTGTACCCGCCGCATAACAACTCATCATCTCATCGGACAACGACAAACGTACGGCGCCATGGGTGGGCCACCAATGGAATGCGGAATGGGTGGACAACCCCACAAGACTAAGCATTTTCATCCTCGACACCGGCACCCACCCGGAATGACCCTCCCAAAAACAGCGTGGGTCCGGCTTAACCGTCACCGCACGGGTGTCGGGCGTTTCCCCTCCTGCTTGCACCGTTGGGGTGTGGCCTCCTCCGCTACCTGCAAGTGTGGCGCAAAAGAACAAACCGTCAACCATGTTGTCTTCCAGCATCCATTCCATCGACGTCCTCATGGACTGCACGATGACGGTTTTGGACGATGAGACAATCGACTGGCTGCTCAACACCTGCTAGTGCGGCCAAGCAGTGGTTTGAAGAACTGGCTCAAAAGAAGAAGCAAGGGTTGTTGAACCAGACTTTAGTGTTATCTTCCTTGCTGTAACTGGATGAAGCAATTTTTGGGAACGCTGAAGGTATGTTTGGTGCTACTCAAATGCATCTCAACAGTTACCAACTCCTGTTAGTTTTCCATCTTCCTCTGTACGGTGATCATAAAATCATCCTGATTTTTCTTCCAGCTCCTTGGAGCTCATGATTGAGATTCCGCAATCGAATCCCTCGGATTGTATGGCTCAACAGCTACGTCCATACCAAACGTCTCAGAATTGTCAGGACATTGGTTAAGAGTTTTTAAACTCATACTATTAATTTTTTGTTTACAGAGTTTGTAGTATATTTTTCATTTGCCAGAAGCTTAGCTTTTAAAAGCCGATTCCCATCAACAGCTTTTTCAGAGTCATTGCCTTCATCTGAATGTCATTGGGAGGGGTAAAGTACATGTCAGTGGAATGAACGTCCTCCTCCTCTAGCTTTGTGGGACTTCATGAGTCTGGCTTTGTCAAAAGGCAAGAGCAAGGAATTCTTGCTGCAACATGTAGATATACTAATTCGAGAATACTGCACCTAATACAGGGTGCGCGACAAAATGGCCACCTGCACAGCACGTGAGTTATATTGTGACATCGTAAAAAACAAACATTGTCAATTGCAGAACGGTCAGAATACTTCAAAACTTTATGTACCCTAATAGGGTACAGTAGGCATTAATGGGTTAACTTATGATATGAAACGCCTGCAATACACAGGATCGTAAGTTTCAGAAGTCAGGCAGCTTCGCTCTCAGCAAATTCTGAGACTTTTTTGTTTCATTCTAATGTATCACGCAATGAAGAAACCCATACCTTTTTCTTTTTGTCTACTTTGATTACAGCAAATACTTTTGAGCATTGCCACAAAGTTGCTTGTCACGTTCGTTGTGAATGCGTAGTTGTCTGCGTTTGCAGTTTGTCAGTAGATGAAAGTAAATAAAAGAAGCTCAACGGCACTAATCACAACATTCAGTTTTAGAGCCATGAGCTGATGGCATTGGATGGCGTTGCTATATGCAAAAAGACCTTCAATCAGAAACATTTTCGAAACAACTAACTTTGACAAGCAACTTGCAGGAAGTCATTGTCTTAGAGCCGTAGCCATGCACACAGTAACACTAAAATTATGATTTTAAGCGCTTTGGCTGCCAAGCGACTGCGAAATACATTTTTCCAATTGGAATGCATGATAGTTGGAATATTGTGGCTCCTACGGTCTAAAAGTAACAACTGACTGCCTCGGCTTGACTGCAGCAAACAACGCGCTCTAAGAAGTATCTAAAATAGCTTTCGGAATCACGCATTTTATTTACACTGAAAAGTTATCATAAACTCTTGGATTCACTCGGATGTAGGAAACCGTTTATATTTCGATAAATTATTCGCGCATTGGGCATGGGTTGTCCATCGTCGCCGTTCACTCTCAAGAAAATTGGTGGAGAGATGATGATGATCTGTTTCTCTTCATTTGATTTTAGCCTGAAATGAATTTTTGCGTATGACATAATTTACTAATAATCTTGGCATTGAAATGGGATTACTTTCAAAACTTGTTAAAAAAATTGTAAAGGCCAGATTGATCCTTAATAACATACATTTTGCATGATCAGATGGTTGATTTGCTCTGCGGCCTGCGTTGATGACTTCCATAACTTGAGTTTTTGCTGCTTCATTTAACACTTTTTTGCTGATGTGCTAAACAACAATATGCCGAACACCACTAATCAGTGAAATTTCCTTTTTTGTTATCACAAAGTGTGTGGCGTGAAGAACCGCGGCCGTGGCTCGCTGGTGACAGTTCACATCAGTGGAGGCGAGACAACTCAGCCCAACGAATATCCATGGATGGCGTTCATACACATCGGCCGAAAGCCGGATATCATGGTGTCGTCCTATAGTTGTGGAGGCAGCCTCATCAGCCCAGAGTAAGTCAAACCTGCTCGGAGAGAACAAACATTTTCTATGCTGACCACAAAGTTAACTTAGAATTTGCTGCAATAAATTTGTCTAACATTCTAACAACACGATTTTGCCTCTCAACTTTTATTGCATTTTTTCACAGATTTCGTACATTTTGTTTCCACATTTTTAGTTTTCTGTAAATACCTTGTGTTCCATTACCTAAGTCTTTATTAAGTCCACTAGGATTTGCATACTGCTAAATTCTGAAAATGCATTTGCGCTTTTCTAAACTTGTCTTTGACTATTTTGAAACTTCAGATACGTTTTGACCGCTGCTCACTGCGTAACAAATAAAAATACAAAGGGAGAAAGACGACCGCAGCACGTTCATGTTTGGCTGTCAGTTCACAACAGAATAACTGACGCTTCTGGAAACACTTCAGCAAGGTAACTAGTATGTTGCCGTTCCTGGTCTGTTTAGGGATGGTTTCGAGTTGGGCAGAAATGCTTAAAAATAAAATATAAAGGATTTTTCCCACTGCAGTCTTGAAAATTAACTTATACAAGTAATTATTACTTGTTGTTACCACTTGAAACTTTCATTAAACTTCAAGTAAAAACGTGCTATGGATATGAAGTACCGTAGTATTATATTAGTTGCTCAAGCACACCATTTGCTTGTTCCTGGCGCTAAGCAACAAAAGATAATACTATGAACATCCCCTCAGCGTGGTCCAAGTGGACCACCGGTGGTCCATCTGGAATTTTAATGGTCCACAGAATTTCATAATTTTTTTGATAAAACGTTCCTGAAATTGTATCCTTTACTGTACAATAAATTATGCAAGACTTCACTAGTTTTTCATGAGGTGTCCACATAGCGAAGTGATGCATCAGGTATTTTCTAAAAATATGGTCCATGGGCCAAAAAAGGTTGAGAACCATTGCTGTAAAGCATATGAGCAGTGGTGTGTTTAAGGGGAGGCGAGCAAGGCACATTTCCACCCCCCCCCCTTTCAAGGCGACCTCTCGAGGTATTTCGCGCGTAAATTTTCCTCATTTGTGGTGAAAGACGTACCATCCACTCAAATGCTGTAATATACTCCGAAGCAGATAAGTAAGTACTTTGCATGCAAAAGTTCTCCCACTAGCAACTGTAATGTGAAAGTACTCTGCTTTCAAAGCGGCCCACAGTAGCTTCTGTAATGCGTACGTACTCTGCTTTTTGAAGGGCCCTAAACAGCAACTGCAATGTACAGGTACTCTGATTTCAAAAGGGCCCCCAACAACAACTGCAAAGTGCAAGTACTTTGCTTTCAAAGGGGCCCCAACAGCAACTGTATTGTGTAAGTTATCTGCTTTCAAAAGGGCCCCTAACGGCAACTGTACTCTGCTATCAAAGCGCCTCCCAACAGCCACAGTAACGCATAATACTTTGCGTTTGAAGGGGCCCCAAATAGCAACTGTAATGTGTAAGTACTCTGCTTTCAAAATGGCCCCAACAGCAAATGCACTCTGCTTGCAAAAGAGCCCCCAGTGGCAACTGTAATGTGTAAGTGCTCTGCTTTCAAAGAGGTCCCCAATAGCTGTATTGTGTAAGTGCCTTTCTTTCAAAGGGGCCCCCAACAGCACTTGTAATATGCAAGTGATCTGCTTTCAAAAGGCCCCCAACAGCAACTACAAAACTAGAGAAGTGGGGGCCGATGCCAGCTTGCTAACGCTTAACTTTTATGTGTTGCTAGCTTTGTCTTCCAAAATTTTCAGTGCTTTTAAAGTCGTGTATCATGCAATACCGTGTTTATTCGATTGTTAGCCGCCCTTGATTGTAAGCCGTACTTGAACATAGGTCACAGTACGTAAGCCTCTGACATACTTTCGTGTATACCACGTTTCGCGTTCAATTGGCAACGCTGGTAATGATTCTCACACCACTACAACTGCCTTCTGTTCATCATAATCCCTCCTGTGATGGATGTGCACGTGTGCACATGATGCTGAAGAGTGGGAAGACAATGTGAAAAGAGAGTTTGGTCAACAAAACGTACCCAAGGAAAGACTAGGCGTCATCAAAACCTTTCGAAATACTAACGACAGAAATGTAAGCCGTCCTTGATTGTAAGCCGTACGAAACGATAAAAAAAAACTCCATAAGCCGTGGCTCATCGATAAAAACGGTAGGTACCTTTTGTAGTTTCTGTTGTGTCAGTCATGCCGTAGTCTCAGGAACGCATCCTTGGGTGGCCTGCATTTCCCCTTCCTAAGCTTGATCAAAGGGTCTTATCGAGGTGGGCTGAATGTGATGACGTCATCAGAGGGCCCTCTTTTCAGCCTTGCCTCGCCCCCCAACTCTCAGGCCCCTCCAACCCTAAGTCCACCACTGCATATGAGTTTTAAAATGTGTTGAATTTGCGCATTATTCGTCATCTGGGCTTTAGTCAGACATTTGGACAGTTATTTGCTCACTTTTAGTTCACAAGTTGGAGTCGTGTGGACTCGTGTTACGGCAATCGCTTAGATCTCTTTGTTCAGGAACGATTTCTTAAGTATAACGCGGAACACTAATACCACAAAAGCAATCACAAATGATCTCAACTTGGAACTTCATTTCGGTGTTCAACCACTAACCACAGGACACATGTTTATACTTGATATCCTTGCTGGGTTGTAGTTTAATCCGAATCTACAAATGTGGGAAAGAAATCAGGAATGCTTCCACACTGGCTTCTTTAAAGAATGTGTTCCTAAGCGTTATATCATTCAAAGAGGGTGGGTTATCACTCCGGTAAATAAGTGAGATGTTTAATCCTCGAAGCCGAGCTTACGTTACTAAGCAGTGATGTGTTGATCAGTGTAATCCACATCCTTGCCCAGTGAAACCAGTTTTTTTTATCGTTGCCCAGTCTTTTACACTCAAGCATACATAGAAAACAAGAAAGATTACAGTGAAGCTGCACGTGGCAAGTCATGTTCATTTGTACAAAATTATTCATCCATTCAGTTTCTTGAGGTGGTTCACATTTGCTTCTGAACAGACCGGATGTTAAATTTCCAGTTCTTTAACGTGCTCTACGATAAAAACCTAATTTTTCTAGTTTCTATAAGTCAACCGACTCGGTTAATTTTATTTGTTGCTGTGGCTCGTTGCAAACGCCATCGCCGCACCACACTGCTTTTTACCATAAAGCAGGATGTGCTGTGGATTGTGGGAGTGATATTGCAGCAGTTGAGATTTTGATAAGGCCTATACTTACACAAAAGATTATTCTAGCAACATGTCTTGATATTTTAAGGTATAAGCATTATAAAATCTGTTGACTTTGCAGGTCTGTGCCAGTGTTAGAAATTATTCGCCACCCAGACTACAATCGAAGGTACTGGGACAGCGACCTTGCTCTTTTACGGCTTGGACAGCACGTCATAATGGACAACGTCACTCGACCAATATGTTTGCCTCCACCAAACAAACGGGTAAAAATCTTCCTCTGATTTTGAATGGGATCCAGTTATTTGGCTTTGACAAATCTTGCAAAATTTGTCAATAACAAATTTAGGGCCACTAGGTAGAATATACTGTTGTTCTAAATAATAATAACCTTTTGAGTATTATCCCAACCGTGCCTGATGCATGAATGTTGGCAGATACTGATTTATTGTTTCCGTGTTTTGTCTTCTTTTAATGAAACCCAAAGTTAACAAACTTTGAATACTAAAAACCTAAAAACTTCGTTTATTGACATTTTTTTCAGCTCAAGGTCGGAACCACACGTGGTGAAGTTGCTGGCTGGGGTTTGGTTGACGCCTTGGGGAATCCTTCACATGTTTTGCAGAAAGTGACGATGCCGACAGTCACAAGCAGTAAATGTTGGGGAAAGTTCCAGGCAGTGGCCCAAAACGTCCCGGGTGTCGACCTGCCCAATAACCTCACCATCACTGAGCACATGTTTTGTGCCGGTTCGGAGTAAGTTCATTGCAATGTTTCGTTTGTTTTCTGTGTGTGAAAACACTGTTACCACACTTGGTGGGTGTCATGTTTCACTAAAATTGCCTGCATCACTTCGCCCACTAGGGTGTTTAGATCATGATCAAAGAACGTTTATAGTCGATGCGTTATTTCCTTTGGAATGCAATGTTTGGTTTCTTGCGAGTTTTGCGGATACGACGTTGCAAAACTTTGTAGTTTACTCTCCTTGAAACGTTCCCAAGCCTCTTTTACACCCAAACCTAATTTTTGTTTTACATTTTTAAATAAATAGATAGGTCAGTACAGAAAAGCACTAGTTTATTTTGCAGATAAACGTATTTTAATTTGGCTGGTTACCAGAAATCGCTTTGTTGTTCATGATATTCCAGTTTATGAAGATTGGCAGGCCTACAAATAGTATACAAGTTAAACATAATGTAAAAAAATTAAGTTACATGGCGTTGGTTTAACTTTTGCAATGTCACTACCGTCGCATATCGTACCACTAAAAACGTTCGGGCGATGAAAGTAATATNAATGAAAAAGTTCGGGCAATGAAAAGCACAAGCAGAATTTCGATATAATTGTTGTTTTAACAGNATTGTGAATGAAAACGAACATCAATTGAATATCTCTAGCACCCAGACAAATTTTAAAGCAATTCATGTGGAAGCAAAGACCACACTGAACAAGCAAAGAAACATCAGGCTAAAAATCTTGCTGGATTTTTTGGATCTGCAAATTTTGTTGCAGAAAATATCATTTGCGACAAAAGTAAAAGCAGTAAAAGACCTTGTCAAGTAAATTTATGACCTGACAAGCTTTCACCTGAAGCTAATTTCAGCCTTAACACCCACCCGTTTGTCTAGGGATCCAGTCATAGTACGGGATGTTTCGAGACCAATCAAAAGCTCTGAGATTTTTATTGAGGTTTTGCTGTTTTCTCAGACAGCAATAAAATATATTTGAAAACAGATTTGTGTTGAAATAATGCACGAAGTGTGATAGGAAAAAAGCAAAAAGCAAAAGCATGATGTACATATTAGCATAAGATCCTACAATCAGAGAGAGTACATCCCCAACTTGTGTTGGCAAAGCTGTCAAATTTTTACGTGGAGCAAGCCCAAAAAACTTGAAGTCTTGAGATGCAAGGCCTGCGCATCAATAAGACAGAGCACCATATTTCAAGTGCATGGTTTGTTTCAATTTTGACCCGGAAGTTTGAAGTAGTTTTCTTGACTAAATATAAAACGTGAAAAGCGTAGTTAATTTTTGGAAAAGGTATTTTTTTAAAATGAAACTGATCTTTAAAAACTGCTGAAATTTACAAGCTGATAACTGCTTTGGAATCTTTTCAACCAAATGAAATGGTATGGTTAGGCTATTTACGGAATTTAAAGACTAATTTATGACACAAGCTTTACGTATTGAAAAACTTTTATTTGCTCTAACCAACGACCAGAACTTGTTCATTAGACATTAGATTTGGCTGATTGAATCCGAAAAATACTAGCACAGGTAAGCTAGAATCAAAATTTTTTGACAGGGTGTTGATGTGCACACAAATATTTCGAGCTTTGTCTACTCATGAAATCTCATCATATTATACCCATAAGCAAAAAAAATTCCTGAGTGATAGCCTTAAAAAATTTAACGGCAACATTTCGAACAACCCATCGTCAGAAGGTTCGCGACATTAAATTCTTCTCCATCGCTTGGGCGAGTTTGTATCCACTGCTAGGTGGCACTAGATCTCGGGAAAGGTGTTGAGCGGCCATTCGATTGTCTCGTCGTCCATAACCGTCAGGCCATGCGCCCCACAAGGAGAGGTCGATGCGGGGATTGGACAGTGAAGGACAACATGGTCAACGGTCTGTTCTTCTGCGCCACATTAAACTAATGCTGCACGACGAAGTGTATATCGACGCTTTTTTCGATTTACTGGAAAACTATCTGTTTTCAGGACTGGCCAGACAGGAAGCACGTGCCAAGGCGACTCAGGAGACCATTCATGGTGAAAGACACTGTTTCACGAAAGTATTCAACGTATGGAGCTGTGTCATTCGGATTGACTAGGGAAAGATGTGGGAAGTCTCTGTCGTACTCGGTATTCGCAAAGCTGGATGAGGGCATGATCACGTGGATCAAATCAATCACTGACCTTAATTAATCTCCGCTCTTGTGTTCTACATTCACCGCTGCTTCATATGGTGTAATTTCTTTGTCATTTCGCGATCTGCAATAATTTTCAGCAAACCGAAAACTGAAGAAAAGTCAACTTTTTTATCGCCACACAAAATGCTTCATAACCTCACTCGTTATCTGCCAATCGTTGTCATATAATGATATTGCACCACGAAATTACCTAAGTTGTTATCTCCTAGAAACTTGTCGTAAACGCTCCGAGGACGTCGCATACAAACTCAGAAAATAGCATGCGGCTACGCAAATGGTAACAACTGCTTTCATCAAAATAGGTTCTAAAATTGATTCCCATGCAATTTTGACGCATTTACAGCTGCATGTGTGATTCATTTACAGCTGCATGTGCGATTCAATCATTGCCTGTGGTTCTGTTTGAATGAGAGCTGATGAGGCCTACTTCTTAAAGCGAAATATAAACTCTGATATGCTCATATAGTGTGTGATTCTTGGCTGTGAAAGGACTTCTTTCCTAAGATGATAAATTTACCTTGTTTCACTCTTTGCTTCATTTAAGTAATCATGTTACATTTTTGCTGAGTTTGTAATTCTCTGCGAAGTTTGGTATATTTTACTGAGTTTTTATTTCTCTAGAAACACTGCGTTATACTGTAATTCATTGGGTGATAAATCAACAACGAACACTTTATCGCTTCACAAAACGAGCATTTTTTCAAGCCGCAAGGTTAGATAACTTGTTTTAACTTTGCTGATAAAATAATGTCCGAAGCAAAAGTTATCAGAGACATATCGCAAAACGTTCGGTAACCATTGCTACCATCATCGGTACAGGGAATAACAGTGGACACGTAAAAATCTCCTGCTACCCCCAGTTCATACATGATAAAGTGCATTGAGGATCAATGGATAAAAAATATCAAATTTAAGATTATCAGAATATGGACAGGTCATTCGTTTCACAGCGAAAACCTAAACTGGGCCACACAAAAATTTTGGATGGGTCGCATGCGTTTGGACATAGCTGCTATAGACTCTCGATGGAATCAATATGAAACTGGAAACGTGAATTGTTAAAACGACGAAATTTCCAACTCGGAATGGGTCCAGTTTTGCTTAGGCCAAACTCTATTTCGATATAAACTTGCTTCAATCCCTTCACAAACGTTGGAGATGATTTGTAGATCATCTTTAAAATAAGTGAAAATCACACTGTTTTACCAATAACTTCGGAACCTTGATGTTTTACCAAAACGTTGGAACGAAACCTTGATGAATAATATTTCATCGCCTTCGTGTCCCAAACTGTTGAAGAAGCTAGTGTCCACATAGGTGACAAGCAAGTGAATCTATTGAAAAGAAAAAATTTATGTGGGAAATTCAGTCCATGTAACACCATGCATCCTCAGTGCAAAAATCTCGTTCAAATAGTTTTAAAATTCCGTTTTTCCGCAAATAAAATATTCCTTGTAAAGGTGAGAAGCAGAAGATTAAAAAGAAGTTATAGAAAGTGAACCTAACAGTTCCTGTTAATTGGTCCAGTTTGTGGTGTGATTCAACATTAAAGCAGCGTGAGTTTAAATACGTTTTAGCCTGTAGCATTCGTCGCAAATATTTTGATTTATTCAATGCTTGCGCTTATTCCAAGAAATTCTACGCTTTCCCTGAGTTATCAATTCCAAAGTATAGCACATTTATTGCGCTGATTTTGCTTCTGTTTAGTTTCAAAATGCCGTCATGGCAGTAACATGCTTAGCTAATAAAAAGGTTGCCATATAAAACATGGTGTTGTGGATGGTTAAGAGGTTATATTCAAATAAGGCTCCAGTGCCTGCAACTCTTGAAGCGAGACATGACAAATTAACTTCAGATACACAATTGTAAATAACAGTGATAACGTTTGTACCTTTTGATATTTTATAACATTCGGGAAATGATCGAATGCCTAGGCTTCCTACGTGCTGCGGAAATTTATTTCGAACAAAAATATCATGAATCGCATTGTCTTCAAAACCTGCAGTGTAACTTTTTTGAATCAGGAAAATTTGATTTCTAATACATAACATATATCGATGATCCATAACAGGGGTTGAGAACCCATTTATTATCACGGGCCGCATGGTTTGTTCAGTATCGCAGGCGGGCCGCAAAAATACTTTAATTTGATGCTAAAATTCTAACTTTATCTTCCTGAGGAAAGTAAGAAGCAACGTGTCTTGACTAACTGTGCAAATATTTGCTCATCATGGAGTTTCGTTCTGGTGCTATGTTGTCACTTCAGTAATAAACAACAAAACAAACTTTAGCCTGGCGACAAGCTTCAGAGGAATGTGCCTGTTTGTTTCTGCTTTCATACTTCTGCGATGATTGAAATACGCACGCATTTCTTTTTCCACAGTGTAAGCCACAAAAATGAGGCAGGTAAATCGACCAAAGTTTGTTTCAAAGGGAAAGTAGTTTCGCATATTATCTTAGACAATAAATATATTGATGCAGTCCATTTTGAATGATCAGGCGGGCCGCAGGTTCCCCACTCCTGATCTATAACAAAGAAAAGTATTTCATCCTTTAAGCAACTTCTCGCAGCGTACTGCTCATGTTCAAATAACCATAAAATAGTTTTGCAGCTGAGAGCCATAGCAGTTTGCCATCTTCCTGGCATTCCTTGTTGATATGTGAGCTTCTTCGGTATCACATTTTATGCAATAGACAGTGTACCAAGAAGCATACAGTTTTTCAAGTAAAAAGAAACATTAGTCGTTTCACTCTATTCAGACAACGTAAACCAAACTTTGGAAGAAGTAAGGTGCAGTGGCGGGTTCTAAATTCCAGTGGTTGATATTGTGTTATGATGCCAAATATGGACTATTGTTGCCATCCAATTTCTTTGTCATTGGCGATCTGGGAGGATCTCACAAGCTCACAACATTTCTTAATTAAATTACAGAACTCAGTGTTTAAAAGTCACTGAGAGTCACATGTCTGTTAAGTCTCTTCCAGAAAGTCACATGGTAATTCATCAGTGTTTGAAATCGAATTAATGTGACGTTCTAATTCATTTTGTTAAACAATGGAATTCTTATAGTTGTTGAACAATGGAATTTTGACAGTTGAACAATGGAATTCTTATATTCTATTTGAATAAGGGGATAGTGCTGTAATAGTGTGTGTAGTAACGTAATACTGTATAAAACAATTTGCAAATTGCTGCTGATTGCTGATCTATTGATATTGGATATAAAGAAATCAAGCATAATGAATGAGGCTGCAAGGGCAACATCAAGTTCAAAAGAAGATAAATTCAATCAACTCTGGAAAGGCATCAAAGAATTGAGAGAAACAATGCTCAAGTTGATTAACGATCAGAATGAAAAACTGGGCAAGCTAACTAACATCACACAAAATCTTGAAAACAAGCTAAATGGAATACAAAAAAAGATGGTTGAGCATGAAAATAACTTTAATCAGCTTGAAGAAGAAAGAGAACAACTACGTGATAGGATTGGTTGTCTTTCAACTTGACAGACAAGAACAATACATAAGTGAAAATATTCTTATTTATGGAGTAGAAGAAAATAAAGAAGACAACGATGATGGGAAAAAGGTCTTGTTCAAAATAGCAGATGAGCTCCAAATCGATCTCGAAGATAATGAACTACAGAGAGTACATTGACTCGGACAAAAAGAAGAAACAGTGAGTATCCACGCCCAATCATTGCAAGATTTGTGTCATACAAAAACAAAAAACAAGTTTCTTACTAACAAACGGGATCTCAAAAATATCGAAGACAGCACGTCTTCGTTTGTGAAGATCTCACACCTCTTTGGTACAAGCTACTGAAGTACATGCACAAGTCCTGTTCTGATACGTTTACCTCTTGCTACACTCGAAATGGCAATATAAAAGTCAAACTCAAGACATCTAAAAAATTGGTCACCGTCACTTCACCTGGTGATCTCTTCAAACACGGAATTGGTGTTGATTATGAACAGATGGTCTGTGTGGCAAAACACTTAACATCTAACCCTACCGCAAAGGTACAGGGTGTTTCACAATTGTTGAAACAAAACGGCAGCTTCTGAAACCTCTATCGATGAGCTTATTCATTTTTCTCTTTCCAGATTGTCATAGGGAAATAGTTAACCTTTTTATATATTAAACAAAAAATAGTCTAATGATGCCTTGGTCGATGGAG
>JGI24159J19872_10001087_pt1 | contig 28624 bp, 15 predicted proteins | sample Ectturendosymbi4_FD_19872 | JGI IMG/M metagenome (IMG submission 19872)
GCAACTTTTCCTTTTCAAGGCTTTTGCTTCCATAACTTCAGCCCCCCCCCCCTTAGAAAAAGCCTGGCTGCGCCCCTGAGCCTAGCCCTTGCGGCATTGTATCAGCTAAATCCGGCCCTGGGTATTCTGAAAGAATTTATGTATAACAGAGCTATGTTGATTCCGGAAATTAGTCCAAACCATTCTTTGACGAAATTTGTTCTAAACCTAGAGGTTTATAGGATGACATTATAACTGCTTTTGTGCTTCAACTACCATGTTTCATCGTCTATTTTCATTATTTCTGCTGTATAACGAACCGCCTGGTATGCTGTAGCTCGTGCAACATGAAAGAGGAGACGAGGGTCAATAGTGAAACGCGAGGACAATGTACAAGGAGATGGCAGTTTTAACGATTTGCAAAAACTGCAATTTTTTGTCTCTTCCCTTGTCCAAGCTGCAAGAGCAAATGACAGTGCTCGGCCGGTTCGGCCTTCATATCTGTATAAATTTCTGGATCGAGTTAAATGTGAATAAAATTTACATGTCGCAAGCGACTTTCTTCGTAGCGGTTGCTGCATACATCCAACATTGTATTTAAAAAATGTGACTCACCCTTGTGACTTTTGCCCGCCCCCCTGCTGCGAAATCCTGGCGACGGATCTGGGGTTTCAGGGATATTTTTGTAAAATATCTCTGACACCATTCCACGTGTCACTGAAAATCAGGAAAAGTCATGAAAACACAGGTTTGTAACATTTTTTAAGTAGGCAATATGAAATCAACAAAAAACAAGCTCCGGGGTGAGTATACTACGCTGTTATGCTGAGCAGGGTTACGAATGAGTGGATGTGGCGCCATTAGCGCGATAAGGATCATTGCTTTCACGATTTAGTTAAGGCTATTGCTGAAAATATGGAATACAAAGTGTGATTCCGCTGTACTGTTGGCAAGCACCAACAACTGCCAGCCGTGTAGAGACAAGTCTAGTTGAACAGCAAGAGGAAGAGGCGAGGCCGGCATGTGTAGCTTATGCAAAGGAAGCATTTGTTTGAGTGGCTAATTTGCAAAATATGTAATAAATATATACATTTGTTTACGATGTGTCTTTGAATCGTTTAACTTTAACCTTTGTGGTACTTCAAAACTTGGATGGTTTTGAACCATGATTTGCTTCGATTATAGCAGTTTTGATGATTGCTATCTATTAGGCAGCATGGAAGCGGTGAACTTTTGAAGATCATCATGTGTGCTTTTAAATAAAAGCAATAGCAGAATGGGAACGAACAGCATTGATGTTTATTTTTCACACATATGACTAAGCTTGACTTGGGTGGCATTCCAAAGAAAATAAGAAGGTTTAGGGTAATGCTGACGGACAAAATCTACGCTGGTTTTTGTCAAAAATTACATTCCAAGACTTGATGGGGATTTGTAAGCTGGTCAGACAGAACTGCTGCAGAGAAAATTGGGGGTAAATTACACAATACCTACATTGACCAGCTATACAGAAAAGCTGGGAAAGAAGTGCACAATACCCAGTCTAACCACTTACAAGCTGCAAAGCGAAGATGCAGGGCGTGTTAAAAGTAGACTGACAATTGCAAAACAAAGCCCCAGCACGCGGAGATTACGCTTGCCAGCTGCAAGGCAATAGGAACTGCATTGTATGATAGTGTTGGAGTCAACCTGGGAGGTTTCTCCAACATGATTTGTCCGTAATCACTCAACAACCAAAATCAACTTCCAAGCCGTGATCACACGAAATCTTCAAAAAGATCGACTGCTCTAATTATGTTGTATTATATAATCCGTGTTCAATGTAGTCACGTCTGTCGTAGATGCTACTATTTCACTATTTCCTTGTTTTTCAGATACAATCTGTCTTACATAATAATGGTACGCCAAGATGCCGTGAGACGTTAACGGTTTCAGCGATGCGCAGAAAACACTCAAGGAACTAAAAACCTTGATCCAGCCATATGAGGCATGTAGACCGTGGCAATTGCCGCTATGTTCCCAACAACCATATGAACAATTATTAACAATAATGAGCTGGATAATTAAATCCACTGGGATACGTTTCTTGAGTTATTGCATACGAATTAGAATAGTGCCACAAGAAAAAACGTACGCCGGCATCCGCAAAGACGTTAACAAAGCCTGGCTCGATTATTTACATGCCATACCACACGATGACCCTCGAGACTGTTTACCTCATCTAAAATTCGAAAACCTAACGAGCTTAGCTATTCTCGAACACACTTTGTTGAATCAAGCCACCATCGATGCGAGCAGTCCAGCAGCCACCGACGTTAATGCTGACGACTGCCCCGTGCCGACACAAGGAGCAGCAGACGCTAGGCGGCGTAAGCACGACCTACAACGAACCTCAGTAACTGCAGGACTGCGCCCGAATAAACTCGCGTGGCCCGAACAACCTTCTAAAAAAATAACAACGAGTTTAATGTGTCCATGCATAGGTTACTGTGGATTTTCCACCCAGGTAACCTCTCACATGAACTCGACAAACCAAGGTCACCCTTGGCAGTAGACACGACTTTGACCAACGACAGTAGCACGTCATGCTGCGTGATTTTATAAAGCGACAAAGTAAGGTGCACGCGGTCATGAGGTAATGCAGTCGGCATGACGCAATGTTCAAGAACCCCAAAAGGTTTTTACCTTCAAGCGACGGTATATAAGGGGATCTTCGGCGGAGGAGCAGTCAGTCGAATATACTCGTGCTTGAGTTCAGTTGGGATAGACCGAGTTGACAAGCCTGCGACAATGCTTCGATATTCAAAGGAGGTCAGCTCACAACGGACACTAACCACTGAAGTCACCCCACTCACGACTAACTATGCTGCTCTTCGGCACTTACACACAGTTAATTCAACATGAGAAAAAATGGTCAGCTTTAAAACGAACAGTTGGGGAACACTTGAAAACCCAAGAATTTTAAGTAACAGCTCCAGTTGCATAACCGCCGTCACCTTAGACCACTTTGAAATTTTTAGGAGTCAAGCTCTCTTTTGAGGTTCCACCCTACTGCACCCACATTACCGCCTTGCAATTTGTCGTCGTATTCTCTCACCGTTGCGTACTAACGTCATGTATACTGTTACGTATATTGTAATCAACCATTTATTTGGCGAAACTTAGTAACGGGACTCCTGCGTCTGGTGCTCCGCCCTGAGACGTAGTTAGGTGCCTTACCTGTCTGAGATAGAACACGGGTAGAAACGTTTTAGTCACACGTTAAAAGAGTAGCCACAGAGCAACTCGATAAGATGACTTTAAAAGTTTGCACCGGGCCAAACTTTTATAATAGATTGCATTGAAGTTTCACTAGGAGGCTGACTAACTGCAGATCAAACATCACAGTTTTTGCTATCTATCTGACCGATCGTTATCCAGCTTGTAACACAACATGCTAATCAGGCAATGACACAACAAACTTGGCAGACCAACTGAAAACCAAGCTGAGCAGCCAACTAGGCAGCAGAGGTGGCCGGAAGCACATTTTCAGACTCCGCTCCTGTTCCAAAGTTTTTGAAACCGGACCTGGGTTCAAAATTTAAAAAATCTGAGAATCTGACTCTTGTTCAGTCTGCAGCAACCATCGATGCAACCGCAATCCAGCAATGCTTATTTTGTACTGAAGCTATGACGTTTGTAAAGACAGTGCAGACTCCTGTTACTGCCAAAAATAAAACTGACTCCGGATCCGGGTTCGGTTTTTCACAAATGTTTGAATCCGGCTGCAAAAACAAACGCAGAATCCTGCTGGAATCGACTCCGGATCCGTGGTCACCTATGCTAGGCAGTTTTCCGAATAAGCAATCTGCAGCTCAAAATCAAGAACCACGATCCATTGAACAAACATCCTGGAGATGATTATTTCACGATTTATTTGAAAAAGGTTCTGCTTGCCTGCATATTTCACGCTGATGTTAACTGTGGTACGTCGTATAAGCAAGCCGAAATGAATGCCCTCAGATACGTATAGGCCGTCAACTTTGACAAGCTGTATGTCATGACGTGTAGTGATGTCATCACCAATTTTGGTGTGCGACCTTCTCTAACCACCAACTTCAATCGATGACGTCATCACCCGAAAAGTCGGGGAGGGCGAATTGTACACTAGACCCGAGAAAACGGCGTGACTGAATCGCTTTATCTAGCAAAACTTTCAGGCAGCAACGTTAAAGCAGTGGCGTTAACCAGAGCACCTGAAAATTAAGGTGACAATCAAGACATTAGCTTGGAAACAAGTTCACACTCAGCCTGGCTGGTCATATTGACATGTTCTTTTTGCGGTGTTTTTGTTTGTAATCTCTGGTTTCTGCTTATGGTTTGGGTTAATATTGTTTGTTGCCGAGTCACTCTCCAGTTTGTGAAATATTTTTTCTTAGTAAAAATACACTCTAGTATTCATATCATAATTTCTCTTCTCGCAACCAACTGTATGTGAATTTGAGTAAGCACATTCTCGACTACCGCAAAAAGCAAACGGAAATCTTGCTAATCAGCGATAACACAACTTTTACAAACCATGGCGTCATGAATTACGTCATAGGAGCCCTCCAGTAAAAATTGCCCCGGGCCCCCAACCTTTAATCCGGCTCTGGGTACCAATAGGGAAGACCTTGCCTCCTCTGTATCATCTTCGCAGAAATGGCCATCGTAAAACCTCTCCAATACTGCTGCATCCTCCGTCCTGATATCACATTCTGATAGACTGGCCCGTGATAGGAGCAAAATATCGCAGACATGCTCGAGAAACATGTGACTTGCGCGTAAGTGCAACGAACGTACCTTGCCCTGATGTTCAGAAATATTCAGCTATTCGTGATGCTTAATTGTTTGCAATAGGACATACATAGTTTGCTTTCGTTAAGTGTTATATCAGATATATGTTTTTGGGGGATTGGATTTGATGAAATGAATCACTCAAACTAGGATGAAACAACTGTATGCTCATTGCCACTCGTTTTAAAAATACAGCAGTTGCCAACCTTAAATGGAGGCACCGCTTCTTGAAGGTTTGTAGACACTCGTAAGTCATAAAAGCCTATGTTTAGTGGCAGTAATGGATTTCATAAATCCATGTATAACAGTCATAAAATTTTTGTAATGAACTTTTTTAGTTTGTTTGCATTCACTGGTGTAATTAATATCTTTATCACGTGTAAATTGTATAAATCCTTTAGGAAATTACCTGCGTTGCATACTGTTTCCTTTGTGATACACTGTTTTTTAATTTGGAATTAAGTAGTGGGTCCAAATATCGATTGTTTATGTAAGAGCGCATCCAAAACTCGGGAACTGGTGTTTTATAGTAAATCAGTAACGAATCGTAGTAACAATCCCTTACCATGCCATTTGAATCACAGTGTCATGAACATTTAACTTTCTGTTTATAGACATAGTTACTAACTTCAAAAGGTGATTGGGGAAAACTAGCTCAACGTATGTTGTATTGCAGAAATGCAAGCGGATATTGTCAGTAAATATTTTAATTTTGCTAAGAATAAAGAGATGGTTGTTTTATCGAAAGCAAGTAAGACAACTGCATGCTTGAATTTGTTTTCTTGATACAATAAGTCGTTTCATGGCAGAAACCAAGGTTATCCGCTCACAAGAGAGGGTTGTCAGTCAGAAGCAGAAATTTGTTGCTTGCCCACAAGCACTAAAAAACGTCCTGCTGCTGGACGAAAACTGGTGGTCACCAAGTAGCTACAGAGAGAATCGGGCTTGTAATTTGCATAATGTCGTGCGCAGTTTAACCATGGCCTAGACGAGTGGTTCTCCACCTTTTTTGGCGTTGGAACCAAATTCTAAGCCTAAATTGTTAGCGAAATGGTAAAAATGTTAAATTGAAAGAGCAAAAATGTGTTTGAATAAAATTTAAGAACAATCAGAAAAAACAGCAAACGCAAGAACACAGAAAATTGCAAACAAAACAGTTTACAGAGACACTTGAATTTAGTCTCTACTTTCAACAAGCTTGGGGAAACAAGGGTTATCGTGAAACAGTGGCAGAAGTGGGTCAAGATAATAGGTTAGTCATTCGGATTGCGAACTTCATTTTGATTCTGATCATTTTGCTGAAAAGTGCTTCACGCACTCATGTTGAAGAAACTATAGAAGCATTATTCGACGCATGACAATGAACGTAGGATACTTCCCTCTGTGACTTGACAGTAAAANTCAAGCAGACAAACACGTATGAATGCTTGTGTGAATTTCACATCTGATGGCAATTCAGTTTGGAGCAGTAGTAGGGCTTCATCTACCCATAGTCATAATGTTGCAAATTTATTATGAGTGCCAAGAATGAACATCAGTTAAAAGCTCTGGGTTTGCTGGAAGCTTTTGAAGAATCAACGGACTGGGCTCTGCTTTTTTCTTTTTGCTATGACTCAAATCTGCACATATCTTTATTCAAGTAACTGGTCTCCGCAAAGGTGACAAACAAGCGATTCTATCGAGCAATTTTTTTATTTTTAGCTCAGTGGTAGAGTGGGAGCCTCTTGTTTGGAATATTGTGTGTTCGACCCACGGCCACTAAGTGAATCGCCAAGAAGACTGTTTAAGGGCCGCATGCCATTCTCAGCGCTTACGCAATAAAAAGTGGCTTACGCAAGAAAAAGTCGACCAATTTTCTTTTTCGTACTTTTTTGACGCAAGGTCACAATATCTAATGAAATTAGTCGAGTTGGCCAAACCTTTGTTCTTTGGGTAATGCAAAGCTGTAACGCAATCAGTACATTTCACGATGTTGTTTCGAAGACTCGCGACTGGAGGAAACTGCAGCAGAAGCTTTGTGGCCGCACTTTGCGCTTTATTCAATACTTTGTGACGCTGACGCAGCGCGCGAACGGTAAACCTACGAACTCTCAGATACGCATAAGGACGAGCAAAAACACTTGTAATGTAGATTTTATGCCCTGTTTTCAGAAAAAGGCTCTCTTCGATTATGCTTCCTTGGAATCTTGGTTGTTTTAATTCTGGTAATCAGTGATTTGATCAAAGCAGAAAGTTCTGATCGGTGGCAACATGTCCAGAGGCCACATTCTCTTGCGCTGATGACAGCATGAAGTTCATGACGTTATTTGGTAGTGCAAAAGTTAAGCTTTTGTGATTCATGTGCAAGACTAATAAACTCCAATACAAACAATCTTTTTAGTGGGCAAGTTGAGGCAATATCTGTTATTAATACAAGAATACACAGAATGATAGCAAATCAAAACAGCAAAGTCAACCAAATATTCATCAGCTTTTATTAAATGTTCATCCTCTTGTCTCTGAGGTATGGAGCATGTATTCAATCTCCAGACGGCGGTTTCGCCCTTGCGGGCTCATCAGTGCGACTGAAGGCAGAGTCGCATCTGCGAATACTAATCGTGTATAACAGAAATAGTTTAGCACTTTAAACAATTTTATTTTGATTTTGAGACAAAATAGATGAAAAATAACTGCCTTTTTCGATTTTAAATAAATGTGAACTTGGAAGCGGGTTTTTGTATCTGAAGTCTACATGGCACAACTTCCTCAACAGCTTCGTCAATGATAAAGAGCAGATCATGAATCATATTTTGGATGATTTCGCCAAATGGTCGGAAACATTTTTAAACATTTCATTATTCTATTCCAGGAGTAGGGAACCTACTTACTGTCACGGGCCACATGTGTGGAATATCGTTGACGGGCGCAATAATCATTAATTTTTTCTTAGAATTTTACTCTAGTCTTCTTTGAGGAAAATAAGAATAGAAAATTATGAAGAGCGAGAGAAACTTCTTTTGACTTGCTGTATAAATATCTGCTCATCACGGAGTTTAGTTTTGACGCAATGTTGCGTTCTATCTTGGGTAACGAAAATTCTGATGCCGGTCATATTAAATGCTTAAGCGAGCCGAATTTGGCCCGCAGTCAGCAGGCTCCCCACCCCTGTAAGACATAGAAATTTTGGATATGAAATAAGTTCATAAGTTCAAACATAAACGTAAGTCATTAACTTGATCTCTGCAAAATCTGCATCAGTATAATGGATGTTTACAGAGCTTTTGAAATTCAAATCTACTGCATTTTGTTCAAATATTTTTGCAGTGTTCTATAGACTGTTTTGTGATTTTAACAGGTGTCGACATTTCGTTAAATAAATTCAAGTGAGTTTGGTTGAAAACTTCCCCGAAGCTGACTGATCATTAATCTGAAACACATCCTATGCTGAACACATGGAGTTTAACCAAAGCTTGCATTCGGATAAAGATGCACACAAAATGGATCCGAGCTACCACCAGTTCCACAGCTATTCTTTCTGGCGGTTAGGTACTCTGTTTGCGTATTGTTTGATCGCAATTTACCTCAGTGTTTCTCTTATCACTTATGAATGGGTAATTCGTCAAAAACGCAGACGCGGACAGATAATTGAGCTGGTCCCCACCAAGCACAGCTCGGCTTCTTATTGCCGAAAGAAAGTTTCATTCAGTAAGCGCAGAATGACAGCTGAAAGTAAAAGCAAAGAAGCTGCTAGACTGCGAATGTGTTCAATCGCCTGTACAAGCACTGGAACAGTCATGTTTTGTGAAAAACTTTGCTTCGAGGTAGTGCACATTTTCTCGACAGGATTGCACTTGTGTGAGTATACGAAAAACATAAACTTCGTGCTCACGACTTGGACACTTGTGCCCATCTACCTCCTGCTGTGGCTGCGCCAGCGATCACTGCTAATGCAAGGCGGAACAAGTCACCTCAAAACAAGCCTAAACAAATTTTTAAGCATGCTGACTTTTGTTTTAATTTGGGTTACAGCGATTGTCGTGCCTGTGCTGTTTATCCTTGCCAGACAAACGGTGGTGTCAGACATGGGATGCCACTTCGCATCGGACACACACCTGGGTCTAACGTACCTCATTGTAACTGCGTCTATTTCGATCGTGTTTCACGGAAGCCTGCTTTACTTGTTTATATGCCCTCTCTTGAAGCATACCATGAAAATGCAGTCAAAGCGAATGCGTGTCAATCTCAAGCCCGTTATATACAGAGCAATTTGCGTGACTATTTTTTGCGTAATTAGCGATGTTCTGATAATAGTTTCCATGAGATTGCTTTCCGTGTATGAAAATGCGCAAATAATGATGGAAGACACCGTGGTGATAGCTAACATTGTCAGCATGTTGCTTGTTTTCGTTAACTGGAAGGATAGGGTTTGCCACTGCAACAACATTTCCTCAAGTCGCTCTCATGCAGGGCAACAAACGAGACTTGCCGTATCGACTTTCGTTGCATGAATCTTGTTTTTCATTAATTTATTGATGAAGGTTAAGGTTTTTGCTAATGAAGGAAATAATTTCTCGTATTTCTCGCTGATTTACGAACCTTCGAAATAAAGATCAATGTTGCCAATTTTCCAATGTAATATGTTTTTTATGAATGTTTTTCCTAACCGAGCATGTCTCCTGGGCTTTACTTCAGAAATGTTGCCTAAATTTAAATGCATTTAAAAATGTTTAGTGGAATTGTCACACTAAAACCTAAAATCGTTTAACCCCTACATTGTTGTAAATATTGCTGAAATGTAGAAAAAATACTGTGATCCACGTTATGTTTTCAAACACAATCTGCAAAACATAATGAAAATCACCGCCAATGAAAAGGATACAGACGACATATTGCTAACGTTTCGATAACTCCTGTTATCGTCATCAGTGCAATTGCAAATACACTGATGATGGTAACAGGAGTTATCGAAACGTTTGCAATATGTTGTTTTTGTCGTTTTCATTGGCCATGATTTTCATTATAAGGCTATTTAGTATTTCCGCTTTTCGTGTACCAGATCTGCAAAATGTAGAATCATACTTATGGTTATTCAGTTTTACTTAGGTTCATTTTAATTTGATCGAGTTTCAGTCTGATAAAGGTCCAAACAACATCCCAATTTAAGCTGCAACAGGCCTAGAAACATGATACAACTCTTAAAGAAAGTCAATCAGACCTTCCACATTTAAAAACTATTCTGTTAAAACTGGCTGCTGCTGTTATTTCCGCTTGGATATGTGTGTGTCGAGAATTGTCTGAGTTCGGAAACTTTATGAAAACCTAATCATTGACAAACATTGCGTAAATGACCTGAAATCGATTTCGTCAAAACACTTTGTGAGCAGATTCAGCCGTGTCGCCCTTATGGTGACTTGTTGCTGTATCACTGACAAACATGTTACAAAAACAAAACCGACAAGATGTGAGATACTTTAGTTTTTTGTACTTCAAATGTGCACTTGATGTCACAAAAGCGTGGTTGCACTTCGAAGCACAAAAAGATACGAAAGGTGGCTCACGCAGTAGTGTGCTTTTTAAAAACTAATTTTTCATTCTGTTTGAAACATCGTGTCTTACACCGACTCACACGATTTTCAACCCACTGCAAAAGCCATCAAACCGCTTTGCAGCGTTCACAAGAACAGAAGTCTGGCATTAATGAAAAACAAACCTTATATTATACATGTGGCCGCAAACGAGTTGCGGAAAATGAATTTTGTGGAAAAGCACACTTAGGCCGATACAACCTTCACTTGCAATCATCAACAACCAAAAGAGAGCTTTCGCCTGATCTAATCGGAAATTCAATGAGTTGCCCTGTGTGCAGCTGGATGATTCTGTGACTGTTTAGCCGTGGTCTTATGTTTTCTTTTTTTAAGAAACCGATTGGTTGTTTTCGTATTTTTCGGCTTAATTGCAGCAGAACCTATCTTTCGTAGCCAAGATTGTTGAAAACTTCCCGATAGAATTGTTTCAAAGCAATTGCAATTTACTGAAGCATCAATTATCACAAAAAGACGAATAGCTTGCACACTATTCAACATTATTATACAGGTATGTCAAATGCAGCTTTAGGTTTTCTGTAAGCTTTCGAGGAATAAACCGACTGAACTCCGTCTTCATCTTTTTGCGATGATTCAAAATTGCACATATCTGTATGCAAGTAAGTACTCTCCACAAGGGGGATAAGCAATAAATCGATATGCAATTTTTTTAAATATATTTATTTGAATAAGATTTTAGGATTGACGATGAGTAGAATTACATGAAATCGATTTCCTGTAAAAATAAAATAAAAAATTTGTAAATCGATACCTTGCTTACCCCACTTCTGGAGAGTACTTACATGTATCAAATGTCTACAATCGGACTAACGTATTTGGCCGATGTCATTTTCTGAAAAATTAAATGTCAAATAATTAATTTCACAATTATTGGAGACCATCAACGGCCCAAAATCACTTCCGGCGCATGCGATCGAGCAAAAAGCAGTATGCAACAACAGCAATACGGAACAACAGAAGCCTTCTGCACACTCCCAAAAAACGGAGGCGACAGGACAGCGAAGATATTACCACTGCGGCAATACAAGCCATATTGCATCTTCTTGCAGGTTCAAAGATGCCAAGTGCAATTTTCGCAAACGGACACCTGAAGTTGCATTTCGTAAAAAGGCACGTTCGTACCGTCAAATGAATCGATTTATTTGAAATAGTCAAAACTGCGCCGATTCGCAACTCTGATGTTCCGAAGTTTTAAGTGACAATCCATATTAATGAAAAAACGTCCACCTTGGGATCACTGCTGGATTAAGGTGGCGCGGGGCCAGTAGCATACTAACAGCCCCGGGCCCTAAGTTAAAAATACACTTGAATAAGTGACTCGCTGTTAAATGATAAATTCTGTGGGCATTCATGTGACTACCATCAGACACATGGCTTGCTGTTGTGGTGTGACCTTGGTGACCGTTGAAGGATTTTGAGAGACCGCAGCTACTTCATATCGGAATAAAGAGATGGTTATAAAGCGAGGTGTTAGTGTATTTTGGCGGTGGTTATGCAAAGAGATTCTGCTGTATTTCGAGAGACGTTTGGAAACATTTGACCGTTTCTGTCCTCAAAACGCTTTAAAAAAGACTGATTAGCATACTGAATGTAGTAGGTGCGAGAAAAGCTGGTCCTAAATGGCAAGGGGTGGACATAATGGGTTACATATCTTTTTTCCAAAAACGTATCCAAGAAGGAAGAATACGTCACTTTACAGCTCGCAAGTATAGTACAAAGACAGTAATTAATGCTTCCAGACTCATCAACAAATTTGATTATTGCTATATCTAGGAATTGTAGTCAAAGTACAAATGTCGAAATAGATTGTAAAAAGCAGAAAACCTGCTGCTTAAGATTGCATTGTTTAGATTTTGCCATAGCAAATTCATTTATGATACTGGTAGTGTCTCTTTCACATAGAAGTTCATGCTCCAGAAAGTTTATTACTCTGTAGATCAGGCGATTCAGCTTAGTTTGTCTAAAGGTGCTCCGTTATTCATTTACTATCTTAAGCTTAAAACATGACCGTTCTGCTTTGAAGTTATTCACAAGAGAGTTAAATAAATGCGTAAATTTTACGGAGCGTAACTGACTTCCCCATTGCCTTGCCGTTAATATTGATTGCCTTGAAGTCGTTTAAGTGTCAATCATTATAATGATGTTGTGAACCAATAGTAAAGCATAAGTTAACTTGAATTAGTTTCCAAGTTACTTTTCTGTTCTTGAATCTTGGAGTTGGATTACATATAGGTAGTGTGTATCTTGCTGCTGGGCAAAAGCACTGCTGGAGCTATTTTGCATTTAGCCGAACACGATTGGTCAAAATGGTCACATGACAAATTCGGAAGGCATAGCAATCTTGTTCGGAACGCATGAACTGCTTAGTTGACCGTAACACCTGTAACAGCTCTGTCCGCCAGGCATGGACGAGTGTTGCGATGGTTCCAGTGCTGGTGATTGCATGCCAAGAAGTCCGGCGAGCATGTTTGCTAAAAAGGTTTGCCGAACAATAGCGGTTCAAGTTATGATCGGAAGGCATACAATAAAACTGGGCAAACCAACTGTGATTTTTCAGTTTCAAAGAATTTGTGCACGCTCAGGGCCGGCCTTAAGCCAATGCAACCGATGCAGTCGCATTGGGCCCCGCGCCTCTGGGGCTCCGCGCCATGGTGTTGAAAAAAAAGGTAAACGACCCCCACGGGGTTCGCGACCCTAGAAAAAAGGTAAACGAGCCCCACGGGGCGCGCGATCCCCAGGTTGAAAACCACTGACATACAACTTGATACAGGGACCGAGTTTGCCACAAAACTTTGGGTTGGACAAACCTCATTGTTCGCGTTTCGATGACGTCATCGTGTTAACTCAACCGTAGTACGGTCTTTTTGTAAAATTGGCAAAATGGGTGGCGCATTATGGAATTGATATATTTTAGTGACCATGCCCTCTGGCTACGACCGTGGTGTTGGTAAAGCAACTAGTAGTGTATACAAATATACGATGGTGCTATATCTGGATATCTAACACTTAGCACTGCATTTGATATGAAAAGACGTTAATTCTGAGAGTTGGACTCAAATAGACACAATTATTCTAAAAAATTGTGATAATCAATTAAAATTTGGTCATTTACGATAAATAAAATGCACTTCTAAAAATACTCACCACATAGACCAAATAAAGAACAAACCACAAGATATTTGTTAAATGCTAGCAGTCATGGGTGGCGGAACCTTTTTCAAAGTGGGAGGGCACAAGTGCACGTTAAAAAACTACGGAAAATTTGTGTGGTTTGAATTGGCAACTGTGACGTCAAAAGCATTGAAATATGACGTCATTGCCTACACACCATATGAAGGTCCAAATTACACTATTTTAGACAACATTACACCACTATGAAAACGTATCGGTGAACCACCTGAAATTCAAATAGGCTGTTACAGGGGCGACCCAGGTCAACAGCGTCACTCGGGCTCATCGTACGATTTATTCTGACTGAATAAAACCGTTCGACGCTTGCGTCACTGACATTTGCATTTGCTTTCATTCTGGCTGGCATTATTGCTCCTCCGTGACGTTAGTAATTTATCGTTTATCGTTCGATAAGCAATTTATCGTTCGTTTGAAATTATTCATGTCATAAACACATTTAAAATCACAACTTTTCCACACCTTGAACACAGAAGTAAGCTGAGTAACATGACTGGATACTCATTCTGCAACTGCACTAGATACCGGAATGCAAAGAAAAGACAAAACATATACAACAAGTTGTCTGCTGTAATGATGCCAATTATGTTACCAATGTGGAAATAAATATAGCTGTTTAGTTTTGCCAATGTAAAAACAAGACCACAATTGAATTTGATCTGTCAAATATTTTATTTTGCATATAAGATTCAGCAAAATTTGGCTATTTAGACTGGTATTAAAACGCTTGAGATTACACCAATTTTTTAATGGTGTGGCACAAATTTTTTCCAACACACAAGCAGGGTGTTGAAAGGGACAGGATTTTGAAAATTTCAGCAAAAAAAGCTGTTTTTTCAGTTTCGAGTGGTAAAAAACAAATTTCACCACTTTTCTCCTCCCTTCAGAAAAACTTTTGGAAAAATCCACTAGTGCCACCCCTGGAAAAAATCCTTCCGACGCCCATGCACATAAGCATGTAAAATGACACAAATTTTGTACAAAATTGCGTTGTATTACACCATCTGGCCACACTCTTCAACAACACCAATGCGGTAAGCAAGCCATAGCAGGGTGACAGACTGTGCACGGTGCATTCTTCCAAACATTACGAAATTCTGCTAAATCACAAATAATATGTTACAGATAATATTGACAATGTACTGCCAACATTTTGCAACCTTTTTTTCATTAAGCCATTTACTTTAACAATGGAACCAATACTATTTGTGTTTCTTAAACCTATTTACGCAAAATTAGAAATTCAAAAATGAGGGGGCCTAGGCCCATGCGCCCCTCCCCCGGTTCCGCCACCTATACTAGCAGTGCAACCAGGCGCGTAGCCTTATTGAGGCCACCATTTGCTCATCAACCATTCTTTCCAAAGCGCTAGTAAACCTCTCAATGCCCAGTATTGCACTTGAGCAAGAAGTCATCGCGGCCGTCATTACGATTGCGCTTCTTATACTGTATTTATACGCTTCTGATGTACACCAACAGAGCACGCTCAGCCGAAGCCGAGAAGCGACTTTGCTCTGAGGCACTGACTTCCGAAGTAGGTCTTCTACAAAACGTTCGCGCATATAAGAACTGGATCCCGTTGTCATGTAATTTTTAGGCGATTAATTCACGTATGTAGTTGATAACCGTAAACCAGGGGTCTCAATCACGCAGACCGCATGTGGCCCGCGAGGGCGTTTTGTGTGCTCCGCCAGGCTTTTCGGGAAATTTGAAATATTACGTTGCCAAGTAAATACCTTGAAAAAAGATGCCGCGAAATAATTGAACCAAAGCTAAATGATACTCAGTGTGGTTTTCGTCCCAGCCGTAGCACTACAAACCAAATTTCACTCTCCAGCAAATTTTTGAGAAATCTTGGGAGTATGCCAAAAACGTCTACACATGTTTTGTCGACCTCGAGAAAGCATGGGATCGGGTTCCTCGTGAAAAGCTTTGGGGAGTGTTGCGATAATAAGGTGTCGACGGCCGCCTGATACTGGCCGTTAAGTCACAGTATTCCTGCTCAGAAGTTTGTGTCTGTGTCGGAGTTAAATCACGACCATTCACCGTTGGTGTTGGACTCCAACAAGAGTGTGCTGTCACCACTCCTCTTCATAGTCTACATCAGTGGTTCTCAACCTTTTCGCTGAAGGGCGCCAAATTCAGACTTACGACTTTGTTAGAGAGCCGCACCAAAGAAATTTTAGCACAAATCAATTGACACGTTTTTTTTATAACAGAACTAAGTATGTTACACAATATATTAGAGATTTTATTGAAAGACTGCTGGAAGCCGCACCAAGGGTGCTTGGGAGCCTAATGCGGCTCTCAGAACAGTGGTTGAGAACCACTGGTCTACATGAATTGGATAGACAGTCACAGCCGAGTCGAAGAGGGTGTCAAAATTGTGAGCTGCAGGAACAACCGTTTTCTTTTTGCAGACCATTTGGTACTGTTAGCATCTTCTCAACAGGGTGTTCAGCATGCACTCGATCAGTTTTCTGCTGCGTGCGACTAAGCTGGAATAAAAATCAGCACTAAAAACACCGAGGTATTATGTTTCTCTACACACCAAAGGCAGTGTATGCTGCAAGCGAGCGGCAGTATACACTGCAGCAGGTGGAGAAATTCAAGTACCTAGGGGTGGTATATACGAGTGACGGAAGGTGGAGCGTAGAGGTTGATGCATGGATTGCTAAAGCTAACGCATTTCTGCGTGAGCTTTATTGCTGTGGTCACAAAACGGGAAACATTCAAACACCGCAAAGCTTTCAGTTTTTAAATTGGTCTTTGTTCCGATCCTAATCTATGGTCCTGAATCTTGGGTAATGACCGAAAGAATGTTATCTAAGGGACAAGCTGCAGAGGCTGGATTTTTGCGAAAAGCCCACGGTGTGACACTTTGCGACAAAGTGTGCAGCTGTGAAATGTGCAGAACCCTTAATGTCAAACTACTTCTCCTCCGAAGTGAGAGATCACAGATATGTTGCTTCGATCCAGAATGCCCCACAAAAGACTGACGAGCCAATTCCAGCTGGCTAAACCCACGGGAAAGCGGCCCAGAGATCATCCAAGGCCTAGGTGGAGTGAATACATCTATGACCTTGCTTGCATTCGTCTTGGTGTGGATCCAGAACAACTATCTGAAATTGCTGTTGACCGTGATGTATTCCAAATCCTCCAAGGGCTGCTTCCCCCGCGACCCTCCCTAGAGGAAAAGCGGGGATGAAAATGAATGAAATGAATAACATTTGCGTTTTTTAGTTTATTCACCGGTGTTTAAAAGTGCTCAGCTAGCGAGTGAACAAGTTCTTTATACGGCTAGAAATAATTAATGCGAACGTAGAAACGGCTATAAATTATTGGCCTGTAATTTATGATACCTTTCGCAGGAAATAAAATGTACTGTAAGAGTTGTTTCTACTAAGTTCAGGTACCGCCGTTGTTGCGTCAGCGTCATAATGCGGCCCTCGGATTACCTCATAAGTCTTCACGTGGCCCACAGAGCAAGTTGAGTTTGAGACCTCTGCCATAAACAAGTCTTTCAACGCGTTTGAAAAATGTTTGGATTTTTGATAATCCGTAAGATCTTTTGACTATGTTCAACCTATTCCGTAAAACCTTTGTAGTTACTTTAAACTTAGTTCGTTTAAATGTTTGATGAGACTTTGCTAAATTTAACTGACTTCATTGAAATATAAGATGGAATTAAACTGTAAACACAATCGTAACCCCAGCATTACAAAATTTATTGACCACCCTCTGCTGCATGTAAAGACAGCTTAGTACTGCACGTAATTAATTTGTACAAATCACGGGCTTCTTGAAAATACAGTAACGTATCTTCGGAATTTGAAGCCCTAATGGGAAAAAATTCAAAGTTAGTTTCATTTTAGTCAAACGCGCTTTCTCAACTAGAGAGATTGCAAGCTCAGGATGGATATTAGGGAAGGATAACGAGGCAGTCGCCTCGGACCCCTTATGTTCAGAGATGCCATGCCCATCATTGAGAGCTTTGCACCATTGTTTGGTTAAAAAAGTTATGCACCGCTCTAGAGCCACATTTAAGGAAGCTCTGAAGAAAGTCATATGTTTTTCAAAATAAATAAAAAATTTTGGGAAAATGAGTCATAGGAGGCAACTTTCAATTGTGTAGCTGCAAAACTTTACAAACTTTTGTTCCTTTTGTATGCATCTTATGCTCTCGAATTTAGTTCGTAAATTGAAATGTGAAACAAATTTATCTCTACATCCACGTAATGCCACATCTACCTTTCGCTCTGGCGAGGGTTTGGGCCCCTTTCTGCGAGCTTGCCCCTAAATTTTAATATATTCCCCTGTGCAAGTTATCTCAGTATCTGTAAGTTATGGCAGTGTCAATTCCCTCAGCACTTGCAAAATAAAAAGCATCTTGCTACTTACGTTAGATTTTGCTGCTGACTCTGCTCGTAGCAGTTAAATGATTTCAAATAATTTACTGTAGGATAGGGAGCAATTAACATCAGATGAAAGTTGAAATACTGAGCTTATCAACAGCAGATCCGAGTCTAATATCTTGAAAAGACTGATTTTTTACTCTATGGCAGGCCTGCACAACTCAGAAAGCTCGAAGAGCCAAATTATCAACATAAATCTGCAACGGGACGCAAAAGTCAATTTCATTTCAATGTGGACATTCCATTGTAGTATGGAAGAAATTATAAAACGACAATTACCTATTCGAGGTCGAGCTTTTACAGATTTTTGTACAATTGAGAAAGCTCTTGCGGGCCACAAAAAAAGTTTTCGCGGGCCGCCTGCGGCCAGCGGGCCATATGTTGTGCAAGCCTGCTCTACGGAAAGGTAAAGGGAAATCACAGATGAAAACGTTAAGGCTCCATATGATTGTGATTGAACTGTCACAATACATGTCACCACAAATAAATATTTAAAAGGAATGCTATTGTTACTAAACAGTGACTATGGCGCAATGAAGAAGACTTTGAAACTGAATCGCTTCTTAACCAAAGTTTGAACTTCAAGATATATAAAATTTATCGCATCGCCATATTCACGCATGTAGTTTTAAAACTGTGCAAAAACAAAAATCTACGATATACTTGAAGGCTACGCTGACACTGGGAACCATGGGCGTCCGCAGAAAGTTTTTCAGGGGGGAGGCAAAACCGACATTTTGCTTATATTTTTCAGGTTGCTAATGCTGACGACCAGGCGGGGGGAAACTAATAGCTTCCCCCGAAATTTTCAAAAACTTGTTCACCTGTTAGGTACAATTCCAAGTTACGACCATTTTGCCCCCCTCCCGAAAATAGTCCAACAAGGAGATAACAGCTGGTTGCGATTCTATGACGTTAGCAAAACGCTTTACACTTTCTACAAAACACATAGGTGTAAAAGCAGGTATTTTTTCGGTGTGCAAAGGATGTCTTGTCCGAATATCCCAAATTTGCCCGAGAAACCTTCATGCGCCAAACTTTCTCTCTGCAAACTTTCTGCAGCTGTTGCTACGTTATGTTTTCATTTGCCATGTTGCCACAGGAAAATGCAAAATATGGTTCTTATTAATCCAATTGAAAAAAGTACGCTAGGCTATGCAAGAACATTGTCAGAAGCCAGCTGGTTCAGTATTCGTGAGGATCTGCCTCATAGTTTTGAGATTTTCCATTCACATTCCAGCTGTTGCTGTCACCAAGGAACCACAGACCTAGTCGAATTAAGCCTAAAGCTGCTTCCTTCTCTGAACACATATATGTGATATTCAGTGTCGTAAGTAGAGTTTTGAGCCAGGGAGGAAACTTAGCTGAAGGGGCCCACTGTCCTGCCACCGTAGGCGGACCAATAGCTCACACTCAGAAAAAAGTTGAAATGATAGTGAATCCGGATGTGGATTTCAATTTCTAGCTAAAAACCGAAAAACGCAAAGACGACAACTTATTGAAGACCAAAAAATACTAAATATCAAAATATAAGCTAAATGGGGGCCCAGATTTTACAATTAGCTTGCCAGGGGGCGGCTCGTCGCCCTGCCCACCCATCCGTGAATCCATTGGTGACATATGTGACATGTATCATATTATTTATATTGTGACTATGCCGTGATTCTCACAACATTGTCTGTTCAACTGTACATATATGCAACAAACACTGTAGTTAGAATAAAAAACTAAAGCTTTTTTGTACTTGCACGGCATGGATCTACTAATATGACGTAGATGCCCTACATCATACTCGATTACCTCTGTGTACAACTAATAAAGCACATAAATGAAATGCTTTCGTTTGCCGAAACTTTCAAATGAGTCAATTAACTACACATCAACTCTCACAAACCAAAACACGAAGTTACTAGAAACGGTTTGTTGCTTTTATATTTATTTAATGTGTTTCCTATGATGCAATAAATTTCTATTTATACACTCAATAACAAGGAAGTATAATTTAATTAATAATATTCTACAATTGTGAAGCTTCTTTCCCCATTTTTTTGAGATTTTGCATAAATTTTTACACATCAAAATTTTTGGGGATATGCTTGCATCCCCCGCAACCCGAGCTCCGACACCACTGTTTCTACACCATAAAGAAAATACCAAAGTTACGGCAACAGTCACAAAAGTTTCGCTTCGTTAGCGTATATGCTTCTTTTTTTTTCATGCTTCTTTTCACACAGTATACAGTAAAACTACGTGCCTTACCGCTGTCAGCAGTCGCTGTCTTGCTGCATTACCTACCAAATATGTCTGCTTTCAACAGTCACATGCGGCAAAATGCAGTGGCGTAACCAGAGGTTTGAGCCACGGGGGGCAAACTTAGCTGAAGGGGGTCCATTGGCCACCGTTTGGGTATGCAATAATTAGTTCCCAAAAACTCACATACGTTATTGCCCAGAAACAGAAAATATTTGTCGGGTGATGATGACCTTGAATTGGGTAAATAACTTTAAAGTAGAATTTCACGTTTTCATGTAATATCCTATCTAAAATTGATACCATCTATGACTTGTGACTGGGTAAGGTGGGCGTATGAATTGTTGTAAGATCCACTACAACCAGAGGCGCAACGAGGCTACGTGGCGCCCGGGACCAAGAAGCAAGTTTGGCGCCCCATGTTCGAACCTGATGTCTTTCGGAAGCCAATTTGGTGTGTTGAAGAAAGTACGTGTGACATTGTTGGGACTTTTTCGCCCCCCAGGGAATTGTGCCCACTTTGACCCCTCGTTACGCTCCTGACCACATCTGGATGTTGGTAATTTAACTCCTGAATTATTCTACTTTTCCACTAAGCACCAAATGCTTGACTTAATGATGGGGCATGGGGGTAGATTCTGGGCACTGCCTGAGCAAACAACAAAACAAATGTAATAAGTCCAAAACGGATTTTTTGAACAGTTTATTGATCTCTCCGCATCAGCTATAAAACCTCATTGATTTAGCAAACTAAGAAAATAATGCCAAACAATTTTGTCCAAATATGGAGCTGCACACCATACAACTACAAATAGGTATGAACAGTGCTGTAGCAGCCCACCTCTGCCCTCGCAAAATGCTTACAGGGCCCCCCTGATGGTGATTTACAAAATAAAGATTTCTAAAGCGTTGCTGTATTAGCGTTATTATTCGTCATAATTTAGTCGTCGCTGCAGGGCTGCTCAATAGTGGACCGTGGTCATACAGCAAAACAAACGAAATCACTGTATAGTGGCACAGTAGCACAAATGAAAAATATTACATTACAAAAACCATGAAAGTATCATAAACAGTGTCACATTATAGTAGTAGCAAAACGACTTCGAGCGAGTTTTTTGTCATGCAAAAGCCTTTATGACATCTTTCAAATCTAGAGGGCGCACACATGGAAGTTTCAATTGATAACATGGCTAATGGGGAAAGTCTGCTATCTGTCATAACATGGCTAATGAGGAAAGTCTGCTATCTGTCATACCTGTTGAAGGTTTTGATCAGTTTCAGTTTGTTGAAATTCCTTTCAGGGCTGGCTATAAGGTAGTATTGGGGCAGTTTAGCATAATTCAAAGTGCAATAAATACGTTAGGTTAACTTCATCAAGACGTGTCTTGAGAATAGAGCTTACAAAAGGAATTGGAACTTAATCATTGTCATTTATGTAACAACGATTATTTAGAGATTTGTTTGGAAATGCAACGTTTAACCAAAGCTTGCAGGAAATCGGAACCAAGCCTATCGTTCAGTTATGAAAACACTGTTACCGAAGGAACAAACCTGAGGTTGATCAAAGCAGTGCGCCGCGACGAACGTTTTCTTTCATTAGCGCTTAAGTGTATTTTGCATGAAAAGCATGCGCTTCGTGGTTTTAACTGGCCGAAATACACGTGCATACATTTTCCTAGCGTCTAGACTTTGTTAATCTCCTGGTGCATGGAACATGTTTAGATTAATAACATTTTGTATCTCAAATAGGCTATAAATGTTGATAAATATAGACCAAAGGGGTCTACGTGGACGCAACATGGTTAACATTCACANTTCACAAACGGCACGACTCTGTTGAGACAAGCTTAGCAGTGATTGCTAAATAAACTCTTCTAAATACGCTATTAACTCCATCTTGCTTTCTGAACAGCAGGCTGCGCAANTGTGTAACTTTGGTCGTAAGTACCAAAGGTATCTTGCTTTTATGCAGTACAAAATACGAGAAGACTGCCTGAGGTAGCCATCATATATTTTTCACAACAATCACTTCACAAAATATGTTGATCAGGTGTAGGCTAAGTCTGACTTCAGGACGTATACAACTAGCCACATAAGCTAACCTCACGCTCAACACTCCAAGCAATGAATGGTGCGACTTTACGCTCAAGCCTCAAATACGTTAAGTACCTCACAAATGTACCAAAAATGATGAGGCGATGTTATTCTAGGTAACAGCGGCAGGTAGGCTACTGTTCTGTCTATACTGGTCAAAACAGAACACAGATTGATAAAAACTACACTGACTTATAGTGTTTCACATTTTAATTTGGGATTTGGAGCTTTGTTTGGGGGAAAAGCCCACAAAGTGTTCCACGGGGCTGAATTTTGGACTCCCTGTGTAGCCAGGCAGTACACTTGCGGATATTTGTCTGATACGAATAATCGCATATTACGGTTAAACACATAAAAAATCTTGGCAAATTGGTTATGCGATTAACTGGACTGGTCTGCACCAACAGCCGAAATCACCGGAAACACTCCGAGAAATTTTTGAAAAACGCTGAAAACAAAAACTTACTAAAAATCAAAAGAATACTATTACCGAAATGCAAGCTGACAGGGNACGGCATTTTTTTATATTTAGCCTGCCAGGGGAGGCGGCGCGCACCCCTGCCCCACGTCAAATATTTGGACAAGACTACCGGATTAAGATTGGACTGGATTATACAATGAAAATATTGGACTGGATTAGGATTGCAAACATCTCCGATCTGTTCAACACTAACATGCACTCGACTCGAGTCACATTTAGAAAGATGATGATTCAAATAGACTCCAGTCACGATTTTCACCGAAACTCGACTCGAGTCACAATCAATGTCTCGAGACTCAAGTCAGAGTAATTTTGCAAAATCTCTAATCATCTGAGTAACAAACCCTAGCTTGTTTGAATACAAGGAAATAAGCTTTGTTGCTTCAGTGGTGCTCAATATTGGTGTCAATTTTCTGTTTTGACTGTGTCTCCTAGTCGTGCTACTCTACATTTTAATAATCAAGTGCTCCCAACTCACAGTGGAAGAGCTGAGACTTTGCTTTTCGCAGAGTGGCCAGCAGGGAACAGTACATTAAACACATTATCATGGTTTAATGTAGTATTTGCATAATGTGCTCATGGCAGCAGTAGCGTAGCCAAGAGTTTTGTTCGGAAAGGCCAGATATAACGCACCGCTAAAGACTTAGCAAGTTTGTTTCGGGGGCTATGGCTTTTTTGGCCTCACTCTGGCTGACTTACTGCTCGGCAGTCGGCCCATACTTATTGGGTCTTTTCCATATGAAGTAATTTATGTTTTTAAAATCCAAATCCAATCCAAAAAGATATTGCAAAATATAATGCAAATCCGAAAAACAAATCTTATCTAAATCCAAATTCCTCTTACGGTTATTAGACTAAGCCCATATGTAATTCAACTCAAAGATTCAAAAACAATGAAATAGCTTGGGTGCTAAATCAAGTTAACTTATGCTGTACCTTCATTTGGCTCACAGCATCATAACAATTGACACTGAAGGGACTTCAAAACAGTTACTGTTTGCAGCAAATGCAATGGGAAGCTCTGTTAAGCTTAACAATAGCGTGTAAGGTACCATAACAGAAGACTAACAGGTATACAACAAAAAAGACTAATTAGAACTGGGCTACACATATAAACAATGATGAACTGTGTTAAATGTTGTTAGTATAACGTAGATAAATTAAGAAAAGGGACTACATTAATGAGTAAGACTAATTCTCCTAGGCGTACGGAAGGCATTTTACTGGGGGCGCGGAAAATATTTGCCCTGAAAATAACAATTTGCTCTAAAAATAAACAATTTGCCCTGAGACTAACTTTTTCAGTTTAATCCGAATTGGGACTGAAACCTCTTGTAAATCTGTTCTATACAGATGAATTCATTTATGACGGCTTCATCTGTAACGTCAATTCGCCTATAACCTTACGTTTTATTCGGTCCCGATGGCATCTTTAACATGCATTTCAATTCGCTTATAACGTCAATTCGGCAATAACGTTCTTTATGCAATCCCCTAGAGGTGACGTTACAGGGAAATTCTGTAGTTACCTTGCTTGTTAACTCAGGGGGTGAAGTGCCTTGCGTGTTGTGTTCTTCCAGACAAGAAACTTTACTATAATTGCCTTTACTGATGCAAATATGTACGCTATTTCGATGGCGCAACGCAATGGTTAAAAACGACGGTTCCGGATACGAAGGGTCTGACTCCCTACACCTGCCTGTGTTATCGTTGCTGTGCGCTTGTGCAAGGCATTAAAGACGCGCACTCAAAAGGGCCAAGCAATCTGCACGCCCGTTTTCAACATTTCTGTAATAGACATTTGCATGCATGTTTCAGACCGCCGCTTTTCCCGCCGCAGTGATTCCTAGTGAATCAACTGAAAACACCATCATTGAGAGACAAACAATTTAATTATCATCTGAACAAGTTCAAATTGTCCGAATGGGGCCTGAAACCTCTACCAAACCTGTTTTATAGATACCTTGTTTGTTAATTGTTTGGACAAAGAACTGATAGCCTGTAAAACACTTTCGAAGTACTTTATACAAGTATTGGCATTTGTACCACTGGTCCATATTACACAAACCGCCACCAGGGTTGGTCCAAATTACGCACTGCATTCGCAAAACTAGCTTAAAATTTTCCTACCTCAGCCACTCAGCTAAAATTTGATGTTAAGATCAATGCTGCAACAGACAACTGACGAGTTCAAAAAAAGCACGAAAAACCCGGCGTTAAAACTCCTGTTAGTCAAAAAAGATATCACATTGACACCCTGCATATCTACCCAGCTCAAACTCGAAAACGAACAAAGAAAGAGTTGCCAAATTCTTATATCAAGGTGTTGACCTACCTACATCCGATTGTTCGGTTGTTACAGAAAAAGAGGGCTTGGTCCAGATCAAAGTCATTATAACCAGTCATGACTTTAGGCTAGATTACACACTACACTAGCTCAAATAACACGGATCACCCCCAAGTGAATACACACTGAATACACTGTATTGAAAACTGTTTCGCCGTTCAGGACTTTTGAGGAACTTGCGCTTGCCTTGAAACACAGAGTGTGCCCTGAATTCACTGCTTTGAATATATATTTTTTATCATTCAGGATTTTTGAGCAACTTTGCGCTTGCTCTGAAAATCAGTGTTGCTTTGAAATTTTTCACTGTATCGAAATATTTTGTATCATTCAGGATTTTTTAGCAACTTGTGCTTGCCCTGAAAACAGAGTTTGCCCTAAAATTTTTCAAGTCGGTGAAGTGTGCCGCCCCCCCGCCTCGTACGCCTATGGTAATTCTTTAACTTTGTTGGCATGATGCATAACAAAGCAGACTTGTTTTGCTGGTCATAGACAAGGCTCAAAATTTAAACAAATGATTTGAGAAATTCCACTGAATCAAACTGTTGTTGCAAGCATCTGCATCGCCTTGAATCACTGAGGCAAGCACAAGGAAATATGGTAATTTTTGGCAGGCAAGCAACCAGCAGCAAAAGACATTATCCGACGAGACCACTCAACTCATACTAGGTTGCACTATCATTATGTAGGGATAAGTGAATTACAATAATTCACTTGTGGTGATTATCACAGTGACTTGTTACTTATAGGCACCATCTACCGGTGACAATTTCTTTGCATGTGGCGCCATCTGCAGACCGCAATACTGCCCAATAAAATAATCTGCAGTACTAAAACTGAACCGAAAGTTGCGAAGAAGTTCAAAACAATATTATCAATTTCAATCCAAATCTGGTTAAGCAATAATTATAAAATCTCAATTCATCAAAATTCTAGAATGCAGCAAGTTTTAATCCAAATCCAAATCCAAGTCCATATTCATATCTGGTTATTTTTTGGGCATGCGAAAGACATGGAAATATATTTCTTGCAGCAAGGTTGGATTAGAGTTGTGGAAATGACTGAAAGTGAAAGAGAGAAGTAAAGTTGAAACTGCTTTCACAAAAAAATTAGATACAATGACCTGGAATTTGAACAACACTGAGCACCAATTTTTAGATAGTGGTGTGCCATTTTATAGCTTGTTGGGCGCCATATCCTTTCAAAAAATAGACATAAGAAACATGTGAACATCTCATTTGACTCGACATTGACCCGACTCGAGCTTGCAAATCAATGGCTCGAAACGACTCGACAGTTCTTGTGACTCGACCAAGTAATGACTCGACTCGAAAAAATTTGGATGTCCCTGACTCGTAGGGCTTGTGATTCTGACTCGACATATATGACTCGGGCACATCGCTGGTTCAAGCTCATGGTTCCAGCACAAACTAGACCATAGTTGACAGATGGCGGAATCTTGCCAGCAGACCTAACAAGTGATAGTGGTGTGCATAAACGTTCGAAGTAACTATCTAACATAGTGTAATTTGCAGCTGATGCGCTTCAAAACAAACGGTTGTATCCAGAAGAAGATAAACCTCTTGGATTTTCTCCTAATCAAATTCCGTAACATTGGTGTATTCATTCTCTGAACGAAATGGTTATGTTATCAATGTCTGAGTGTGTATGCAACTGCGCAATGATTCCTCAGCACGTTACTTTTTCTCTGAAACATTCCTGACGCAGTGCAGCAATCATACCCAAACCTAACTATGTTCCCCTTACGTTGTCTGCTTCCATTCGTTTCCACCTACCTCTATAAGCAGGGGTGGATGTTAGAGGAGGCGAACGAGATACGGTTACTTTGGGCAACCCTTTTTTCGGAGATGCCGCGGGCACTCTTTCAGAGTTTCACACTTAGATTTTTCCTATTTTTCTTCGGTCATGGACAGAATTTTTTTGAAATGACCAAAAAAATTAAGTCAATTCGGTCATGATGTTCGAAAAGGTACGCTAGCTAATGCTGTTTCAGCGAGTTTTAATACTGCTACAAGCTTGAGTGGCGGAACCTTATGCAAAGTGGGGGGGCACAAGTGCACGTTAAAACTATAGACATTTTTTTGTGGTTTGAATTGACAACTGCAACGTCACATGCAATGAAGTATGACCAGGGCCGGCCTTAAGCCGATGCAGCTGCATTGGGCCCCGCGCCATGGTGTTTGCGCAGGTTGTTCATTTTTGCCAGATACTCTTTGTACTCCGAGTATTGTAAAAACAGCTTATGAATTTCATTGTTAGCAAACAACTATTTCGTTTGAACGAACGATGAATTTCCTCAAATTATCGACCTTTATCAAACGTGCTTAGCGTTATACCTGCGCTCCACCATGTCCTACTCTTTATGGATGGAACTTGCTTCCTACTAGTGCCAGTTAAGACTGCAATAGACCCACAGCTATTGCAAACAAGGTGTAGTGATTCAACTTGCAATGAACAGATCAAGACGAGCGTTTGTCTTATAAACTTTGATGGCAGTACTGCCAACGTGATGTTGTTCAGTTTTCAAAAGATCCTTCTGTTTTGAAAAGTGTTTGGTTGGTCGCGGATCATCCTCATTTCGACAAAGGCTTGCGCAGTTTTGCTTTATTGAAGTTTCGAACGTAATTTACATATTTTAATATTTTTTCAAAAACTCTATGACATTGAAAACAAATGACAAAAGATGAGAGGTTGAACCCGTGGAAGCCAAAAATCTCATGCAGACCAGCACAAAATTTTGTGCGGTGTTCGCACTTAAATTTGCCTCCTTTTGTTGGTTCATAAAATGGTTCCGCGTTATTTGTCGGTCGTCCAAGTACTTTTATCATTTACTGCCCCACCAAACTTTCACTGTGTTTCGCCTATTTGCGAGCGTAAGTAGGTAGAAAAGCCACTACTAGAAAAGCCCTGCGGCTCTATGCTTCTATTTTCATCAATCAACCATGCGCATTATTTATTGCGCTTGATAAGTGTTTCTACATCTCTAACGTGTTAGTTGTAAAATCTTTATACATTGCATTTGTAATTCACAAAAAAACAGTTACATTCCAAGTCAGTGCTTTAAGAATAATTACAAAATTGAGCTTTTGGATAACTTGTGCGGATTCATGGGTTGGTCTCTTGTAAAGTCTGCTTTTTCAGGTATTGCGCCATAAAGGGGATAGTTGATCGTGAGCCCAGACGTTGCCTGTACACAAGAACGTGTCTGCGGTTGTGGTTAGTAAAAGCGAGTAACGTATAATCAGTTCATGTTAGCAGTTTTCTCCACGTCAGTTGTTCTTTGAATGAAAGTGCCGTGCAACATAGGTGAATTGTATTGTAAGTTCAATTCGCTTGTCAGTTCGGTTTGATTAACGTAACTTTGCACTTGCGTTCGCCGCTCGGATCTCCATTGCAGAGCTTTCTTTACAACTTTCGGCTTAATTAATGCTCACCACAGCAGTATGCTATTAGT
>JGI24159J19872_10001088_pt1 | contig 28621 bp, 17 predicted proteins | sample Ectturendosymbi4_FD_19872 | JGI IMG/M metagenome (IMG submission 19872)
TGGCAACAACAACAAGTGGTGGACATAACCACATGGCAACAACAACAAGCAGTGGACATAACCACATGGCACCTACAACAAGCAGTGGTCATAACGACATGGCAACAACAACAAGCGGTGGACATAACCACATGGCAACAACAACAAGTGGTGGACATAACCACATGGCAACAGTAGCAAGCGTTGGACACAACCACATGGAAATAACTACTACTGCTAAAAAAAGTGATGTTCAAGCCACCATGCCTTCAATGCTCGACCATATGACGTCTTCCTCGAATGCTGCAAATGTTCGTATGGCACAAGTACCTGTAAGTGGTGGAATGAGAGATCTCGTATCAACAGAAAGTACCAACAGCTTGAAATCGTTAACTGGAAATGGCCACAACCACGTGGCAGCTGGAGTAACAAGTGTACATAGCCCTGCTCATAATCAATTGATGACTTTCACCTCCAGGACGAGCCACGATCATGTGACTGCCCTTACTAATAACGTGCACGCACACATGTCAACCACTTCAGCTAGTGGCCATGCCCACGCAGCCCCATCAGTCAATCAACAAACTGCCTCCACAACTGCCAATAGTCATAATACTGGACAGATCGCAGCATTCGCAGATACGCATAATGGCCACGTGATGACAGCAGCATCTAATGCGATGAATGAGCCTGCAACCCATGACTTATCTCACGATCACTCAAGCGTTTNAGCTAATATTGACGACGAGGTGAGAGATTGCTTGTTACCAACTCTAGTTNAAATAAAGNCACTGTTTGATTTCTTGTATATTGTGCAATTTGTGTACATCAGTGAATTAATATTCCTAAATTAAACCTGTTTATTTTTTCTTTCCTTCAACTGCTCTATGTTTTTTAAAAAAACTAACGCCCAAAAATTGTATTCTGTAAGAACAAATTCGTGAAGACGTTTTTTCTAATATTCATGTTTCCCAGCAGACACGAGTTTGTTTGCTAAAATTTAGCTTCCTTTGCATATCTATCAATGAGCAGATATCGCCGGAGGAGTGACCACAAGGTACAACGAACATGGACGTGACTTCTAGCGGAGCTAAAGTGCTATTTACAGAGGGATCATAGACCATCATCAGCTCATTAAAATCTTTTTTCTTGCAATACGTTATTTTCAACCGAATTAAATCTCGAAAACGTGCCTGTGCTGTACAGCAACAGTTGGAAAGTAAAGCGGTCATATCCTAAAAAAGTTNAAGCTTAGTTTGTTTTTTTTGTGGTTCTTGCCAACCAAGTCAAAATTTTTGTTCCGAGTAGATGGACCTGGTGNAAGCAAGATATGTCGTCTCTAACAAAAGTAATAACGAGCGATGACATTTTCACAACGTCACTACCGAGCGAAAGCGGAAGCATTTTCCGAAAACGTAAAAACCGTTCTCAGTGCAATAGCAGTGGGACGTCTATTTGGCTGAGCAAGATATTTGGNCATTTCAAGATCGGGTGAAAGGATTATCACCCCTAATGCACTGCATGTGTTGGATNCTCAAATCCTCCATTGTGAATGTTGTCTACGCTAGGAAAGTGACTTTTGCATTTTTCCCAAGTTGTGATAATGCAAGGTCTGTTCAAATGAATGTTGATAAATTTCTTTACAAGAACATAAGAATTTTAGCAGCATTTAAATTTTTCTTTGTTTTCTTGATTAACTAAGAGGATGCATGCAGAAACAAAAGTAATTGAATGTTCTATTTGAAGACCGTCCAATACTCAAAATGCTTGATACTGGAATTTATTCCCGACGACCTTGCAACTAATCGGTTGGGCTCGATTCCTGAAGAGAACGTGAACGTGCACCACAATCACCGGAGAAAGAGGGATGTGCATCACAGCGGGCACGGAGCGCATTCTGCCCAGTTCGAAATTTCCACCAGCTTTGACCCTTGTCCTTTCCAGTCATCCTACTCATGGGTACACAGTGTGTTACAAAAGGACGCCGAACAAGTGTCAAGGCTGTAAAAACACCAGTTAACATTCGTCGCACAGGCGCTGCGGCACATTGTGGTCTGGAATACTATAGTTAAAGTGAATGTACTAAAGGCAACAGGCCACCAAAAACGTTTGTTAGGAACCACAGCTTGTTTACAACGATTATGAAAATTACTGTAAAGAAAAAAACTCTGCTTCGGCCATTACGCGACGATTTTTTTTCAGCAAACGTTTGTTACCTGCTGCTTTCTGACAAAATGTTAATCTGACAAGGGCAGAAGTTAGTCGAAGCGAGTGAATAAACTGAGACAGTTTCGAGTTATGTTTTTGAATGACTCGGCTTGGCTCAAGTCTTACTTAGAAGCCTGAATGACTCGAATGTTATTGGATCACGCTTTGTCAAAATAATGGGAGTTGAATTGAATCATCGAAATCGACCTCGTAATGATATGTCCACTGCTTTTCTATAGGATGTGCTTGCTTCAGCGTTTTTGAGTATTGGTGATAGTTAATCTTTACGCCAATGCCCCCTTTAGTTGACATTTTGATATTTAGTATTCTTTAATTTGTTGTTTTTTGCGTTTTTTGGGGTGTTTTTTTTTATCTANTATGGACATCCACGACATTCAGAAATTCACTATCATTTCTTAACTTTTTTCTCCGTTTTGNGTAGTGGGCCCCTCTACGGTGACCAGTGTGCCCCCTTCAGCTAAGCTTTGCCCCCCTGGCTCAAACCTCTAGTTACGTCACTGGTTGTAGTTACTAAAACGTGATAAACAAGATAACTTCGGTGCAACTTTCCGGTGTTCTGCTGTGTGTTTACGTTTGTATTTTTTCTGTTGCATTACACAAGCTAGTTCACTAATATGTTGTTTGCATGTCCCCGTTGTACGTAAGTCGGCTGAAAATCTGATTATAGCGGACGGGACGCAACCAACAAAGTTCAAAATGCGTTTGGTCTGTTCGGCTGTTGACGTTAAGATTATCTTAAGAATGAGTAATTTTCGAGCGTCATGTTTACCAAAAACGAATGATTGTTGCATAACAATGAATGATTATTGCATAACATCGAATGATCTTTGCATAACATTGCTCAGAACCACGCAAAAGACAGCGTTGCTTCAAAGCTGCTTGAAAAACTCACCGTCAACGACTCGACCGCGGTTTTCACAATGGAACATATTCACGAATACGTTGACGGCGTTGCGGTAAGCCGGATCATCACAAAATTATTGCGTTGGTCTTACACTGCGTAAATGGTATCTTACAATGAGACTCGTGCACTTTGTGTGTTGTTCGTGTGGCTGGGAGGAAGTGAAGATGTTAAGAAAAAGGTCTCTAGGTCACACTGAGTTTACTTAGTTAATGCTGCTACAGGTGCATCGGGTACTAAGTGTTGGAGGACGCAACGGCTTGCGCGAGTACCTCAACGTAACGTATGCTCCATATGCTTTGGAAAAAGTCAACGTACCGGAAGACGGATTGGTGCTGGCTGGAGTTTGGGTAAGGTATACTAGTACTGAAGCAGCAAACAAAAGTAAAATTCTATGAACACGGACTTCTTGCCTCTGTGAATACCGAATTTTGTAAACCTCGATGCAGTTTAGTTTTGGCTTACTGCAAACGTTATACTAGCTTTTGTATTTGGAGGAGTCAAATACCAAACAGAGGAATCACGTTCTAAACTGCAGTGCAAAGTGTTGTAATGAACCAAAACGTAGATAGAGGAAACAAGAAGAAAAGAACAAATTTCTCCAGTGTTGTCAAATACTGCTTTCAATATTGTTTGTATCAACTAAAAATGTCGTGACTGTTTCAAGAGATTGCGTCAATATGTCAACAAAAACCGAAAATCACTTAAAAGCGGTAAATATGATCCGGGCACCTATCATATGTGATGAAGAACGACACCAGTTCATACTGCTCTGCATTATTGCAGAACAATATTTGAGCATTTTCTATGCATGTCCAATTTGTTTATGAACGTGATTTTGTAGCCAGTGTCGTGGATGCTTAAGCGTAATCAGCTTGTGAAGCTCTTTGTAACATCGATGCAAGAGAGCACCATCACAATACCAAAATAACACACACACGTGCACATGCACAAACGCACTAACAAACAAATATACAAGTACTGTACAAGACTTACACGTTATCGAACAGAGGCTACATATTCAAACAAGAAGGTAAGTTAAATGTATTGTNAACTTTTGCAACAGTTTCAACCATACCAGTTTCTATTTTTGCCAAGAAAAGAAATAAATAAACCNAATCACTTTGCAGAATCCGCCTTGGTTGTCCTGGGAAACCCAAGATAGTCGTCCGGTGCCCGGAACGTACAAAGGTTTCCTTTATGATGTCATAGTGGCACTGGCCCAGCAAATGAAGATTAATTTCACCATAGACAACGATGTGACGGCCAAATTCGGTCCTGGCATGAACTTGACTGAGACGGAGCTTGAGAGAGAGATGAACGTTTTGTTTGAAAGCGACGTGGTGAGTTGGTGCAGAATATATTTGCTTCTGCAGCTCAGCAATCAGCCTCTAGAAAGTGACGCGGTCGAATCAACGAACAAAATATTTAGTAGGAAATTAGTTTCAGGTAATTTACGTGTTTTCAGTAATTTTTAATTTTAAAAACTCTTGCTTTCATATTGGTCATTTACTGCAGAACGCATTGAGCAACAAGGAATTTTCGGTATTCAAATTTGGTTCAAGTGGGGAATAAGAATTTTGCAAATAGTAGATTCAAAATTCGCTTTCGAAAGAGATAGTTTAGCCACTAAATGCCTCATAACATACGATATCAATACTTAAATTTAAATAATGCTGAAAAACGTAGAGGAGTACCTTCGTTTTCTTGCAGTGCGACATGTTCTTATATGACAAAATCATTCACGGCAATCGTTTATTGATATCTGACACTGTCTCGACCACCACTGCAATCCACAGTCCTCGAATGTATTTGCTGAAGAAAAGAGTTGAAAAAAACGAGGGTGTCAGTATCTGGCAATTCTTGGCACCTTTCAAAGAAGAAAGCTGGGTTCTGCTTTGGGCGACTTTGGTGATGGTAAGAACTGTAACGAATTTATTGCAAGATTTCACCGTAAAAAGCAAAAAATTGGAAAACTTCTATGGAGTTTTTGGAAACCAAAGAACTATCTCAATTTTTGAAGCTATCACCGACTGCAAAATTAGAATACAGGATCTCCTATCTTAGCAATCGATGCATGGTTTTACATTTTGAGACATTTCAGACGTTCTTTCGATTTTTTTTATTTTGAACATTTTGATTTCCTTTCAAACAAACGCAACTTTAGCGTAAAATTTACAAAAAACTCCCATTTTAATCGTTTTACCTTTGTTTATAATGAAGGAGAGTGTATATTGACTTAAAGTATGCATTATCTCGATTTCTTTCTCTTCATTTTTCATCGACCACGCGAAACGAAGCTTGCATGTAGAAAATCTCAAAATCTGGTTTTATGCACAATCTGTTGAAAACAAACAATATTTTTGCGCAGAGAATTTTAAGAAAGCTTAAGCAACCTGGGGTTTACTGAAATATTGAAGTTGACTATCGAAGCCTTTTTTTTATATTCAAACTGTCCAGTAGAAAAAAAACAGCATTGCTTACTGACATACCAAGTCACCAACAATAATTGAGGAGACTCAATCGAATAAACCAACAAGTTGGTTAGCTAGTAAAACGGTTTCACGTAATTTGCCCATCTTCTGCTTGCAAATTGCAAGCAAGACAAAAGTGAAATGCTGAATAGCTAAAGCGATGTTTAGAGAAACCACGCAAATTGTAGTCTCAAACACTAGCTGTGAGCATAATGCTGACACCATACGAAAGCGGAAACGCAGAACTGACTCCAGTGAGTAGTTTGCATCAGCGTGGTGATGAGTAAACAGTAGTAGCAGGTCGCTCTACACAGGAGAAGAAAATCTTTCTGCGAAGACAGTTTGTATTCGTGCTTAGCCAGGTTTCTGGGTTTGTCTCTTGCTTCAGCACATTTCAAACATTTCTGGAAATCTGCGTTTGCTGAGATTCACTCTGCATATCTTCCAGTAATTGAAGGCTCTCGTTTTGCTGCGATCTTTCGAGGAATCAGCCTGCCGTGCTCTTCTTTCGCACATTCACGTTGACTTCGGTTGAACATTTCCACATTCCAAAATAAGTCTTTGCAATGGTGGCATAGTCGAATCAACCAACAAGTTGATTGTTTATGTTCCACAAAATCCTAAAGCGGTCAAAAACCCATGATTCTTTGCTTAAAAGCAAACTTTGTTTTCCTGAAATTTGAGTATACGTAGCCAAAGGGTTTTTTTTCGCAATGTCTCGATTTTTTCAAGCTTGGAAAACAACGTAAGAAGAATTCATAGTTTATGCTTTGTCGTCAAGATATTTTACGGTTGAAGAAACACTTTGAACATGGTAAAAAGTCACACAATTTTCAGGTAGGAATTGTGATGACTCTCATCAACAAGTATAACCCATATGAGTTCCGGAAGGCATCACGTGATATGCGAATAGGCGCTAAACGTTCCGAGCATCTGGGTTTCTTGAACAGCCTGTGGTTCAACTTTGCTGCTCTTGTTGAACAGTCCTCGAGGTTCCTTCCCAGGTGAGACTCACGACAAGGGATTTTGTATGTTTTTCTGTTCATGCAATCATTTCTTTCCAATGATCTGCAGAAGTAGCTTAGTCATCCCTCACAACCTAATTTACGCAATTTGTTAGATCATCTTGCAATGCCATAAGTTTGGTTTTCTTCTTCAGCTTAACTTTTTACGTTAAGGTTACAAATATATGTAGATTTTAAAATTTCGCATCAATCCTGGCAAGAGCAAATCTTTACATTTACTTTTCTGGAATTGAAATTTGGAATGTTACTTTGCATTGTGATAAATATGGTCTTGGTGCATCTGTTTGTAAATCTAACCTCAGAAACTTTACGTTGTTAATATATACAGAATTGTAATGTGTATTTAATTTCATGTTAGTCGTGGTTTAGTTTAAACTAAAACGATAACTTGTACATGGTTGGTAGTCAATAACAAGATTTTGAAAGACGAGTATTAATGTGATCTGTGTCTTTGAGTGCTTTCATTCTGCAACAGCAAAATTATAAGACCTAATGTGCGAAATTTTGTCAGTAACTTTTTTCGAAATTGTTTACCCAGTACAGAGTAAAGCGTCTTTGGAAAAAATGCGATTTGAGGATTTTTAAGCAAAAGCGACATTCACTGTTCTTACTATTCTTACTGATTCAATAAATCTCATGGAGCATGAAAAACAAAAACTGTAAATATTTGCCACAAAGCCCGTTTTCCGCTAAAATGTGGGTAGTGCATAACGTTTCTTCGGTGCATTGGTTAATTGCTTGAAAGTTTTTAAAAAAACTCATCATATACGCTAATTTACTCTAGTTTTTTATTTTTATTTTCCTTCACTCCAACAGAAAAATAAAATATCTTCAACAATGGTTTGAAGCCTCACCATCATTTCCTGTTATCTAGATTTCTTGTGGCGTTTCAGGGCTACGTAAAATGTGTTGAAACTGCACTGCGGCTGTCAACAAAAATGCAGATGAATATGTAAACATAAAACTCCCCAAACGGACAATGATGATAAGCACATTAAATAATGATTAAAAAATCATTTTTCACTTTTCGTTGGCTGCACACTAATGTGATGAAACGAGAATTTCAATTTATTTCAGGTCGGCTTCCTTGAAAGTGTTGGCTGGTACCTGGTGGTTCTTCGTCATGTTGGTGATAGCAGCATACACAGCCAACATGATATGTGAGTGGAAAGTTTCGAGAATGGCTACATCTATTTGCTGCAAGCAAATTTTTACCATTGAAACATAAAAAAAATATTGTATTTTATGTTATATTTTTACCAGATCGAAAATAACAAAGGCTCCTGACTGATCAGAAGTGTAAAAAACATCTATAAACAACATTTTATTAGATTTGTGAAAAGAAATAATAATTCGAAATGGAATTTGTTGTTTAGCCAGTACGTTACGAAAAAAAGTTGCAGTTTGTATCAACAGTGTTGACTTGCCGCTTCCTGATGTTTATGCATTTTGTTTTCTCCGTCCTTTGTGCAGCTTTTATGACCCAAGTGAATAACGAAGGCATAAAAACTCTGGATCAACTTGCCAGCCAGCAAAAGTTTGCCTACGGATTGTTGGTGAGCAATCCGTTGCTCACTAAACTGTTGCCCACAGCTAAAGATCACCCATACAGGTACGTATAGTGTAGAAATCTGTTAAAAATCTATTACAGTCTAGAGTATGAAATGGCTTCTTTGAATTGTATTTATGGTTTGTGTTAGTTGGGAACTTTAAGCGTTTGCTCATGTTTCGTTTTTACTGCATTTGTAGGTGAACTGTATCAAAACTATCATACATGTTAAAAAAATAAAGAAACCTTGTAAAAATTGTAAAGCCAGCAACAATGCGTAAACATTTTACTCAATGCAAAACCAAGGAGTTCAGTTGCATTAATATTTTGGCTTTGATGCTTCCGACATAAATCATTATTTTTAATATTTTTGCCACAGCATTGATAGTTTTCTGCAAGCAGTGCTATAATGAAAAAGTCACTGCATCAGAATTCAAATATTTTGTCTGTACTGCTCTTATAGCATCTTCAAAAATATAATTCTGTTATTACAGTGACTTTTTCCAAGTCATGGCTCCCATTTTAGACCACCTTCAGGTGTCTTTGCTTTTTCAAATTCCTGAACTAAACTACAAGTTGTACTTGACATAACGTTGTTGCACTGTTTAGCACACTGTCACAAGCATATTCCCGATCGTTGCAATGAAAAAAGGTACAGGTACTGTAATCCATTCTGAACAGATGCGTGGGCGCTATAAATGAGATTGCGTTTTCGTGCCGTCATCTCCAGAGTAAAATTCATGTCTGATTCTTTTACAGATATAGTCGCATCTGCCTTTGTCAAAGGAGAAATTCACACTTTCTGTGTTGATTTGCAATCTGGCGTTAGTGAGCGCTTCCTTTTTCAAGTTCATTTCAATTTCATAGGTTTCACACAGAGAAAACTGTTATTTTAAGTTTGATTGCCTACATCTGAAACGGACTTTGTACAAGAATCATGGAAAATAATTCAGGATGGGTTTGTGAATACCACATTGTTAAAGTTTAAAACAATGGCTGCCTTGTGTGCTACGTGAAGGTAACTGGTGGTCGACCGACCAGAAAATGTGCTGCATTCTGACGTGCCCTGCAGCAGTGCAAGTAAATGCATACATTGCAGTGTTGAACATGATACAGTTTCCGGATCGCGATCCAACTGGATTCTGGAATTCAGAACCGGATCCGGATGGGGCTGGATTTCGAAAAAAACTCTACCGGATCAGATATAGATATCCAAATTGCGTTGATCACTGCAGATAAATGCTTAATCAAGTTTTCTAGGATATAAACCGGACTGGATCAAATATTTCAACAGGTCTACTGGATTAGGATCGGACCGGATTACACAATGAAAATATTGGACTGGATTAGGATCGTAAAAATCTTCAATCCGTTCAACATTAACGCATTGTAGAGTGAAAAAGTACAGCACGGAACACACACTTATTTTTTACACAAGAAAAAATATAAGCGTCTTGGAAAAGAGTGAAGACTGTTTTCTTAATTGCTTTTTTCCTGCTTTTCAGTTTCATTCATTTCTACTAAAATCGGTTAAACATGCAAAAAAAATTATTGAAAGTAGCCTTAATGTTATGCTCGAATTTGTTGAATATTTCCGCGTAATGTTTTTGTAAGCATTTTTCTGCAACAAGCTTCTACGTGAGGCACCGTTTTGAAAAACCTTTCAAAAAATATACGACACTTTCTGTTGTCTCTCCTACTTTTTCAACCATTTTTTGTTCAAATGGTTTTCTCACATCGGTTTTAGCGCAGTGTGGGACTACGTGAAAAGCGATTACAACTCCACGGTTTTACCTGACTTGACAAATGCCTTGGCCATGATTGACAGCGAAAACTTCATACTAATAGCCAGCTTCAAAAGCGTCGTGCAAGCTTTGCATAAAAGCTGCGAATATGACATGGTAAGTGACAGAAACTAAATTGATATCTAGTTACTACTGTTGGAAAGAATGATTTGGCTGAACTGATGTTCACCAGTTGCCACCATATGGGCTTAAATTTTAAATGCGAACATGATGGTCGATGTGTTATAAAGTTTCAGTAGCAATTTATTCTGTGATTTTTAAAGAAAAATCAAAATGACCATCAATTGCAAACTGATCAAAAATCAATTAAATTTTTCCTTGTTGCTTTATGTGTGCGTTTGATCATTAACGTCCATTTGATTGAGACAAATGAAAGAAAAAGCATAAAGATCCAAATATATCCATCTTCGCATACCTTGATTAAAATAATGTTTTCTTTTTTGTTTGCGTATCTTTTCATTTGGTGTATTTTTCTGTGAAATGGAGGCTTATACGGTAATTTTCATAATATCAAGGTATGGAAGGAAGTTATGGTTTGCATGTTGGGCAGCAATTTCATAAAAAGACAAAAAGGTTGCAAAATTGCCTCTTGGTAAGGCACACACCATTTCGTTTCAGGTTGGTGATGGCTTTTATCAATATCAAGTTGGATTGCCTTTGCGAAAAGGTACCATTGCATTGCCAGCAATGAATGACAATATATCGTACCTAAGAGACATTGGAATACTCGGGGACTTGCAAGAAAAGTGGTAAGAGTTTACAACATAATCTGTAAGAACCAAAACACCAGCTTAATTTCTTTTTTCTGTGATCTGTTTTATTTCTCGTCTTACCTAGTTGCTTTACATTGGTGTAGAACAGTGTTTCTCAGCGTGGTCCCCATGGAATTTGTAGTAGTCCAGAGAGAGTTTCGTAAGTCCTTGATAAAACGTTCACTGACCTATGTTCAATACAGGTTCCACTAAATGTTCATGAGGTATCAGTATAGCAAAGTGGTCCATCTGATAAAAACGTTGAGAATCACTGGTGTAGAAACATTGTCTTACACCAGATCGCACAGTTTCTTCTTTTGATTTGCCAATTTAATGCTTTTTTGATACAAAATATTGTTAGTTGTAAGTGCGACCTACCAAAACAGAATGAAGCATTGAAATGATGTTCATGTATATCGATTTGCAATGTTTTTTATTCCAGTATTTTTTGCATTAAAATCGATCATTTCGTACCTCATGAAAACTCAGATTAAATTTGAACAGCGTTGTTGTGGGTACATGGTGATATTCAAGTTCTCCTTTTTTCAAGGTTTTCGAATATCGAGGAAGAATGTGAGACCACAACTATTTTAGTACAAATGGGAGAATCCGGTGGACAACTTGATATCAAGGTAAAAATTTTTCATCGACGTTTTAATGAAGTAATGTACAATTAAAACTTAGCCATTGCACAAGTTCATATTGAATAGAAACCAAAATACCGGGGGAAATATAGTCAGCATAAATATTAATATCAATTTTACAAGATGAAATGTCGACTCTTGCATCTGCAAAATATAAAATATTGCGCAATATTTGTCCGTTTGTCAATGAAAAAGGTATTATTTGCTTCAGTAGAGCTGTGTAGGTTTGGTTGCTAGTGATTTTTATGTAATATTCTACGACATAGGACTTCCAAACACAACATCTTGATTGTACATACCCATGGCGTTGGATTCGTGTTTACCCTTTGAGTATCAATGCTATGTTTTCGGAATAGGTAATAGTTTCTGGCAATTAAGTTCAAAGCGACGGTTTGATGAATTCTTCTATGAATAAATTTTCAAAACTTTTATCAGACCAACGACGCTAACTCGCAGGTCTTGGAAATTGGACAACAGCTCGCCACTAGAAAAAAAACTAATGTTTTCCCTTTTTGAATTACAGGCTTGAGTGTTGTTTCAAGCGAGTCCGAGACATGTTTCTATTAAAATGAACAAAACAGGTTCAATAACTAATAAATCACGAAAGCATAATAAATACGTAAAGCGACAAAACTCACCGATATATAAGCAAACCAAGCCTAACAACAACAACGAATCTGAAGTACGAAATTGACACTTCCTTTGACCGACAAATTTCAGCAATTTGGTCGCAATCGACCACTCAAGTTAGTTCAAATTCGACAGCATTGGACCGAAAAAGTTAACTTCAGGCTCGTCCGTACTACACCGCGCTTCACCAACGAATGCTGCAATCGCAACCGATCGGTCCAAACACGCATTGATCAATCAACGTAAAAAAGTTCCACCACGGAGAAGCAATCGTAACCAAAGACAGGCCCGGTGCCCAACCTAACTCAATGAACAAATAAACCAGAAAGAATTGCAAAAAAAAAAAAACACACAAACGCAAATTAAATTCTGCACAAACCGTGTAGTGATCTTCTTCTTCATCGTTTGAGCCAGTTCTTGTAATCCACTGCTAGGCCGCACTATAGATCTAGGTGCAGGTGTTGAGCAGCCATTCGATTGTCTCATCATCCAGAACGGTCAGGCCATGCGCTCTGTTTGGGAGGTCGATGTATTGGACAGTGAAGGACAACATGGTCAACGGTTTATTCTTCTACGCCACACTCACAGTTTGCAGAAGGGGCCATACCCCATTTGTGTAAACAGGAGCAGTAACGTCCGACACCGTTGCGGAGGCGGTTGAACCCGACCCACGCTGTTCTTGACAGGGCAGTACGTTTGATGATGACGTATGATGATGAGAGCGCGTTACGTATGTCATAGGTCAGACCGTCGACGCGGACCCACCGAGCGTCTCTAACACAACGTGATGTGCTGCTGCTACCTTCTCACAACAATTCAAATGTCTGAGTGTGTTGTAAGATGCTGGGTATTGGAGAATCAGACGGCTGGGCTCTGCTTTCATTATTTTTGCGATGATTCAGACCTGCACGTATCAATTTCAAAGTGACTGGTCTCCACTAAGGCGACGAAGTGTAATCAGTCATCAAATGTTTTAATAGGAAATCGATTTCACGCAGCTGCAGCTTCCTCCATCCTGAAATCTTATTCAAATAGAATCTCACCTGCTGTTTCACATTAGGGAAAAAAATATGAAGCAGCCGTATATCGGACACAATCAAAACATCTTCTTTGGACGGCTTCAATCTGATTGTTGGTTATGCTTTTCCTAGCCACGTGATACAAATGTAAGATTGCAGGTGGTAGTCATGCTTCAACAAACACAATTCAGCTGTAATTGGGATATTTCACCAAAAATTTTCAAAATCATGAACGATTCTTTATGTCGCCTTTTTCACGGAAGCGAACACTTAGCCTATATTATTTTCACTAGGTACACATCTTCGCACTTTGATGAAACGTGGAAAACTATCACAAGGCACAATTTATTCGTACCAAGCAATTAATTCTGTTTAACCTGTAATGGATTGATATGTAGGAAATCTCTTCGACAGCACGCGTTAAATTTCTTTATTTTTGGTATATCAAAACAACAAATTTTTGGCTAATTTGAACTTTCAACCAAACAGGCTTTCATCGGTATGTACGTGTTCCTGGGCCTTGGTTTAACTGGCGGAGTGCTGATATGTTTTTTTGAGACATTTTATGTCAAGTATGGAGGTATTGGAGGATTTACTGGAAGAGCAAGACGTTACTCCTTTAGGGTAAGTAATCGTAGCTGGATGAAAGACTGTACTTCAACTAATGAACGAAAGACCATTTTTGTAGATAGAAACGTATGGAATCTGTGTAGCCAAATACAAAAACAACGCATCTAACACAAAACATCAGTGGTTAAGGACCATTATCAAGCACAAAGCTGTCATAGCCTCGCGCCTAGCAATGAAAAGCACATCGCTACCAAACATCAGTAACTAATGGACCAAAGCTACAAGATCAATCGTGCTTTTATCACTATTCCTACTCCATAGAAAATACTGTGTCTGTGTGTTAATATAGAAGAGCATTAGAGTCTTACTGACCTGAATCGTAAATGAACGCTCCTTGCTATGCACCAAAACAATATCCGATACCGCTAATGACGATAAATTTTATTTGAAAAGAAATAAAAAAAAAAATGTCGATTAACGGATGAAAAGCTTAAGGTGTTGTAATTGATAATAATCATCCATGAACCATAACAGGTCTTCAAAAATTTCTATAACTTGGTAAAAACATTTTCAATTTCACATTTCACAAACCGAAAGCTCTGCTCTCTGGTGGATTGATCTCAATAAACTTTAACTTTTTTCAAGGTACACGAAAACATGAGCCAGCACAATGGCTTTCAACATTTGTCAAAAAACGCCGATTTTCGGTCATTGTTTACCGACCAATTGCGCTAGAGAATGTCAATCAAGGCCTCAAAAGATGTGGATTTTGTTCTAGTTTATTTAAAAACAAACGCGTTAATTAGCAATTAAATTTTTCACAGATCTAGATCACCTTTGCGGGATCTACGGGACCTACCTGTAACGTAACGCTGCCCCCCAAATAGCTCAAACCCAAAAAGTGCCCAGTTTTCTTTTCAATCGAAACTGGGAGCTTTCCGCATCTTCGAGGATTCGATTAGCTCTTTATCATTATCGGCTGGCGAGTTATGACCGAACATGTGCGAGTCACTAAGTGGCTGGTGCGGCTGCCATTTTGCTTTTTTTCCTGCGTGTGAAAAAACCTCCTCTGCTATCTCCTCGGCAAGATTTGGCATTTGATCCTAAACATTACGATTATGATGAAGCAAAAATATCAAATGTCAAAAGAGTTTCAACTCCATCTGGCTCCTGCATGCATCTAATGTTCAAAAATTAATTTCTCATTAAAACTATAACTTACATGACTGGTGCACTTTGTAGTGCACTTCAATTCCAATTAAAAAACTGTCATGAACAAATGAAAACGACCGTGGTGATCATTTATGCTGGAAGTAGAGCTACTATTGTGAAGATGGGGTTAGTATAAGACGTTCCTTAAACTTTCATTTTAACCTTACTTTTATCAGTCGATATTAGCATTTTATAAATCTGCGCGGGATCATTATTAACATGCGTTCTACTGACTAAGGCACGGGAAAAACCAGCAGTGATTTTTGCTGCAACGTTTCTTTCCACCCGCAGCTGAAACAGCTGCATTACTTTAGCTTTGGTATTTTGTTAATGTTTATGTACACGATAGTTTTGAGGACTTTCTTAAGCATGCAAGCTAATTTTACACTACGAGTAAATAACTAGCCTTCTTTCTTGTGCTTTGCCTTTTGTTCTCACAAAAATTTTTGTTTGACTAAGACTCGCCATTTGACTGACTTACTGAAACAACAGTCGTCATTATTACAGATTAATCTTTCAAGAGAAATAAAAAATGCCTTCTGGTTTATACATTTTGTCGATTAAGGTTACAGCTAAAAGACGCATGTGTCTAGTATGCTAGACGACGTGGAGCTTGCTTTGGAAGCAGAGACGCACGTACCCTCTGTGGTCACAGACACTCCGTTACAAGTTATATTTTGAAGTGTCAATAACACCGACTACAATAAATTCTGGTCGTTAACACAGAAGCATTGGTGCAAATAACCTTTGCAATCGACAACCAGCACAGCCGATAATGCTTCTTTGCTTAAAAAGATTCCAAATACAGAGTGCTGAACACGTAGAAACGTTCAGTATATGATGAACAACTTTGGTCAGCATCTTTAACTGAATGATCAGCAAAGTTTCCTCTTTCAATGTTATCATAAATATTTTTTGTGCCACGCGGCCAATAAAAACTGGTAGGCTTCTAGTAATAAAAGAAAATTTCAGAAATCAAGCACAGCATCACAAACAATTACATGCGAGAAAAGTCTGGCAAATATCAACATCTTAATGATATTTTTCATTACTGATGTGTTGATTTCAATGAGTTCAGCATGCTTTTTCTTTTCCATTTTTAGAAAAACAACAGAGAATTCACCAAACCTGAGGTGGCTATGGCCAATGAGTTCCAGTCTTGGCCAGGGGGGTGGGACGTTCTGAAACACCTTCCCTTTATTGAGGACGACGACAGCAATGGTAAGCAATTATATTATTTCAATTTTTGCAAGATCACTACATGCAATGGTTTAAGCATTTTATTCGTACGATAATGAAATTGCTGTAGTTAACAATTTCGACTGGAATATGAAGCGGCGCAACTGTGGTATGAAAATATAGTAGTGGAAAATATATGCATGACTGCTTGGTGGTTCATTTCCAGAAAGGCAGTGGAAAAGTGTTTCAGCAATGAGCAGAAAAACAACTCGTGACGCTAAAGGCAAGTGAATAAGCTTGTAGGTTTGTCATCGAAATTTTGTGTTTTTTTATAGTGTGTCGAGTTACCAAAAGATGCCTTGAATAAATGGACGTCTTTCGTATTATGCATCTGCAGAGTTTCTTAAGGTGTTTTGAGCGACGGAAACGGTCTCTCAGATTTTTNCAAAGGCCTCTCAAAATACAGACGAACCTTGCTGCGTAACCAGCATCAAAATTCACTCAGGCCTCGCTTTATGACTATNTCCGTATTCCGGTGAAATTACAGTATTTGCGATNCCTCAAAATNTTTTGACAATCACCATGATCAAACTAAAGAAAAACTGTTCATGAAGNATGACGAAGGCATGCCCNGAAACACACTTTCTCGCCCAAAATCTTTGTGAAACAAGGAAATACCCGCATAAAGCAAACATGCATGAGCCNAAAAAGTATGAAACTGCAAAAAAGAATAGATTAAAATAAAAATTAAAAACGATTATCCGCAATTCTACGTAGTGAGTGAATTTTGCGTTGTAAAAAATCTGTCCAATCTTCTGCTTTGAGAAATCAACTTTTATGAATAGTGGCAGATTACATGTGTTGCCCGGAATGTGGACAAGAAGATCCTGATCTTCCGGACCTCATAAGAAAACGCAAGTTTGTCATATCGGGAAACACGTCATTGGATCAAGGTAAGTTGCTTGTACAGATGACGGTGATCAAGAAGACCAGCCAAAGTCATAGAACGCACATGATAGAGTGAAAAGCGTTTTCCTCGATGATGAATAACCACAAGAATGAAAGCTTTGTTTTTTAAACACGTTGACTACTAATATAAGTTGAAGAGAATCGCGAATAAAAATGCAGTTTTAAATGATTTGCTTCGATTTAAGAAGTATGAAAAACGTTCCTCATAACTATAACTACATGTCCGTTCAGTTTTTCAAAATAATTCAGTCTTTAGTGTCAACCTGACCCTGACATGCTCAAAGAGAAAACACTCATATTATTTGTTTACCTTAGAATGAAAAGGAAACAATCGTAATGCTAGAAATTCAGTAAGGGTGTAGTTTCAAAACAATTGAACACGTTCATCAAAACTTGCACCGCGTTCATCAACTTTTCTAATAACCAATGAACCAATGTTGCATCCTCAATTCCTATACTAAGAGTTTGGTGCAATTATTTTCAAACAATTATATTTGGTTAGACTGTTATAACAGTCTTACAAGTGCAGCAGACCGATGCAAAATATTGCAGATGCTACTTTTTTCCAACCGCTATGTTTCAGATGTCTTAAAACTTTTAAATGTTTGCAGACAAACGAAACGACGAAACGGCTTCACAAGAGACAGGCTACAGGTCTGCTAGCGTTTCCACTGTATCTTAATGCGACAAGCCAAGACACAACAGCTCTGACTGGTTCACTGCATCATGCAGCTGACAAAACTCTCAAAAATCGATAAAATTTTACGTTTGTGGACGTTGATATGATGCCGTCAACACTCGACATATAGCCATGGTCTGCAGTTCCCGGTGCTAAACGTGTGTGATATACATACAACACTATACGTTATGATGATTTCTCAGCAACCATTCGCAAATGATTTGGATTTTGTGCTTACTCAAGGTGTATATATTCCTTCCTTGTACATGTAACGTAGTCGCTGTAAAGTACAAACGCGTGTAATTCCTTGCTATCTGAAACGCGTTTAGTTATACGTGGTAAGAGTTGAAAAATGCGGGCAGTTTTTGAACAAGATGTGAGTGCTATCTTTCATAGAAGTGGCGTAGGGTGTTTAACGGATGAAAAATTGCAGGAAGTCAGCGACAGCGGTCGCTCAATCAAGGAAGAAGAGCCACATAGCAGCGGCTGCAGGTAAACGTCAACAACCTTTTGAACGTCCTTCATGCAGTACCAATCGCAGACTATTAATCATTTTCCGGTTAGTCAATTATTAAATTAGAATTCTCATACATTTGGTAAAGTTGTGTTGGTTCGTTAGAAAGTGCCCAGGATTTCGTCGCTGAGGAAATTTGCAATCTTAAAATTTCGCGTTTTTTCGTCTCCGAAATCTTCGCGTGCATTTTACCTGAGTTTGATCGAGCAGACATTCACAGTTCTATAAATGGCAATTGGATTGCATCATTTCGCACAAGAATGAGATAACGAGAGCTACCTTCGCTGTGCGGTATTATAGTGGTCAAATGAGCAATTACAAGTTGTTATTGTAATGGTAACTTTTGGAAAAAAGGAAGTTTGCAGAATGTCTACATAGGATTTAGCTTCGTAAATGTTCTGACTGATTGCCAAAGGTTGATTTGCAGGCAGCATTTTCCTTCCTCTTTTTTCTAAATTGCCATGGCATTGCCATGTCGCTAAAAGCGAAGAGCACAATTTTAAAGTTATGACAGCACAAAATGCTCGTGGCTTCGGCAAAAACAATATTGTACAGAGATAGACTTTCGTCAAAGCAGGTTTGGTGTCAAAATGCCGACAGAATGTATAGTACTATGACAGGGATCAACTGCTGCGAACAGCGGAACTAATTCAAGAATACAAAAATGTTTTTGTGACTGGCAGATCTCGCTGTAGATTCAGGAAAAATGATGTATTGCCCAGTCCAACAAATTCACCAAATCCACAAAACACGTTCTTGAATAAATCTGTGTGACTTTCCAACAAAACAAGCCAGCGTCAAGTTGTATCGAAAAATATTTTTCAGCTACGCAATGTCAAAATAGCTTATTTATCGTCCAGCTTCAACCAATGAGCTGTCATTCCTCAAATGCTAGCAGGGCAGCAACCAAGTGGAATAATTAAAACTGTTTTCTGGTCTTTTCTTTACTGAAACTTTGAAACCAATTTATATTAATTTGAGACTTATTTTGGATTTCGTAAATTTACTGAAAATATTTTGTTCTCCACAACGAAGTTTCATCTTGACATGGGAGGCAACCACGAAGCTTCATCTTGGCATGGGAGGCAACCACGAAAATCAACAATGGAAAAGTAGATAGAAAGGGGGAAATTGATTGAGAGTGAAAAAGTGAGAGAATTGCACAGAAATCCGTCAGTATTTCGTTAAAATAAACGCTCATGAGCCCCCTCGTTTTCAATAAGTATTTTCCGCTCCACTCAAACATCTTAGCTCAGAATGTAGAGTCGATTTTGCACTTGCTGGTCCAATGGAGGTGCCACGAAACGTGGATGATTGGAGGGGGTGAATTATTCACCGGCCTTGCTCTGAAAATTCGGAAGTATCCTCCGATTAGTTGCAGTCAAGCAAAACTAGTTGATTTTTGATCTAAGACCAGTCTTGATTTGTCAGTTTTGGTTGTTTCTTAACCTTTATTACGAAAGGAAAACGAATCATACTTTGCAAAGTATGATGGGCCTACACTTTTCAGCAGATAGTGCGATGCACTTTTAAGGTGCTCTTCTCAATGTTTGTTGGTTGAGCATCTTCAAGGTTTTCCATTTCTGATTCCTAGTCATACACCAGAGAAGCAAAACACCGCGACAGCGCTTTTGGAGTTATCATCATACCATTCCAGAAAACAGTAAAGCACGAGTACTTTAAACATGCATACATCATTGTTCCTCTAAGCTTGCCATGATAGATAGCCATCCTGTTGAGTTTGTGAAAAGTTCTTGTAGTTTCCCATTCGTCACTTCCTGAGGGCAGGGCATGCTGGTGCTGAAGCAACACACGGTCACGATAAGGAGATAACAGTTTTTAACGTAGACCACGATATCGGCACCGCAGAAGTATGCAATAGGAGATTCAGACTAAAGCATCGATTTTCGATTTGAAACAAAAATCATTGATCGCGAGAGAAATGCCCAATCAACTAAACAGAGACAAAGACTCCTAAACTATTTTAAACAGAACAAGATTGCATTTCAGCAACTGTTTCGGCGACAAGAGATTCCCAAACTCATTTTCAGATGTTCCGATATATCGGATAACAGCAACGATCAAATTCGTTTTAGGAATGGCAACAGCAAGAATGAAACTAGGTTTAAGAAGGCAAGGATCAAATTAATTTACCGTTAGTATAGCTGTGGGAACTTCACAATGTTCAAAATATGTACAGTGGTTTTCCAGAGGAAACATGAACAAAGAAAACAGGTTACCCAGAGCACTGTCTATCAAAGGAATCTTTTCCCAGCAAACAATCAGACACTAAGATCTTACAGAATTTGTATTTCACCTACTAGGTAGACATCATCTACTTGTCTTCAAACAGATTACCCAGAGCTAACATTTTTAACGTTTACGGTTTTTAATCTATGTATAGCAGAACATGTCTTCTCCAATGCGTTGATAAGAAATAATTGTTTTTTCAGAAGTGATCCACAGGTTTAGTGTGCATTTTAAGCCGAGAGATCGCAAAAACGTACAAGGCTATACTGTAAAAATAACATCCCACTAGCACACACATGAACCTACGTCTAATTTAACATTTTTTGTTAGTGAAAAGTCTTGTTGCCAATGAAAGCAATTTTAATTATGAGATGGCACACGAGCATATTTTTGATTAAAAGACAAGTATTTTCTTTTCATAACGAAATTAACTGAGTGGAGTTAAAGAAAGCGCTACTGAAATTAGGTTTTTGCAAAAGACGTTTGTTTGGCATTTCAGTCAAAAGAAATTCGAATTAGTAAATTTACCAAAAATCATATCGTGTTGCTTTGCAGACGATTTCGACTAATTTCTCAGCAGAAGCTGCAAAATATTGATTAGCGGTTATCGGGATCTGGATAAAGCTGTCATGTTGGCATAAATGTTGAAGTCTTTTGTGAACCAATTTATGAGCAGCTCATAATAAAGTGATATTTTGCAACCAATCACTGTTTTGCAAGCTTGATTGGCATAAGTGAGTTGGTAACTTTGGCATCCGCAAATTAATAAGAGGAGCGACAAAATTTTGTTTTACTGAACATTTGCACCGTGCTATTTTAAGTAACAATAGACCACTGCAGTCATTTCTTTAAATTTATGTCTCGTGAGTGGCATATATGAGAGTTTCTGTGATGATATAACCATGAAATGTAGATTGGCAAACAAAAAATAAACATTCGGAGGCAATGAAACGTTCAATTGTTTCGACGTGAATGGTTAATATAGGCTAACCAATAAACCAATGCGCTTGCGGATACACGTATAATTTTACTAACTTTTTTCATAATAAGGTTTTCATCATAAATTTTTGATCGATTTACGAAAGACTCCACTAACGCTTTGGAAAAACGCAAGACTTTGATGATTCATTGCATGCAATCACTTGCGTTGTCCTGAGCATTACAGTACTTAGTTCGAGGTCAAGTTACGTAAGAAACTGAAGCAAATAAAAAGTCAACACTTAAAGAACAAGTTATTTTAAGAAATTGTCAAATGTAGCGAGAGGCTTTGTGAAGACAAAATGTTGTGTTGTGCATCAAGGAAAAAAGCTCGTACCGAACGACACTCATTTCTCACACGAAGCGCACATTTGAAGATATTCGTGGTGTTTCTTTGTACTATAATTATTGCAGGTAAGATTTCAATCCAACCGGTTTTTAATTATTATTACGTTTTTTTTCATCAAACCAACTTTGTGCATAAGAGTTTTTTGCTATTTTTTCAATAAAACGTATGAGAAATTGAGTGTGATTATCAGAACTTCGTTAATAGCGTTTAGCTTTTAAGCGTAATAACCACTTGACGCATTCTAAGTGATATATGTTTACCATCAAATCATTATGAATTTTATCACACTTGTTATAAAAATGTCTCTTCACCGAAATCAAAATCAAAACGTAAATCTGACTGTTAATTATGCTGAATGTGATATATCAAGCATGTAACTGCTTCCACGTCCATGAGGTTTGTTTTCTTAAAAACAATATGTTTTGAATCACTCCTTGTTTGATGTCCATAAAAACTGTTGATATTTACGCAAAAAAATTATTACCAGCACCGATTTCGTTTACCTTTTGGTTTTGCTAACAATTTTCTAGAGAATCTTTTTAAAAATCAAAATTGTTTCCAAATTCATTATAACCTGTTGAGATGAGTTTCTTGCTGTAGCCGTTTCGCGAGCGGCAATCAACAAGTTGATAGTTGACCGGCAAATCAACAACAAGTTGATAGTTTAGAATATGATATATCTCGAAAAGCATAATGTGTCGTTGAACCAAAATTTGACGAGTCTTTGTGTTGTTGCAAGAATCTGAAAATTCAACTAAGTGGAGAAAAAATGTTTTTTAGTAAATTGAAAAAAAGTTTAGATTACAATACTACGAATTTACTTTCACTCGATTTTGACCATCGAAGTGTTAAATTTTTGAATGGTTTCTTTTCTTTAATTAAATACTTAATACTACTACGAAGCATTCATGAGATAATAATCACTTAAAAGAATTTCACCTAGCTTTATAAAATGTATTTAACACGCCTACCTAAAAAATGCCACGTGTTGGATTTTTAACGCTCTTTGTATTGATAAAACTCAACAAGGACAGCAAACAATATGCTGATAAAACTTTGAGCGCAACTGCTGAATTTAGATTGTCAGAATTACAGTTCTTCAAAAAATGTGCTGATAGCCTAGGGCCTTATTGATGCATCTGGAAAAATCAACGTCTAAAAAAACTGAAAGTATTTGCAAAACTTCGTTTTACAAATGAAGAACTCAAAAATCACGCTTTCATGAAAATCATATTGGCCGTTTGCCATACACTGGTTTTCGTTGTAGTGAAAACTTCAATGAGTGAAACAACACAGGTTGATCAACGGAACTGCGCTAGATGCACAACAAGTTACGTTTCGAAAGCCTATATTTCAAAGATAGTTAAATACGCTTGTGCAAGCCAGGGTCTCCAAACATTTTTGTCAGAGGACTGCATAAGCTAAAACACAAAATTTCTAGGACCAGACATCTTACGAAATGTGATTTGTTCCGGGATATGTTACATTCGACCAAATCAGCCAATTTTTCGCAAATATATTATTTTTTCATTATTGACAACATGTCTTTTACCTGGTGAAATGGCTTCGCGCGCTGGATTTGGCCCATGGACCTAGTTTGCAGGCCCTGGTGTATGCGAATATCCTGGATAGCTAATCTGCGCAAGCACATTAACATGTCGACTGAATCAAACAGTTGAAAAATACAATTCAGTGTTCCTAACAACGATTTAAGAAAGCTAACTCTATGAATACGCACTAGTGGCGTACGCCCAAGTCCCAGATTAAGTTTTAGTGACGATTATTAAGTGACACTCCCACCAATTTGCGATTACCTTCTACTCTTACATATTTGAACTTGTTGAGGATTGCGTTGTTTTAGTGCTTTCATGTCAAAAAGCTTAAAACCAACGTGCTAAATCTTAGTGGTTTCAAAAAACACTCAATACCAACTACTCTAAGCTCACAAAATAAATTTTAGATAGGGGTATTTTCATTTCTAATATGAATTTATATTAAAAAAGAAAATGTTCACATAAGATGCCCGAAATTGTAATATAAACAATTTCTTTTTTGTAAAAGACACGATCCACCAGGCAGCCAAGGTGTTAAACAAACTTTACAAAACCGTCTGATCACATGGACAAAGTGCGCGAAGCACACATAACCTAACGTGGAATACATTAATCTCTGCAGTGCGTTCAAAGCAGTGGGGTGCAGAGGGGTCGGGGCGGACAGGGCGACGGCCTCGGGCATCCAAATCAGGGGGCATTCAACCAGTGAAATTAAAAAAAATATATTTTATTAAAATGTTGTAGCTAGATGCTTTTTCGCATTGCGAGGCTACTAACACATAATGCATGGATCTGACAGAAACTTGCCTGAGGAGCATGCAAATCTATGTTAAGTAACCCGAGAGAGAGAGAGAGAGAGAGAGAGAGATGAAAGCACTGTCATCCTCATTGTAAGGCCTTACAACCTATCTCTCTTCCTCTTCTTGTAAGCTGGCCACTTTTTGCTAGTCTATTGTTAATCTGCTACTTCTAGTCTTCAAAATATTTTTTGATTCTTTCTATTGTTGAAATAGGGGGCGTGAAATGTGAGATGTCCGCAAGGGTGGTGCGAGTATGGCAAAGGCATTATTTTTATAATTCATAATTCATTATAATTTAACTATTGACGCCATAATCAAAATAAAGCGGACAGTGCAGAAAACGAAAAACGAGACCTCTTAAATTTGCTTGCTCAAAGTTGGATTTATGAGAACAGAACACTTTATTTTTCGATGCTGTCTTGTCAGATTGGTTTCATTTTTAGTGGCAAGGCGAATTGTTTCACAGGGCCATATCATGCGTGATGATTTGACTTTGGATTCGTTGCTTTCAATTGCTGAAAAAATGATCAAAATAATGCAGTACATTTTTCAGAAAGAACATCATCCGGAGCTGGTGAAATACTATTGGCGCCAAGTACGATATAGGTCAAAAAATTTATTGTTTTTTTTAGCAGAACGGAAGCGTTCTTTCTAAAATGTGCTTCACTTTTTTGGTTGCCAAAACTGACGTGCAAACCTCTGTGTCCTTACACGTTCGTTGTACAACCAGGGCTGCCAATAAATGTTTTGAAAAACCCCATATAGACTCATTAAAAAACCCTAGATGACAGAAAACCCCGGTTAGGTAGATACACAATACTACATAAATCTTTTTACTATCAAGGCATCAGTTAGTCACAAACAGTACTAATGGATATCCATTTTTGCTAATGAAATGTAAAAACAACTATTTTCCAGATAAGAAGTAAATATCACAATTTGCGTAAAACGAACAAGAACATGCAGGGTCCAAGTTATTTTAATTAAAAAATAAAATAGTTCTTTTTCATTTTACTTCCAGAATGCGTAACAGTTCCTACGTCACTGTAAAAAAACATTAAAATAACAAGTCTCAAGACATCTTAATCACAAACAAATTACAAGGATTTTCCTTTATTATCACTTCCAAAATCAGTGACAGGTTCACATTTTTGTATTGCTTTTCTTTGTATCTCTACTCGCTGTGCCGTTCAGACTATTTTTAGTTGTTTTTTTGGTTCCCAGGTGGTGTATGTCTGATTTTGTTGGTGATAGCCTTACAAATAGTCTACTTTTGGCACTGTCCGCTTTCAAAGAGGTAGCGGTTCTGTGCTCCATGCAATTTATCAGCAAACATGTTCTTTCTACACTTGCAGAAGAGTGTGGGAGAAGAGGTCATACTTGTCATAAAATATGATAACAAACAACATCAATCTTACGTATCTGAAATCCCCGCCACGGAGTAAAATGTAAAAAAAGCAGAAAGGCACTGAAAGTCCCGGATCTGGCAGAAAAACCCTAGGTTTGGCACCACTGTTTACAACGCTTACTTTCCTTACTATATTGTTGCGTAACGTGATACGAGTTTCGTTCAGCTGTGTTTTCTCTCAAATTCTCACTTGACGCGACGTTTTTGTGGCGTAATCCTTTTGCACGTGGAAAAGGTCTGGGCAGGTAGTTTTTGCTGTGCTTGTATTTCTCACGTTCTTCATTGCTAGAATTTGTTAGGAGATATAAAATCAAGCATTCGCCACGGGCATCATTAGACCTCTCCTCGCCTTCAAACGCAAATATAATTGAAAAAAGAGGGTAATTGACTTTTTATCTCTTTGAGCAGATTCCCTTACGAACGCAGGGGAAAGGAAGAAGAAGACATCTGTTGATCGTAAAAATTCGAAAAATATAAAAACAAATCCTTTCTTTCCTTCCACGAGACAACAACAGCGAAAGAAAAAACCTTTTCAATGCACCAGGGGAAAACCCAAATTTGTGAGAAGACACAAGTTCTGCGATGGGACGATTGACTGCTCAGACGGAAGTGACGAAATAGAGATAAATTGCACGAAAGCAAGCTGCAACAAATCGAAGGCTTCCATGACAAGGTAGAAGTCGTGTTTGGATTGCTTCTAGAATAGTTTTTAGTGTCAAGGTGTATTACGGTCACATTCCAAAAGTAACATACAGCAAACATCTATAGAGGAATTTAAATTTACGAAAAGTGCCATTGCTAAGATTGTTCGTTCGTCCCTTATAAAATGCCTAGCGAAGACGATCCTTCAAAATACTGATTGTTTCTGAGGTTGCAGTGTTGATTAAATCCTGCCTCATTTTCGTGGCATTTGTCTTTCACTTGTGCAGAGAAAATTATCACAAATTTACTGCATGGCGAATTTGTAATTTTTCATTGATTTTACACTAAGAATTAGAATGAAAAGGTGAGAATACGCGTATACTNGGGTCACATATTTCATGAATCGAAGTGACAGCACGCCGGCAGAGTTTTCATGAGTGGTAGAATTTCGCCTTCCCATTATTTTTCCCAGGATTCGTTGGTTTGCAAGTGACGTGTATTCCAAAAGAGAATTACTTCGTTTAATCGTAGGGCATTAGCGCGAAGAAATATCGGGAGGAACTTGCTGCAGAAACTTCTCGAAAAAACAGTTTCTTCCCGTCGTAGTCCATAGACCGACCCTTTTTAAGGCCCGCAGGAGCCACGATCGTGTCGGGCACATTTTTGGCCACAACTCGCCAGCCGCTGGAGCTAGAGAGCTGTTCAAACCCTCTAAAGATCCGAAAAGTCTTATTGCTTCGATAAGATTGGAAAGTTTTGGATTTTGTCTTTTTTGTGGATGGCGTAAAAATGGGAGAAGGTTTTCGCATTTTTGAATGACGTCATCGGGCTCTGGGTACCACCCAACGAGCCAATTGTTTGACTCAAGTTTTAATTGGAATCTAGGCNNTAATCCGAGTCTTTAGAAATAAAAAATCTGATTTTTAACAAAATTTGAGTTTTTGGACGCATCGAATGTTCGCCGAGTCTTTGTCGCGGCTGCGATGTACAGGATCTGTGACGTTCGTATGACCTGAAGCCCAAGTTTGGCCCGCTGTGCAAAGAACAAGAAAGCAACGGCATTTCAAATAAGCTCATTAGTACAAAGAACAATGAAACGGTAGCCACGAAGCAGAGTTTTGCATGCACGCAAATAGCTTGGACTCCAGGCACAAAAGGGGGACACATAACCTCGCTCAGTTCGCTTTGTCTCGATTTCCCGTTCGAACGAAAGCGAACGTTCACGTGCAAAGCTTTTACATCGTGTCCACAGCCCTTCGTGAAGGTCCGTTCAATGTACTGTAGATTTGTGCAAAGAGGTAAAGACCAGATGAGACTGAACATTTAATGAAGAGCAATGCACAACAGTTGCAACAACGCGCCAAACGTCACATGCTTCCTACAGCATACATGTCAATCAACTACCTCACGTGGGTCGCCATATGTAGAGTCAGCTTTCGCTGCATCCATTGCAGGATTCAAATTCGTTTTAATTCACGCATTGTTGGTTTCAATGAAACTGGTTTCAGCCGGCTATGGACAGCGCGTTTTATCCAATAGATGTACTCAGAGTCTCAACGAGCTGATATTTTCCGGGGGAGCGCTCCAAGGTGAGTGCAACTTGTTTCACCTAACAACTAAACATGGGGGATATTGCCCAGTTGCCCCCTCTGGTTGCGGGGCTGGGCGAAAGTGTTATTTCGATTCATTGCAGACCTTCCACACTCTTTATTGTCGCTATCTCCTCTTCTATATAACCAGGCGTGTTATTAATGCAGGTGTTTCCTATCTTCAACCGATTTAATAGATGGATAACGCAAAATCAGTATGTTTCTTGGCATGTATTCATGTGCTGTATTGCCCTTCAGATGTAGCGTGTTTTCCGGATAGATTTGCGGGATTTTTTAAACTCCTGGTTTCTTTGTCTGCCAAACAATGATCATACCACAAAATAATGCAAGCTACTTAACGAAAACAAGATCAGCGTGTGAGAAATAAAGTCCATGCCAGTATTCCGCAATACTCATCAACTCGAAGCAGTGTTTGCCATACGACGGTTTAGAAGTTTAAACGTTTTATACGTTTGTAAAAACTGAATCTTTGAGATGTTGCGTAACTTAAAATTTATACTTTCAGACGGTAAAACACTTGTGTTTTCGTTTATGTCTTGAAAGTGAAATGAGTTGATTTTCCGGTAATAGAATTAAATGAAAAGCATATGCAAGCGTATTGAAAGAAAAATAGAAGACACCAGAGCAGCATGTAAAACAATATCACACAAGAAGGCATGCTTAACGCTTTATACAAAATCTTCTTCATTTTGCATTTTGAAAAATGAATCGTCGAAAAACTAAACAAACTAATTGCTCAACTTATGAAGTGACTTGTATTTTCGCGTAGATTTTCAACGATACTGGTGAATCAATTTTTTGCGGTGTTTTTTGCTTTTGCAGTTGCGACAATGCTTCCAACAATAAGAATTTGACATGTATGCTTCCGACAAAATTTATTTGCAACAAAGAAGTTCACTGC
>JGI24159J19872_10001091_pt1 | contig 28601 bp, 24 predicted proteins | sample Ectturendosymbi4_FD_19872 | JGI IMG/M metagenome (IMG submission 19872)
AATAACTAAGTTCAAATTAGTTGTTCTGGAAGATGTGGTACGCATTGACAACACGGGGTGCCCAAGTGGTACGAGATCGCAAAAAGGTTGGGAATCCCTGCTTTACATCATAGTGTTTACATGCGCACGTCAGGTGAGAAAGTACGCACATCGGATGACGCAGAACGTATTCAATCGGTTTCATATCTCATATAAAATCATTGTCAGGGTTATATTTCGGTGGTGTTTTCAAAGGAAGGCAAGCGAGGCACTTGCCTCGGGCCCTCTTTTCAACTGTAATGTGTAAAGTACCCTGCTTTCAAAGGGGCCCAACCATAGGCGTAGCCGGGGGGGGGCAAAAGAGGCCATGCCCCCCCAAGATTTTTAGAAAACATAGTCATTTTGTGCTTTAAGAGGCGTTTTTCTAAGCAAAATAGTGTTATTCGCCTAAAATCAAACATTTTGCCCTCCCAAACTTTTGGGCAGGCTACGCCACTGGGCCCAACAGCGACTGCAATGTATATGTAGGCTACTTTGCTTTCAAAGGGGCCCACAACGGCAGTTGTAATGTGTAAATACCTTGCTTTCAAAGGGGCTCAAAGTAACTATAATGCATTAGCACTTTTCTTTCAAAAGGCCCCCTAACTTCATGGATTTCTAGTGCTTCATATTTCAATTTGGGGGATCGAAGCTTTCTCTGGGGTGCTTAGTGGTGACGGGACTGAATTTGGGCCCCCTGTGACAGCGTGCCCCCCCGAATTGGGGATATGGAGTGCGGTTGATACGGCTCTGGGTCCAGTGTCAACCTACCATGCGATTATCCTAGTGTAAGAACCATTCTACTTCTAAGCAATTCGGAATACATTTCAGACATTGTTGTTTCAGATGTGCGGATACCCAAAACAGCGTCAAGCACAAGCGCGCAGCATGCTTAGGGCAGTGGTCCTCAACTTTCGGGACGCGAAATTAAAAATGTATACTGATGCTGACACCACCCGCTTTCTGGGCATGTGATTGGTCGATTCTTCACATATAAACACTGTTGCGAGAGCACTCCCGGGCAGCGGTAAAATTGTCAGGGGTTGACCGGTCAGCAGTAACAAAAGGGTTGGGGACCACTGCCTTAGTGTATCTTTCAAAAACTTATTGTAGATATAAAAGATTGTTTGGGACACCCATAGCGTTCTCAGTTATATGTAGCTTGTGAAAAATACGACCTATCTTTTTAGACCTGCTTAAAACTACAGTATTTGTGAATTAAAGATACAAGGCGATTTTAAACTGTGGTGATTACTTGAAAGATCGCATAGTTCTACCAACAAAAATAGCCATTTTCTTGGCCTAGAAAAGATAGCCACTTTTGTGTGATACCCAACGATTGTCGAAGAAAAGCTGGGCAAGTGAAGACATTTTTGCGCCCCTTTCTTTCACTGCCCCCCCCAAACGCCTGTCTGGATCCGCCATTGCCTCTGTTCCACAGTTGCACTTGACGTATCACATAATCAACCTCGATAGATTCTATGTGAATAACAGCTGATGATTCCTAGATCCTAGGCGAAATATACACTCTGTAAGACAGGGGTGACCAACCTTTATGTAACTGAGAGCTACTTCTTGGGTTCCAATTAACGCTAAGGGCTACTAATTTGATACACACTTCTGAAATAAAAATTTAGTTCAGTTTACCTATATGTTATCATTAATGTTAATCTATGTGATGACACCCATCATCTTAATCCTATTTTCAAAACGGGCCCGCGGGCGACCAACGTGGTCCTTGCAGTCGACCTGGTGCCCGCGGGCACCGTGTTGGTGACCCTGCTGTAAGATCTTAGCATCTGATTCGTTTGCTGAGAAAGTCTTTCTTTCCATAGACAGTCAACCACGATATCGGAGACAAAGATACATTTAAGAAAGCATACAGCGATGCCCTCACCATGCTTGCACCTTTTGTTTACCATTTCGAATCACGCATTGTGTTTGAGTTAGGCCTGACCTACAGGCTTTGTTTGGTAATAACGCCGTCGCTTATTCCAAAAGCATTGCCAGTGCTGACAGTTGTAACACGTCACTACTCTGACGTATTTCTTTTAATCGTGGAATTTGTGCGTGCTAACTATGAAACAAATTAACCCTTCTTCATCGTTCCATCGAGTTCTTTCAATCCACTGCAAGGCTGCATTAGATCTAGGGGCAAGACCCTCTGTGTTCAGTTCCAGGATGCTGGGTCTTGGGTCGTCTTCGGCACCAGGGATGCTGTCGCCGCGCCTTGAAAGGGCGTAATCCTACCCAGCCCGCGCCGAACACATCCAGCATGGGTAGCAGTGGTTGCTCTCCTGCCGACAGGTTTAGTAAGCGTTTCAAGAAGTAAAATGCCGCGACAGGGAGGGCCACTTGAGGGCACCTGTCAAATGAACGCTAAAAACCTGTCAGTGGGAAAACCATTTTAAGTGCGCTAGCGCATGATGCAAAGCGTTTCGTAGCCTTTTGGCAATAACATATCTAGGCGTTTGTTCTTGTCAAGGGTTGAGTAAACTTTAAACCTGATTGACCAGTTTTGCCAAAAGTTCTCTTCAGGGAGGGAACATGGCGCTGCACCTTTAGTGCGGTGCATAGCACTGCCTGTTCACCAGCCTTCCTGCTTGTAAATATCTTCGTTTTAAAAGACACATACCCCCTGCAAGATGATGCATCCACTTCTGCATTTGAAAACCATTTCTAACTGGTTCTTCTCAAAATAAGGAACACACCAAAGTGTACAAACACGTACGCAACATTTAACACTGGTTTTACACAAATGAAACGACGCAAACGGCAGCTATATGAAACTTTCGCAGTTGTGCAGGTAACAAAATAAATATAGATTTACTGAAATACAGATAGACAGCGAAGAAATGCTCCGAACGCACAGTTCTGTACATGCACTTAACCGAGATAGGGGTGAGAGCGCAACACAAAAAACTGAAGAAAAACAAGTGGGTCTATTGTACTTTAAACAAGTCTAGGAAAGCACAGTGTCAGTCTCCCCCTGCCTGGACACTTAATTTCAAAGCTAGCTGCAGCTATCCGCCAGCATGATACGAAAATTTGCCCGTAAACGTTTTTTCACAAGTCGTAAATGTACCAGGCGTTACTACCACCATGAAGGCGTTTTATGAAGAGAATCGGACTTTTTCACATATCTGGTCTGGGCGTCTCGCAACAACAAGTGATGTTCGTTCAGCACCGAAAAGACAGCGTAACTAACCCCATGAGCAGCGCACAAAAACGTTTTTGCGTGAATTCATCCTCTTTACTACATCTTTGTCTGGAATGCGTCCCACTGCCTTTGCTTCTAGACAACAGACAAGCGCAGATTACCTGCAGCAAGTGGCAAAGTAAGAAAAAGATTGGTTGGTTCTGAGATCGTCTAATGTCAACGTCATCCTTGACTGACGTCGCTCGCATTAAAATAAAAGAATCATACATTTGTCTGCAGTCTCCAAGCCAACGTTTCGAAAAAAATAAGCAAATCGAAAAAGTCTTGGTTTTTCCGAAGTTGTTGGTCAACTGTTAAGGAGCTTGGCATGTTTGCAAACAGCATGACCATTTTCGAAACAATCTTCTTGAGTTCTGCTTTTTTGAAAAAACTTCTGGGAGAAACGACGATTCCCCCCCACCCACCACTTGCCGGCGATCCCGATGAAATGTGGGTCGCTATTCGCTGCTCCTTGAAAACAACGTACGCGCACTTCATAAGCCACGGGACCGCATCCAATCACAGCAGACTCTTCCTCAAGCTTCAGGCAAACCAAAGCGGAGCTGCGCGTTGACGTGCGCGGCGAAAAAAATCCCGGGTGCTGCGTGGCAACAAGCAGGTTGCTATTGGAAACGAATCGCAGCGGAGATAGGCGGTCGCGTGTTCGCTTTAAATCACAGATTGGACTATAAACGCGCCTGCGAGCGCGTGGACATTGGTGGAGCAAGGTTTTGCTGACAGTGCGTTCGAGAAAAGACGACTGCGTGGTTTCAAACCAGCGTCTGAAAGGAACTGCAAATAGACACATGGCGCAAATCTCGACGATACTATGTGCTACGCAGTGCTTGCATCCCCCCCGGAAGGTAGAAAAAGGACTGCTTGTGAGACGAAGGGACTGCAATTCAAGAATGTAAACCTGCTTGCGATAAACAATACGCAAAAGAGAAACAGGAATGTAGTTGACTGCGTTGAGCGACGGCATTCTTGCAAATACAAACAAACCGGCTTGTGCGGTTGCACAACTGCCACATCTCAAAACATTCTCGTGCAAGGCGGAGGTGGAAACAGGGCAACTTTCCCTCTGCAGATCAAGAATTTGTAAAATATCTTGTCCAGTTTCTTTGAAACTTTGTGAGATGCACCGAAAATGTGTGGAAATTGATATAATTCCTTTTTATTAGTGTGTAGCACAATACATCAGAGCTGCATGGCAGAGATTGGAAAAAAAATTTCAAAATTACGGCAAAAATGTATCGATAGCTACTTGTCAATCTATCCAAGATCTTTGGAAAAATACTGAAAAGCAAAAACTGATAGAAAATGCATTCATGATTGACTTTTTGACCCCTGACCATATTGGGCAAAACCTGCAAACAGTCAGGGGAGATTTTGATGCAACCCCAAATAATTTTCCATTCGCACGGTCATACACAGAACCGCTATAAGCAACGTAGACATCTATTTGAAAAAAACAAACAACTGACGCCACAAGTCAACGTCACTCATCCCACTGGCGCGCGTCATCGTGACGTCTGCTGCCGACGGGCGTGGAAAAGGGCGTTCTTGCGCCTGTCGCGTCTTGCTTGTCATCTTCCAAGTCGGAAACATCTTCATCGCTGGCGCCTGGAACGTCGACACCTGCGCGCTGGAAAAAGCACAGGTTGTCAAATCACAGCGTGCCGGGAGCGTTGATGCGGAGCGAGGTTGAAACAGAAGTGCCGTTTGGTTATTTAATGTCTCCGCACCGTACCCCACAACAAAATGCACATACACGACGCTATGAAGCGCGCTTTGACTGGCTCGGGAAATATTTGTTTTTGTAGATGATTCTGTGTTTTTCACGCGGACATAATGACCTTTGTTGAATAAATACGAGTACATTGCTTTTAAGAGCATTTCCTCGTATACCATTTTCCCTGAGTTTGTCAGTAAGATTTACCATGTCGAACGATTTTTTAAAATCAAAGTAAACCGCACAATATAGAAGTTTTGTTGAAGGTTCTGGAGAAGGTTTTTTACAAGTCTGTAACTGTATTGCTGCTGAATCAACAAATTGTTCTTGCTAATAGTTGTTCAGTTTCCGTTTTATGTACATCACTTTTTGAAATACTTCAGATTGGCACGTTAGCACTGATACCGGACTGTACTTAGTAGGCATTTCGCTGCCTCATAACTTAAAAATTGGCACTACTTTAAATTGTTTAAGCTTTTCCAGAAGGAAACGAAAACACAGACAGTCGTTTATGATATCAGAGAGAATAGGTGCCAGTACGCATTTGAACAATTTCAAAGCATGCACCGAGATGTCGCCGTGTCCACGTGACATTTTCAGTCTAATTCACCGATAANAGGAAGTATTTTCTTATTGTTGATGAAATGATTATTTCACAAACACACTATAATTGTATTTGATTTAGCCAGCGCTTTGTATCAGAGTGCTCAATTCTTATCAGACTCTTAATTCTATCGAGTATCAGCGTCTCAGCTTTGTTGGTTCTTTGGTAAGGGTTCAGTGTGTTGTTGCATAGCTTGTGCGAATGTACGCATGTGCAGATCCACGCGATTTCTCTACTAACTGAGGAAACGGATATGCCGACACCATTTCTTAGACTCAAATGAGCTCTTCATCAACAGTGCTACTGTAAATATTCAAACGAAGTGTGTTTTATGTAACTTTAAAAGCGTCAGTACAACTTAGAGTAGAATAGCCTTCATATGAACTGTGTTGGTCTTGAGAAATTTACAAAAGCAGGGATGCGGTACATTTTGGAATCTGCCACGTTGTTTCCATGCAAGTAAGATTATTTTGTTTAAATCTGGTTTTCACAATATTCGCAAGAATTTCAATACATCAGAGGAAAACCTCATCTCGCAACGAAACATCGTCTTCTGCGCCGCGCAAATTAACCATGGAAGCCATAACCACGGAAACCGGAATTTTTGCTTTGACTGAACTTTCTATTACGTTTGCGTTAAAAGCGCTAATCTGGGCGAGCATGACGCGTCGCGTCCGCTCGCAGAAAGTCACCTCGAACGGGTTCACAGTGATGGTCATGGCCGAATCGTCCCAGTCCAAATCTTCTTCGTTCACTTCGGGAACATCCGACGGCGCTTCCTCGTCGAGGAAGTGCTCGTCGGCGCCACCTCGCGCACGAATGTGGACAAGCGCAGCGACCACTAGGAACGCGACGAGAATCCCGAAAACGCCAACGATGACAGCGGGGGTGACGGCGCCGGTGTTTCTGCCTGGAACAAACGGCAGGAAACCGTGAAACAAGACAGAAAATTCCCGGTACTTTCGAGCCACAGCGTCCTGGGCTTCGCACGAGCGAAACTGGTTGAAAGCAAAGCTGGAACATCAGAAGCGTTTAACAGCGCGAAAAACGAAGAAAATTGTTTTTGAATAGTTAAATAGATCTTAGTGGGTCAAAAGGCTTCGAATATAAGGCTTGGCTGTAACTTAGAAGGTCTTGTCATGTAGGGCGTTGTGCACAGCAAGCCGCAGAAACATTGCTTCTCTTTGCCGAAACTGCCTTTTTGTAGCAAATAACGAGAAACACAAGCCTCGGGAATCGTGGCCGATGCTGTTAAACGTCACAAAGCCATTATTACATCAAAAGCATCGATTCAACGCCGAACACCGAGAATGGTTCATTTCATTTGGTTCATCCATCAATCCAGACAAATGACAGGCGACAACTAATTACTTTCTAACAATCCGGCAAAGCCGCCACCATTTCTTCCCAAATAACCTATGAACGTCCTTGAGAAAGAGTTCTCTCTTCAATACTTCTTCACGCCCACCCTTCGCCGCAAACTCGAAGCTTCTGTCCTCGCCCGACTGTGTGCGAAAACGATTTCGCGATAGCGAATACAGTTTGTTTCGTACCTTCAGCCCGCACACACAACCAGACAAAACTGAAGGTCCAATTAGAAAAGACGTCAACCAGGTCCGAAGCCAGAACTTCAGCGAATGCCAACGTGGCAAATGTCACAAATGATGACACCCCGTGTGCACACGACAGCTTGCTTCGTGGCGTAAGTTGGCAAAGACGGAGTTTTCAAAAATGCGCTTCCAGCATGAGTGTTGCCCAATTAAAGTTTCAACAAAACTAAACACAACAAAACGCCACACGCTGATGACAAACGTGGACTTAACAACGAAACCCTTTGAGCCATCTTTTATACTGCCGCTGCGTAAAGCAAGTCAGCGAGTGGATAACCTTTTAGCCGAGCGTTGTTTACGAGCAGGCAACATATTTTTGTCCTTTTACGCCTTATTCCCCTCATTCGACAACCTAGAACTTGTGAACGAACTTCTGGTTTGAAATGCAGTCAGGATTTCAGGCAGCGCGGTAACTATGGCAACTTCGTTCTGCAACATTTATGTCGGAAAAAACNGCTTTCCGTATGCCGGCGTGTGCCAATCAGCTGCTGTCTTTCAGGTGACGAACGCGACTCCAGTTTTTTTTGTCTTGATCTACTGGCAAAAAAGCAGACACAGCGATCTGATTGGAGATGGCAGCTGCGCACTAATGTTTACTTCGCGTTGGTGACGTTTCATTATGATGGCAGCCAGAAAGCTCGACACTCGTGCGAACAGTTAGCCAACTGTAAGGAGGCAGTCGGCATCTTGGTTTTCAGCGTGGGGGCCCTTATAACAAATGGTAGTGATTTGCCGTAAGATTATTAAACGAGAACACACAATGGAGACCGACAAGGCATTGACATCAGCGTTTTACATCAACAGCGCAAAAGTCACAAACGTGTCAAACAGTATTTAGACTTCGCAAAACTGGATGCAGCGACACTGGCTTCGTTACAAATCAAACATAAGCAACGTTAAGCATTCGCGAAGCTGGCTCTGGTGAACATGCACCCTCGCTCCACTCACCGCTACGCCCGTCGGCATCCAACATGCTGTGCCGCCCGGAAACCATCGCCTCTCGCAACGCGACCGGTCCGCCGAACTGGGAGGCGACGAGAGCGGCCGGTTCCTCGCCCTCCTGCGCCAAGGTCAAGCTGCCCCGGTCCGAATCGCCTTTCACGGGCGAAAGGTGCACCTGAGGCCGGAGGATGGTCAACTGCGAAACAAAACGCGCCGTCAGATAATGGACTTGGCGGCTTGAAGCGCGCGCTGCGAAGATGCCATCCTTCGCTGACCTGAGGCCAATTAAGGATGAAAGCGCAAAGCAAACGCTCTCTGGAGTGCTGGTAAATGACCCGAAACGTCTGATTTAATGCGTTGCTGTCAATAGAGATTTCTCCACCGACGCATAATTGACTTGGTTGAGTGGCAGTCAGACTCTCACAAACCAGGTCGGCGAACAGCAGGCAGGTTTTGTTTGCTTGGAACGCCACCAAATCAACCGGAGTAAAACAGGGACGTCGTATGCCTTTCCGGGCCGGTTCAGCCGCTATTTAACCTCAATTTATGTGATTCGTAAGTTCGTAATGGACCTACATCGCGATCACCTCCCTAGCTGCGTTCAGACAACCAGCTTGTTGTAAACTCGCAATAAAATGTTGGATCAACAATGGTCAAGGGTGGATATTAGAATTTAGGGAAAAGGGCTCCAAAACTGCACATTAAAGTTGTTGAAGGACCCCCTTCGGCACATATGCACATATTTTTTGCTTTGTTTTTTGAAAAACATGTGACTTAGTTCAGAGCTTATTAAATTTGTCTCTAGAGTGGTTCACAAGCTTGTTAACAAAACAATGCGAAAGCTAAGTGCGAAACTCAAATGGGGCCCCACGACATCTCTGAAAAAGGGGGGCAGCCTCGTTCGCCTCCCCTTAATATCCACCCCTGAACATGGCACAAGGTCATATTTAACCAGACTGGTGGAAAACCACGTTTTCACCTTTACCCGGTTTTCACTGACAACCCCACGCTCGGAACACCCCACTACAAACGCGCATACCACCAGTTGGTAGGTGTTGCTTTGGTAACGTCCGTTCAGATCGGAACACTTGAGCGTGAAGGCCAGGTAATCGTAGTCGTGAGCGCGGGAGTTGCTGTAGGTCAGAGCGCGCAGAACCAGCTCGTAGGTGCCGATCGTTTGCACGCCTGCAAATGAAAACCACAAGTTTACAATGCGCTGCAAACTGCCCAGTGCCCAGCCCGCAAGCTTGGACGCCAGACTACACCACCACCACCTTTTCAGCACTCACCCAGAGCATGTTTTGAGCGAAGCAGCAACCAGATTCTGAAATCTTTGATTGCTTGAGCGCGTCAGGCGTACTTTTTTTCAAGATTACATGAAGAAGAGCCAACATGCCTAGGGCTGGGTTCAAACTTGCACATCTTTACTTATTGCTTGATTGTGTAACTTTGCCGTTACTTGATGTTTCAAGTAATTTGCTTTCAGAAATGCTAAGATTTTAGAAGCCACGTCTGTTGCTGTAAACGCAATATTGTACATGACATGCATCATCACACATACATAAAATAAGCCACTGAGGGGAATAGATTTCTTGCCTGTGAAGAGCGCTTTGAGAGTCACAATTGCTGATTGTCATCGTGATCACGATTTGGTGCTAGAAGCCCATTCCATTAAATCGAATCGCGGCCAGCAGGTGCGAATTTTGTCTGAACCGCCCATTACGCGATATAAAAATTGCAATGATTTTTATCCGCTTGAATTTTTTCAAATCCAAATAACGATTTTTTCCTATTTGTTCGAATTACTTAGGCTACTTAAGTAATCTGTTAGAAAGTACTGTATTTATTACTTAAACAATTCATTTTTGTTACTTAAACCATGCAGCCCGACATAAAACTTGTCTCCAAAAAGGTGACAAACAAGTGAACCAAGCGGCAAGTTTTTTTTTGTTAAGTTTTGAAATAGAGAAGCCAACAATCAGTAGGTGCGGCAAAAGCGTACAAACGTGTTGGTTGTCAAGGTTGCAGTCGTCAAGGTAACCGTACCTCTGAAGTGGGCGTTAAATAACCGCGTCTGTAAAGTGGGCGTTAGAAAGCGAAAAAACGCTTTTCTCGGTTAGGGACGGGGTCAGGTGCAACCAGCACCGGGACAAGGGGCGGGTGGGTGGATGCGAGCGTGCGAAGGGACAGCAAGAGTGAAAGCACTGTGCAATTTTGACGATTGCTCACCCACTCTGCACCAGTAAGATAAATGTCATTTTACACTCAAAAGCCGCGCTTTCGCCGCGCTACAACGTGGAACCCGCCAGTGATTGGCTTGCAGCTCAAAGAAACCTTTTCTAGTGCAATTCATTAAAACTGCATCGAACGTACAAAACTTTTCCTTCGGTTTTGCATCCACGTATCTAACTACAATGTCGGAACATTTGAAACACGCATATGAACGCAGGTTTGAACGTGGAGAAGCGCGGAGCAGTCCCGTCGCCACGGGCGGGTTTTGGTGGGCTTAGTCCCCCGAAACAAAGCATCAGCACCCCCCGATTTGAAATTTGAAGCACTATAAATCAGCGGAGTTTTCATCAATTTTTCAGCGGCAAGCCTCCCTGCACAAACGTAAAGCCCCCCTATTGAAGACACTGGCGACGGTTACGGTGCGGTGGAGAGGCTGTCAAGTCTACCGCAGGTATAGGGTGGGCATGATTCGTTGCGAGGTTGACAACGTGAAAAACAATGTAACCCGAGTAGGTCTCCGTCAACCAACAGGTGGACGATGACGCAACGAGGAGTGAGGAGAAACGCACGCTCACATCATCCGCGCAGTTTCCGACAAAGGATTGATCTTTAACGCATCAAAAAAATCAGTTTCAGTTCAGTTTCATTTCTACTCGCTTCTGTACTTCTTGCAGAAGTGCCGCGAATGGTCTGCGGCGCCCGTCTACCCTTACTTGCACCGTGGCGAGTCAGTGGCTGCACCGCGAGCGAACCGTTTCATTGCACCAACCCATTAACACCGAGAAGAGGCTGGACAGGCCGGAAGTACCGTTTTTCAAGTCTTCGGTGTGCCCCGACCGGGAATCAAACCTATATTTCAAATTTTTTTCAAGAGCACCTCAATAGCTTTTTCGCGCACCAAACAGAATCGGGAATGTGGCCAACTCACATCAGCTTCATAAGTCGCTGAAAAGGTAGGTCCTTGGCATGCCGTCGACCAGGGGGTGCAACCGGGCAATAGACCCCAAAAATTTTCAAAAACATGTTTAGTTGTCAGGTATACAACAACCAGTTACAATCATTCTGTGCCCGTCTGAAAACATCAGCTGATTGCGGCCCTGATTCTCAGAGCAGCACATGAGCAAACTCACGTGACTGGGATCAAGGATTCAAGACACCTGGTGAACAGTGCAGGCTGCCAGAAGTCATTTTTACGAAGATAAAAGTTCAAAAAATTCTGCGCAAAAGATGTTAAAGAAAACGACTTGAAGCGACCAACACGGAAAGTCACTTGCCGAAAAAGTCGAACGCGACCAAGCCTGTTTTCCTGCTATCAAACACACAGAGCGGTCATCTTACCTCTGATCGTAACGCCGGACATTGTCTTCACCATGCTCAGCCTGTGCTTGGCCAGGAAGTGCTGAGGATGAGTTCGAAACCGGCCCCCCCTGCGCCCATCCGAGTGCTCCTCGATGCAGCACGAGTCGAGAGTTCGTCCGAGTACGGTGACCGTTGCGTCAGCTGCGCACAATGCGAGTACTGCGTCAAACGTCCTGCTCATTCCCTTAATAGAAGCTTCGAAAATACGTTTCTTTTGAAACAGAAGGGCGTTGCAAAATCTCCCCCGAACCCCCAAAACACGAGCGGATTACGTGCCAACCTCGGCATGAGGCCGATGCTGATTTTCGGATATCTCGGGATCGCCCTGCGCCACAAGTTGCCACAAATGAACATACCGGATAAAAATCACGACAAAAAAGCATTACAAGAAAAAAAAAACTGTTTTAATCAGTAAAATCCAATTTTGTTCGCTGAGGACGAAACGATGCAATTTCAATATTGAAAGAATACAACGCTAAAGTCTATAAAAAACGAACAGGTTTCATCCACCTTTTCCTTGTTTAGATACGAAAATGGCGTTCCAAATAAACATACTGAACACTTTGGCAGCAAGTTATTAAATTTATCTTATCCTTACCCTCCTGGTCGTACGACATCTCCCAATCGTCAAGTTTTGTCACAATCGACAAGTCGGCGAAGAGAAGCACTCCGTCGCTGGAGTTGAGGCCGCTGGCCGGCCTGGCCACATGCCCGCTGCCGGTTATAACGATGGCCGGATCGGGAGGTGGCACAACCATGACGTAGCTGCTGACGTCGGGGACAACGGGACACTTGGTGGCATTAGCGACGCACCTGGCATATGACAATACGCGGTGTCATAAAACAAGCAATCTAAAGCGAAAAATTATAACCCTGGCAGAAAAGACGGTGCTCCGGGTTGTTTCCCGACAAGTCATCTTTTTTGTTCGCTTATCGTCTTTTTTCAGAATCTTTTCGCAGATCCACCGTGAGAACCGGCTTCCCTTGGGAACCGCTCGGATTACGATGCTTTGAACGATCTTCCCACCTGCGTCAGTGCCTGTCGTCACGAGCTAAGATCACAACCAAGAACAAACGCGCAATAAAGCGAATGTTTACGGCAAGACACACACAGGCGCCTTCGAATTGACTGACAAGCCGTTGTTTCCGTGATCCTTTCAGGCGAAACCACAGAACATTTTTCCCATCATTATAGGTCTAATCGAGGTGCTGACAGAGCCTCGAAGAACACATTTAAGAAAAGTCAAGAACGGTCTGGCGAGATTGAAGCATGCGAAAGGCTTGGTCGACTATAGCCGGGGAGGAAGTGCAGCGAAAAGCCATCCCTTGCCGTGGACAGGACAAACATTATTCCAATGTTATCGCAAACGGATCGTCGGGGGAGGGCCGCCCGCCGAACAACAAATCGAATCAGCCGTTTTTCAGAAGCATGGTTGAACGTGAGCTACAAACCATGGTTTCTCAAGCGGCACAAACTTCAGAAAATAAGGGCATGTCAAATTGAACGTTCTTCCCTTTAATTTTGTTGCGTTGCTTAAAGTAGCGACAAAGCTAGCCAGAAAAATAAGGCGAACATGCAATTAGCACATAAGTTTCTACACCGGTCCGGTCGATCATCAAAATATCGAGCAAGTAATTGCACTTAATGAAAGTGGTGTGTGCTGTACTTTCGCTTCACCGCTTTGCGAAGGCCGAATTTAAGTTATCGGTTCAAATGGCTTCCCCAAAAAGCCTGATTTTGACTGGTAGTTGTAGGTTTTCAGCACAAGACTGCTGACATTGTTTTGCATGCATTTTAGGCAGCGCGGGCTGGCATGAGAGGTGAGCCGAGTTTGTGGGAAAAGTGTCGAAATTCTGGCAACAAAAAACTCAAAATTTTAGCTGCACTCAGTTGAAAGTACAAAACACAAAACCAAGGCCATGGCTAGAACAACTCCAAATAACAAATCGCAGTTAGCACAATTTTACTTTTCGCAAAATTGCAACGCCTTGTATAAAACACGCAGCACTTTCAAACGATATCGCACACTATTCTATCAAAGAACGTAATCGAAGAAGAGTTTCCACGACCCGCCCCAGCGCGCCACGGCAAACCAACGGCTCTCGACAAACCACAGGAAAATATGGGGTGCGGCAAGCCTCAGATGTCAACGACCAAGGTGGTCAAGCAATTGTCATCAGCGATGAGAGAATCCACCGAACGGCCTAACTAAGCTTGAAAGTGGCGGATGCGAACGCACGTTTCCAGGGCCCTTTATGCATAATGCATACACGGTCCGGTGAGAACGTCAAGCGAGCAGCGGATGGAAAAATGGACGGAACATTTTTTCGCCGATCGCGACGCGGCGAAATGATCGCCACACGCTGCACATGGTCGACGCTGATCACCTGTCGCGCGAAATAGAACGTGCGTAAGTCGCTTATCACGCCGCTAATCTGTGCCGTCGGGTCCAGTGGTCCCGAAGCTTCGGTCAATCATTAATCCACCAGTGCGTGTGATTCCAGTGTGGTGCAAATCCCGCTGGCAGGGCCGCAGTGGGTCTCAGTAGGACGGTAAAAAAAGCGCAGCTCTTTGATAACAGATATCAATTCGTAAGAAACGTTTTGAAATGGTAAGGTCAGAGTTAGTTACATCATCTTTCTCCACCACTGACCAGATATAATTTATAGGTATCGATCAACGAGTGTAACAACGTTTGCAGGTCCACAAACGACAGCGCAAGATTGACCCCTCCTGCAACGTGCAATATTACCCCCTGCGACCAACACACTTCGCAACGAGCTTTTAGCTGCCTCGTGGAAGGAAACAGTTCACGAATTTCAACACTGGCCTGACCTGATTTTGGTGCTGACTTTCAATCGACGAGATCCCGGAGCCGGAAACTGGCGATCGTTGAAGTAAGCGACCGCGCTCAATCGCTGTCCAAGCCTCGTGACATCACCTCCGGCTTCGACGAAAGACAAACGAATGTCGCCGTACGGTGCCTGAGCAAAGAAAAACCGACAAAAGCATTAAAATTAAACGAAATAACATGTGATTGGTGGTTTGTGCACTTTTAAGAGCGAATATGACTTGTAGTTTTTTATACATTCGCTGCACTTCGAACATACACTGTCTCCTACGTTTCAAGCATATTCCTCAGTAAGCATGCTGAAGCTGCGCATTTAATAACCCAACGTCCATTTCCAAAACAGTTAGGAAATTTTGTGGAGTATTTCACTGAAAAATGACACAACTTTCAGTTCGCTGGAGCCACATTGAGTAACGCTGGCCCCTTTGAAACGTTTGGCGGAAGGGCGTGCCCTGCGATCCCTCCTCGTTTGCCCCCTGGGTATTTCTTCATGGCTTCTTTTGTACAAATAGACGGTGTTAGTTGATCAAGGAAGTTAACGGTAATATATCTGGTGCTGAATCGTTGATTGCATGCGTAACACTCTTAGTATGGTTACTTGGTGTAAATACCCTGATTTGTGGAAGCTATCAAAAATTACGTTTGCGTGTGTAGACACAGGTGATGTGAATAAAAAAATAAACTAGTGATAGGTTTGCACCGCGGTGAGATTTCACGCGGCAATCACTTCTAACCGAACGAATCCGATTTACCGAAGTTCTGCAGCAGCGCTACAAGTGTAGCTTGAGTTGGTGAGGGATCGGCATGCGATACAGACCTGGTCCGAGAAAAAAAGCGTCATAAGTTATTTTTAAAGAAAAAAAGCTTCCAAATAAGAGTTTGTTCCACTTCGCCGCAGCAACTACACGAGAGTCGAGACAGCTTTTCGGGACGGAGAAAACCTGCTAGCTTCAAGCTAGAATCGCTAAAAGCGCAGACATCACGTACTTTGAAAAACAACTGATCGGCGCATAGCTGCTCGCACGACCAAGACGCAATAAATCCGCGATAAACGATCGATGGGCCGGGTATTCCCCGAAGTGCGTCAGAGGTAGACAGGCCCATTTGCCCGCGTGTGTGACGTCACTGTTCAAGGTCAAAGAAACGATGACGCTTCGCCGTGCGATTCATCAAAGAGAAGTCCAAGCGGCTCGACTTTATATCAAACATTGCATGCTCTACTGATGCAACGCTGAGCCTCTTTAGACGTGCCGACCTTGAAGAGGTTTTAACGCACGAATACGCACGACAGGAGCAGAAAGCAAGCCGCACCCTGGCAACACCTGAACCACATTGTTGCATCAGGCTTGCTGCACTGCTCAACCTCCTGGTCTGCTCTGCATTTTCACAGTAAAAGTAGCACCGCAAGTTTCAACGCGTGACTTTGCGTTGCTTTGTCAAGAAATCCACACTACTTGCGATCGAAGAACTTGCACAGTGTTTCCCGACTTGCTTTAGATTTGTGGCACCCTATAGAAGAAATATTTTGTTTGTGGCAACCAGTTGCAATTGCGAACCTACAGCATCTGCCTTGAGTCTTGATGACATTTCGAAGATGTGTTTTTAATGATACACTGAAAACGTATCAGCTCGCGGCACCCTTAAGTATTGTAAACGCCCCCCCCCCAGCTGGGAAGCACAGAACTGTCGACAAAACAAAAAATCACGTCTTAACTTGGAAAATAGAATTGTTTGCCGGCCTAGACCTCTTCATCTTGTTGAAAAGCGGAAATGTCTCTTTCAAATAAACTCAAGAAGCACTGCGCATGCGCTGAAGGTGAGCACGTAATACCAGAGTTGAGGCGTTGGAAACAAGCCAGGAAGCAGAAAACCCGCCCATCTTTCGGCAAAACCGTGACGCGATCTTCCAAACACGTCGCGGTTGGCTTGTTGCCCGCTGAATCGCCATAGATGGCCGCGCGCTTTTGAAATCTCGCCATCAGATGTTTTCGGCCAACGACAGCGGCCGACGATGCACGGTAGCACAAGACTGGTTGATGCACAGTCCCCGAACGGCTTTCGCAGCAACATCGTGAACAACAAGAGCAAAACATGAGGTTCAAACGCAGACAAATCGGCAGACTCGTTGTTTGGGACAGTGGCGTTTTTTAACTCGGTGGTAAGAAATCGGTTGGAAAAAGATCCTGAAAGCGAAACGCCGTCAACAACCTTAGAAATACGAGCGGCTGTCAGGAAGACACCTGGAGTCAGTTCATTAAAATGCTAAGCTGGCTTCATTGGCTGAACACCGGCACTTTTAAAGCCAGAGCTTAATGGAATAACACCAGCAGCACGCTTGCTGCGTGTCTGCTTCAACGAGCGTAACCAAAAGCTGACGTACATTGCAAACCATTTTCCCCATCTGATGTATGCGCAAATAGAGGCGGCGGGGATGGCCAACCAGTATGGGCTGCCCAGGGTTATTTTAAGCTTTGACCGTGCTGACCGTTGAAACGTTTTGAGAAACCGCAATAGTTTCATCTGAACACGGAGATGGTCGCAAAGCGAGGTTTTAATATATTTTGGTGGTGGTTATGCAGCGAGGCTCTACTGAGACCGTTTCGGTCTCTTAAAACCGCTCAAAAAACAAATGTGCGCTGCAATTTTGTGCGCAAACCAGCGTTCGCTGCAAAGTAACAAAAAAAATGAAAACTCCTAAACGTAACAGCCTGTTTTGAGAAAAATCGAACTTGCTGCGCCAAAATGCATGACTATTTGTGTTAAAACACATTTGACGTGCGTGCCCTTGCCTACTTGCAATTTCCCCGTAAAATAAACGCTGCCAAAATATTCTACTGCAAGCTGAAACTAACCTACTAGTTGTCTAATGCGGATTTGCAAGGTTGGGTTGTACAACGTTCGAAGCCAAGTAACAAGAAGCTTAGCGACGAAGAATTGAATGGTATTACCGATAGCACCAATAACCGCCAACCGCTGATATTATCTTTTGCAAGATAACGCAAGTGCCTTGTCAGCACGCAAACGGCACGACAGAAATGTGCTGAGAAAGTCTGGAAAGGGAAACGATTTCTTGTGAAAGCTTCAGGCCTTCGCCGTCGGGTAGCAAACACCACGGATCGAGCTTGAGCAATGGCTAACAAGTTTTAAGTCCAGTTGCTTTTTCTCCAGGACCTGCCATTCGTCACAGCCAGTAGCGCAACTAGAGGTTTGAGCCAGGGGGAAATCTCAGTTGAAGAGGGCCCACTGGCCGCTGTAGGGGGTCCACTAGCCAAGACTCAGAAAAAAAGTTGAGTAATGATAGTGAATGCAGATGTGGATGCCTATAATAAAACCCTAAATCATCGAAAATTTTCCGTAAAACTCAAAAAAACAACAACCTACTAAAAACCATAAGAATACTAAAACCGAGAAACTGAGAAATAAGCGCTAAGTCAAGGCCCGGTTTTTACATTTGGCCAAGGGGGGGCGGTTCGCTCCCCTGCCCCAGTCAATTACGCCACTGTTCACAGCACCTGTACTTGATTTTTATTAAACGTAGGATATATACCGGTTACAATAGACCCCAAGTGGCTGTGAAACTGTTTCTACTCGTACCTGGGGTGTCTGAGCGACAGACCCGTTCCCAGCCCCGTCTGGCGTCACGAGCAGACCTTCTCTGCACTGATCGACGCACTTCAAGACTTCGACTTCTTCCAAGTAACCGACGTGAAGAACGAGATCGGCCAATTTGCCGTTGAAGTGTTGAAAAAATTTAGAGCCGCGACCTGCGAAGCACAAGAGTCAAAATATCCGAGTTTTCCGGCAAGTTTCAGGAAACTTGTCATAAAAACGTAGGGTCCAGGGTCGCGAACCTGCGTCACTTCCTGCGCGGTACAGCTGCAAGGGGATGTGCAATTTAAAGATAAGTCATTTGAACACTAAACTCGGACCGGTGAAGGTCACAAACGGGACGTTAAAAATAAATTAACTGAGTACATGACATTACCTGATGCCTGCAGAGCAGGGTCTTAACCTGGTGTCCTTTTAGGGATCTGTGAATGTGTTTTAGTGAATCCGCAAACAAAATCCAATCAAGAAAATCCGCTAGTTTTTATCCACCTATTTGGGCCCTTACTCAGCGTAATCGCACCACAACAGTAGTCTGATATGCACCTTTAGACCTAACTAGGCAATTCCAGTACTACCTTTATGATGTAACAGTGCACACTGTTCACGGAATTTCCTGCTCAAACTTTGCATGTGCATTGACTTGAATACAAAGCACGTATATTTCGTTCATGTGTAGGCCGTCTATTGTTTATCGGCTGTTCAGAAGTACGTATTCCGGGGTCCACAAAAAATAAATGTATGACTTGAGGGTCCACGAGATGAAAAGTTTGAGAAACACTGCTGCAGAGACTTGAACTGTACGACGAGAAAACTGGCAGTCGAAGTCGCCACATTTGCAGCGATTCTGCCACTGTGGCCGAAGCCCAAGCTGCTGTTTTGTGGGCCGCGACTCAGCAACAAAAAATCCCACCCGTCCTGGAGTCGAAGAGTACGCCCCGTGCAAAATAATCATTCTTCATCAGCTAAACAACATTCGATGACAAAGTTCAGGCTAGTTCTCTCAATACTGACCAATCAAAAGCAGATCACAGAGCAGTGTGCAAAACGCCGTGGCAGGTCAAACCAATTCACAGACACGGGAACAGCGAGAGAAATACCACAGACGAACTCCCTTAAANGACAGAAAACAAGTAAACATAGACAACCCACCTTCCCATGCCCCACCCACTACCCACTTGGGGCCAATTGGCGCGCTCCGGAGCGGGTAATCGTCAGCGACCAGGAACGGGGTTATGTGGCTTCCGTCGACGAACAAACTGGCGTTCGGNAAGTTGACGTTGAACAAAATACGAAGCCAACGCCCGCCACACGACTGTTAAAGTAAATCAACAATCTCGTCACCGAGCTTAATAGCATCGATCAGAGAGCCCGTTGCTAAGGGCAACAGAAACTCGAGCCCGTTGTGTTATTCAAGCCCTGTCAATCCTGGCAGCTTCTCTTCTTAACATCAAAAAGAACGCGGTGCAATAAAATCTGTGGAACTTGTGTGATGTCACGACAATGACATCCAGCTCTATAAAGTTTTGCGGTTTTGGACTTTAAAAAAAAGTCATAACATAAGGGTTATATCTCTGTAAGTCTCAAGAAAACGTCCTAGGAAGCTTCATTTGTCGTTGCAGTGCACTCTGCAGGGCTAACTATCGGCACAGATTTGTTGATTCACTCCCCGCCAAAGAAGAGCGTGTTGGTCTGTGCAGTGGACGCGAAGAAAGCTCGCAACGTTTGGCCGCATGGATCCAGGGGGGGGGAGATTGGGGCGATCTCCCCCCTAAAACCTAAGAAAGTAACTTTATTCAGCATGATTTTGTACAATTCGGCAAACAGCATTTCGCGATTTAGGGCCATTTTGCCGTCCATTGTGTTGTCACAGCAGTGTTGTGCAGTATACTTCATCTCTCTTATAGTAGTGAACCCGTAATCAGACTTGGCTACCAAATATTACTGAAATCGCCCTCCCCCNAACCTTGCTGGCTGGATCCGACCCCGCATGGATCTGATAGGCCGGCACGCGAGCACGGGGTTCTCGGAGAAGCGTCGCTTTTTGCGGCGCACTGTCGGCGGCAGGTTTGTCAATGCACACGAGACTGGACAGCAACGTCAGAGGCAAAGCAGCCGGAGGTTAATCAACAAAATTGGAAGCGCGACAAAGGTCGGACAGGAAGAGCAGGTTCAACGCGCATGAGCAAATACACATGAGATGAGGTAACCTTCAACATAACATTTCATGAACCGATGCATTTTCGCACGAATCGATTTGCCAACGGCCGCTGGAAGCGACATTTAAGCGCGTTTATTTCCGAGACACGTACGAGCGGGGGTAAATTGCTTTGCGCCGCAGAACTGGGAGGAAATCAGGGGGTCGTAGAGAAAAGCCGATGAAAAGTACAACCTCCCCCCCACCCGAGGCGATGGGAGTTCACGGCAACAACGCAAAAATATTTTGATCTCGAGCAGATAGCGCAGCCTACGGGAAAGTAAACTGCGTCGGAGAAGCGCTACGCCCGCCGCGATACCGAGCCGCGCGAAAACATAAATAATGCAGACGTCGTCGAACATGCAGTCGGTATCATGCGAAGTGTTGAGTGATCGATCGAGTTGGCGAAGCGAGCGACGTGCGAAAACGGCGCGAAGGAGACCCGTCGCTTTCTGGGGAGCGGAGATACAATGGCCTTAGCGGAGTCACGGTGTGCGGTTTGCTTGACCCGCTACTTTGCACGTGAAAATCTCTGCAAACAAAACTACGGGCAAAAAAAGGCTACTACTGGGTTTAGTGTTACCCGTTCAGTTATAGTCAGGTTAAGAACAGGTCGTCTTTTTCCTTGTTCACACACGAAGATGATTGAAAACGTGGAATACATTAACAAAACTGCAAGCATCCGTAAACCTTGTTGACCACTGCGTCAGGAGTTCTCCAGCCCTGCTTTAAAACTATCGTTTTTGACACAATTGCCGTATTTAATGCTTTATTTTACCGGTGATAAAATGCTCAACCAGAATATTTGATTTGGGTCAACACACATTTTCNCAGGCGATCGGGTCCATGACGTGTGCCGCAACTAACACGTAAGGGTTTCGCAGCGTCATCCGCTGCACGTTTTTCGCCGACAGCGCGCATCAACCGCCGGCTTCACCTCGTCGCGGCTCAACCTCCAGTGCCATTCTGCAGGCTTCAGTTCTCCGTCGCTTCCGTGAACGTTCCTGATCAGCAGCATGAGGTGGCATCGATGAACGTACACCGAGAAGTGGTGCCTGCTCAGTCCTGCGACAAAGTGCGAATTGAAAAAATTGAACGGCAATTTCTGGAAACCGCAAAGCGATCGAGTTTTTTTGTAAAACGCGGTCATGATCTGCTTTCAGAAGTCGTCGTCCGAAAGCAATCTTGCAAAACAAAAAGGCTTCTTTGCGGTTTATGCAGCAGACTGCTGCGTGCAAGCTAAGCTGTCCCAGCCCATAAAGAGCGGAATACACAACACAAGTTGTCGTGACGTTTACGCCTAATAGCGCTTTTAGCAGCTAATGCGCTGTTAAAATCACGAACAGGTAAGTGAGCTGTAACGCAATGTCGCAGAAACTGCAGGCAACGAATCGAAAACAAGTTTAATCTTATCACCACAACTGCGGTTGCNGGGCATTTCGGCCTTTTTTCGGTGTTCATGGATACAATGATATTTTCAGATACCACGATATCCGTGCGTGNGACTGGTCGCAAGGCAAGGTAAAAAAGAGTTTGCCGNAAGACAACCTCTGCGACATCGACATGGCACCATCAGCACACAAACGCAAATNCCGTGGAACTGTTACAACCGCAAATGCAAACAACCGAACCTTTCAAAACGTGTCAGAAATGAATCACGGGCCACGTTGACGGCATCATACGGCAGTTATAAAATCTGTACCACGATAAAGATTTTTCTTCCGCCCTCACCTCGTAAAAAAACTCGCAAGTGGATGTTTTTGAGCGTAGCTGAAACACGACTCAAACCTGCTCTGACTAACGCCCTCAAAATTGGAGATCATTACGCAAGATTGCGATCTCTGCGCGGCTTTCTTGGCATCCCCACAGATCGAAATAGCCTCATTCAACCGCCGACCAACCACAAAGAACAGCGAATCGAATTTTCTGTTCCGCTTTTGCCGGCCTTGTCCAACGTGCGTCACCGTCACAGCTGGATTTAACCAGGTTTGCTAAACTTCACAGCGCTTTTTCATTATCACGAGCCACACTTTTGCTTATTTGCAGTTTTTGTTCAGTACTCCAGCATCGTTTCTTCATTGTGGTGGACGAAAAGTTTCCTTCGCTAAACGACCGCGTTGTGCGTTTCACGTTAGATGTTTCGTTCTCTGCGGTGTGTTTGCGTTCCGAGCCTGCCCAGAGACCGATTACAGCGTAATGCAAATCGCAAATACGTTACAAAAGTACGAAGATCCACTATCGTTTCGAAAAACCTGCTTGAGCAGGGTTGCACAGCACCTAGCATGTTCCGAAATAGGGGTTTCAAAATCACGAGTGCGTGATCGGGTTTTTCTATTTGACGTAATTCATATTATTTCGCGTTTATGTGGTAGTAGTTTAAATCGACAAGTTTATTCACTCACGTGTAGCTGCGGTCAGAAACTAGGAACGAAGTAACGTATTGCAGCGTTCCTGTCTGATCTGACATCTTGCAATTATTCAAATATGGTGCGGCACGGACATGCTTAGTTAAAAAACTTGGACAGCATCTCCATTCGAGTTGAACAACTCTGCACTCAAGCTCTGCAGCAGCGTCACTGGTGGTGCATGCTAAGCAGGTTCGAAGCTTGTGGAGTGAAACAGGTCAACTTACCCTGCCCGAAATTTGTGAATTGCGAAAAATTCAAATCTCCGGCCAATTTTCTTGATAAGTGAAAGTTGCTCTTAAATTGTTTAAGTCATGCTTAAATGTTACAGGTTCTGCAAATGTACTCTGCTTCCTCGGTTATCCGGTCTTGTTGGGACAATATATTTTGAATTCTCCGCGGATAAGCAAAAACACGGATAATTGAATTTTTACATTTAAGTGAAACACAGCAACAAAAAAAACATAACACATCTATGGTTTAAGAATCGATAGAAGTTCAACAATTTCCTGAGAAATTTCCGATTTAACTAAATTATCAGTTCCAACAGTAGATCTGGCGAAAATGAATCAATTTTTAGATTGTTTGCGGGGAGATTCGCGTTTTTCGGCAGCTAACTCGGGAAGTCGTACCAATGTGGAAGGCGGCCGGATAATCGGACATCGGTTAAGCGAGGTACGGATAATCGAGTAAGCATTGTGACATGCAAAGTATTTTCGAATAAATTTTCACGTGAATTTACTAATATCGGAAACGATGCATTTTTGGCGTCCAGCATCTTGTACGGAACCGGCAACAAAACCAGAATGAACAATTCTTGCTTTCCGGCACTTGTCTTCCTTGGCACCAATACAATTGTCGGTCTCATGTCTTCAGCCACTTGAGCACATTACTGAACTTCAAACACGCGAATAAATTATTTATCCAGAACGGCAGATCCGACAGGCGCTTGTTGAGCGTCCGGAAGGATCATCCAAGAGCTACTTTGCACAAAGTTAACCGGGTCGAAAGTGCGTATTTATGAAGCGTCATATTTCTCCCAGACGAAGTTTTAGAAACTGCCATTGTGGCCACAAACACTAAACCGTGCGGGAACTGATTCGACGTGTCTCATGCAGGGATGAGTTAGGGCTTCAGCAAACAGTTGGCAACAGTTCGATCCACAATCCAAAGTGGCGCTACCACCACCAAAACAAACACGCGAGGTCTTCAATCGTGCCTGACGTCACGATCGAACTTCGTTGATCCTTGAATANCGGCGAAGCAACGATGCTCGGCAAGTATTTTTTAAAGAAAGAAGCGTTGACTTCGACTGCGNTGATCATGTGATCTACTGCAAGTGAGTACTCTCCACAAGGGGGGGGTAGNGGGGTGAGCAAGGAATCGATCAGCGCATTTCTAATAGGCAATCCGTTTCACGTAATATTTACGCACTCTCTTTCGATTCTTTGCTTACGCCCATGTGGAGAGTACTTGCTTGAATATAGATACATGCAAATTTGAATCATCGGAAAAAAGATGAAAGCAGAGCCCAGCCGGCTGATGCCTCGAAAGCTTACAGAAAATCTGGAGCGTTTGATCGAGATCGACAGCAGTACGAATGATCGTCACTGTCAATCTGTGTGGTGGCGTAACCCGCAGAGACCGACAGTCAAACGACTCCAACATCAGTGAAAAGACGTAGAACGTTGGCCGCTGACAGCAAAGCTGTCCTCATATCTGATTGGCCTGACATCGCTTTTGGCAATCATGAACAAAACAAGCGCTGACAACGTCGCCATCGTCGGCTGAGGCTGGAAGGGATACGGTGATGTGGTTTCGCTTCATGACTCACGACAAAGCGGAAGCTTCGAAGGAAAGGCAATGGCCAAATATTCAACCTGAATCAGTTCTGTTGTGAACTAATTCTCTATCTTGCTCTACATATAACAATATTTAATATCGTCATCGCAGATCACAATGGAAGTAATGCTGAAGTCATACAGCAGGAATATTCTGAAGTTGAACATCATTATTATATGCTCACAGCACAGTAAGTATTAGACGTAGTCTCAGTGGCGTTATGACGTAGTAACGGAAGACCCTCGAAAATAAGGTTGTTAAGCCCTTGTTTGGATGACAATTAAAAAAGGGTTACCCCATTTTCGTTGGCCCCTCACAGCCATGGGGCTCCTAACTGGGGGTTTTGGGATGCTCTGTGTACGGCTCTGCAGAGGCTGGTCATTACACGTGCACATTATGTTATGCACTTCATGGTACTAGAATCATGGCAATCCCATGGGATGGGACCGTCGCAAAATGCCATGGCATAGCACAGAAACATGTTTCCCCTGGACACACCTACGGATTGGCCAAAAATCCTGGATGTTGTGGTTCTGCTACGAGTGTATCTTTATCGACTAAGAACAGCTTGTCATTGATGACAGTTTTGTCTAAATTATATCGTTACGAAAATTGCGAAACGGGCTACAGTTGCATCCTCTCACGTGAGGCACAGTTTGTAGATCTCAGTAAGCAACGGTCTGTACTGGAACTTGAGAGATTCAAAGATCAAGGCCTCCTCTCTTTCTTGGAGACCTTGCAAACATTCAACCGTGTTGAAATAGTGAGTGCTGCTGTTCAACCAATCACGTCTCGTCGAGCATGGCGACGCTCACGCAACAGACCAATCCAGCACGATGTTCAACGGTAGTTACAGCATCAGGAGTCAGCAATAACATTTGGCATTGCCAATCTCACGAAAATGATTCAACGCAGTGGCTGCATCGTACAACGAAAAATATGTCGCTCCAGCCTCGTAATGTTTCGAGGTGAACAAACAGCCACAAGGAGTCGACGATTGTACGCCAGATTGAAAATCAGAAGTTACTTGACTATTATGCGAGTAGATATAATTTACGGTTACGCTACGCCGGGTATGCAGAAGATTTTGACAACAGCGATTTTTTCTTGGAGAAATCCACCTTTGCAAAAAATTCACTTTCCACGGTGCATGTCCATTTCGTGCAGAGCTGGCAATCCGTTTACAGATCATCACGTCTGTTTGTTATCAACCTTTAGGTCAGGCGTGAGGAACTTGGGGCCCGCGTGAACGTTTGATATGGCCCAAATCAGAAGTTGCGTTACCCAAGTTAGAACACATCGCGTCAAAACGAAGCTCCATGATAAGCAGGTACGCAGACGACATTAAGTCCAGAGAAGCCTCTCTCCCTCATAGTTAGATAAGACTTTTAGGATAAAGTTAATTGTTCTTGCGTCCCGCCAGCGATAATCCACAGTTTATGCGGCCCGTGATGCCAAATAGGTTCTCCACACCAACCCTGCTTTAGGTGATGGAACCTTAATGCCACGTGTGGGTTCTGACTTGCTGGTACGATCAAAATTAATGTAAGATCGTTTTCAATTCCATTTCAAGTTGAGTATCATGGTAACTATTTGTTGTGCACCGCACAGCATCTTGTACCAGTCGCTCGATCAAAGAATACGTCAAGTATTCCAACATTTAGAGAAGAGTTGGAGGTTATAGTTGTTAACAATTTTTCAATCTTGACAGCATCAATAAAGCATCATATTTTTGAGATTGACAACGTTTTAGATGATGAACAGCTTAATCTCTCACAGCATTTGTTGGCTTGCATAACGGTGGCGCCTGCGTCTTTGAGGTTCAACTGAATCTTGGTGCCAAAGACATTAGAGATCTAAACACCAGAGGTTAGAAAAAACAGCTCAAAACGTATTTCATGACGCAGAAAAGTTTACATTATCACTGCTTAAATCCCACACACCAGCAGTCCTTTAACTATTTGCCTCAGCACCTAACCCATAGAAAAACCACGTCATCAAGACTTGTGCTTCATCGTCAGCTGGCGATGGCGCTACAGTTTTTCAACAAACGGACACGGTCCTTTGTTGTTGTTTTTGTTTCGTTTTCGTCGCACCACGAATCACATGGGTCGTTTGTAGAGTCAAAACGTTGGACACGACTAGACTTGACAAAATGCAGCAAAGATTTTGACCGACAACATTCGGGGATAACAAGACACATGCAACTTCTTCACTTTTTGCAATATCCAATGTAATTTACATTGTCCGGAATCCATCTTTGCCGTTAACCCAAAACTGTATTTATCGATTTATCGCTGCAAGTTTGCAATCAACAGAAAAACGAATGCTGGTCGCGGCAAGACTTTCAAAACTTCCGTAAAAGGAAACCAACATTTCAAAGGCTGCAAGGCTGAATGAAATAGTAAGACAACACATGGTTTGTATAAAAGATTTTTGGGGCTTCTGAAATGTCAATCGCGCCTTCTACACACAAGACGGCCTCCACTCTGTATCGAAGGCTGGCCGGCAGAAATCACCAAACAAACACACGCAAATAGCACTTACTGTATCCGTCCGACTTGCACAGAATTGTTTGCTTTTCTTGGTGCTGCGCGCTCACGTTTGCACTGAGGTACATTCGAAAGGAAAGGGAAAAAGTGGAGGTTAAATTCAAGTAGTTTAAGGCCGTCGACAAATCGGGGTCATCATCGGACAGCACGAACGCCTGGTCTCCTCCGTTGAATTCAAAGACTCGGCCGCCGTGACGAGAGACCTCCCGCTGCGTGAAAAGTCAATGCTTTGAAGAAGTCAATCCGAGCAAGATGCAGTTTGGCAACTGGCAAGTGATAATTGTCACAACGAGAAAAAATTGTAAAGATTCTCCACGGAGAAAGCTTGGCTTCGATTTCGAGAGTTTTCTCTGTGGCAGATGCCAATTCCAATCAAGACTTTTGCAGAAATAGTCGCTGCTGTAACGCGAATACAGCAGATGAGCTTTCGAGTCTCGCTTCTGACGAATAAACAACTGGCAAAGGTACGAGAAAGATTTGCAAATACGCCTCTGCAAGTGTCTTACCCGCAATATTGGTAAACTGTTTTTAGACGTTTCCGCGGAAGAGTAGAGACCGATCAGGTTGTGGTACTCGCCAATCGAAGGCAGCAGTTCCAACAGATTTCGTTCCTCATCAACTACAAAGCAACGAAACGTAGAATAATGAGACGGACTCGAAAATCGTTTTCAACTTTTCAAACCGTGAGTGACGTTTTCTACGCGAAGGCACTGAAGTTTGTTTCATCTCAAGAAACAAGTAACCAGTATTCTGCCTGACTCAAGTGCCGTGAAACGAACTTGATATACTTTCAGACGAATTGCTCGTTTGAACCTATCTTTTAAGTTCGGCACGTTTCATCCCATCTCTCATCAAAGCACGCGTAACAAAGGCCATTTTTTGAAGAACGCATTCAGCTTTGTGACGTCATTGACACTGTACGCTTTCCCGACTTGCAGCCATGAGCGCAGCAGAAGGCGAGACTGACGAAAATACCATCAAGGGAAAGTCCACGTAAGTTATAACGAAAATCGAATATGTGCCAAAGGCTGTAAAAAAACAGAAGGAGAAATCAATTCTTCGATATTATTGCCCCATAGCGAGTACATTTTAAATCGTTTTCAGAGCCATGACGAGTTCCGCTTATAGTTATATGTCCGTCTACGATATCCACGACTTTTGCAGGGCAGGGGCAGCATAACAAGGCTTGTGTACAAGTTTTTTTTAAGCTTTCATTAGCAAAGGATGGATGTGGACTGCGATAGCTACAACGCAGTCAAGCTTTTACTGGAAACCGTACGAAGAAAATTTATGTCACTGCGGTCTCAGGATTGCCTTAGTTTGCTGCGTGCCGTCGTCTGCTTTCGATTTCAAAAGTATAGGAAAATAATGCGGTCGCGATAGAACAAGTGTCTAAAACAGTGTCTTAACCGGGGGGCTCGCCTCGTCAGGGCGGCGTCAATACGTTTCAA
>JGI24159J19872_10001092_pt1 | contig 28600 bp, 21 predicted proteins | sample Ectturendosymbi4_FD_19872 | JGI IMG/M metagenome (IMG submission 19872)
CATTTAAAAATGCTTCGCGACCCACCTGAAATAGCTTGGCGACCCACCAATGGGTCGCGACCCACTGGTTGGGAAGCACTGGTTTAAAGAACTAGTAATTTTTTGAATTGGTGAGGGTAGAAAATGCCTCTGTCAGAAGCTGAAAAAGTTTTCGTAAATGTGTACCCTGCGTAATGAAAGCTTAATATCCACCTGTGCATGCAGTTGTAAACTGTGTGTGGCAGGTTTAAAGTGCATGATACCTCAAATATTTTAACCAGCTAGCAGCGCATCACTGGGAAGCATGCCGGTACTCGATAGCGGTTTTCTTTTGGTAGCTTGTGTGCAGAGCGAGAAACTAGTCGTCAGCGTTTTGCTTGCGCATCGTGAACTTCATTCGCGATCTGATTTGTGTCGTCGTCACGCCAGTCGTTCAGCACATTAGGAATATAGGAATACGTTGCCCAGCGACTGTTTTACCAAATCCTGCTATTCTTACTTTGAGTCGATAAGATAATGGTTTGCTCAGTTTTTGTCTGTTTAAGCCGCACTGCCGGATGGAAATTATGAAGCTTCCAGCGAGCTGCTGTGTTTAAATACATCTCACTCTCATTTTTTCCGTCTTTGACCGTAAGCGTTCGATCAATAGTTAGCTTTTTTGTATTCAGTTTCTTTTACTTTGCGAAACGAAGTTAGTTTGTAGCTTTAAACGTATTGCCGGCAGCCCGAAGCCAATGCTAGGCTTTCTACCAAGTTTTGTGGGGTTCGTCTGAAAAAGTTGACGTTGCTGGCGACTGCGGATATTCCGGTACGTTTGTTGGTTGCACCACCTCCCCCGCAAAAAACGAGGGCACCCACAGTGTGTTATGGGCAAATGATCTCCCAGGTGCCCTTATTTAAGATTTTGTGTGACACCTTTTAGCTTCTTGTAACTTTGTAAGTCTATTTTATATTTACTTAACGCTGTTGCAGAAAAATCGTTTTGTAAATGCAGAAAATGTCTGGCTGCGACAGTGAAGAATTCGCAGGGGAGATGATTGACCGATTGAGCTTGGATGGTTCAGGTACTTTGCTATCAGTGAGCTGGTACTTGCAATGTGTTTCCTTGAAAGGAGTATTTGGATCAGCGGTTACCTTAACTGTTTGGGTTATTTTTTAACCTGATGTGAGTGATTTCTCAAAATTCGTTTCCGCACCTAGCGTGACACGACGCTCACATGGCACGTCCGTTGATCGCAGACCCTTTCGTTGATTCTGTTTTATTGATTCATTGATTGATTCTGTTTTAACGGAGGATGTTTGAACGAGAAGCCTAAACACTCTTCCATAATTGGTTTCCACTTTAAATTCTTACTTTGGTAAAGACAAGATTTTTGCATTTTTTTGAAGCAATTGCGCTTTTGTGTTTTTTTGCGAACGACCTTTTCGAGTAAGCGAGCTTCAAAACATACCGTGCCGTTTATCGAAAAGAATTGCCCCGTGTCGTTGCTTTCTTGCAACTTCATTTATACTTGGCGAATTTTGTGGCAACTACAAAATGTCTCATACAACAGTAGAAGGCCGTGAATTTTTTCGCAACCTGTAAACAGCAGCAAGTCAACTGAGCGAACCCGAATGAAAAAGCGTAGTTCTGACAACAACCCTCTCGTTCGCTCGCTCGTGCTCCAAGAACACCCGAAGTCAGAACTTGTTTCTCCTTAATTGACATTTAGTTTTCACGGTGTAGGTCTTATTATCAGGCAGATCGTGTCGCGATGCGCCAACGTCTTTGCAGGTACCGAACATGCTTGCTCTTAACGTAGTTGCTTGGCTGTCGTTTTCCATCTTTTAGAACGCGAATCAGGTCACTCGTTTTTCTGTGATTTTGACTCGATTTTTTAATTGTTTTGGGGCATATCGCATGCAGTGGAGACGTTTCGAATCTCTACATTTATTTAGCCTTGGTAAAGTTCAGTTCACGTGAAGAGCCTTCACCTCATGGATGATGAAAAATGTCATTACTGAAACGACTGAATTATGCATTTATATTCGATTCAATATAATTCACATTTTCGTTCGGCGGCAATATACATGCCGCTTCTGCATTATTTTCTGAAAGTTCAGCCTGGGTTTTCGTGAAATCCTAACGTTAAACCTTGTGCAAGGTATAATTGTCATGACGCCAGCTTTCCATTGTCTTGACAAAGGTGCAGCAATCTTCCGATCGCGTGGCAAAGGCAGGGGGCTGTGAAGAGGTTAAGAACCGTAGCGCTGGAGAGTGTTGATTTCTCTCGGAAGAATAACGTAGTGGCGTTACTCCTCACCACCCAAAAACTCTCAGGCGATGCCGAGAAGTGGCGGAAGTCAGCGCGGTCCTTGATTGATTCGCGTTGAGTTTGGTTATATGCGATTTCGTGGTGTAGTGGTTAACGGCATGCAAAGCTAAAATTTGAAGGCCAAAACTGAAGTCCGGGGTGTTTTATTTAATTGCATCTAGTTATCTCCAATCAGTTTTAAAGTTAGACAATCAGTCTGATTGCAAAAACTGCCAAAGACTTTCCGATAGGTAGTTCCATTAACCATTCCTTCACTTCGTTCCCACCACTGGATTTCGGCCGTGTGTACGTGAAAGCCTATCTTTATATCGTGCCATCGAGGTGTCTTCACGAAGATTGCAAACAATCCCTGCCTAGAAAGCAGAGAAGTTTATTGTGACGCTTGACGTCACAAGTCCAGCTTCGTGCTGCTTTGGCATTTTTTGAAATGGACAGTGTGGTTATGCGAACACCGTGATCGGTGTATGCGCGGAGTGCACGGCAAGCTAGTTCCAGATATAATTCGATTGTGCCGACATGTCAAATAGGGTGATTCTGGCAAATTTGGCGGTGACAGGTTGTGGTACGTGTGTTAGCAATTGTCGAGCGCGCTGCGTGCGTGCCACCCCCGTACAGTTGTGTCCTGCCTCAAAAACATTTGTTTGTGTCTTCGCTCTTGCCTGGTTACGTATCATGCTTGCTAACCGATTTGACGACTGCTGGTAGGAATCGTAGACACGCGCATTCACGTCATGGCTTGGAACGGCACTGCCCGGCTGACAACCCGCTGGTCTGCACATGCTTGCTAGAGTTTTTATGATAAGAATCGATCGTTCGCAAGTTACGTCACTTTCCGTTCTAAGTTTTTAAGGTATCGAGTCGCGCGTGCCTACATCCCGCTCAACAAAATTTATCCTTAGATTTTATTGCACTCCTTATCTACGCCATGTTATGGCTGGCAAAAGTCCTCTCTGCCTAGCAGTAAAATGAACAAAGGCAAACTCGGCCGAAGTCAGCATTCCTTCGAAAATTCGAAAACCGTTCACATCAGTTCTGCTGCACCGTGAAAAGTGCACCCAGTCTTTCGCGATGACCAAGATTTCTATTTCGTCGAAATTACCAACACACCTAGTTCCTAGTTTTCCGTTGGATGTACTTCCAAAACTCCGAGCCTGGTGATTGTTTTGTGTCCTGCATGACATCAGCATGATATATAAATGTTCAGGAAAACTTACGCTCCTGCTAACAGTTTTGGGCCGTTATGGCAAGAGCGTTTTACGATTCGTGCCTAGCTACACCGTAATAAGATGGAAAGCATTTATCTCTGCACCACGGAATATGCGTTAGCGCCACATTCATGAAAAGTATATACGCTTCTGCGCTTTATTTTTGATATGGTTAAACCGGGTGCAGCAGCTCGTATCAACTTGAAAAGAAAGCACCACTGCGCCAGGTCACTCCAATGGTCCAATGTCGTTTCTATTTTATCAGTAGCGTTCTTAGGTTTTATCATACCGTACTTGCTCTTGTCAAGTGATAGAAAAGCTATAAAATTCAGCAATAAAATCACCGCTGCTATTAACCACTGCAAGCATTTCTTTTTACGATCGACAATGTTCCGGAAACCGTTTTCTTTCTCGTCATGCGCGATTACGGCAAACGCCGAAATATAGACCAACAAAACCGATTTTCTGGCGACTTCGCCTAGCCAACCACGCCGTCGTGATGCGCTTCACTGGCTTGAAGCTTAGTAAAACCTGGCAAGGTGTACATAAACTTTGACAGTCAAAAAGCGACACATCCCTAACTGTCGTGTTTCAATTTTCTGTCGCCGCTGCGCTCTACCCGAGTGTTCGTGTGGTAGTAACAAACCGGTTTTGATGGTTATGCGCAGTAACCCTGCATTTGAAAAAAACATGTAGCTGCTACAGCTCTCAGCCTGGGGCCTTCTCGAAGTTTTGACTTGAATCGATTTATCTGCTTTGTTGTTACCTGTACCGAGCATCGATAATATGATTTTATATTCATTCTTCTGACCTCAGAACCTGAAGAAGACAGCGCCAAAGTTTACGCGTTGTTTATGAAAGAGCACCACTGCTACGACCTGATTCCTACCAGTTCGAAGCTGGTTGTCTTCGACACCAAACTTCCAGTGAAAAAAGCTTTTTATGCGCTGGTGGCGAATGGTAAGTGTCTTTGCTTATCAAGAGCTTCGTGACTTGTGCGTGTCTTTTCATAGATCCTGGTTTTGATTAAAAGAGGCTCCGGTGACTGTTGACTGCACCCTTCGAACGATCTACGCCAGTGGGTGTATTCCCATTTGCGCCAATAGATCGTATGTCACCAGAGGATATTTTTCACGACATCTGCCAAAACAAATTTAGCGCAATACTGTAGCATATAGATTTGGGTAACAGCAAATCTGATGGCCACTGAAAAAACTGAGAACAAAACGTTTTCTGAAAGACATATAGCTACTCTCGAATTTCTCTAGTTGAGGTTTGGACATTTCAATGTTGATTAAAAGTAACTGGCAACGAGAAAAATAGGTGCAGACGTCACTGCCAGCACGCAGTACTGGTCCAAAAAATAACTAATAACGTGCAAACGCGATGCAAAATTTAACCGGTAGCAACAGAACCTTTTGTTAGTGCGGACGCAGTGTCATCCAAGCCGACGAAAAGGTGTTTCATTTGTTGCTCGGTCCACGGTTGCCAAGAAAGCACCTTCTTAACCTGGCGACCGCCCCCCCCTGGGTTGCGTGAAAATTTCGGAAGGGGGGCGCGAGTATGGCAGCGACATATTGTTAAAGTATTAAATGCATTGTTTTGATCATTCGTGAAGTTGTTAGCATTTCACTGCAAACGCCGTGATCGAAAGAACGCCGACAGTACAGTGGAAAAAAACCGGGACCTCTTTAAACTTGCTTGTTCAAATTGACGTTAGGCGAGGCACGAGTATCAATGACCGCCTAAGACTTAAAAAAGTTTAATAAACTCCGACCCGGCGATTCTTGAAGCCAGCTTTCCGTCTGTTAGGTCTTCGCTCTGCCCCGTTGTGGAACAGCGAGCTGCAGCAGTTCATCGGGATGCTCACCATCACCGACTTCATCAACATCCTGCACACCTACTACAAGTCGCCGACCGTCAAAATGCACGAGCTCGAAGAGCACTTGATCGAAACGTGGAGGAACGGTCCGCACCATACCACGCTGATATCGATCGACCCGGACGCGAGGTGAGCAGGACTTCGGAGGGGCAATATTTGGGGGACAACTGTCCACAAAGCAGACTCGTCTCTCGTAAACTCGCTATTATTATAACACAAGTGCGTTTTCGTCATTCTCCAGCAAACAGGCGGACGCGTCTGCTGCGTTGCGCGCAACTGCAGGGTTGCGGAGTCAGAGGTGAAATGTCCGACTCCTAACTTCGACGTTTCCAAAGCTTCCGACTCCTCAACGTAAACTAAATGAAATTTGGCTGTTAACAATTTTTTAGCAATTAGCACTAAATGGAACTTGTGGCGCACAGCAAGAATTATCTGTTTCAACAAAAATTTGTAAGAAATTGCGCCATTCCAACAGGAATTTCCAACTTAGGAGTGTGGTCTAAAAAATGATCCAATTGGACTGTCGAAGTCAGGACAAAAAAGTCCGACTCCGACCCCTGCTCTGCAATGAACCGTTGGTCCGCTTGCGCTGTGTGCGGCGTTGAAAGGGTTCGCAACTGACGTCAACACTTCAGTTGTTCCGATGTTCAAGTAACTAGTCTCCGCGAAGGTGAATAGTTTTAAATCAAGGAATCTACCTGGAAATATTTAATAGGAAATCGATTCCACGAAACACGACGCATCGTCAGTCCTACGACCTTATTCATACTTCATGTTATTTTTTTTTCTGCTTGCATTGCCCGAGCGTTGCTTCATTTCCGGTCGAAAATTGTTCCGATCTTATCTGGATTTGCTGCGAGGTCGCCGCGCTGTGAAAACATAATTTTTGAGCGCATGGGCGACCTCAACTGATCAATATTTACCCTTGGCGAGTTGAGCGTTTCGAAATCGACGTGTACGTAATGGTGCTGAAGACGGTCACTTGGTCCAGTATGTGCTTTGACGCTACCGGCAAACCGGATGTCGTTCGTGTTTATGCTGCGATCGGAGTGCGTTGCGTCATTTATACTCGGATTATGTTCGCGACCCAAGCCTTCACGCTCTTTGTGCTTCGTGTATTCGCAAGTTCTGCAAAATCCTCGACTTCAAAAAAGCGCTTCGCGTTCGAGCGGCCTCCGCGCTGTCCACGGCACCTTGCCCTTTTTCCGAAGCCAATGTTCACTGATGCGCAACTGCTTTCCGTCATTTTCTTCACTTCCGGCACAGGGCAGCACTTGCTTCAACACCAGATCATGGTTTATTATGTCTTGGTCAGCGAATGCGTAAGAGTTCTAGAATGTTCTTCTGTCATCCGCTGACCGGCCCCGGTTCGGTTCAGGTTAACGCCCTTTCAGGACAGTTGCGTAAGCGGAAATCTAGTGACCTGTACGTCATAGACCAGCACTACTCAAACGCGTTTACCCCGCTACCGGCTGCACATGTTTTGTTGCAATCTGCTTTTAATTTTTTTTCAGGTGGGCTTATGCTATCAGATGAGCAAACACAAATTTTTTTTAAACTGGCAATCATTTCTTCTTGCACTGCTGCCCTTGCGTTGTTTCACTTCCGGTTGACAATGGATTAAAGGACAATACGAAACGTTTCGAAATAAACCGTTAACGGTTTTCTGTTTTGATACAATTGCTATGTCTGTCCCGACTTTATGCTCCAAAGATATTTTATAAAGTTCGCAAAACTAAAACATATATTTTTTTTTGTAACAAACAATAACACAAATAGCTTACTATCGCGAAGGATGAACCTGTTACTATTGTGTCAAATTTTCCATTTGCGGTTCAATCGAGAACAATGCTATTCGAAGAGGAGCATGGATATCCGATGCATTTCTTGTTTCCCTTTATAATACACATCGGCAGTCTCGCACAGATATGTGGAAGCAAATGGAAGTAGCGTTTTTGTAGCCACGTTTCGTTTTGAACCAGATCACTTAACCTGCGGCACCCCTGTCGTGTTGAAATTAAAGCAGCTTACAATGTATATATAGAACTCGAGAAACAACGCTGGTGTGCACAGGGCTGCACGTAAACCCAGCAGCAAGTGTACCCTACCGCTTGACCTTACTGTTCAAATGTGACATCACAAAGCGCGTGAACAATCACAACCACGCGGTAGCCAAGCAGTCGACGTGACAGCAGGCAGCAGCGCAGAATGACCTGTCGCTAGGTTCAGCGCCAAGATCACCCACAAAGCAGTCGCGTACCGGCACTCAGCTGCACACGAGCCACAGGTTGAGTGGCATTGTCTCAGGCTAACCGGATCGTCGCGTTCAGTCATAATTTTCGTTCTGCCGCTTGTGACCTTTGCGCCGCATTTTCGGGCGCACTCATGCGTGCTCGCTGTCTTTGTCGGCGTGACCCGCGCCGTGATTGAAGCTGCAAAAGGAGCTCTGCAGTCAGTCAGCTCTTGTTGTCTGTCACGCCTGCCAGGAGGTGTTCGATCTTTGCTTGCATTTTTTTTCTGCGTTGCGCAGCTTGTACGACGGACTGAAGCGGCTGGTGAAGAACAAAATACATCGTCTGCCGATCATGGAAGCAACTGCGGGGAACCCCCTGTACATCCTCACCCACAAACGCATCCTCAAGTTCCTTTATCTTTTCGTAAGTGCAGTACAGCGTTGCGGTGTTTTTTCGTCCACTTCCGATCGATACTTAACGTTTGGTTGAACAAACTTTCCCTCTGCGCTTATGAGATCAAACCTAATGCAATTTGTCGTCTGTTTTCCGCAACTTTGTTAAACCTAAAACGAAATTAATGATCAAAAAGTTTTGGAACTGTTATTAAAGCCACTACGGCCGGAAAACGATGGTTGCCTTGGCAACCTAATGCGGCGCGTTCGTAGTTGACCAGCACGTGAACCCCATCGCAAAGTTTGTCTGCTGCTCGTTGAGTTTGTGCCAGCTTGGAAGTCGGCTGCTTCGGTCTGCGAATGTGACACCTGTCTCGTCTGTTTTGTGTCAACCATAGCCCGGGGCGGTTCGCTGTTCGTGGAGGAAACTGAAAGCACAAAAAAGCTAAAGCACAAAAAGCACTCAGATAAGGTTAAACGCTGTCGTCCGCCCAGGCGACCTTATCTAAACGCTTGCCTAATGTCGCTGTGAACCGATAGAGCCGTTTGAACGATCATCCAGACAATTCCAAGTGAAGTAAAACTGGACATACTTCATGCAGTCAATTTTAGGCGTTGCACTCTATCGCAAGCTTCGCTCATTCTAAACAAGCTTATTTAACTCTTACGGGCCAGTGACCTGCTTCGGAAAACAATTTTTGCTTGTGTCAGTGCATTACGATATGTTAGGAAATTATCATTATGTCGTCAGACAGGTGTTATGTACGTTGCATGTTTCGACAAGGATTACATGGCTTTAAATTGACGTTTGACCTTCATCCTTATTTACTGTATATTTCAACCCAAGTTTGGAGATGCGAAACCGTGAAGAGCAAAGGTGGCTTTTTTAACTGAAATGGATTTTTTCGGAACTTCTGGCTAATAGGAAACGCCTGCGGAAGCACACGAATGTGCATAAAGTCACTCGAAACGCGTTTAGGACATCATCATCAGTCATACCATTTCGTAACGAGATTAAATTCTTTAATCTGGAAATCCGCCTAGTCTGGCGCAGTCGCATGAAATATAAATGACGGTTGGAAATGTAGGGAAATGATTTCCGGATCTCACTAGAAGCGCGAATGTTTATCACATCGTTCTTTTCTCTGTGCAACGTCCCGAACCGGTCGCCGACGGGCTCAGCTAACAGCAGGATTGTGAATGTCGACATCAATACTGAATAATCGATATTTGATAAGCGGTTGGTTGCTGGGAAATGGAAGTAGCATTGCGTGATGCTAGACTGAAGCGAGTGTGACTAACTGCAAAAATGGTTGTTGCGTAGCTGCGCGGATTCGTCATTTTGATGCATTCTGCTCTATCGCTGTAAACTGTCAGTCAAGTTGTTCCGATCTCTGTGACGTCTTCCTAGAGCAGGGGTTCTCAACCTTATCAGGCATGTGGCCCAATTAACAAACAAACAGAGGGTCCATGGCCCACCGACTGTACAACTTCTCCAATGCGACAAACGTTGCACATATGCGTAGAGCAGAAATAAAAACAACATTTAATAGCACAACATGCGTTACAATCAATGCGAAGGCTGAGTCTGTTGTTAGAAAGCAAAGACATTCGAGGCTCAATACATGATAATGCACGCACTGATCAGGTCATCTGCCACATTAAGCCTTCAGATTTTGTTTTCATGGCAATAAGAGCCCTTTTTTGAGGGCCATTTCGCAAAACGTACTCAATTTCAATAACACAAGGTCATGGCCACAGGTTGAAAAACCCTATCATAGAGAATTTCCTGTGCAACAGGGAGATTCAAACAGTGCAGCCAGAAACAAAACTTCTTACTAATCGATTAGATCCCCGGGATCGATCGCGCCCCACACCTACGCAAATACAGCTCAGCATTTTTAACGTTAGATAAGCTTCTAATGCAGTTCGCGTGTTTGCGAACACTCTTCTAGCTGCCACAATCGACCGCTAAAGAAACTTATTACCTTTTAAAAAAAACTGGGCTGAATGCAGAAGCTCGTCGTCATTGACAACAGCAGCCGAGTCGATCAGAGTCCGGGTTGCAGCGACGTCAATTGCTGCTCAGCGTTTTTCCATCTCATTCGTGTTCCGATGTTCAGGTAAACGAGCTCCCAAAACCTGCCTTCATGGATCGCACGCTGAACGAGCTGCGCATCGGAACGTACAACCGCATCTGCACCATCACCGAAGACGCCCCCATCATCCAAGCGCTGCGACTCTTCGTCCAAAACCGCGTCTCGGCACTGCCCGTTGTCAACTCGGTAACCGGTGAGCCTGCTTGTTTGCTTGTTTGGGCTGCCAGCGAATGCCCTTATATGAGTCAGATGCGTCGGGCTTAGCTCTTGTGTTCGTGGATTTCAGCTGAAGCATAAATTGTTGCTGGATGACGTATCAGAGTGGCTTGCCACTTATTTCTGTTTACGTTGCAATTTAAAGATTTGTTTTTTCTGTTTGATTGATTTCTGAAGGTGGTTGACACAGAGTGCTGTATTTCCAAAAAAATAACTTGAAAATACTCAACCAACGCTGCGTCGAGCGCACTGACTAATTTTCACCCAAATATCGTCTCCTTCGTCTCAGACAGTGATAAGCGCAAGTCAACAGTCAAGATGTTTACCCTTGTAGATAGTAAGTACCGGTCAAGGTTGTAGCTTCTTTCCTATCCAAAAGTCACGCGGCAGCCCACCGTGAAGTCCATTGACGCCGCTGTATGTGCAAAATTATGGTAGATGACTGTTGAACGTTGTTAAAGGTATTAGTACACTCCAAAATCGTGTAACACAGCCCTTGCTGCTTGTAGTGTGCTGCCCGCAACCAAGTATTTTCGGCTCAGCGTGTCTTTTTGCGAAGCCAGCGTACTGTTCGCCATCAACCGCAAGCAAAATCTCTTTTGAGGCAGCTAGAAACGCAACTTCGTTTTTGCGATTGTTAAGTTGTTGCGTGTAGGCCGCATACCTTCATTTTGAATGTTTTTGAGGGGTTGTTATTGTTTTTATCACTGCCGCGCGGCCAGCATCTGATACTGCTTCGACGAAGTAAACATATTCGTTTTGTTTGTGCCAATCCTGATGAGTTGTGTTTTTTCCATATCATGCTTATTGCTTCGCAGACAACTCTGTTTGCCGCCTTTAAACGAGATTCTGGCTCTGCTGCTCAGACAAGATAATTGTCATTCGAAACGCCCATTCGTCCGTCACTGTCACAGTTACCGATCCATCGCTGCTTTGTTCAGCAGCTTATCGATTTAACTCGGCCCGCTTGCCATCATATTAGTTTGTGTTGTTCGGAATGGCGCATGTGTATCGCGATTTGCTGCTTTCAGAACATTAAACTGCGTGTGGCTGTGCAGTGCGATGTTTTTTTTTCTTTTGTTTGTTTTTCAAGCAATTGTTTTTCTTTCACAGGTAAAGTAGTTGACATTTACGCCAAGTTCGATGTAATTGTAAGTATTGCTTCATATAATTTCCTATGCAAAGTTTAATGCCATGTGTACACTTAGCTGCTTTTACCGTATAGTTCGATTTCCCCCCTATTTACTGTAAACAGATATTTTCGAATGTCACTCCTAGGCAACAGTGTTAAAAAGTCTTCATGCATCGAAGTTATACTTCTTTCGCAAATGCGCCTGACATAGTCTGCCGTATCCACCGACAGCATCAGTCATTTTCAATTACGTCTTACGTCGTTTTCGAAACGGCCACCTGCAATTTAATCACTTCGCAACTGTTCCATACAAAGCAGCGTAATGCGGCACAGAGCCTGTATTAGATTAATCCTCCGCTCCCCGGGACGGGATGTTTCACTTCGTAACTGTTGGTCACCAAGTGTATACGGTTCGTCACACTGTGAGTGACTTGACAAGGTTCCGCCGTTGCTGACATAGGGTTAATTTGCTTGCTGGCGTCAGTTATCTGCTCTTGAGGCAAGGCGATGCCTCTTTGTTGAACGTTTGTTTGTACAGCAGAAGCAATAACTATCTTTGCTCCATATTGGCGCGAAGGTTTACAAGAAAACCGAAAACCGGCTTTTGTGCGACTTCAGTGTCCTTCTGATTTCGTGCACATAGAATTGAGCAGGTCATTTTTCGAAACTGCGTCGGGACGGAAGCGAAAACGGAAACATTAACTTTGCGTCCAGCGAAAAGTTCACGTGCATCATTTCTAATTTCGATGCCTTGTAGTTCAAACGTCACCGAAGCCGCTCCGGCCGCACACGGAAAAGAAACAACTGCAGGAATTGTTGCCTGAAAAAACCTCCTGTTGAACAAATAAACGTCTGCATACGACATATAATTTAATTGCAAACTAATCTGAGTTAACCTTCTGCCCCTGCGACTACACACTCGTTTTTTGTCCTTCCCGCTGTTTTTCAGAGCCGTTAAAAAGATTACTGTGTCAACAGCATATCTATACCCAACTAAAATCGACCGACTTTCCTTACTTTCTAAACTTGCTTTCGCGTTGATGTCTATCGGCTGCTCGATGTTAGTCACAGAATGCTTGAAGACGAATTATTACACCAACTCCTTATCCGAAATAGTTGCAGAGACATAACTGTATTCCAAGTCTATTGCTCAATTTGTACGCTCAGCATGTCTTTTAGGTTACGGTTATGGATGATCAAAAATTTCTTTTACATTTTTTCAACCTTAACTTCGCATTAGACGCCATTTCATGCGGAAATTTTGTCTATCAAGTACTGAAATCACGAGGACAATAATTAGAAATGTACCCGTAAATATTGCAGTTTCGCAGTAAATTTTCATAATGAAGGCACTTTAAATAATTCGCGTACACCTTGAAGTAACTTAGCGTAACCCCATTTGAGAACCACTGCTCTACGGTACAAAAGCCGTCGTAAAGTTTGTGCTAGCAAGCTGCGCCTGAGTATACGGGCGTTAATTAATTCTTTCTTGACTACTAGTTCGCTTCACATTGTTATCAATTGGGTATTTGTTACCATATATAACATTCTGGCTTTTCAGCTGATGGTAATGTAAGACTGAGGCAGCCCTGCTGTAGCCACACACAACAGTGAAAATGGAACAAAACCAAAAGATTTTCATCACTTTACTTGAAAATAAGGTTTGCATGAGGGTCGTCAAAGCGGTAATCGACCGAGTGGCAGCAGGTTGCCAGGTAACTACTGTCGGTCGCAGTTGATTGGGCGGCAGTTGTGCAGGAGAAGCGTTTCTTATTCCACACGCTGCGAGCAGCGGAAATCGCGCGACTGTGACGTCACATTGTAGACTGTCGTCTAAAGTTGGCGCGTAGAAAAATCTCGCTGTGGTTGCGCGACGCTCGAAACTGACAGCGAAACGATTTTGCAGAATCTCGCCGTCCAGCGATCGTACAACAACCTGGACGTGACGGTGAAGCAGGCCTTGTCTCATCGACCGCTGCGATCCCCCGACGGCGGAGTGCTGCGTTGCTATCTGTGCGAGAAGATGAGTGCGATCGTTAAACGCGTCGTCGAGGCCGAGGTAGGCATTTGCGCTGGGTTGGCTTTGCGTGGGCTGCAGCCCCCCTGTCATTGGTCTCGTTTTGTGTTGCTTATCCCCTGATCATCACACACTGGAAGTTTTTGCGAGTGTAAATGCTTTCGCGTGAAAACACGGCGATTCCGGGATTTTGGACACACTGGCCTTGGGGTTTGGTAAAGATTTCAAAGAAAAGTTGTGCGGGAACAATATTCCCAGCTACGCCTTAGCGATTGGTGGATAATTATCAGTTTGCCCCACCTGTATCGGACTGCTGTGATCTGAAAAGTTGTTGTCAGGGAAACTGAAGCTCCAAACATGATCGCCCAAATCGCTTTCGGTTTTCTGAAATAACGTTTTGCAAACAGCGATCAACGACGACCGCTCAGTTTTGCCGAAGACTCTGTTAAATTTTATCTAAAAAATGATTTTAGAAAAATTCTTTCTGAAAAATCAGTTTCGGTAAAGTGACAGGTTTAGTCTTTCTGTCAAAAAAACAGGATTCCAACAGCGCCACCCGCTCATGTTTGATAATATTGTGTGTGATCCTTTCTGTTCGCAGGATTGTTGGGAGGTCACGTAAAACCTCTCTAATCTCTCTTACTAAGACATCTCTGTTTATTGTGTTCGACTTTTTTTCTTCAGCCGCTTGTGCATTATTGTGTGAACGCAAGTTTACAAAATGACTTGACGATCAAGAGTTAATTTTCAGCGAGAAAAGATCTCGCAAGCTGTTTTAATAATCTGCACATAACCGCGCGTATGGCGCTCGCCTTTATCTCTATTTGCATTGAGCTTCGCTTACTCGTTTCTGTTTGCCTTAGAAAGGCACGTCAGCATATTTGAAGCTTGCTGATGGATGATTGTAGTCAAAACGCGGGGCTCATGACTCTTGGTCAAATTCAGCTTGATAAGGAAATGGGCTTCTTGTTTGTTCGCGGCTTGAACCCTGCTTCACGGGCATTGTCGCAATGAGTGGCTCGACGCGATTTTGCTTCGAGCTGGTTAAAAAAAACATTAAATTGATGGAAGCACACATGTACGCACCACCGTCTAGGTTCTAATGTCTCCCTCGATGAGCTGTTCAGGTTGCGCGTGGTTTCTTTCTACAAACATAACTGCTTCCGTGGGCAACGATAAGTTGGACTTTCACCCACTTTAAATGTTCGTATTCCACGCCATCCGAAAGCTTGTTTGCCCCGTTGAAAAAACATTCGAACGCAAAAATATATGTTGATTTTTGAACGACCACTGATGATTTGTTCCTCCATGCCGAGCATTGCCACACGTCGTTTTGTTTGACTGTGCCAATGATCTCGATCATTGACTGTACGAGCATAGGCGTAGCCAGGGGGGAACAAGGAGACATGGTCCCAAATTTCTAGCAAACCTTGTCATTTTGTGCTTTTGAGAGGCGGTGTCACAAACAAAATACTGTTGCTTGCTTGAAGTCAAAATATTTGCCCCCCCAAAAAAGTATGGCGCTGGCCACGCCACTGTCCACAAGCGAAAATTACAAAAGCTGAAGAAGGTCTTCGATTAGAAGTTACTTCAAAGCCCTGCCAAGCAAGAGGCAAACATTGAAAACACTGCTTTGAAGCAGTACAACATATAGGATGGGCTGCATTGATTTATGTGATAGTTTTTCGGCATCCGGAGCAACTTCTCTGTTAGAAGTGTCACTTTTTGAAAAGGCGTCCTTCAGCCTGTGTTGTTTTCCCTCCAGGTTCATCGATTGGCTGTTGTCGACAGCGAAGATCACGTGATCGGCATTGTCTCGCTTTCCGACCTCCTCAGCTTCATGGTCCTCCGTCCGTTCGGCGACAGCTGAGGAACCTGCTGCCCGGTTGCTGGTTCACGGAAAGAAAGATGAACGCGCGGTCCGCCGCGCAAAAGCTCTGCCACAACTTTTCATTGTGACAAAACAATCGTGTTCGGCTTTTTTTGAAAGCTGTGAAAATTTTAAGGTTTTAGGCGCGCTAGTCGATTAGTTTGAGAGATTCAGCTGCCATTGGAATGTTTTTCCGGCCGGACATAATTGTGCCAACCCGCGTTCCGCGCGTTAACGTTGCTCTGTACACCCCTGATCACTGAGATTTTTTCATAAGCCCTTTGCACACCCAGATGCATTATTCTATTCGACACAGCACGCGCGAGTTCTTTGTAACAGCAGCGATCGTTTAATACCCACAGAACTGAATTACACCTGGATGATTTCATCACCATCAGCGACTGTTCGCCGACAAGCATATTTTACCGGACTGCGCCAGCCCTGCCGTTACTTTCAGGATATTTCTATGGTGCCGGATGGAAAATGAATTTCGCCAACGCGTGTAGGAAATACCGGTCTTTTGTTGGTGTTGCGCTGTTTGTTTACTTCTCTAACGTGCGTGAAGTGGAAGTTATAGCATTTTTACCCGACTATTTTTATCGTAGTATAGTCCCGCGTTTGATACCATCGCGAAAATTCTACTTTTAACTCCTCACTTGAGCGTCTTATCAAGTGAAGCGTGACTGTTTTCACGTTTTAAGGGGATTCAAATACATTTAATCTATACGTTGCGTTGATAGGGTTGCTAAAGAAACTCGTCGGCTGCGAGCACACCTGAAATGGCCTGTGTTTACAACACAGTGAGATTTCAAGGCCACTCTGTAGGCAGTCTAATCGGAACGTAGCGCATTTATTCGATTGTAAGTTGCGACTTATATTGTTGTTTTTTCATTTTCATCATTTCATGCGACTTCAATCAAGGGTGGCTTACAATTTTAACGAAATTTTCTATCTGACGCTGTGTCTTCAGTTTGGTACATTATATCGACCAAACTTCCTTTCGCCTTCTTTCGGCCTCAGTGGCGAAATAGGTCAACAGGGCCAAGTGAGGTGTTAGACAGTGGCAGGACCGCAACTAGCTGATATTTTCGTGGGGGGAACGATTGTAACTTGTACCTAACAACTAAACATGTATTTGAAATTTTCGAGGGGGCAATTGCCCGGTTGGAAAGTCGCAACAGGCAATCTCTCGATTTACGCCTACTGTACGTGTGTACGGCCGACATTAATAAAACAAACACAAAGCGTGAACGTTGTGTTCCGTCACAGGGGGCAATATTATGGCAGCAGGACATTGCACCGATCACAGTGCTGTACGTAGGCATTATCGATTCACACGTCACAGTAGACAATGCTACGATGGCGTAAAAGATCTAGACCAGCTATGTCCAGCCCGCTGGCCGCGTGTTGCTAGTCGAAGTTTAGTGCGACCCAGCTTAGGTTTTCGCTGTAGTGAAAGTATCCTACTGTATATACTGATAACCTGTCCTTATTTTGACAATCTTGAATTTGACATTTTTGATGCAGGTGGTCCTCAGTGCCACTTTATCAAGTCTGCTACCATCGCAGTTAGGATTCGAACGCTTTCAGTACGTTAGCTTAAGCTAAAGTTGGTTTGCTAAGATCAAAGTAAGCCATTCACTGTGCGGCCATTATTAATAGGTCATTCACTGTGCGGCCCTGATTAAGGTAGTGACATAATCTTTGACTCAGTGAGCAATTTCGGTTGGACATAGCTGATCTAGACCTATGTTTAAAGGCGACATGGATTGATATTCGTGACAGAATCTCACGCAGCTTGCAATCGAACAAATGCGGCGTTTCGTTCTTGGATCGTTCGAAAATTTTGCTACATACTCGTGCGCACGTAGCTCTGGCCCGTCGAGCCTTGTTCGGTGGGTTGTCGTGCGGCACTGATTAAGTTGAATTTCTGCGCATCAGATTTTTAATGCATGGCGTGGTTTCGCAGCTTTCACTGAATTTACTCTTCTGCCTGCCAATGTGTAAAACGGACCCTTTTTCCCAACTTACCCTTTCCTGCAAAGCGATAGTTCATGTTTTAAGCTGCATGTTGTCGTTGAGATGGTGCCAATCCCAAAGGTTCTTACTAACTTTCATTGGAACGCAGAGCGCTGCCTCTTCTTCAAACAACATCGAATGATTGCAGCGAACGTCGCATCCAATCTGTCTGTAAACTCCGGTGCAATTGAAACCAGTTGTTTCGATTCAAACGTAGAATCGCCAGTCGATGTTTGCGATGAAAGTCAGCGACCCCGTCGCGTGGCAACGTGATCAGTCAAACGTGTCGTTTCTTTCCTATTCCCGAACACTTGAAAATTCGAAAGATAACTGGGTGACTTTTTAATTTAAACGATTGGTGCATTTTCGGGTAAGCTCTGTTTTCTTCCGCGATTTGTAAGAAGAAAGGTCGTAGCGAACTACACGCGTGCAGGAAGACTTTATTATTTATTAATGCTCGTTATTATTAATGCTCATCATTAGTTGGAAAGTGTAGACATAACTACCCATGGTTCACCCATGGCCACTGACTCATCGTCGGCGTTCTTTATACTCATTGAAATTTAGGCTTGCCTTTCTGCGACTACATTTCGGCGTCACCGGAATTGGTTGTCGTGATAACAACCTGCTTTTGTGATATATTCCAACCCGTCGCGACCAGCTTAAGTCTTCTCTCTTGCCCCCTTGTTCTTTTGAACGAACATCATTATTCTTAACAAAGATGAACGCAGTGATGCCGCGGCCGACTGACAGCTGTCGCGCAACCAGCGTGTCTGAGCGGAGGGCGCATCTTGATTTGTTTGCGTTGTGTTGATCCCGATTCGTTGGTAATCCAACAAAACAGTGGAGCATGGCAAAAATAGCCGGCGACAGCAAAAGCCCAACCCTGGCGAATGCCGGTGGCATCAATATCGCACCTCAGTCGACTCACCTGGAACGTTTTCTTGCCCTTGCACCCTTCCTTCTCAATGTGCACGAATCACGACACAGTGAGCGGTTTTTATCAGAGCGCGGGGTTGGTTCCGAGCGGAACGTGTCCGCGTGTTAATCGCAACTTTCTGCAACCAGTTCGTTTCGCGCCGATTCATCGCTACTTCTAGAAAAAGCGAAACGCGTTTCGCAGACTTTTTACGCCGCATCCATTTTCCTTTCGCATATACGATAAAATAGCTTCATGGCTGGCTTTAAACGTGTTTTTTTTTCATTTTGTTTCAAAATTTGGTTGTTCTCGCGCCGACGTCGTTTCCGCACGTATCTCGTATCTCACTGAGTTGAATAACGTTGTTGAAAATACGAACTGTCCGAAAGCATTTACGCAAACGTGCCCACACCATGTCTGAACTGATTTCGTTGGAAAAGAATCAGGCAGGTGCCTTCGCTCAATTTTTAAGGCAATCTCGTCTGCTGTGTACAGTATTTTGACATGCCGCGTCATTTGGAAGAGTTCGCTTTCTGTTTCCGCGAACTTCAAAAAGAAGCTGAATTTGTTATGTTCCTTCCAGAAATCACGGTCGCTTGTTTTGGCCAGTTACGCTGCCTTGTTGAATTTGCGTATTTAGGAGCATTGTGGAAAAATGTGTTAACGCGTCGCTATTCCATTGTTGCCCGCGGCTGAGCTTTCTTCTGGAAACAAACATCGTTGAAGTCTGTCGCGTGGACACGGTGTTGAATTAGTCGCGTTGCGTCGGAGCCAAAGCGCTGTGCACTTGAACCAAAGGGCGTCGAAGCGCCTCGTAGAAGAATGCGCACCACCAACTCCTGGTGAAGCTATCCTGTGCGGATGATTTCGATATATTTTGCTAACGACGATACGGTTGTCGTTCAAGGTTGTGCCGTCGCCGTATCTGTGTGCCTTTATTCGTTGTGAAGACTGCTGAGGCTGCTTGGGCCTCGACTCTTCACTGAGCCATGTCCTGGTCCTTTCGATACTTTGTCCAGTGGTGGGCAAACTTTTCAGAGGGCCGCATTAGTGGGCCATGAAAAACCCAAGGTCCGCATCTTTTAAAATCGGGCGGCACGCTTTAAGACAGGGGCGGGTAGCGTATGTTGCTGCCACAGGTCGCATAAATTGTGGATTATCGCTGGCGGGCCGCAAAATCAATTGATTTAATCCAAAAATTCAACCTTTAACTAACTATGAAGGATAGAGGCTTCTTATGACATATCTAAGTACCTGCTTATCATGAAGATTCATGTTGACGCGATTTTGTACTCTAAATTGGCTAACGAAAATTCTGATGCGGGCCAACTCAAATGTTCACGCGGGCCTCCCCACCCTTGCTCTAAAATTAAAAACAAACGCGTTCGTAAATCCAGCATTGAATGAGAGAAAATGTTTGTGGCCGCAAATCTGCTTTACAGTTCCTATGAAGTCTGGCTGAAGGTTGCTGTTAGAAACTTCCATCACTGCATTAAGTTTGCCTGATACCATGAGGGGGCCGTAACCCGTATACAGTCGCTGTTTGCCCACCATTGTTTTAGTGAATACATGCCTCAATGTATCCTGGTTGCTTGCGAAGATTTTGGATGGTGCACTTGAGACAATAAAACAAATAATTGGGTTTTCCTTGGTGGTCGACATGCAAAACCGGTTGTGTATTGTAAGCATTAACAATTATCTACCCACAGGTGTAGGAGCAGGCAATTTTTGTTGAGTCCAAAGGAACTTTGCCCGAATTTCCCGAAAAACTTTCATGCAACAAACTCCCACAAATTTTCTGTAGCTGTTGGTACATTATATTTTCCTTTTACATTATACTTTGCAATGTTTCCATGGACTAGAAAATTTGGTACATGAATCATGGTTTTTAAACCAACTGAACAAGTACTTTAGGATGTGCAGGAACATTGTCAGAAGCCAGCTGGCTCAGTATTCTTAAGCATTTGCCTCACAGTCCCAAAGGTTTTCCAATCACATTTCAGCTATTGCTGTCAGCAAGGTACCACAGACCTAGCTGAGGTTGCCTTAAAGCTGCTTCCTTCTCTGAAGACATATGTGGCATGTATCATATTATTTACTCGTCAGTTCAACTGCACATGTATGCAACAAGCTGTATGGCAAAATGTGTTCATCCAAACACTAGTTATAATTAAAAACAAAAGTTTTTCTGTAGGCTTCTTACCTGGCAAGGACTTTACTGATATGAAGTAGATGCCCTGCAGTCAGTGAAGGTATTCAAATTTTTTCTCAACTCAGGACTTAACTAATAGCAAGTTCTCCCATCACAGTGTCCAGAGGCAAAACGTGCTGGTTGGACCGATGAAAGTGCAAAGGTTAATCTTTGTGTTGCCAACTGGTACAGTCTAGCAAGGGAAATTATTGATTTAGTTATTTTCTCAAATTTCAGTCTTGTTTTTCACTATTGAAAGTCAGTAACACGTCTATGAAAGGTTTGCCAAACTAAGTTATAAGTAAAAGGTGTTCATGGGGAATAATTGAGAACCCCTGACTTAACCAACAACCGGTTCTCGGCATTAAGAAATTCATAGAACAGGTTCTTGCGAACCAGTCACATCCCATTACTGCCTGCAGTATACTCGATTCCCTCTGTGTACAATTAATAAAGCTCATAAAAGGATGTCTTCTTTTGCAAAAACTTTCAAGTGAATCAGTTATTCATCAACTCTCATAAACTGAAACACGAAGTTACTAAAAACAGTCTGTTAATTTTATATATGTATAATGCGTTTTCTATGACAAAAAAAATTTATTTATGAACTCAAGAACAAGAAAGTATAATTTCATTAAATATTGGTAAATGTCGAAACTTGTTTGCACAATTATTTTTAGATTTTGCCCAAAAATTTCACCAGTCAAAACTTTTGAGGGTGCGATTGCAGCCCTAGCTCTTACACAACTGTTCCGCCAGTGCACCACTGGCTGCAGGACATATAACCATTGATTGTCAGATTGGATTTGGAATCCGGTGGTTTCTCACACTTGCAGCTACCGGAAACTTGCGGGCTGGAGGCGACAGATAAGTCTCAGGGATATCTAGAAACTCCTAGATGTCCCTGATAAGTCTGTACCAGAACTAGCGCGCGAACCAGAGTTGTAAACGGGCTTCATTTTGAAGCCCGAACCCGGCCTGAGCCAGGGTTGCCAGGTTGGCCTTTTTTAGGCCATATTCCAAAAATTTGGCCTCGTTTCAAGTTAGTTGGCCTGAAAAATTTTAGTTGGCTTTTTGGCCTTTTTTTGGCCTAATATCAAGTTGGTTGGCCTTAAAAAATTCTTTTGGCTCTTTTGTGGCCTTTTGTCGCTGAAATAGGTTCCTATAAAGGAAAATATTGCTTTCTATTTTTTTCGGCAACACAATTGGAAATTTTTTGTGATAAATGCTATATTAGACCGACGCCCGCGTTCTGATATCAGTAATATTTGAGGTATGCGAGTTTGGAAACAAAGTTTTTGCGTAATAACTGGAAATGCGTGCACTCGCTGTAATGAGTATTGTGTTGCAAGCACTAAGAAAGCGCAACGCTTGCAGACAGATCTGCATCTCCGCGATAGAAATGCGACAATGAAGTCAGGCTTTGGTGGTAGTAGCTTTATGGACCTGTTATTGTAGTCCGCGCACCTTCTCTGATCTTGCTTTAGTCTTTTTCTATCATTTCACATCTAAGCTTTTGCTTACAAATTTCCTGGACTGAAGATGCGTCGCTGACGCGCAATCAATCTCCCAGCAAAGCAATTTGCGATCAGATTCGGTTGTGTCTCCCTTGTGGTGTCTTAATGACCTGAAGAAGTGGAAGGGCTGCAATGGTTCTGGTCGTAAGTTTAGGAGCTATTGGGAGATGGCTTTCATATGGGTGCAGAAAGCTGCCGATGGATCAGTATGCAAACTGTCGCACTATTATACCCAAAGCGTGCAATCTCACAAACCATGAAAAGTTAGAGAAGTATCAGTAATAATGAGTTCCAGCCTCCAACACAATGCCGAGCAAGAGTTAATCTTATCGTCATTTCGAAGACATTTTTTTGATATTCTTGTAATTTAAATATTTCTTTGTGACAAAGGAATGGCATTACCGCAAAAAAAGTTTAGCTTTTTTTCTGGCCTTCAAACAATCGGTTTGGCCTTTTTCTGGCCTTTTTTCAGCACTGTTTGGCTTTTTATTGAAATTTTCATCTGGCAACCCTGGCCTGAGCCCGACACTTAATTTTGAAGCTCGATTTAGGCGCGAAAGCCAACTTTATCGAGTTAGTCAAGATATGCGTAACTGCGAGGTATCAAAATGGTAGTGTACGGGTATAATTGCAGGTTTACGGTTTTATCACACCCATAATAGCAACCACCTTCATCGAAACATTGGACAAGCATAAACGTAGCTTGTTAGTCAGCGATAATACTGCAGAATGTAATGTTTCTCAAGAAAAGAAGAAACTATCACAAAACTATCCACGGTGACGCTATAGGCATAAAAGAAATTATCCAGTATAGTTCTACACGCGCGAAAAGCCGGTTTGTAGACCGTCGTTTCTCACAAGCCAAGAATCGCGTAAGTGATTGATCTTTTCAAAGTAAAGCCATCGCGTGCTAATTTCCATATCGCTGTTGCCTTCTCGAAAAGAGTGTGGAACTAATCCTAACAGAGAACAACAGAATGCAGCTGTATTTGCAAATGGAATTAGCTGAAGAAAAATCGCAATCACTTCACTCACAGAAGTCACCGTGGTGAGCACAACACATTAGGTCGCGAAAGAAAAAAATCGTTGCTTTGAATATTATAAAGAGGTCTTGTATGCAGGCTCGAAATCGGCCCAAAACATGTTGACAAACTGAAGCCCGAACCCGGCCTGATTTAGCCCGAACCCGGCCTGACTTACAACTCTGACGAGAAAGGCATGTACGTAACAGTAAATTACTACAGCTTAGAAAAAAACTGAATCGTATTTATGGGATAGGGCATTGAAGAAAAATGCGCGATCCAGTATATTTTTGCACGCCATCTAAGTTGCAATTGGTGCAGTCGCTTGTCTTTTACAGCAGTTTCAAATAAAATTTAAACTCCATGGATCTCAAACAGCAGGAATTGACATAAATGAAAGTAAACAGTAGGCTACTCAGAAATTGAGAGAGGAGTACGGTACGGGTGCGACTTTTCGTCAGACCTGTGCAACCCAGTCCTGTCGCCACGGAGGGCTTTGGTGGGCTTAGTCCCCCCAAACAAAGCTCCAAGCCCCCCAAATTGAAACGTGAAACACTACAAATAAGTAGAATTTTGGTTAATCTTATAATGTCAAGCTCCCCCACACAAACGCAAATTCCCCCAGCAGAACTGCAAAGCCCCCGTATTGAAAATTTTCTGATGACGGTTCTAGTTCAACCTGTAATAAAATTATTCTGCAAGGGCTGCCAGGTGTGAAAATCAATGGACACCATGTAACTAATGTCAGATGCACCGACGATACAGTGCTCGTTGCTGATTCTGTGGAGAAGCTGCAAAAATTCCTAAACTCTGCTGTAAATCAGAGTGCAATGTATACCCTGCACATCAACACCACCGAAACGAATTTCATGGTGATTAGCAAAAAATGGAATCGATGGCCGCGATCTTAGCGCGGATTGAAGAAATGGCGCCTATCTTGGAACAATTATATCAGATGAACGCTGCGAGAAGGAAATCCACGTAGAACATATGTCTACCTCGTTCCCCCGTGGCGACGGGACTGCCTTTGAGGGCAACGATACAGTTACAACTGGCCCTTCGAGGGCAACTATAATGCTGATATAGCCCTCAGTGAATATGAGTTTGACACCTCTGCATTACAGGCATACAGTAGCCAGGGAGACCGTATAATGACGGACTCAAATTTGCATGCTTCGATTCAACTGAAGAGACTGTGCATCCGGGACCCTTCTCTGAACCAAATTTTCAAATGGCTTAAGTGTTGTCTTCTGCTATGAATGCTTAAGCGGTACATCTGTGTATCGTCTGCGATTGCTCGTCATTTGAGATTGTAAATAAAAAGTGTGATTTGTTTTTCCGTGTAGCAATTAAAGAGCACATGTAGATGAAAGATCAAACCCATTTCTTCCTGTAAAGCTGAGCTGCCAGTTATTCTGATGAATGCTGCTAAGATTATTTTATCAAAAATGAGTGAGAATAATTTATGTAAAGAATGTCAGGAGGATGTGATAAAACTGAGATAAGCAATAGCAAGGATATTTCCGGGACTGCCTGGTCCAAAAGCAGTAGGTGGAGCTCTCATCTACCCCTAGAGTTATCTATCTTATCGAACCAGGTGTGTGCCGAACTCCGTACAACTCTCCCGACCTAATGGCTAAAGGTAGAAAAATCCGCTAATTTTGCTTACTCGACCAGTTCGCGCTCTTTTACTGTGAGTGACGTGATGTTCCAGTTTTCAATCATCAGCTTATGGCAAGGCTGCCATTTATGTGTGGCTTTTTGAAGTATTTGAACCATTTGTTTCGCGGTCCAAATGCTTTCAACAGCTTGCTTAAAATTTGATGCTGAAACCAGCTTGCACTCGTTCTAGCTGTCTTCGGCGGGTGAAAAAGCTTCAAAGTGGTTGTGACGTTTGAGCAAATTGTGCAACCCTATCTTATCTCTCCTTGCCGATGACGCAAACCTAGCGAAGGTGGCGCGATGTGTTGCTTTCGTTCAGGTTAAGTCAGGATTTAAATTACTTGCACAGGATTCGATTTTTAGTCAAATGAACACTTTCGGTTGAGGACGTTTGACTGGTGCCAGGTGTGTGGAATGAGCGAGGCAAGCATTGAAAAGGCCGAGCGGCATGTACGCAAAGCTTCACACAGTGGCAGCAGGCAATAATAGGGATCACCCGACGAGATCACTCTTGTCATCGCCATCAGGTAGTACAATCAACTCTTCACCAGGTTCACAATAGAGGTCACTCACCAAGATCAATCTATCGGGATCACTCTATTGTTGCTTGTTCGCGCTATAAATACATGAGTGTTATTCTTTGCGCACATCCCGTTCGTGGTGAATTGCACTTTCATGGCAACGTCAACCGAGAGGTTGCAAGAGCACGAAGCTGCCGGATTCGTGGCAGAAAGCGAACGAGCTTTCTTTCGTTTACACGCGGCCAACACGGAACACACACTGGCTGGTGCACAACAGGTTCACTTTTATTCTACGGTTTCACACACAAGCATCTAACGGACACAAAACGTCACACAGCACAGTACCGGGCAGGCGATTCTCTTTCGACAATCACAGTATATACGACAACACTGTTCGGTGACGCGCTCCTTCGTTTTCACTTCTGCTCTAAGCCGTCGACGTCCGCGTCGATGTCCTGCCCATTCTCGAGTTTCTTCTCGCAAGCGATGAGGAACTCGACGCCGTCGACCACCATCTGCACCAGCTCGACTTCGGAAAAGCCGAGTCGATCCGCGTTCGAGATGTCGAACACTCCGCCTTCGGACGCGGTGTCCACCCCGCCTGCGCGTCGTTCCCGAAAATGTGAACTTAAACTTTGTTTTCGCCAGCGGTGGAAAAGTGACGTTGACACCAGCGGTGCAAACGTGACGTTGACACCAGCGGTGCAAAAGTGACGTTGACACCAGCGGTGCAAACGTGACGTTGACACCAGCGAGAAGGTTTCGCCGTCGTGCGAAAAGATATGCAACAACCGCTGTTGTGCAAGAAAAACCGTTCTCATAGATTTTTGTGGCAGGTTTCCTTCGATTATGCATCAGCAGGTCTTGCCAAGGGCCTGTGTTAAAGAGCAACATATCTCGCAAAGTCCATTTATTAAGCAGCGACTCACCTAAATGGGTTGTTTTCCTATTCATTTTAAAAGCTGCCAGTGAAAGCGAAATGTCAACATATGCAGTGAATGTATCAGTTGACTGAAACAAGAGATTTGTCAAAGAGAAAGGGAACAACCAGGCCCGTAACCAGAGGTCTCGCCACCCCCTGAAATGTTTTTCCCCCTGGAAAAATGTGTTGGACATAGTTTAAAAAAATTGGGCCCCTATCAGCAAATTCTTCGCCCCCTTAGTGTCCCAAGCTGGTTGCAGGCCTTGTAACAACTCTTGCAAATTGGAAGCTCACTGTTTGAAACGCAGGCATCTTGGCTGAATTGATGACAAATTCAGTCTCGTCGAATTTTGAAAACGTGCACGTTACTGACCCAACGCGCATGGCGCAAAAACTCAAGCTGATTGACGCATAACAGAACATAGCAATATTTTTTCGTCCAGCGATTATTCGGTTAGTTCAAGTAACATTAAAACGCCAACCTGTGCCACGTTTCTGCAAACGCATCTTCTTCAGAACCTCTTCGAATTTGGCGTGTTGCGAGATAAGAGGGATCTTGATGTGGACTCCAGCGCGCACTCCCGTGCCGAGATTACTCGGGCAGGTCAAGATGTAGCCGAGGTGGGGATTCCACATGAATTCATATCCGTTCTCCTTCATATGTTTCTCCACCTAGCACAAACATCGCGCTTAATCTAACGTGCATCAAAACCTTATCTTGCTAAACAAGACTTGTACAATACACGCAAAAAGAAGTTAAAGATCGTACTCCAGTTTTCCTGGTCAAGTAAGGTAGTCACGTAGATGAAGTTCAACAGATGGTTTTATTTTATTTGAACTCCCTATATCGCCGTAACCTGTTGCAGGCAACATGCATGTAGTGAAGCAGGCCCGCAACCGGGGTGGGCAACCGGGCATTGTCCCCCCGATATTTTCAAAAGCATGTTTAGTTGTAAGGTACAGCAATAAGTTACAACCATTCCCCCGAAAATAGTACAACAACAAGTTGCAATCATTTTGCCCCCCAAAAAATATCAGCTGGTTGCGGCCCTATGGTAAAGTCTATTTCGTGATCAGCGACCACGTCGCATAATTAGCGTTGCCCTTGCAAAGCTGACGGCAGCGTTCTTGCTGGACTCATGCAGCAGCTGCGTTACCAGTTGCTTTTGTTGCGAAAGTTGTCACCAGGCACAGCGCAGTAGTTTACTGCAGCTTAATAGCTATACCTGTGCCTTGTTTTTTTAGGATGGTCATTGCTAATCGCGTTCTTGTTGAATAGTCTCGTCCCGCTGAGCGAGTATGTTCCGGGTTATCATTGTAGTGCATGCAAAGAATCTACCAATACGAGACAATAACTTGGTCATGCAAAATCGAGATCAAACGTAGCGACCGTAGATTTACGTACGACGGTGCTAAGAGTCGTCCGAGTGTGAGCGTCTATCAAAATCAAATTGACAAATTCTCAAGGTTTGCTCCGTGCGATTAGTGCGTTTTTCTACTCACATAGGAACAAGGACAAAAAAATCCGTCAGCGCTGACTTACAAGCTTGAGGCCGTTGCACCAACGAGTGAAAACTTCCCTCATGTTGCCGTTGCTCTGCATTGAGATCACTCGAAGGTGGTCTTCCTCGTTAACCCATACCAGGAAGTTCTTCTTGTCGTTATGCCTGGAAGCACGCAATCGATTTATTCACGGAGCAAATTTAAAATGTCGCACGTTTGGAACAGCAAGGACGTTGCTCCTCATATGGAAGGAAAGCGGCAGGTGTTCGGACATCCACTAACGCAAGTAAATCTTAGCAAAACCATTTATTAAATGATTCAATTGTCGCTCGTATCAGTTAGCTGAGAACTTAGTAACACATCAAGAAACTCGGAAAGAGCGAGTTTAAAATCATACGTTTTCTTCGAATGACTAAAACTAAGCAGATTTTGGATTTGGCAACTTGGCGCTGCATGTTTTTCGCCCTTAGTTCACTTCGTTTGCGTCGACCGCGACCTTGACTGCAGTTCAAGCAAGAGGAAGCCATTTTATTTGAGCTCCAGCTGCGTCACGCATTTCACGCCCCAATCGGCACATCGCAACTACTTACCAGATACCCCGGGCATCAGGCCAGTCCCTGGCCATTCCGGACGCCAACAACAGGGGAGATACAGGCTTGTCGAACAGGAAATGTTCAGCGATCAGCTGCTCCTGCTGCTTTTCCGTCATGCCTTTCAACGGATAGTACTTTCCTTTCAGGTCTCCGTCAAGTTTAGCCAACGCTGAATCAAAACATTTATTAAAAGCAGGCTGTTTGATCGGTTCCAAATGAAGTGATAAACTGGTTTTTCAGTAAAACCAATAACAAGGAGGGCGTAAAATTGAAAGAAAATGGCCGATATGCTCTTAATACTCCGCTGTTCCGTAATCAAAATGGCAGCAGTTTATTGGTTGATGGCTGAAAGTACGGTGCCAGAACAGGTGTCCAAATCAAGCAGTGTTG